>OFJB01000367.1_pt1 | contig 22594 bp, 26 predicted proteins | sample 1775081 | NCBI WGS metagenome assembly OFJB01 (sample SAMN08195771, study PRJEB24354) | sludge metagenome | isolation source: initial sludge from phenol fed wastewater aerobic bioreactor | place: India: Nagpur | collected 2016-06-05
CGCCGGTCGCGTCTCGCGCGCCGGCGTTTACTATTTATTGTCCGAATCAAACACTCTCGGGCGTTCAGCGCAGGATCAGATTGTCTCGATGGATCAGCTCGGGCTCGTTGGCGAAGCCCAGCACCTGCTCGATGTCGGTGCTCGCGTGGCGGCGAATCAGCCGTGTTTCCGAAGCGCTGTAGTTCGACAGCCCGCGAGCGACTTCATGACCGGCCTCATCCACGCAGGCGATCACTTCGCCGCGGGCAAACGTGCCTTCCACATCGATCACACCGATCGGCAACAGGCTCTTGCCCTCTTCCGCCAGCTTCTTGCAGGCGCCGGCGTCGATCACGACGCGGCCACGCACCTGCAAATGGTCGGCCATCCACTGCTTGCGCGCCGTGAGGACCGCCGTGCGCGCCACGAGTTGCGTGCCAATGGCCTCACCGCCGGCCAGGCGTACGAGCACGTCGGCCTCGCGACCCGATGCGATCACCGTATGCGCTCCACTCGTTGCGGCGCGCTTGGCGGCCAGGATCTTGGTCAGCATGCCACCGCGCCCGATGCTGGAGCCCGCGCCGCCGGCCATCGCCTCCAGGCGCTCGTCGCCCGCCTGCGCTTCGTGCACGAATTCGGCGTCGGGATGTTTGCGCGGGTCGGCCGTGTACAGACCCGACTGATCGGTCAGGATGACAAGGGCGTCGCCGTCGATGAGGTTGGTCACGAGCGCGCCCAGCGTGTCGTTGTCGCCGAACTTGATTTCGTCGGTGATCACCGTGTCGTTTTCGTTGATGATCGGGATGACGCCGAGGGCGAGCAGGGTGTTCAGCGTGGCACGGGCGTTCAGGTAGCGCTTGCGGTCGGCGAGGTCGTCGTGGGTGAGCAGGATCTGCGCGGTGTGCAGGCCGTGCTTGCTGAACGCGGCTTCGTAGACTTCGACCAGGCCGGCCTGGCCGACGGCGGCAGCGGCCTGTTTTTCATGCACGGTCTTCGGCCGGCGGCCCCAGCCCAGGCGCTGGACGCCGCAGGCGACGGCGCCGGAGGAGACGAGGATGACCTCGCGTCCCTGTTCGCGCAGCGCGGCGATCTGCCGCGCCCAACTGTCGATGGCGGCAAGGTCGAGGCCGTTGCCGTTGCTGGTGACGAGCGCCGAGCCGACCTTGACGACCAGGCGTTTGGCGGAAGCGAGGCGGCTGCGGCTCATTGTTCCTCGGCGGGTGTGTCTTCGTCGTCGGCGATTTCCGGGCGGGCCATCTGTTCGAGGGCTTCCTGGATCGCGTAGATCAGCGGCTTGGTGCCGTCGCCGGTGATGGCGGTGATCGGGAACACCGGGCCGTCGTACTTGGTCGCCTTCTTGTAGGCCTTGAGGAAATCCTTGACTGCCTTTTCGCGCTCTTCCTCGGGGATCAGGTCGAGCTTGTTGAGGACCAGCCAGCGCGGCTTGTCGGCCAGCGCCGGGTCGTGCTTGACCAGCTCGCCGACGATCGCCTTGGCGTCGCGCACCGGATCGGCATCCGGGTCGATCGGGGCGATGTCCACCAGGTGCAGCAGGATGCGCGTGCGCTGCAGGTGCTTGAGGAAGCGGATGCCGAGGCCGGCGCCGTCGGCAGCGCCTTCGATCAGTCCGGGCACGTCGGCCATGACGAAGCTCTTTTCGGCGCCGACGCGGACCACGCCGAGGTTCGGGTGCAGCGTCGTGAACGGGTAGTCGGCGACCTTCGGCCGGGCCGACGAGACGGCGCGGATCAGCGTGCTCTTGCCGGCGTTGGGCAGGCCGAGCAGGCCGACGTCGGCGAGCACGCGCAGTTCGAGGCTGACCTCGAATTCCTCGCCCGGCTCGCCCTTGGTGCATTGGCGCGGCGCGCGGTTGGTCGATGACTTGAAGTGCGTGTTGCCGAGGCCGCCCTTGCCGCCCTTGGCGAGCAGGACCTTCTTGTCGTGCACGTCGAGGTCGGCCAGCACTTCGCCGGTGTTGAGGTCCGAGATCACGGTGCCGACCGGCATGCGCAGCACGATGTCGTCGCCGCCCTTGCCGTAGCAATCCGCGCTGCCGCCGTTCTCGCCGCGCTGGCCGAGGAATTTGCGGGTGTAGCGGTAATCGACCAAGGTGTTGATGTTGCGGTCAGCGATCACGTAAACGCTGCCGCCACGGCCGCCGTCGCCACCGTTGGGGCCGCCCATCGGGATGTATTTCTCGCGGCGGAAAGTGGCGATGCCGTTGCCGCCGTCGCCGGCTTTAACGTAGATCTTCGCTTCGTCAATGAACTTCATGCTTTCCGCCTCTGAAAATTAAAAAGCCCTATCCGGCGGATAGGGCTTCTGGGTTCCGCCGGTCCGAATTATTCGGCAGCCGGAACGATGGTGACCGTGCGGCGCTTCTTTTCGCCCTTGATGGCGAACTGGATGGTGCCATCCTTCAGCGCGAACAGGGTGTGGTCCTTGCCCATGCCGACGTTTTCACCGGCGTGGAATTCGGTGCCGCGCTGGCGAACGATGATGTTGCCGGCGAGAACGAATTGACCGCCGTAGCGCTTGACGCCGAGTCGTTGTGCCTGTGAGTCGCGGCCGTTACGCGAACTGCCGCCTGCCTTTTTGTGTGCCATTTGCTAGCTCCTTCTCTGAACTCAGGCAGCGATCGTGTCGATGCGCAGTTCGGTGTAGTTCTGACGATGGCCCTGGCGCTTCTGGTAGTGCTTGCGACGGCGCATCTTGAAGATCTTGACCTTGTCGTGGCGGCCGTGGGAAACCACGGTGCACTTGACGGAGGCGCCAGCAACGAGCGGGGCGCCGACTTTCACCGACTCGCCTTCGCCTACCATGAGGACCTGATCGAGGGTGACTTCTGCGCCAACGTCTGCCGGTATCTGTTCTACTTTGAGTTTTTGGCCAGCGGAAACGCGATACTGCTTGCCGCCGGTTTTTATGACCGCATACATGGTTGGACTCCGGGAATGAACTAAGGGTACTACGAAGAACCGCGCATTATACGCAGAAGTTCATGAAAGTCAAAGGCTATCAATGGCTTGTGCTAGAATTTCGCGCTTTCGCAAAGGAGCATCTCATGGCTGAAATCACCACGGCCTCCGGCCTGATCTACGAAGACACCGTCGAAGGCAGCGGCGCCGTCGCCGCCGCCGGCGCTTTCGTCACCGTGCATTACACCGGCTGGCTGACCGACGGCAGCAAGTTCGATTCGAGTAAGGATCGCAACGACCCCTTCCAGTTTCCGCTCGGCCAGGGCCATGTCATCAAGGGCTGGGACGAAGGCGTCCAGGGCATGAAGATCGGCGGCACCCGCAAGCTGACTATTCCGGCGCATCTCGGTTACGGCGCCCGCGGCGCTGGCGGCGTCATCCCGCCGAACGCCACGTTGGTCTTCGAGGTCGAGCTCCTCGATCTGCAATGACCCAGCCGGACGATCCCTGGGCCAAATGGCGCAAGCCGGCAGACGATGCGGTCGACCGCCAGCCGTCCGCCGCAGTTGCGCCGATAGACACGCCCAAGCCAGTCAAACCGCAGCCGGCCGCCGCGCCGGAGACGCCGGTGGCGGCAAGTGCCCCGGCCAAACCCGCGGCGCCGGTCGAGGCGCGCGATGACGTAGCAACGACCCCGCCGACGGGGACGCTCGGTGTGCTCAAGACGCCAGGCAGCGAAACCGCCGGCCGCAAGCGCCCGGTACGGGGTGGTGCCCTGGCTCGCAAGCCGCGCGAGACCCCGGCTGCGCCGCCGCGGCAACGCGAAGGCGCGCGTCTGGAAGGCGGGCGTCCGACCGCCGCCAAGCCGCGCCAGGAACGCCCGGGCGGGGAGTGGCAGGAGAAGCGTCGGCCGGATGGCGGGCGCCAGGAAAAAGCTGGCCAAGGCAGGGACGGACAGAACCGGGAGCGCCGCCCGACCGGGGAAAATCCCTGGGCCCGCAAGCCGGCCAGCGAGGCGCCGCGCGGCAACGCCGGAGCGCGTCCGCCGCGGCCAGAGCGTGCCGAGCGGCCCGCCAGCCCGCCGCCAGCGGTCGTCGCCAGCGGCGAGGCGCCGAGCGGTGTCCGCCTGTCCAAGGTGATGTCCGAGCGCGGCCTTTGCTCGCGGCGCGAAGCCGACCTCTGGATCGAGCGCGGCTGGGTTTTCGTCGATGGCGTGCAGGTCAGCGAACTGGGGTCGCGGATCGATCCCGACGCGCGCATCGAAATATCGACAGAAGCCAAGAAGGATCAGGCCAAGGCGGTGACGATCCTGCTGCACAAGCCGGTCGGCTACGTTTCCGGGCAGCCGGAACCGGGCTGTATTCCGGCGGTGACCCTGATTACCGCGGAAAACCAGTTGCCGCAGTCGGGCGGGCCCGAATTCAAGCCGTGGATGCTGCGCGGCCTGGCGCCCGCCGGCCGCCTCGACATCGATTCGACCGGCCTCCTGGTGCTGACCAGCGACGGTCGCGTCGCCAAACGCCTGATCGGCGAGGACAGCGAGGCGGAAAAGGAATACCTGGTGCGTGTTTCCGGGCAGATGATCAAGGGCGGCCTCGAACTGCTCCGGCACGGTCTGGAACTCGACGGCAAGCCTTTGAAGCCGGCCTGGGTCAAGCAGTTGAACGAGGACCAGCTGCACTTCATCCTCAAGGAAGGCAAGAAGCGGCAGATCCGTCGCATGTGCGAACTGGTCGGGCTGACAGTGATCGGTCTCAAGCGCGTGCGCATCGGCCGCATCCGCCTGGGCGATCTGCCCATGGGGCAGTGGCGCTTCCTGCGCGACGACGAGGCATTCTGACGCTGCCGTGACGCAGCGCCCATAAAAAACGCCGGCCGGGTCGCCCCGCCGGCGTTTTTTATTGGTGTAACGGTCTCAGGCCGTACCGGTCGGAGCGGCAGCGCGAACCGGCGGCATCATCATGCATTCACCTTCGATCACCGTCTTGCCGGCGACCGTGCACACGGTGTCGAGCGTGACGCGGTTCTTCGCGGTATTGACTTCCTTGACCGTCACCGTCGCCGTGACGGTGTCGCCCGGGCGCACCGGTGCCTTGAACTTGAGCGTCTGCGACAGGTAGATGGTGCCCGGTCCGGGCAGCTTGTTGGCGAGTACCGCCGAAATGAAGCCGGCCGACAGCATGCCGTGCGCGATACGGCCGCCGAACATCGTGCCCTTGGCGTATTCCTCGTCGAGGTGGGCCGGGTTGACGTCGGTCGAGATGCCGGCGAAGAGGATGATGTCGGCTTCGGTCACGGTCTTTGAGGTGCTGGCGGACATGCCGGGTTCGAGTTGGTCGATGTGATACGACATTGCTGGGCTCCTGTCAGGTTGTTATTGGGTTGGGAAGCAGCACTCTAGCACGTCATTCCGTCCGTAATGCTGCAACCGGATCGAGGCGCGCCGCGTTGCGCGCCGGCAGGACGCCGGCCAGCAGCCCGATGGCGATGGCGATGCCTTCGGCGAGCAGGACGAAGCTGAGCGGCGTATGCACTGGCAGTGCCGGCACCGCGAAATGGATCGCCTGGGCGAGCCCGAAACCGAGCGCCAGACCGAGCGCGCCGCCGAGCGCCGACAGTGCCACCGCCTCGCCGAGAAAGAGCCCGAGGATGGTCCGCCGCGAGGCGCCGAGGGCGACCAGCAGGCCGATCTCGGAAGTTCGCTCGCTGACCGCGATGGTCATGATGGTGACGATGCCGACGCCGCCGACCAGCAGCGAAATGCCGCCCAAGGCGCCGACCGCCAGCGTCAGCACGTCGAGGATGCTGGACAGCGTCTTCAGCATTTCCTCCTGGGTGACGATGGTGAAGTCCTCGCGGCCGTGGCGTTCGATCAACTGGCGGCGGATGCGCTCGGCGACCAGCGCCGCCGGCACGCCCTCGGCGGCGGCCAGGTTGATCTCGTCGCAGCCTTCGCGGTTGAACAGCTCCTGGGCGCGGCCGGCCGGGATGAAAGCGGTGTCGTCGAGGTCGATACCGAGGAACTGCCCCTTCGGCGCCATCACGCCGACCACCCGGAAATGCAGGCCGCCGATGCGCAGGCGCTGGCCGAGCGGGTTGTCGGCGCCGAACAGTTCCTCCTTCAGCTTGCTGCCGAGGACGACGAAGGCGCGCGCGTTGGCCGGGTCCTCGTCGGGCAGGAACTGGCCGCTGCGCATGGTCGACCGGAAGACGATGCGCGAATCGGCATTGACGCCGTAGATCAGCGTCCGTCGGGTGCGCCCGTTGCCCTCGACCTCGGCGTTGCCGCGCACGTTGGGGGTGACGGCGACCACCTGCGGCAGGCGTTCGAGCGACTTGGCGTCGTCCAGCGACAGCGGTCGGGCGCTCGACGGCAGGCCGGACGGCGCGCCGCCGGTCTTCGTCTTGCCCGGGGCGACGGTGATCACGTTGGTGCCGAACTGGGTGAATTCGCCAAGCACGTAGCGGTGGATGCCTTCGCCGATCGAGGTGAGGAGGATCACCGAGGCGATGCCGACGGCGATGCCGAGCAGGGTCAGGAAGCTGCGCAGGCGCTGGGCGGTGACGGCGCGGCTGGCCAGCGAGATGGCGTCGGAAAGCCGCATGTCAGTGCTTCATCAGCGCCTGCACCGGGTCGAGCCGGGCGGCGCGGCGGGCGGGCAGGAAACCGAAGAGCAGGCCGGTGGACAGCGCGGTGAGCAGGCCGGCAATCACCGCCCAGTCCGGCGGGTAGGCCGGGAACACCGGGAACAGCTGGCGCAGCGCGAAGGCGCCGGCTTCGCCGAGGCCGTAGCCGACCAGGGCGCCACTCGCCGAGAGCATCGCCGCTTCGGTCAGGAAGGCCAGGCGGATGGTGCGCGCCGGCGCGCCGAGCGCCTTGAGCAGGCCGATCTCGCCGGTGCGCTGGGTGACGGCGACGAGCATCACGTTCATCACCAGGATGCCGGCCACCGCCAGGCTGATCGCGGCGATCCCGGCGACAGCCAGGGTCAGCGCGCCGAGCAGCTTGTCGAAGGTGGCGAGCACGGCGTCCTGGGTGATCACGGTGACGTCCTCCTCGCCGCGGTGGCGTTGCTTGAGAAGTTCCAGAACCTGCGTGCTGGCGGCGGGAATCGCTTCGCGGCTGCGCGCCTCGACCAGGATGCGGAACAGCGTGTTGGAGTTGAACATCGCCTGCGCCAGCGCAACCGGCACGATGACCAGTTCGTCGGTGTTCATGCCGAGGCCCTGGCCGGTCGGGCGCAGGATGCCGATCACGCGCAGCCGGCGGTCGCCGACGCGGACCAGGCGGCCGAGCGCCGGTTCGCGGCCGAACAGTTCTTCCTGCACCTTGGCGCCGATCACCGCCACCGGCGCGGCGCGCTGCCAGTCGTCGTCGGGCAGCGCCTCGCCCTGAGCCAGTTCGAAATTGCGGATGGCGAAGAAATCTCGGTTGGCGCCGGCCACCATCACTTCGCGCAGGCGCCCGCCGGCGCTGATTTCCGAGGTGCCGACGGCGAGCGGGCCGACCCGGCGCACGGCCGGCGCGCGCAGCAGCGCCTGGGCGTCGGCGATGGTCAGGTCGCGCGGCGTGCTGGTGATCGCGGTGGCCGGGTTGAAGCCGCCGGTGCCGGTACGGCCGGGCAGGACGATGACCAGGTTGGTGCCGAGCGACGAGAACTGGCCGACGACGTAGCGCCGCGCGCCGTCGCCGAGCGCGGTGAGCAGCACGACGGCGGCGACGCCGATGGCCATGGCCAGCACCGACAGCGTCGTGCGCAGCGGATAGCCGGCGGCCGCGTCGCGCGCGAAGCGCAGGATGTCAGCCGGGCGCACCGGCGCTGTCCGATTGCAGGCGGCCGTCTTCCATCACCAGCCGGCGGCGGGCGCGCTCGCCCATGCCCGGGTCGTGGGTGACGACGATCAGGGTGACGCCGCGCGCGTTGAGCGCTTCGAGCAGATTGACCACGTCCTCGCCGGTGTGGCGGTCGAGGTTGCCGGTCGGCTCGTCGGCGAGGATCAGCGGTGGCTGCATGATCGTCGCGCGGGCGATGGCGACGCGCTGGCGCTGGCCGCCGGAGAGCTGGTCCGGCTTGTGGTCGGCGCGCTGGTCGAGGCCGAAATCCTTGAGTGCCGCCGTCACCCGTCGCGCCCGCTCGGCCGGCGCGATGCCGGCCAGCATCATCGGCAGCGCGATGTTCTCGGCGGCAGTCAGCCGCGGCACCAGGTGAAAACTCTGGAAAACGAAACCGATGCGCGTGCTCCTCACCTTCGCCTGCTCGTCGGCGCTCAATGTCGTCACGTCGCGGCCTTCCAGCCGGTAGTGGCCGATGTCGGGGCGGTCGAGCAGGCCGAGCAGGTTGAGCAGCGTCGATTTGCCGGAGCCGGACGGGCCCATCACGGCGACGTACTCGCCGGCGTCGATCGTCAGGTCGATGCCGGCCAGCGCCTTGACCGTGGTGTCGCCGAGCTGGAAGCGGCGCTCGATGCCGGCGAGTTCGATCAGCGCCATCTATTTCGCCGCGCTGTCGGCAACCGCCTTGACCCCGGCCTTGACGCCGGCCCGCTCGAGCGAGGTGACGATCTGCTCGCCCGCCTGCAGACCGTCGAGTACCTCGGCGTACTCCCAGTTCGACAGGCCGGTCTTCACCGGCCGCGCTTCGAGTACGCCGTCCTTCAGCACCAGCACCTGGCCGCCCTCCTGTAGCGCGGCGGTCGGGATGCGCAGAACGTTGTCGCGGCCGGCGAGGATGATCTCGACGTCGGCGCTGTAGCCGACCAGCAGCCTGGCGGCCTGTTCCGGTTTCGCGAAATCGACCTCGATGTCGACCGTGCGCGCCTGCTTCTCGACCGCCGAGACGTAGGGCGCGACGCGCCGCACCTTGCCCGGCAGCGACTGCCCGGGCAGCGCGTCGAGGGTGATGCGCACCGGCTGGCCGGCGGCGATCTTCGGCGCGTCGACCTCGTCCATCGGCGCCTTGACGTAGAGGCAGGAATCGTCGATCAGGTCGATCGCCGGCGGCGTCGGTACGCCCGGCGGCGACGGCGTCGAATATTCGCCGAGTTCGCCGACGATCTTGGCGACGGTGCCGGCAAACGGCGCGTAGAGCGAAACGCGGCCCTGCTCGACGCGCGTCGCCTTCAGTTTGGCTTCGGCCTGGGCGACGTCGGCCTTGCTGGTGTTGCAGGCCGCGCGCCGCACCGCCGCCTCGGTGCGGGCGGCCTCTTCCTTGCTCGGCGAGACGAAGCCGCGGGCGCGCAGGTCGGCCTGGCGCTTCGCCTCGCTCTCGGCGTTGCCGGCGCCGATGCAGGCCTCGTCGCTGCGCCGCGCGGCGAGCGCGATCTGCGCCTGGGCCAGCGCGCTTTGCGCCTGCTGGTCGTCGTTCCACAGCTTCATCAGCAACTGGCCCTTCTCGACCCGGTCGCCTTCCTTGACCCCAAGGTACTCGATGCGCCCACCCATGATCGTCGACAGCTTGGTGCGCTGGCAGGCCTCGACCGTGCCGGCGCGGGTGTTGGCGAGCGTCGCCTCGACCTTGCCGCGGCCGACCTCATGGACGACGACGGCGAGCGGCTGCGGACGGGTGAGGGCGAAGAGGGCGGCGCCGAGCAGGATTATGACGACAAGAGCGATGACGAGACGACGCATGGCAGGCCGATCGGTGGCGGATTCAGTGTGTGATGGTCCCGTGAACCCGCCCCAAGATCAAGGCAAGGCCCGGGTGGAATTCAGGAACCCGCAGCTCCCCGTCGTTCGGCAAGCTGTTCGGCGGCGAAGCGGCGCAGTTCGTCCTCGCTGACGTAGCCCTTGCCGGTGCTGTCGATGCGCGCGAAGTTTTCGTACACGCGGGGCATCTTGCCTTTCGCTTCGTCGCGCGTCAGGCGGCCGTCGCCGTTGGCATCGGCCTGCCGGAAACGTTCGGCGAGCTTGGCGCCGGCCCTTTCGCGGAACTGTTCGCGCTTGCCGTCACTGACTTGCGCCAGGACGGGCGCGGCGAGCAGGGCGAGCAGCAGGGTGGCAGCGATTCCGGATTTCATGGCGTTCTCCTCAGCGGCAGGGAATGGCGGCGCCGGCAGCGTCGGTGCAACTGCCGCTGTGGACGACGCCGGTTTCCTTGCTGTAGCTGGTACTGCCGTTGTAGGTATTGCCGGCGGCGCCGGTTGCTGTCGTCGTCCGCGACTGAGTGATCTCGCCGTCGGCGCTGCGCGTCGCGCTGCCCTGGCTGCTGACGCTGCCGTTGGCATTGCTCGCCTGGAAGCCGCTGCGATGGGTCAGGCTGCCGTCGGCGGCGCGCGTCGTTTCGCCGGCGCGGGCGCCGCTGCCGCCGTTCGGGCCACGGAAGGCGCCGCCGCTGACCAGGCGGCCGTTGCCCTGGCCGTCGCCGGTGATGGCGCGACCGCGGGCGAAGCCGCCGCCGTTCGGGCCGTGGCGGACGGCACCGACGGCGGCGCCGTCATGGCCGTGGACGGCGAGGCGGCCGCCGGCTTCCGCAGGGGTTGCGGCGAGCGCGGCAAGCAGGGCGCCGGTGGTGCAGGCGAGGGCGAACAGGGGGCGTGAAGCATGGTGCATGATGATCTCCTTGGCTGATGGGGCCGCGGGCTTGCGGCATGGCTGTCATTCTGGGCAGCAGTCGTTTGCCGCCGATGTCGACGACGGGGGTGTTTGTCACAGTTCGTGTCGGCCGCCGCCCGTTGACATGGTTTGACATCGATAGGCGGGGAGGTGGGCTGACGGCGCGGCAGCGGGCTGCGACAATGCCGCCATGTCAGCCGCCCCGGAAAACATTTCGCTCCTCATCCTCGACGACGAAGCCGAGTTGCGCGCCCTGCTGCAGCGCTATCTCGGCGAGCAGGGGCTGCGCGTGCGCGCCATCGGCGAACCGGCGCAGCTCGACCGCCTGCTGACGCGCGAACGTTTCGACCTCCTCATCCTCGACCTGATGCTGCCCGGCGAGGACGGGCTCAGCATCTGCCGGCGCCTGCGCGCGGCTGGCGAGACGATTCCGATCATCATGCTGACCGCGAAAGGCGACCCGGTGGACCGCATCATCGGCCTTGAAATGGGCGCCGACGACTATCTCGCCAAGCCGTTCACCGCGCGCGAACTGCTCGCCCGCATCCAGGCCCTGCTGCGCCGCCAGCGCATGACGCTGGGCGGCACCGCGCGCCCGGCCGACGAAGTGCTGCGCTTCGGCCGCTGCGAACTGAACGCGGCAACGCGCAGCCTGCTGCGCGACGGTCAGCCGGTGCCCCTGGGCAGCACCGAGTTCGCCTTGCTCCGCGCCCTGGTTGCCAACGCCGGACGTCCGCTGGGGCGCGAACGCCTGCTCGAACTGGCGCATGGCCGCGACCATGTCGCGCTCGACCGCAGCATCGACGTCCAGGTGATGCGCCTGCGCAAGGCAATCGAGGACGATCCGGCACAGCCGCGCCATATCCGCACGGTGTGGGGCGTCGGCTACGTCTTCGTCGCCGATCCCGGGGCAGAGGACTGAGATGCGCTGGCTGCCGCGCTCGCTGTTCCGCCAGAACCTGCTGCTGCTGGTCGCCCTGATCCTGCTCGGGCAACTGATCAGCGCGCTGGTTTTCGTTTTCGCCGTGCAGCAACCGCGCGCCGTCCGCCTCGCCGGGCTGGCCGCGCAACAGGTGCTGGCCCTGCAGCAGGCGGCGGCGCGACTGGAAGACGGGCCGCGCCAGGCTTTCCTGGCGGCGATGAATGTCGGCGACGAATTCCGCGTCCTGCCGGCCGCTGCGCTGCCGCTCGACCGCACCGAATTCGCCGGTTTCGATGAGCCGGACTCGCTCGCCGTGCGCGGCTTCCTGCGCCGCCTGCGCGAGGCGCTCGGCGAGCGGGCGCAGATCGTCCGCTGGCAGGCGAGCGACCGCAGCATCTGGGTCGGCATCCTGATCGGCGAAGACCCCTACTGGGTGACCCTGCGCGGCGGCCAGTTGCTGCCGGTGGCCCCCTGGCTGTTCCTCGGCCTGTCGGCGGCGGCGACGCTGCTGGCGATTTTCGGCGCGGTCGGCATCTCGCGCCGCATCAACCGGCCGCTCGCCCGCCTGGTCGAAGCGGCGCGCGTCATGGGCAAGGGCGAGCGGCCGCCGCGCCTGGCCGATGAGGGGCCGCAGGAAATCGCCACCGTCGCCGCCAGTTTCAACCAGCTCGCCGACGATCTCGCCGCCCTCGACCGCGAGCGGGCGGTGATGCTGGCCGGTGTCTCGCACGACCTGCGCACGCCGCTGACCAAGCTGCGCCTGGCGCTGGACATTTCGGAGGCCAGGCTGGAGCCGGCGCTGTTCGCGCAGATGGGGCGCCACATCGACGAGATCGACGGCCTGCTCGACCAGTTCCTCGCCTTCGCCCGCATCGGCGACGACGAAGTGGCGACTCTTCAGCCAATCGATCCCCTGGTTGGCGCGGTGGCGGAGGCCTTCATCGCCGACGGCATGGCGCTGCACCTTCAGGCAGGCGCCGACGTCAGCCTGCTGCTCCGCGAAAAGGCGATCCGCCGGTTGCTGGTCAACCTGCTCGACAACGCACGCAAGTACGGGGGCGGCGAGGTTTCACTCGTCACCCGCGTCGACGGCGGCTGGTGCCGGATCGAGGTCTGCGACGACGGGCCGGGCATCGCCCCGCAGGATGTCGAGCGCCTGCTGCAGCCCTTCGTGCGTGCCGACGCGGCGCGTGCCGGCAAGCCGGGAACCGGTCTCGGCCTGGCCATCGTCCGGCGCATCGTCGATCTGCACGGGGGAAAGCTCGAGCTGACGCCGCGCGGCGACGGCAAGCCCGGCCTGCGGGTCAGCGTCGCTCTGCCGCTGGCTACCTGAAACCGGGCAGCCAGCCCGACTGCTGGTGGCCCCAGACCGGTTCCAGCGCGCCCTGGAACAGCGCTTCGATGACCGGTGGCTCCTGCCAGGGCTCGTCCATGAAGCTGAGGCCGATTTCCTCGACAGTACGCCCCGACCAGTAGTGGTCGGCGACTTCGTCGAGCGCGGCGAGCGAGAGGCTGTGCGGCAGGCGCAGGTAATCGAGCCAGCTCGCGTCGTGGAAGGAGCATAGGTAGGCGCCCTTGGTCCGCGAGCACGACAGGTTCTTGCCGAAGACGCGGTCAGGGTGCTTGAAGCGGTAGGTCATCGCGTCGGTGCGCGTGGCGAACTGCAGCAGCGCGTGCAGGCGGCTCGGGAAATGGCTGTAGCGGCGCTGGCGGAAATACTCCAGGTGGTACTCGGCGAAGTAGTTCTGTACCGACAGCAACTGGTCGCCGGCGCTCGGCGCGCCGCCTTCCGGCGCCGACAGGGAGGCACCGAAGGGGCTGCCGCGCAGGCTGTCCCAGCCCGGCAACTCGGCCTCGGGGGCGAGCCAGCAGAATAGTTCCAGCGTGGCGGTGTCCTTGATCAGGTTGTCCATGTCCCGGTCGGGCGGCAGCGAATCGCATGATTATGACCGATCGCGCAACGAAAATAACTACTTGGTTTTTTCCGCCGAAGTGGTAATCTGGGCTCGTGTCAGGTGTGCAGCAAGCCGGGCATGCAGTGGCAGTCGAAGCTGCGTTGCAGGAGATTCTATGGACGTTGTCACAGGAAGTTTTTCTTGAGATTGCCGTGTAGTACTCCAGATTCGGCGTAACGCCGATTGCCCCAGCCGCCGTGCCGGGGTTGCTGTAAACCGAAGCCCATGCCAGTCGCGCGTGGGCTTCCTGCTTTTGGGGAACGCTTTGTCCACTACTCTCATTCAGCGCCACGGCACCTGCCAGCGCTATTCCGACAGCGTCGTCCATGCCGGCACCGTCTATCTGGTCGAAATCGCCGCCGACACCACGCTTGACGCCGCCGGTCAGGCCGCTTCCATGCTGGCCGGCGTCGACCGCCTGCTGGCGCAGGCCGGTAGCGATCGTCGCCACCTGTTGATGGCCACCCTCTATCTGGCCGACATGGCCGATTACGACGCAGTCAATGCGGTCTGGGACGCCTGGTTGCCGGCCGGCTGCGCGCCGACCAGGGCCTGCGTGCAGGCGCGACTGGCGAAGCCGGAATACCGGGTCGAGATCGCACTGACCGCGGCTGTCGCTCAGGACTGAACGTCGGCGTCGCAGTCGCAGCCGCTGCCGGCTGAAATCCAGCGGGCGGCGAGGCGGGAAGCGAGCGGTGCAAAGGCGGCGGGCAGGGCGGGGAAATGCTCGGCCGGAGCCCGTAGCAGGCCGCAGTGGTAGCGCATCTCGTCCGCCGACCAGCGCAGCGCCGGGCAGGGGCCGCGTCGCTGCAGGAAGCGCAGGCGGCCGAGCGGGCAGGTCTCGAGCGCGCAGCAGACGCCGCAGCCGGTGCACGGTTCGCCCGCCGCCGGCTTGGCCGGGGCGTCGGTGTGCAGTTCGATGACGATGTGGCGCATGGGCGGATCATGCGCCGTCCCGCGAAAGCCGCGCAAGCCCGGCCCGGGCGGCGCTGCGCTATAGTCGACACTTCATTCCACAGCCTTGCCCGATCATGAACGTAAAAATCTCGCCTGTCGTCTTCGGCACCGAAGACATCCTGCGCAGTCTGTGCAATTCGGTGGCCGACGTGCTCAATGTCGCTACCTGCAGCCAGGTGCGCTATTCCGGCATGGTCCAGCGCATCACCAAGACCTGCCTGAAACCCGATATCGGCTGCTTCGTGCTGTTCGACGGCGGTTTCACCGGGTTGGTCGTGCTCAATTTCTCGGCCGCGGCAGCGATGGAGATTTATGAGGGCTACCTGCTCAGCATGGGAATGACGCGTGACGACCTGGCCACCTCGCATACCGCGGACGAGGTGAGCAACGTGATGGGCGAGCTGATGAACCAGATCGTCGGCAATTTCACCGGCAAGATCGGTCGCGAGTTGCAGACCCACATCACCCAGAACCAGCCGAAGATGCTGGTCCTCAACAAGCAGGTGATCCTCAGCGTCGATACCAATCTCGACCGTCCGGAAGCGCGCCGCGTCACTTTCTACACCGCGCGCAACAACATCTTCTACCTCGAACTGGCGATCGACCACACCGAGTTCATCCAGATCAACGAGTTCGATGCCCAGGAAATTCCCGATCCGGATGCCCTGATCGCCGAAGCCGGCGCTGCCTCGGCCGTGGCGCCGGAAGCCGCGACGGGGGGCTGCGAGCACGACGATCTGCTGCGCTCGCTCGGCATGTGATACGCCGGCTCAGCGGCGTTCGAGAAAGAGCAGCGGGTCGACCGGCGTCGCGTTGAGGATCACCGTCCAGTGCAGGTGCGGTCCGGTGGCGCGGCCGCTGGCGCCAACCGCGCCCAGCCGCTGGCCACGCTCGACGCGCTGGCCGACCACGACGTCGATGCGCGACAGGTGCATGTAAGCGCTGATCAGCCCCTGGCCGTGGTCGAGGAAGATGGTGTTGCCGTTGAAGAAATAATTGCCGCTGTCCACCACGCTGCCTGCCGCCGGCGCCAGCACCGGGCTGCCGGCGGGGGCGGCGAAATCGAGGCCGCTGTGCGGCAAGCGCTCTTGGCCATTGAAGAAGCGGCGCAGGCCGAAGCGCGACGACAGGCGGCCCTGGCTCGGCCGGGCGAACCCGCTGTCCGGCGCGGCGGTGCTGAAAGTCGCCTTGATTGCCGCTGTGTGCGCCTGTTCGCGTTCGATGCGACGCAGATACTCAGGCGTCGGTTCGACCTGGCGCCGGTTACGCAGGCGCAGCCGCTGCTCGCCGTAAGTCCAGGGGGCGACGGTGAATTCCCGCTGTGCCTCGCCGCTCCCGGTTTCGACGCGGATCGCCTGCGTTCCCGGCGGCGTGTCGAGCGGAATGCCGACCAGCACGTGCCAGCGCCCACCCTCGGCGACCACCGCCAGCCGTTGTTTGCCCAGGAAGACGCGCGGCGCCGGCTGTTCGCTGTCGCCGAGGTCGATGACGGCGATGCCGCCGGGAACCGGGTGTTGTTCCGGTAGCGCTGCCGGCGCGAGCGGGCTGCTGAGGGTAAAAGCAATACAGATTAATTTTTTGATGAATGAAATTTGTGTCACGTCTCTGTTCTGGTTTTTGGTTGTGGCGGCTGATCTATTGCCAGGGTTTCCAAAAAGTCATTTGGAATGATGGGCATGGATCGGATAAGATGGGCAATTCCCAATCCAGTTCCGGCTTTTTTTGCCGCTGCTTTGACAGGATTATGATTCTGTGGGCAATGCAATACAACAAAGGTTGGCCGATTTCCGGCAAAAACGTCGCGTTCAGGCCGGTTCGCTGATCATCACCGCCTTCGGTGACGCCGTGCTGCCGCGCGGCGGCAAGATCTGGCTGGGCAGCCTGATCCGTCTGCTCGAACCGCTCGACCTCAACGAGCGCCTGATCCGCACCTCGGTGTTCCGCTTGGTCAAGGAGGAATGGCTGCGCACCGAAACCCTCGGCCGGCGCGCCGATTATGCGCTGACCGCGGCCGGCCGTCGGCGTTTCGCGGAAGCCGCCCGTCACATCTACGCATCGCGGGCGCCGCTCTGGGACCGCCGCTGGCGGCTGATCCTGGTGGTCGGCGAGCTGCCGCCGAAGGAGCGCGAGCAGGTGCGCAACGCGCTGCTCTGGCAGGGCTTCGGCATGCTCGGCGGCGAGTGTTTCGTGCATCCCGGGGCGGAATTGTCGACCGTGCTCGATGCGCTGCTCGCCGAAGGCCTGGCCGACGCGCTCGGTGCGCTGCTGCCGCTGTTCGCTGCCGATGCCCGTTCGGCGGCGTCGGCCAGCGACGCCGACCTGGTCGCCCGGGCCTGGAATCTCGACGCCTTGTCCGGGGCTTACGGCCATTTCGTCGATCGTTACCAGCCGGTGCTCGATGAACTGCAGCGCGACGCTTCGCTCGATCTGGCCGATCAGGATGCCTTCCTGCTCCGCCTGCTGTTGATCCACGATTACCGGCGCATGTTGCTGCGCGACCCGGAACTGCCGGAAGTGCTGCTGCCGGCGCAGTGGCCGGGGCAGCAGGCGCGGCTCCTGTGCAAGGAAATCTACAAGCGGCTGGAAGCCGCCTCGTCGCGTCACCTCGATGCCATGCTGTGCGTTGCCGACGGCAGCGTGCCGGTCGAGGACGGCACGCTGGCCCGCCGCTTCAGCCAGGACGATCCGCTCGCCTGACGTTGGCCGTCGGAGCGCCTCCCGATGGCGCCTGAACGGTGGCATGACCCTGGGTGTTTCTTTGCCCCGGGGGAGGAAAACCCTTCGTCGCCCCGACCCCGGCGTGCCACGGATCTGACCCACCTTGCCCTGGATGTCGCCGAGCTCCTGGGGGCAGATCAAAGAATCGGCAAAAGAAAAGGCCGCCCGGTTCCGGGCGGCCTGAAGTGCAGTCAACACGCAGTGGGTGAGGAATGCCCTACTGAACCAGAGTCCAGTCGCCGTTCTTCACTTCCAGTATGCGGAAGGCGGAGAGGTCGAGCCCCATGTGGTCGGTCGCCGACATGTTGAAGGTGCCGCTGGTGCCGACGAAGCCCTTGGTCGCTTCGAGCGCGTCGCGCACCTTGGCCTTGTCGGTGCTGCCGGCGCGCTTGATCGCGTCGACCGCCAGCATCAGGCCGTCGTAGGCGTAGCCGCCGAAGGTCGATACGTCGGTCTTGTAGGCCGCCTTGTAGGCGTTGGCGTAGGCGGTGACGACCGGCTTCTGGGCGTCGTTGGCGGGCAGCTTTTCCGGGATCAGCTGGGCCGGCGACGGCAGACGGACGCCTTCGGCGGCCGGGCCGGCCAGCTTCAGGAATTCGTCGGAGGCGACACCGTGCGACTGGTAGAGCGGCAGGGCAATGCCGAGTTGCTTGTAGTTCTTGGTGACGATCGCCGGGCCCTGCCCGAGGCCGAACACGAAGACCGCCTGGACGCCGGCCGTGTTCTTGATCTTGGTCAGTTGCGGGCTCATGTCGGTATCCTTCGGCCCGTAGGTTTCGTTGGCGACCAGCGTGATGCCGTACTTGCCGGCCACCGCTTCGGTTTCCTTCTTGCCGGAGGCGCCAAAGCCGGAGGTTTCGGAGAGCAGGGCAACCTTGCTGAGGCCGCGCTTCTTCATGTCGGCGAAGACTTTTTCGGCCGCCATGCGGTCGGTGTGCGGCGTCTTGAAGACGAATTTTTTGACCGGCTCGATGATGACCACGGCGCCAGCCAGCGAGACGAAGGGAATGCCGGCCTTGTCGACCAGCGGGGCGGCCGACATGGTCGAACCGGTGGTCGTGCCGCCAACCAGGATGTCGACCTGGTCATCATTGATCAGGCGCTTGGTGAAGCCGTTGGCCTTGCCGGCATCGCTGCCGTCGTCGTAATGCACCAGTTCGAGCGGGCGGCCGAGGACGCCACCCTTCTTGTTGATCTCGGCGACGTAGAGTTGCAGCGTCTTCAGTTCCGGGTCGCCGAGAAAGGCGGCGGGGCCGGTGACCGAGAGTACGGAGCCGATCTTGATCGGCTCGGCGGCAACAGCCGCGAGGGCGCCACAAGCCAGGGCGGCTCCGGCAACGATTCGTTTCAGGCTGGTCTTCATGGGTGGGTCTCCTCCTTGAGATGATTGTTGTCGTGTACAGCGGGTTTTGACATGTTCGCCGCATCATTGCGATGTCCTGTCAGACGCCGACGCACATGGTACACAGGGCACTGCGTTTGTTGCGTCATTTTTGACGCGTCAGTGGCCGTCGGCATCGGGGAAGTCTCGCTCATGCCGAACGGATGACCGGTCGTCATTGCGCCGGTCATGACGATCTTCCTGCCTGGCTGGGGTCAGACCCGGTCGGACTGTTGCAGTCCGCCGATGACCTCGCCGGCGATGCGGTAGCTCTTGCCCCGGAAGAGGGCGATGGTGGTGCCGGCGGCGTTCCGCACGGTGATGTCGTAAACGCCGGTGCGTCCGGCTGCCGAACGCTCGATGGCCTCCGCTTCGAGCGTTTCGCCCTGGCGGGCGGGGGCAAGGAAATCGATATGACAGGCTGCGGCGACGGTATTCCGGTTGTGGCTGTTGCAGGCGTAGGCGAAAGCCGTGTCGGCGAGTGCGAAGATCATCCCGCCATGGCAGATGTGGTGGCCGTTCACCATGTCGGGACGGACCGTCATCGTGAGTAGCGCGGCGCCCGGCTGGATGCGCACGATGCGGATGGCGAGCGCTTGGGCTGCGGCATCGCGGGCGTACATGGCGGCGGCGGTGGCTTCGGCGAGGGCTTGCGCTTCATTTGCGTCAAGTTGGGGTTCGGTCATGGCGGGGCTTTCCGGTAAAAATGGCTTGCTGGATGGGCGTCCAGCCCCCGGTGCAGAGCGTCGTTCGGGGAAGCGTCGCCATGTTCAGTTTCCGCTGAACTTCGGTGCGCGCTTTTCCATGAAAGCGGCAACGCCTTCAGCGTAGTCCGGGCTCCAGCCGAGTTCGCGCATGAAGCCGCCTTCATAGGAAAGCTGCTGTTCCAGCGTGTGGCCGGGGGCAGCGTGCATTGCCTGGCGGGTACGCACCAGCGCCTTGGTCGGCATGCCGGCAAGCTGGGCGGCGAGCGCGTCGATGCGGGCAACGAAGGCGTCATCGGCAACGCATTCCCAGATCAGCCCCCAGTCGGCGGCCTTGGCTGCGGGCAGCTTGTCGGCGAGCAGGGCAAGCCCCATGGCGCGGGCCATGCCGACGCGTTGCGGCAGGAACCAGGTGCCGCCGGTATCGGGGATCAGGCCGATCTTCGAGAAAGCCTGCAGGAAGGAGGCCGACTGCGTGGCGACAACCAGGTCGCAGGCCAGCGCGAGCGAGGCGCCGGCGCCGGCAGCGATGCCGTTGACCGCGGCCAGGGTCGGCACGCGCAGGTTCTCCAGACGCAGCACCAGCGGCTTGTAGTTCTTCTCGACGACGTTGCCGATGTCAGGCAGTTGGCCGTTGATTGCCTGCATGTCGGGGTCGGCCAGGTCCTGGCCGGCGCAGAAAGCCCGGCCGGCACCGCTGAGGACGAGCACGCGGATGCTGTGGTCGGCCTGAACGCGATCGAGCGCGACGCGCAGTTCGGCGTGCATTTCGCCGGTGAAGCTGTTCAGCTTGTCGGGGCGGTTCAGGGTCAGGCGGGCGATGCCGTCGCTGGCGGAAAAGGCAATGGTCTGGAAGTTCATTCGGTTCTCCTCAAGTAGTGCAGCAAGCGCAGCCCACGTGGGGACTGGCGCAGCACTCGGTTTTATTGGGTTGTTGCCGGCGGCGGGACGGCGGAAGCGGTGTCGTAGATTAATGCATGCGTGCCGATGTGGTAACAGCGCGCGCTCGCAATCGTGCCGTTGCCCTTGCGGGCGACGGCGCCGGACCCGGCTTTCCGCCGTCCGCCCGAGGCGACGGGGCTTGCCTGCCGGGCCATGCAAAACGCCGCCGTGCCGGTTGCCAACTTGGGTCTTCGCCCTAGACAATGTGGGGCTATTGGAGGAGAGAACAATGAAAATGACCGGCCTGCGGGCAGGGGGACGCTGATGCTCGCCCAGTTCCTGCAATTCCTGTTTTCCGGGGTCACCGTCGGCGCCACCTACGCGCTGGCCGCCCTCGGCTTCACGCTGATCTACAACGCCAGCAACGTCATCAACTTCGCGCAGGGCGAGTTCATCATGCTCGGCGGCATGCTCGCCGTCTTTTTCGCGCAGATGGGGCTGCCGCTGCCGGTCGTGCTGCTGCTCGCCGTCCTGGTGCCGGCGGTGGTCGGCGTCCTGGTCGAGAAACTGGCCATTGAGCCGGTCAAGGGCGCCGAGACGGTGACGCTGATCATCATCACCATCGGCGCCTCGCTGGTCATTCGCGGCATCGTCCAGGTCTGGCTGGGCAAGAATACCTTCAGCCTGCCCGCCTTCTCCGGCGACGCGCCGATCGAGATTCTCGGCGCCACGCTGCTGCCGCAGAGCCTCTGGGTGCTCGGCATCACCGCGCTGGTGGTGGCCGGCCTCTGGTACTTCTTCAACCGTACGCTGCAGGGCAAGGCGATGCTTGCCACCTCGTTCAACCGGACGGCGGCCGAACTGGTCGGCATCAACACGAGCTGGGTGCTCTTCCTCAGCTTCGCCATGTCGGCGGCGCTCGGCGCGCTCGGTGGCATCCTGATCACGCCGATCACCCTGACTTCCTACGACGTCGGCATCATGCTCGGCCTCAAGGGCTTCGTCGCCGCCGTCGTCGGCGGGCTGGGCAACGGCCTGGGTGCGGTGGTCGGCGGCCTGCTGGTCGGCATTCTCGAGGCGATGGGCGCCGGCTACATTTCGTCGGCGTACAAGGACGCGATTCCCTTCGTGCTCATCCTGCTCATCCTGTTCTTCATGCCGCGCGGCCTGTTCGGCGGCAAATCGACCGATCGGGTGTAAGCATGAAAAAGACCCCATTTCTCGGCCTCGGGCTGCTCGCCGTCGTTCTCGCCGTGCTGCCCTTCGTGCTGCCCAACAGCTTCTACCTCGACCTCGCGGTGCGCATGGCGATCAACGCCATCATCGTCATCGGTCTCAACCTGCTGATCGGCTTTGCCGGCCAGATCAGCCTCGGCCACGCCGGATTTCTCGGCATCGGCGCCTACGCCTCGGCGGTGCTGCCGACCCATGTCGGCTGGCATCCGCTGCTCGCCCTGCTCGCCGGGGCGGCCGCTTCGGCGCTGCTGGCGGCGCTGCTGGCGCGGCCGATCTTCAAGCTGAAGGGGCATTACCTGGCGATGGCGACGCTCGGCCTGGGCATCATCATCAACATCGCGCTGCGCAACGAGGCGCAATGGACCGGCGGTCCGGACGGCATGGTGGTACCGGCGATGGAACTGTTCGGCTACGAAATCGGTAGCGACCGCCAATGGTACTGGGTCGTCGCCGTGCTGCTGGTGATCGCCGTCTGGGCCTCGCTCAACCTGATCGACTCGCCCTTCGGCCGCGCCCTGCGCGCGCTGCACGGCTCCGAGGTGGCGTCGCAGGTGGTCGGCGTCGACGTCGTCCAGGATCCGGGCCTGGCACCAGGGCAGCAGGTCCCGGCCCTGGAGGACGGCGCGGCCCGCGTCGCCGGGATCGCGCCAGGGACCGATGGCCTCGCGGGTCAGGGTGGCCAGGTGGGCGGGGCTGCCCAGGGCGCGTCCCAGGTCGCGGGCCAGGTAGCGCATGGAGTAGCCGTCCCGGAAGTTGATCCTCAGCAGGCCGGCGTGGAGGAGGCGGGGGGCGAGATGTCGACGCTCGTCGCCGATGTCCGCTCGTCGGCGGACACGCAGCGCGTCGTGGATCACGCCATGGAGCGGCACGGCCGGATCGACATCGTGGTCGCCAACGCCGGCATCGACTCGATCGACCCGACGCTGCACATGACCGACCAGGCCTGGGACGACGTGATCGGGGTCAACCTCACGGGCGTGTTCCGCACCATCCAGCCCGCGCTGAAGCACATGATCGAGGGCGGGCGCGGCGGCAGCATCGTCGCGACGTCGTCGTGCGCGGGGCTCACCCCCTACCCGAACCATGTGCACTACGGCGCGTCGAAGTACGCGGTGATCGGGATCGTGCAGTGCCTCGCGCTCGACGTCGTGCGCGCGCTCGACGGCCACGTGTTCTGCAACCGCGAGAAGGCGCGCTGGTGGACGGCGCCGGCGAGCGAGGGCGGATGCGCGATCGACGCGTTCGACGGCGCGCCGGCGGCGTACCTCGACGGCGACCGCCCGAAGCTCGAGTTCATGAACGACGACTTCTCCGGGCGGCTGTCGGAGCGCACCGGCGAGATCCACACGGTGTGCGTCGGACGGCCGTTCGGGATCGACTACCTCGCCGC
>OFJB01000368.1_pt1 | contig 22572 bp, 21 predicted proteins | sample 1775081 | NCBI WGS metagenome assembly OFJB01 (sample SAMN08195771, study PRJEB24354) | sludge metagenome | isolation source: initial sludge from phenol fed wastewater aerobic bioreactor | place: India: Nagpur | collected 2016-06-05
ATGGTGGCCACCATTGCGTTCGGCATGGGCAATGACAAACCCGATGTGCGCTGTGTGGCGCATGTGGACATGCCCAAGAACATCGAGGGCTACTACCAGGAGACCGGCCGCGCAGGCCGCGACGGGCTGAATGCCGACGCCTGGATGGCCTACGGCCTGCAGGACGTGGTGAACCAGCGCCGCATGATCGACGAGAGCCCCGCGAGCGAGGAGTTCAAGCAGGTGATGCGCGGCAAGCTCGATGCGCTGCTGGCCCTGGCCGAAGCCACCGATTGCCGGCGCGTGCAGCTGCTGGGCTACTTTGGCGAGCACTCCACGCCCTGCGGCAATTGCGACAACTGCCTGAACCCGCCCGCCGTGTGGGACGGCACGGATGCCGCCCGCAAGCTGCTGTCCACCATCTACCGCGTGCAGCAGGCCAGCGGCCTGAGCTTTGGCACCGGCCACATCATGGACATCGTGCGCGGCAAGGACACCGAGAAGGTGAAGCAGTTTGGGCACGAGAAGCTGTCCACCTTCGGCGTGGGCAAGGACTATTCCGAAGCGCAGTTGCGCGGCGTGCTGCGCCAGCTGCTGGCCACCGGGGCGGTGGGGCTGCAAAAGGTGATGCTGGAGAGCGGTCACAGCTTCGACACGCTGAGCCTCACCGACGGCTCCCGCCCCGTGCTCAAGGGGGATGTGCCCGTGCTGCTGCGCGAATCCACGGCCAGCGCGCCCGCCAAGCGCACGCGCCGCAGCACGGCACCGCCCGCCGCTGCCGCCAACCTGGGGCCCGATGCCCAAGCTCGCTTCATCAACCTCAAGGCCTGGCGTGCCGAGGTGGCGCGCGAGCACAACCTGCCCGCATATGTGATCTTTCACGACGCCACACTGGCTGCGATTGCCGAGCGCAACCCCGCGTCCCTGGACGACCTGCAGGGGATCAGCGGCATGGGGGCGAAGAAGCTGGAGGCGTATGGGGCGGAGGTGCTGAGGGTGGTGGAAGGTCGCTGATTTCTGTCACATCAGCGACGCGTGTCCCCCTGCATCTGCTGGCAATTTAGTTTGCTGTGCGGCCGCTGAAAGGGGATACATTCAGTTGGATTGTCTAACCACCACTGCTGTATTCAAGAGAGGGAGAGAGGGATGCATTCCAAGAAATTGATGGCTGTCGTATTGCTATCGGGAGCGGGCCTGGCGCAAGCATTTGCACCACAGGCAGGGACCTGGGTTGTGAGCTCTGAACTGGATGGCAAGCCAGGACGGGGGCTGGCGATTGACGTGCAGAACGACACGTTCGTGATGCAGATGTATGCCTACGAAAGCAGCGGACAGCCTACCTTCTATTTGGCAACAGGCAAGATAGCGAATGATCAGGTCGCAGCACCCTTGATTCGTTACACAGGGGGACGTTATCTGGGTAGCGGCCCACTTTCAGGAAAAGAGGCGGGCAACGTCGGCACGGTGCGATTCCGTTTCACCAGCGGAGCCACGGGCTACATCACCCTCCCGGGTGAATCTGAGAAAGCCATCTCCCGGTTCAATTTTGGGTATGCCTTTGCAGCATCCAGCCTTGTGGGCATCTGGGCATTGACCTCTTTAGGCTCGGAAGGTCTTGTCGCGGATGCCGCGCAGCTGACCAGCAACTTGGGCCCTACCTCCACGGGAAATGGCCTTGTCGCAACCTCAGACGGACTTTTCGGGTGTGAGCACCAGACCTCCGGCGGATTGGCAGGTAACGTGCTGTGCATCAAGATCAACGCGCAAGGTCAACTGCAACGATCCTATGTCTTTGCCTACAGCGTGAATGAAGGTGAAGGCTATTCCCAGCGCTCTGGCACCGGAACGCAACAACTCCTGTCTGTTCGCCGGCTGACAACGCCGCAGGGCGTCGGCACGGGTCTCGTCTACAAATCGGACGAACAACAGTCTGTGGTTGAACATCCTGCGCTACGGTTCCACATGGAGAACATTGCGACTGGCGGTTCTCTCAACTGAGCCAGATTGGCGCCAGGGGCAACCCTGGCACTACCCTAGCGCTGCGACCAGCGCACGGAGGAGGGGGCTGCTACAGGCAGGCTTGGGCTGGAGGCAGCGGAGAGAACTGCATTGTCGGTTTTCACGATCCAGTACAAACACCGCAGGCGGTTTGATAGAACCTAGCCGAGTGGGATGCAGGGAAAAATGCCGTCGCATTGGCCGTGTCCTTAGGCCCTTCCGATGGTTCATGCGCATGTTGCGGCATGCGATGGGCTAGAGGAGCCGCGGTTCAATGGCAATCAGCGGTTTCTTCCTCTTCGATGCGCGGATAAAAGTCGTGGTCCTCGCGCTGCATGCGCTCGAACACGCGGCGCAGCACCGCATTGGCCTCGCTGCGGAAACCCTCCGCATCGCCGCGCACGTTCTCGGCCGTGTTCCAGCGCCGCGCGAAGGCGTCGTAGGCGCTGGCAATGGAGGCCATCTCGCTCTGGTACTGGCGGCCCATGCGCGCCAGCTCGGCGTTGCCGCCGCGCTGCAATGCGGGGTACAGCACCTGGTCCTCCACGGCCAGGTGCAGCTTGATTGTGCCGCTCATCGCAACGATGCCCTGGGCGATGGCCGTGGCGTTGGCCTCCACTCCGGCATGGGCCAGGGCGCGCAAGGTGGCGATGCTGCGCAGGATGTCGGTGTGCTGGTGCTTGAATTTGTCGAGGTTCATGTTCGCTCCTTGTGGGATGAATAAGGGCCTGCGCTGCCGCCGGGGATGGTGGTGGCAGCGCACGGCGCGGGTCAGCGGCGGGTCTCCGCCAGGGTGGCGCCCGCAGGGACGGCCGGTGCGCGCGAGCCCAACACGCCGCTCACCACCTGCCAGGCCACGGCCAGCGCGCCGACGATGAAGACCACGTCGCCGAAGGTGCGCACCCAGCGCAGGGTCTGTATGAAGGGCTGCTGCATAAAGGCCTCGCCCCGGGCGTACCAAAGGCCTTCGCTAACGCTGGCGTGGAACTGGAACAGGCCGATGGGCAGCAGGCTGGTGGCAATCATCAGCACCAGGCCCGCGTTGAGCCACCAGAAGCCCGTGGCCATGAGCCGGTCGCTGAATACCAGCTGCGGCCGGATGTAGCGCAGCACCAGCAGCGTGAAGCCCAGCGCCAGGAAGCCATACACACCAAACAGTGCAGCATGGGCGTGCACGGGCGTGGTGTTCAGGCCCTGCACGTAGTACAGCGAGATGGGCGGGTTGATCATGAAGCCGAAAACGCCCGCGCCCAGCATGTTCCAGAAGGCCACGGCGACAAAGCACATGAGCGGCCAGCGCAGGTTGGCCATCCAGGGCGCGCGGTGCTGCAGGCGCCAGTGTTCCCAGGCCTCGTGGCCCAGCACCACGAGCGGCACGACTTCAAGCGCGCTGAAGGCCGCGCCCACGGCCATCACCGGCGTGGTGGTGCCCGCAAAGTACAGGTGGTGGAAGGTGCCGGGCACGCCGCCCAGCATGAAGAGCGAGGCCGATGCCAGGCTGGCGGTGGTGGCCATGCGCGCCGACACCAGACCCAGCGTGGAGAAGATGAAGGCCAGCGCCGTGGTGGCGAAGACTTCGAAGAAGCCCTCGACCCACAGGTGCACCACCCACCAGCGCCAGTACTCCATCACCGACAGGTGCGTGCGCTCGCCGTAGAAGAAGCCGGCGCCGTAGAACAGGCCGATGGCGATCACCGACGCGGACAGCAGCGCCAGCAGGTTCTTGTCGCCAGGCTGGCGGAACGCGGGCAGAATGCCGCGCAGCATCAGCACGAGCCAGAAGGCCACGCCGGTGAACTTCCCGATCTGCCACAGGCGGCCCAGGTCCACGTATTCATAGCCCTGGTGGCCCAGCCAGAAATTCCACTCGGGCGGCATGATCTGCGCAATGGCCAGGTAGTTGCCCGCGAACGAGCCCACCACCACGACCACCAGCGCCCAGAACAGGATGTCCACGCCGAGCTTCTGGTACGCCGGGTCTTTGCCGCCGTTGATGAGCGGTGCGAGGAACAGGCCGGCCGCCAAAAAGCCCGAGGCGATCCAGAACAGCGCGCTCTGGATGTGCCAGGTGCGCACCAGCGAGTACGGGAACCACTGCGACACGTCGATGCCGTAGAACTGCTGGCCTTCCACCGTGTAGTGCGCCGTGAAACCGCCCAGCAGCACCTGGAAGCTGAACAGCGCGACGATGAGGAACAGGTACTTGCCCAGGGCACGCTGCGAGGGCGTGAGCGGCACGCGCGACAGCGGGTCGTGCTGGGGCGGCTCGGGGTCGGCCTCGTCGTGCTTGCGCAGGAAGGCCCAGCCCCAGACGAGAAAGCCCACGCCCGCCATCATCACGACCACGCTCATCACCGACCAGACCATGTTCTCTGCCGTGGGCTTGTTGCCGATGAGCGGTTCGTGCGGCCAGTTGTTGGTGTACGTTGCTGTCGTACCCGGGCGCTCGGTGGCGGCGGCCCAGGCCGTCCAGAAGAAGAAGCCCATCATCTGCGCGCGACGCTCGGCGCTGGGCAAGGTGTTCTCCTTCATCGCGAAATGCTCGCGGGTCTTGTGCAGCGCGGGCGCATCGCTGAAAAGCTGGTCGTAATACAGCGCCGTTTTTGCGATCGCATCGGCCCGCGTGGACGACACCATGGCCACGCCTGTTTCTGGTTGGTAGGTGTTGGTTCGGTACTCGGTCTTCATGCGGTCGCGCAACACGGCCTGGGCGGCAGCGTCGATGTCTGCAAAAGGCTTGCCGTGCGCGCGCTCGGCCGCGACGTCAAGCCAGTTGAGCAGCTCGCGGTGCAGCCAGTCGGCCGTCCAGTCCGGGGCCTGGTAGGCACCATGACCCCAGATGGAGCCCAGCTGCATGCCGCCCACCGACTGCCAGGCGGTCTGGCCGTCCAGGATGCTGTCGTGGGTGTAGAGAACTTCGCCCCCGGCCGTGGCGATCTTGTCGGGAATGGGTGGCGCGGTGCGGTACACCTCGGCCCCGTAGTAGCCCAGCAGGCTGAAGGTGACGATGAGCACGCCGATCAGCGTGAACCAGAGCTTGCGGTAGTTACCCATGGCGGGCCTCCTGCTTCGATGAAATGGCGAACGGGCGGGGCCAGCGTGGGCTGGCCGCCGGGAGGGCCAGACAGGCCGCAGGTGGACAGGATGTGATGATCATGATGAGGTGACGAGTGAATCGATCCACCCCCCCTATCGCAAGCGCCGGGCCAATGGCGGGGCCCAATAAAATCAATCGCTTACGAAGTTCATGGTATTTATTACCCCAACGAATTGGGGTTAGATTCACCCATATGAGGTAAAAATAACCATGAACCATCAACCCCTGCTGGCCGACCTGTCCACCGATCTGCCGCAGGCCCAGCGCCTGCAGCGGCTGGTGGACCACCTGCGCGCCCGCTTTCACTGCGGCGCTGTGGCGCTGCTGCAGCTGGAACAGGACCACCTGCGACCCGTGGCCGTGGACGGCCTGGTGCGCGAGGCGCTGGGGCGCCGCTTTGCCGTCAGCCAGCACCCGCGGCTCGCGGCCATCCTGGCGCGGCGGGAGGTGACCTGCTTTGACCACGACAGCACCCTGCCCGACCCCTACGACGGCCTGCTCGACACCCTGGTGGGTGAGCCCCTGCCCGTGCACGACTGCATGGGCGTGAGCCTGCAGATGGACGGCCAGCCTTGGGGCGTGCTCACGCTCGATGCATTACAGACCGGCACCTTTGGGGAAGCCGCACGCGCCGCGCTGGCCGATTGCAAGGTGCTAGTGGAGGCCGCCGTGCGCATCTCACGGCTGGAGCGCGAGGTGCAGGCGCTGCGCAGCGCCCCCCACACCCGTGGTGCCGACGACGAGCGCACCACCCGTGCAGGCGAGGGCGACATGGAGATCGTCGGCCAGAGCGAACCCCTGCTGCGCCTGCTGCACGAGCTGGAGGTGGTTGCGAGCTCGGACCTGCCCGTGCTGCTGCTGGGCGAAACCGGCGTGGGCAAGGAGCTGTTTGCGCGCCTGCTGCACCGCCAGTCGCCGCGCGCTGCACGCCCGCTGGTGCATGTGAACTGCGCGGCGCTGCCGGAGTCGCTGGCCGAGAGCGAGCTCTTCGGCCACGTGCGCGGCGCGTTCTCGGGTGCGGTGGCCGACCGGCCCGGTCGCTTTGAGGCCGCCGAGGGCGGCACGCTGTTCCTGGACGAGGTGGGCGAGCTGCCGCTGGCCGTGCAGGCCAAGCTGCTGCGCACGCTGCAGAACGGCGAAATCCAGCGCCTGGGCGCCGACCGGCCACGCCGTGTGGACGTGCGGGTGGTCGCCGCCACCAATCGCAACCTGCGCGAGCAGGTGGCTGCGGGCGACTTTCGCGCTGACCTGTACCACCGGCTCTCCGTGTACCCGGTGCCCATCCCGCCGCTGCGCGAGCGGGGCAACGATGTGCTGCTCATTGCGGGCCGGTTTCTGGAGTTGAACCGTGCGCGCCTCGGTCTGCGCAGCCTGCGGCTGTCGGCCAGCGCGCAAGAGGCGCTGCGCCGATACCCTTGGCCCGGCAACATCCGCGAGCTGGAGCATGTGATCAGCCGGGCCGCCCTCAAGGCGCTGAGCCGGGGTGTGAGTCGCACCGACATCGTGACGCTGGAGCCCGTGCTGCTGGACCTGGACGCCCACGCGTCCAGCGCGGCCCCTGCCCCCCTGGACGCGAGTGCTCCCGCTCAGGCCACAGAGCCGCCCGCGACTGCCTCCACGACGGACATAGCCGGCAGCCCGCTTCGCGACGCCGTGGATGCTTGCCAGCGGCACGCCATCACCCAGGCGCTGGCGCGCCACCAAGGCAACTGGGCCCAGGCCGCGCGTGCGCTGGAGGTGGACGCGAGCAACCTGCACAAGCTGGCGCGCAGGCTGGGTCTCAAATAGATCATCAAAATTGATAGCTGCTAACGCATGATCCTCTAACGCTTGGAGTACTTTTCACTCCATTTTCCGGCCTGCACCCGCCGCCGCGCTACAACGGCGCGCATTGCGCCACAATCGGCCCATGCTGACCCTTCAAGACATCCGCGACGCCGCCACCCGCTTACAAGGCCAGGTGCTGGATACCCCCTGTGTCGAATCCAAGACGCTTTCGCAGATCGTGGGTGCGCAGGTGTTCCTCAAGTTCGAGAACCTGCAGTTCACCGCGTCCTTCAAGGAGCGCGGCGCCTGTAACCGGCTCACGCTGCTGACCGACGAGGAGCGTGCGCGCGGCGTGGTGGCCATGAGCGCTGGCAACCATGCCCAGGGCGTGGCCTACCACGCACAGCGCCTGGGCCTGCGCGCAGTCATCGTGATGCCGCGCTTCACGCCCGGCGTGAAGGTGGAGCGCACGCGCGGATTTGGCGCCGAGGTGGTGCTGCATGGCGACACGCTGGAAGAAGCCCGCGCCCATGCCTATGCGCTGGCAGACGCGCAGGGCCTGACCTTTGTGCACCCGTATGACGATGAAGGCGTGGCTGCGGGACAGGGCACGCTGGGCCTGGAGATGCTGCAGGCCGTGCCCGACCTCGACACGCTGGTGATTGCCGTCGGCGGCGGCGGGTTGATCTCTGGAGTGGCGACGGCCGCCAAGGCGACCAAGCCGGGCATCGAAATCATCGGTGTGCAGACCGCGCGCTTTCCGGCCATGGTCAACGCCGTCAAGGGCACGCACCACCCGCAGGGCACATCAACAATAGCCGAGGGTATTGCCGTGGGCACACCGGGCAAGATCACGCAGGAGATCGTCAAGCGCCTGGTGGACGACCTGGTGCTGGTGGACGAGGGCGACATCGAGCAGGCGGTGCTGATGCTGCTGGAGATTGAAAAGACCCTGGTCGAAGGCGCAGGGGCTGCTGGCTTGGCGGCGCTGGTGCGCTACCCCGAACGCTTCAAAGGCAAGCGCGTGGGCCTGGTGCTGTGCGGCGGCAACATCGACCCACTGCTGCTGGCGGCCATCATCGAACGCGGCATGGTGCGGTCAGGGCGCCTCGCGCGCATCAAGGTCAGCGCACGCGATGTGCCCGGCGTGCTGGCGCGCATCACCGCCACCGTGGCCGACGCGGGCGCCAACATCGAGGAAGTGCACCACCAGCGCGCCTTCACCATGCTGGCCGCGCAGAACGTGGAGATTGAGCTGGTTCTGCAAACCCGGGGCAAGACCCATGTCGATGAGGTGCTGGGACAGCTGCGGGCGGCGGGCATGCAGGCCGACCTGATCTGAGAGCCTGTGCATGGAGACCAGAGGGTTTTGCCCCTGCGCGGGTTCTCGCGGCTAGAATTGCGCAAGTTTTAAGCATCTGGAGCCCACCATGTCTGACCACAACACTTCGCACGCCTCTGCAACGCCATCGAACGACCCCGTGGAAAACGTCGTTCACGTGGTCCCCGTGGTGCTGCCAGTGGTGGGCGGCATCATGATGTTCCTGCTGGCGTTTATCGCCGTGATGATGGCCTGACCGCTCCGGCAGGCATCACCCCCACAGCCCCGCAGTGCGGGGCTTTTTTTCGTCCCGCCCCCACATTCCATCCTCGTTTGACCTGGAGAACCCCCATGAGACCCGGACACGCACTCGTCCTCTTTTCCGGAGGCCAAGACTCCACCACCTGCCTGGCCTGGGCCCTGGAGAACTTTGCCCATGTCGAAACCGTCGGCTTTGACTATGGCCAACGCCACCATATCGAACTGCAGGCGCGGCAGACGGTGCTGGCGTCGCTGCGCGCGCAGTTTCCGCAGTGGAACGCCGGGCTGGGCGACGACCACATGCTGGACCTGGCGGTGCTGGGCCACATCAGCGACACCGCGCTGACCAGCGACGCCGAGATCCAGATGACCGCCGCCGGCCTGCCCAACACCTTTGTGCCGGGGCGCAACCTGCTGTTCTTCCAGCTGGCGGCCGCCGTGGGCTACCGGCGCGGGCTGCACACCTTGGTAGGCGGCATGTGCGAGACCGATTTTTCGGGCTACCCCGATTGCCGCGACGACACGCTCAAGGCGCTGCAAGTGGCGGTGTCGCTGGGCATGGGCCAGCGGTTCACGTTCGAGACGCCCCTCATGTGGCTGGACAAGGCCGAGACCTGGGAGCTGGCGCGGACCCTGGGTGGGCAAGCACTGGTCGATCTGATCGTGAACGACTCGCACACCTGCTACCACGGCGTGCGCGACACGCTGCATGCCTGGGGCTATGGCTGTGGCACCTGCCCGGCCTGTGCGCTGCGCAAGGCGGGCTTTGAGCGCTGGAGCGGTGCGGCGACCCGGCCTTAAAACCTGTTTGAAGTCTTTTTGAACAGGTTCTCGAGCCCCAGCCCGGCACCTGCAGGGCGTCGGATTGCATGCATAACCCCATGTTTTTTTTGCATGGTTTTGACCCCTGTCTGACAGACAAATGGGCGGCAGATTCATAAAATTGACATCCCAGCCGACCCGCGGAATCCGTGGAACTAGCCTCCACCCGTGGGGCTGACACACGCTCCCGCCCGCCGACTGAGCACGAAAGCCGTTTTTTCAAAGGCAGCGCTCAGCACCGCAATTGCGCCAGGCCTCGCCGTGACCCGTTCGGTCCGCTTCCTTTGGAAAAACGTTTTTTCAACTTAGGAAGCTCCCCGATGAACGCACCCACGATGCAGGGCCTGAATCTCAACGCCCCCGCTTACGTCAAAAACGCCCGGCTGCTCGCCTGGGTGGCGGACATGGCCGCCCTGTGCAAGCCCGACAGCATCTACTGGTGCGATGGCTCCCAGGAAGAGTACGACCGCCTGTGCCAGCAGCTGGTCGATGCCGGCACCTTCAAGAAGCCGAACCCCGCCAAGCGCCCTGGCAGCTTCCTGGCCTGGTCCGACCCATCGGACGTGGCCCGCGTGGAAGACCGCACCTACATCTGCTCGGCCGCCAAGGAAGATGCCGGCCCCACCAACAACTGGATGGCCCCCGCTGAAATGCGCGCCACGCTGCAGCCGCTGTTTGACGGCTGCATGAAGGGCCGCACCATGTACGTGGTGCCCTTCAGCATGGGCCCGCTGGGCAGCCACATTGCCCACATCGGTGTGGAGCTGACCGACAGCGCCTACGTGGCCGTGAACCAGAAGCTCATGACCCGCATGGGCAAGGCCGTATACGACGTGCTGGGCGTGGAAGGCGAGTTCGTGCCCTGCATGCACACCGTGGGCGCGCCCCTGGCCGAAGGCGAGAAGGACACCACCAGCTGGCCTTGCAACCCCAAGGTCAAGTACATCGTGCACTACCCCGAAACGCGCGAAATCTGGTCCTACGGCTCGGGCTACGGCGGCAATGCGTTGCTGGGCAAGAAGTGCCTGGCCCTGCGCATCGCCTCCACCATGGGCCGTGACCAAGGCTGGCTGGCCGAGCACATGCTCATCCTGGGCGTGACCAACCCCGAGGGCAAGAAGTACCACGTGGCAGCAGCCTTCCCCAGTGCCTGCGGCAAGACCAACTTCTCGATGCTGGTGCCACCCGAGGCGGGCTTTGCCGGCTGGAAGGTCACCACCATCGGTGACGACATCGCCTGGATCAAGCCCCATGCCGACGGCAAGATGTACGCCATCAACCCCGAGGCTGGCTACTTTGGCGTGGCCCCGGGTACCAACATGCACACCAACCCCAACTGCATGCGCAGCCTGGACAAGGACGTGATCTTCACCAACGTGGCCCTGACGGACGACGGCGACGTGTGGTGGGAAGGCATGGAAAAGGACACCGGCAAGCTGCCCGACCACCTGATCGACTGGCAAGGCAAGGACTGGACGCCCCAGATCGCCAAGGAAACCGGCGCCAAGGCGGCCCACCCCAACTCGCGCTTTACCGTGGCCGCCACCAACAACCCGGCGCTTGATCCCCAGTGGGACGATGCCAATGGCGTGGCCATTGACGCCTTCATCTTCGGCGGCCGCCGCTCCACCACCGTGCCGCTGGTGACCGAAGCGCGCACCTGGACCGAAGGCGTGTACATGGCAGCGACCATGGGTTCCGAAACCACCGCCGCCGCCTTTGGCGCCCAGGGCGTGGTGCGCCGCGACCCGTTCGCCATGCTGCCGTTCTGCGGCTACAACATGAGCGACTACTTCCAGCACTGGCTGAACATGGAAGGCCAAATTGCCGCCACCGGCAAGGCGCTGCCCAAGGTGTTCTGCGTGAACTGGTTCCGCAAGGACGAAGCCGGTAAGTTCGTCTGGCCCGGTTATGGCGACAACATGCGCGTGCTCAAGTGGATGATCGACCGCATCGAAGGCCAGGCCCAAGGCCAGGAAACCATGTTTGGCGTGGCCCCGCAGTATGCCGAGATCAACTGGACCGGTTTGGATTTCAATGCCCAGAAGTTCGACGCCGTGACCAGCATCGACAAGGCCGCATGGACGGAAGAGTTCAAGCTGCACACCGCCCACTTTGAGCAGCTGGCCTACCACCTGCCCCAGGCGCTGCTCGATACCAAGGCGCAACTGGAAAAGCGCCTGGCGGCCTGATACGCCGCTCCGCTCTAGGAAGTTCCCCCACTCAAAGCCGTCCCGCACTCGCGGGGCGGCTTTTTTTCGCCTCCCCGCCGCAGCGAAAGCTGTGGCCTGGAGCATCAGGAATGGGGTATGACAAACGCAGACATAAAAAAAGCCGTGGCGTCTGCCACGGCTTTGAATTGGCTGGGTTGCGCAGTGTGTGCTGCGCCAAACCCTCAGTAGTACTTGCGAATGCTGTCCACGGTGGGAATGCCCATCGCATGGTTCAGTTCGGCCATGATGCGGGGGTCCTTCATGGCGACTTGCCAGGTGCGCTGGTCTTCGGCGGCGCGGCGACGGCTTTCGGCCCAAGCCAGCGCGGAACCGCGCAGCGCCACACCAGCGCGACGGGCGGGGCTGGTCAGCAGGGCCAGCGCAGCAAAGGCCACGAGCCACAGCACCATCCAGGCAGCCAGCAGGTGGCCTTCGGTCCAGGTGTCGATGACCTGGTTGGCAACCACCAGCAGCGCGGAGACCACGGCGGCCAGCAGCAAGGAGGCAGCGCCACGCGCGCCGTCAAAATGGGCGGCAGCGCTCTTCAGGGCGGCGGCAGCGTTTTCGGCGCGGACAACGCCGGGGTGTTCGGTGGGGTACTCAACGTGTGCAAAGGCGGTCATTTCGGTTTCCCTTTTCTAACGCTTGTGGCGAGATTGCCGGGCGATGGGGTGATATTAGGGTTTACCCTTTGCATGTTCAAGTTTATATTTTGAATCATTGATATTCATTTCAGTGATGAATATGCTGTGGGGCGACCATGACTCCTTTGAACTTCCGCTCCCTGGACCTGAACCTGCTGCGCGTCTTTGACGAGGTGATGGCCGAGCGCAGCCTCACCCGGGCCGCGCACAAGCTCTCCATCACCCAGCCGGCCGTCAGCAACGCCATGCGGCGCCTGCGGGACGTGGTGGGCGATGAACTGGTGGTGCGCAGCGGCCAAGGGGTGGAGCCCACGCCGCGCGCACTGGCCCTGTGGCCGCCGGTGCGGGAGGCCCTGGCCCATTTGCAGGAGTCCCTGGCGCCCGGTCACTTTGACCCGGCAACCGCCGAGTCCACCTTTGTGCTGGCCATGGCCGATGCCACGGCGGCGACGCTGGTGCCCGCCCTGGTGGAAATCATCGAGCGCGAAGCACCTGGCATCTCCATTCGCGTGCTACCGCTCACCACGCGCGACCCCCGGCGCCTGCTGGAGGAAGAGGCGGCCGACATGGCCGTGGGCTACTTTCCCGCAGCGCTGGCCGACCTCACCGCGCGGGCGCAGTCTGGCGGCGTCGTGGCCTTTGAAAGCCGCCGGCTGTACGACGGCGAATACGTGTGCGTGATGCGCCAGGGCCACCCTTTGGCCGACGCCCCGCTGACGCTGGACACCTACTGCGCAGCGCGGCACATGCTGGTGAGTTTTTCGGGCCGCCCTTTTGGCTTCATCGACGAAGCCCTTGCGTCGCTGGGACGTGAGCGCAAGGTGGTGATCACGGTCAATCAGTTCTTCACGGCAGGGCGGGTGGTGTCGGGCTCGGACCTGCTGACCGTGCTGCCACGCCACTTTGTACCGGTGACCGGCATTGCCGACGCCCTGGTGCAACGGGCCCTGCCGCTGGACGTGCCCGCCGTACACGTAGACGCCCTGTGGCGCCGGCGGGGCCCCCAGCAGGCCGCGATGACCTGGCTGCTGCAGGCCCTCGCGCGGTCAGCGCGGCGCACCTTCCCTGGGCAGGACCTGCACGGCACGCCGTAGACTGCACCCATCTGCCCTCCAGTCTGATGAATATCCAGCTTCTCTCCGACCTCCACCTGGAGGCTCACCCGCACTTTGTGCCCGAACCCGCCCCCGGCGCCGATGTGCTGGTGCTGGCGGGGGATGTGGGCTCCTACCAGCAAGGCTCTCAGTTGGGCGACGACGACTTCGGCCTGGCCCGGTTTTCTCCGCTGCCCCAGCATGGGGGCTGGCCGACCCCGGTGCTGTTTGTGCCCGGCAACCACGAGTACGACGCCCAGGATTTCGATGCCGCGCACCGGCGCCTGCGCCAAACCTGCGAGCGCCTGGGCATAGCGTGGCTCGAACGTGAAACCTTGGTGCTGCAAGGCGTGCGCTTTGTCGGCACGACGCTCTGGAGCGACTTCGACGCACTGGCCGACCATGAGGGCACGACCGACCTCACACGCCGGCTCAAGCTGCGCGACAAGGCCTTTCGCGCGGCCAACTTCTACCTGCGCAAGACCGGGGGCACGCGCCACACAGAGCCGTTTCTGGCCGAGCCCATGCGCGAGCAGGCCCTGGTCTGCCAGGAGTGGCTGCGCGATGTGCTGCAGCAGCCTTTTGACGGCCCCACCGTGGTGGTCACACACTTTGCACCCAGCCTGCGCAGCGCCGACCCCCGCTACGGTCTGGTGCCTGGCACAGCAGGTTTTTGCAACGCGCTGGACGACCTGCTGATGCACACGCCGCTGTGGCTGCATGGCCACCTGCACGCGCCGAGCGACTACACCGCGCAGGGCGAGCGCAGCGATGGATCGCCCTGGCAGTGTCGGGTGGTGGCCAACCCGCTGGGTTACGCACGCAAGGGCGAGCAGGCAGCGTTTCAGCCGCGTTGCGTGGTCACCGTATGATCAACATGCGATTCGTACGAATCCGCCACGCGCCGAACAGAACAACATGACCCAGGTCAAGACAACAGGCACCCGCGCAGAGTAGTCTGCCCCATCCCTTTTCGGAGAACACCATGAACATCCTGCTTGCTGTCGATGGCAGCGCCTACACCAAAAAAATGCTGGCTTACCTGGCCACCCACGAAGAACTGCTGGGCGGCACCCACACCTACACCGTACTGACCGTGCAAGCCCCGCTGCCTCCCCGCGCCCGCGCCGCGCTGGGCAAGGAAGTGGTGGACAACTACCACGCGGAAGAAGCCGAAAAAATCCTCGCCCCAGTGTGCAAGTTCCTGGGCCGCCACGGCGTGGATGCCAAGCGCAGCGTCAAGGTCGGCGCGGTGGGCGAAACCATCGCCAAGGTGGCAGACACCGGCAAGTTCGACCTGCTGGTCATGGGTTCGCACGGCCATGGCGCCATCGCCACGCTGGTGATGGGCTCGGTGACCACCCAGGTGCTGGCCCACAGCAAGGTGCCGCTGCTGATCGTTCGCTGAACTGCCAGCTCCGCCGCGCAATCGCGCAACACCATCCAAAAGCCCTGCCTTGCAGGGCTTTTTTTCATCTCGTTACGACTGAATGGTTATTGAATAACCAATCAGTTTACTTTCGTACCAAATGGTTATACATTCGCGCCACGCCCATCTTGGCGTGTCAATTCCATCGAAACCGAGAGGAACGACCCATGAAGAAGACCCTGATTGCACTCGCTCTGACCGCTGGCGCCACCTTCAGCGCCATGGCGCAAGACATCGTCGATACCGCCGTGAAGGCGGGCAACTTCAAGACCCTGGTGGCCGCCGTGCAGGCCGCCGGTCTGGTGGACACCCTCAAGGGCCCCGGCCCATTCACGGTGTTTGCTCCCACCGACGAAGCCTTCGCCAAGATCCCCAAGGCCACGCTGGACGGCCTGCTGGCCGACAAGGCCGCACTGACCAAGGTGCTGACCTACCACGTGGTGCCCGGCAAGGTCATGGCCAGCGACGTGAAGGCCGGCAAGGTCAAGACCGTGCAAGGCCAGGAACTCACAGTGAGCACGAGCATGGGCGTGATGGTCGACCAGTCCAAGGTCATTGCCACCGACGTGGCCGCCAGCAACGGCGTGATCCATGCGATCGACACGGTGCTGATGCCCAAGTAAGCCACCGGCACCACCGCTCTTTTCACCCACCATCCATCCACGAGGAGAAGCCGCCATGAACACCGTATTCAATCGCCGCACCGTCCTGATGGCCGCCGCCCTGGGCGCCAGCACCACCCTGCTGCAAGCCTGTGGGGGCGGAGACGACGAGCCCCAGCGCAACATCGTCGAGCTGGCCCAAAACACCCCCGAGCTGAGCATCCTGGTCGAAGCCGTGGTCGCTGCGGGCCTCGCGCCCACGCTGAGCACGGGCACGCTCACCGTGTTCGCACCCACCAACGCAGCGTTTGCCGCGTTGCTGACCGAACTGGGTGTGACCAAGGAAGCGCTGCTGGCCAACAAGCCCCTGCTGACTGCCGTGCTCACCTACCACGTGCTGGGCAGCAAGGTGATGCGGGCCGATGTGCCCTTGGGCAAGGCGATCACGCCGGTGTCGGGCGGCTTCTTCAAGATCGAGTCGAACAACGGCCTGAAGATCACCGACGGCCGCAATCGCGTGAGCACCATCACCAGCACCGACATCCAGGCCAGCAACGGCGTGGTGCATCTGGTGGACAAGGTGCTGCTGCCCGCCGACAAGGACATCGTGGCCACCGCCTCGGCGCTGCCCGACTTCAGCATCCTCGTCGAGGCCGTAGTGGCTGCCGGGCTGGTGAGCACACTGCAAGGCGCTGGTCCCTTCACCGTGTTTGCTCCTACCAACGCGGCGTTTGCAGCGCTGCTGACCGAGCTGGGCGTGACCAAGGACGCGCTGCTGGCCAACAAGACCCTGCTGACCCAGGTACTGACCTACCACGTGGTGCCCGCGCGCGTGCTGAAGGCCGAAGTGCCTGTGAACACCGCCATCACCACCGTGCAGGGCCAGACCTTCACCATCAACTCCAGCTTGGTGATCACCGACCAGAACATGCGCACCAGCAACATCGTGGCTACCGACGTATTCACCAAGAATGGCGTGATCCACGTGGTGGACAAGGTGATCCTGCCGAAGTGACAGGATCCCAGGTGCTGCGCGGCCCCACCGGCGCAGCACCCACACAGCAAAAAGCCCGGCACGCCGGGCTTTTTTTATGGGTGCGGTTGATTGGGCCGCCCAGTCAACGCGCTGCCAGCCCGTCAAAACAGGTGCGCACCACCAGGTCCACGATTTCGGCGTCCGAATACTGCCCGCCTTCCTTGAGGAAGCTCACCACCGGGTCGCACGCACGCGCATACAAGGTGTACAGCACCACCAGCGGCGGCAGCGTGGGGCTGATCACCCCCTGGGCCTGGGCCTCGGTGATCCACTCCCCGATCTGGTCGCTCACCGCCACCAGCCCGTTCAGGTAGTCCTTGTTGGCCATGAGCACCGCGCGCAGCGTGGAGTTGCGGCTGGGCAGCAGGGGCATCTCGTTGGTCAGCAGACGTTCCAGCGACCAGCGCACTAGCGCATGCAGCTTCTCTAGCGGCGGCATGTCGGCGGGCAGGCCCGCCAGGTAGGTCTGCACCCGCCCCAGGATCTGCACCATGGCGGCACTGCACAGCTCTTCCTTGCTGCAGAAATGCTTGTACAGGCTGGCCTTGGCGATGCCGACGGCGTTGGCCACGTCGTCCATGGTCATGGCATCGAAGGCCTTTTCACCCAGCAGGCGGCAGGCGGACTGGAGGATGGCATCCTCGCGGGCCTGGTGCATCTGCTCCTTGAACGAAACTTTGGGTTGCGGCGTTTGCATGGCGTCCATTTTATACATTGCAGTAAAAAAATAAATGACGAAGTTGCAATGCAACTACGTCGTTCACGTTTTTGACAGCACAAAACGTGCCGCGCGCCCCGCCGCAGGGGCGCAGCCAGACGGCCTTTGAACAGGTTCCTAGGACACCAGCGCCTGGGCCGCAGCGCTCGTCAGTGCCGACGACAACGCATCCAGCAACTCGGACTCCAGGTTCCAGCAATGCCAGTACAGCTGGATCGGCAGCGACCGGCCGGGGGCAAGGTCCACCATGCTGCCGTCGGCCAGCGCCTGTCGCGCCATCAGCTCGGGCATGACCCCCACGGCCCAGCCAGCGGCCACCGCGCGCATCTGCGCCTCGGAGCCCGGCACAAACAGGTGGTTGAGCGCCACGCGCTTGAGCCCGAACGCACGGGCCACGAACTCGGCCGCCATGTCGTCCTTGCGGTTGAACGACAAAAACGACACGTCGCGGAAGTTGTGGGGCGTGAGCCCCTGGGGCAGGTACTGCTCCGCATAACTGGCCGACGCCACCGCCACATAGGGCATGGCCCCGAGCGGCACCATCTTGCAGCCACGCAGCGCCTGCTTGAGCGTGGTCACGCAGCCCAGCACCTGGCCGGAGCGCAGCCATTCCTGGGTGAAGTCCTGGTCGTCCACGATGATTTCGAGCGGCAGGCGCTGGCGCACCAGATCGTGCAGCGCGCCCATGGCCCAGGTGGCGATGCTGTCGGCGTTGATGGCGATCGAGATGCGCTCGTCTTCGCGCGAGCCCCCTGGCGCACTGGGCGCCAGCTCCTGCAGGTCGCGCTCCAGGTCGGCGCGCAGCAGGCGCATCTGCTTGGTGTGCTTGAGCAGCAGCTGCCCGGCCGACGTGGGCCGCAGCGGGCGGCTGCGCACGATGAGCACCGAGCCCACCTGCGCCTCCAGCGCACGCAGGCGCTGCGAGACGGCCGACTGCGTGACATTGAGGCGCTGCGCAGCGCGCTCGAAGCCGCCCTCTTCAACGATGGCGGCAAGGCATTCCAGGGCGGCGGGATCGTAGGTGCTCATGGTCTCGGACTCGAACAAAAGAAGGTTGTCTCCGCAGCGCTATTCATTAGGTGCGCTGATGTTTTTGGAGTAAGTTTAATTTTGCTTTTAGTTGAATGCAATGTCGCGCACACTGCGCCCCATCGTGTCCCGCACTGGGGCGTGTGGCACGCAAAGGCTCACAAGGCATTCCGCATATGAAAACCATTGTTCTCGGCGCCGGCATCATCGGCATCAGCACAGCGTGGCACCTGCTGGAACGCGGTCACGAAGTCATCGTGATCGACCGCCAGCCCGATGCAGCACTCGAAACCAGTTTTGCCAACGCGGCGCAGATCTCGGTGAGCTACTGCGAGCCCTGGGCCAACCGCGAGGCGCCGCTCAAGGCGCTCAAGTGGATGTTCGACAAAGAGGCGCCGCTGCTGTTTCGCCCGCAGATGGACTGGCAGCAATGGCGCTGGGGCCTGCAGTTCCTGGCGCAGTGCAACGATGCGGCCTTCGAGCGCAATGTGCAGCAGATTGTGGCGCTGGGCGCCTACAGCCATGCCGCGCTGAAGGACCTGGTGAAAACCACGGGCATCGAATACAACCGGCTCGAACGCGGCATTGCCCACTTCTACACCGACCAGAAATCGTTCGACGCCGCAGGCCATGCCGTGGAGCTGATGCGCAAGCACGGCGTGCAGCGCCGCCTGGTGAGCCGGGACGAGCTGCTCAAGATCGAACCGGCCTTCAAGGCCTACGGCGACAAGATCACCGGTGGCACCTACACCAGCACCGACGAGAGCGGCGATGCACGGGTCTTCACCCAGGAACTGGCCCGCCGCTGCGCGGCACGGGGCGTGCAGTTCCTGTACGGCCACGATGTGCTGCGTCTGAACAAGATTGGCAATGCTATTGATTCAGTAGCAGTCATGCCAAATTCCACTAGCGCAAGCGGCAAAAAAGACTTCATATTGAAGGCGGACGCCATTGTGGTGGCCTGCGGCTCGTACAGCGCGCCGCTGCTGCGCAGCGTGGGCGTGGACCTGCCGATCTACCCCGGCAAGGGCTACAGCGCGACCTTCCCGCTGCTCAAGCCCGAGGGTGCACCCATGGTCTCCACCATCGACGACGGCAAGAAGATCGCCATGAGCCGCCTGGGCAACTTCCTGCGCGTGGCGGGCACCATCGAGCTCAACGGCTGGGACCTGACCCTCGACAGCTCCCTGGCCCGCGCCCGCTGCCACATGCTCTCGCGCCGCATCGAGGCCATCCTGCCCGGCGTGTGCGACACCCGCACGCCCGAGGAAGGCGGCAACCCGCAGTACTGGACCGGTCTGCGCCCCGCCACGCCCACCAACATCCCGTTCATCGGCCGCACCCGCGTGGGCAAGCTCTGGGTGAACGCGGGCCACGGCACACTGGGCTGGACACACGGTGCGGGCTCGGGCAAGGCCCTGGCCGAGCTGATCAGCGGCGAGCAGCCTGCGATGAACTTCGGCTTTCTGGGGGCCGAAGCCGTGCGCGCGCCGCGCACCGTGGTCGCGGCCTGATAGGCGGCGCCCACAGCGCGCCTGCAGACACGGGCCGGTGCCGCTACGATGCCGGCCATGTCTGCACCCCATTACCTCTTCCTCACCACCTCGACCCGCGAACCCGGCCACCTCGGCAACACCGAATGGCTGGCGCGGCAGGCCGCTGCCGCCCTGCCTGCGGGCACGGAGCAAACCTGGCACCACTTGGCGCGCATGCAGTTGCCGCCCTTTGTGGACCAGCGCCACACCACCGGCACCTACGCACCGCCTGAGGGCGACATGAAAACCTTGCTGGACGCCACGCTGGCCGCCAGCCACATCGTTTGGGTGGCCCCGGTGTATTGGTACAGCATCCCCTCGCCGCTCAAGACCTACCTTGACCACTGGAGCGCCTGGATGCGCGTGCCGGGCCTGGACTTCAAGGACGCCATGGGCCGCAAGACGCTGTCGCTCATCACTACCAGCGGCGACCGCACCAAGGCCCAGCCCATGATCGATTCGGTGGCGCTGTGCGCGCAGTTCCTGTCCATGACCTGGGGCGGTGCGCTGTGGGGCAAAGGCGGCCCCCCGGGCGCCGTGCAGGCCGATGCGCAGGCGGTGGAGGCGGCGAGCCGCTTCCTGGTGGCCCCCGCCGCAGGCTGATTTCAGAGCGTGTTGGCGATCTAGCAGGGGATCGTCCACAGGCTCTCACCGGTCCAGCGAAGCACGCTGAGCCAAAATGCCCAGCCACTCATGCAGCGCCAGGCTGCTGTCGGACAGCGCCGAGGCGCGCGGCAGCACGCGATACAGCTTGCGCGCCTGCCCCCCTTTGAAGCCCATGGGCGCCGGCAGCACCTGCAGCCCGGCCTGCTCAAAGTCCCGGGCGGCACGCACCATGTGCCAGCCGTGGGTGACAAGCGCGATGCGCTCGATGCCTGCGGCCTTGAGCAGGACGGCCGACCTGGTGGCGTTGTTGCGGGTGTCGAGGGACTCCACTTCGGTCCAGCGCACCCGGCCCTTGAACTCCCGCTCCACCACATCCTTCATCACCAGCGCCTCGGCCCGTGTGCCGCCTGTGGAGCCCCCCGTGGCCAGGATGGGCAAGCCCGTCTGCTGCTGCAGGTAGGCGGCATAGCGCACCCGCTCGCGCGCACCCCGGCTGAGCACGTCCACCCCGTATTCAGGCGCCACGGTGTCGGCGCCGCCTCCCAGCACGACGATGGCCTGCACCTTCGCCTCGGGCAGCTGGCGCGGCGTGACGGCGGGGTAGCGCTCCAGGCTGCGCACCAGCGCGTCCGACACCGGCGGCCAGGACAACACCAGCACCGACAACAGCGACAGCACCACCAGCGTGTTGCCCGTGCGGCGGTGGTAGCGCGCCAGCCACAGGCCAAACAGCGCCAGCACGATGCTGGACACCGGCGGCAACAGCAGCGCAGACAGAATTTTCTTGAGGGCAAACAGCATGAAGAAAAAAGGCAGCGTTCATGCCCGGGCGCGGCGGCTGGGCAAAGCGGGGTCCAAAGGGTCAGTGCAGCGTGCGCCGCTGGGCCAGAAAATCGAGCAGCGCTGCGTCAAACCCTTCGGGGTCTTCCAGCTGGGGCCAATGCCCCACATGCGGCAGCAGCACCGTTTGGGCATCGGGCAACACCTGGGCCAGCGCCTGCAGGGCTGCCGGGGGAGTGCACCGGTCCTGTTCGCCGCCCACCAGCAGCACCGGCATGGCCAGGTGCGCCAGCGCGGCAGCGCCCCGGTCAAACGTGGGCAGGGCCTCCAGGGCGCGGCGGTAGGCGCCCGGGAACACCTGGCCCAGCGCGTGGCCCGCCAGCCGCACGCCTTCGGGCAGGGCGCCGGTTTCGTGCAGGATGCGCCAGAATTTGTTCTGCGGATGGGCATAATAGGCGCCGCGCTGTGCCGAAACGGTGCCCGCCGCCGTGCCACAGAACACCAGCCGCAAGCCGGGCTTGAGCAGGTCGGGAAGGATGGGATCATTTCTCGGCGCGGCCATCAATGCGCGTTTATGAAGTGCAGCATATCTTCGCGCAACGGTGTCTTGCCGCGAAAGCCGGGCAACAGGGACAGGATGATGCCGATATGGCCAACATCCTTGTAATATATTTTCTCCACCGGACTGTCTTGGGACTTGAGCGTGTAGGCCATGCTCCTGGTATTGCGCGGGCCGACCGTGTTGTCGGCGGTGCCGTGGATCAACAGCATGGCCGGGCGTTTGCCATCGACATGGGTAATGGGCAGCACGTCGCGGTTGTTGGCCCCATGGAAAATGTCGATCAGGGCGTCAGACTGAAGCGGCAGGAAATCATACGGCCCGGCAATGCCGATCACACCGCGCAGCCAGGAAAAGTCCCCGCCGACCGCCTTCAGATATTTTGGATCGGATGCAAGCATCACTGCGTTGTACGCGCCCGCAGAGTGACCCGACACGAACAGGCGTTTCGGATCGCCGCCATATTGTGCCGCCTGCCGATGTAGCAAGGCCACGGCCAACGCCGCATCCTCGACAAAGGCGGGCCAGCGTACCTTGGGGTAAAGTCGGTAGTCTGCTACTGCGGTTACGATACCCCTGCTGGCAAAAGCCATGGCAGGTGAAGCACAGGTTCCATTCTTCTCTATGAGCGGTTCTGACTTTGTGGAACTGTTTGTAGGTGTGGGTGCCAGCCGTGTCCGTGACTTGTTTAAACAGGCCCGTGAAAAAGCACCTTGTATCATATTCATTGATGAGATCGACGCTATTGGTCGTGCACGTGGTAAGAACGCTATTATGAGCAACGATGAAAGGGAAAACACCCTGAACCAGCTGCTCGTGGAAATGGATGGCTTCGGAACAGACAGTGGGATCATCATCCTGGCAGCTACCAACCGCCCGGATGTGCTGGACAGCGCCTTGCTGCGCCCGGGCCGCTTCGACCGTCAGATATCTATCGACAAGCCCGATCTGGCCGGCCGTGAGCATATCTTCGACGTGCACCTGAAACCCATCAAAACATCCCCCAACCTCGATATCAAGAAACTCGCTTCCATGACCCCCGGTTTTGCCGGTGCGGACATTGCCAACGTGAAGGCTGCCGG
>OFJB01000369.1_pt1 | contig 22522 bp, 25 predicted proteins | sample 1775081 | NCBI WGS metagenome assembly OFJB01 (sample SAMN08195771, study PRJEB24354) | sludge metagenome | isolation source: initial sludge from phenol fed wastewater aerobic bioreactor | place: India: Nagpur | collected 2016-06-05
CTTAACGCAGCTGATGTATTTGGCGTCCGCGCAGAAAAGCCAGCTGCGTAAACAGGAGGATTCGCAAGGGGCTCAGCCCCTTGAGCGGGGTGTGGGGCGGAGCCCCAAAGAATGCGGAGTTGCCCTAATGCGTGGGCTTTGCCATGCTGCGGGCAGTGGCGATGAGTTCCGACTTTCAACAGCTAATCACCGAGGCGCGCGCGCAGAACCATCGCCGGCTTCATCCCCGTCGCGTGCTGGCGGCGAAACTCGCCACCTATCTTCCTGCTTCGATGCGATTCAAAGTCTGTGGTCTGCCCGGCGGATTGGCCGCAGCGGGCACGTGGAAGAAGCAGGAAGTGGCCCTGCCCAAGGAAGCGGGCGGCGGCACGGCATTTCTCGCCTCGATTGAAAACGGTATCGCGTGCGACTTCGGCGCGCATCTCACCGCCGATGGCCTGATCATTCCCGAGCTTTCCCCCGGCGCGAACGGCCCGATCATGGAACGCTTCCTCATCCACCAACGGATGCTGCCAGAAGTGACCCATCGCGCAGGCTCGGTCATCAGCCTCGCGCTGGACGGTCACAAAAATTTTTACCACTGGATGTACGAGGTATTGCCCCGCTGGCATATCATCAAGGCGTCCGGTCTCACCCACAACGGCGGCGTCTACGCTTTCCTGCAACACCGTTTCCATCGCGAAAGTCTCGCCCTGCTCGGCCTGGTTCCCGCGCGTATCGTGGACTCCGCCTCGCTGCCATTCCTGCGGGCGGATGTGCTGCAGGTGCCGTCCTTCGTGCGCAGTGATGAACCGTGGATCTGCCAGTGGCTGCGCGACTCGCTGCTGGCCCCGGCGCTGAAGCACAGCTCGCTCCACACTCGCAAACGCCTTTACATTTCCCGCAAACAGGCGAACAGCCGCAAGATTGCCAATGAACCGGCGCTGGTGGAGCTGTTAAAGAAATACGATTTCACGGAAATCTGCCTCGAGGACTACGCGCTGAGCGGCCAGATCGCCCTCTTCCATGCCGCCCAGGCGATCGTGGCTCCGCACGGAGCGGGCCTGACGAATCTGACGTTCAGCGAGAGCGGCACCTTCGCGCTGGAGCTGATTGCGCAAGGGCTGGAAGGGCCGTTCTACGAGCGGATCGCGAAGTCGCGCAACCTGCGCTATCAGCAAATCCGTTGTTCTCTGCAAAATCCCGCCGATCTCTACGGCAGCGATATCCACGTCGATCTCGAAGCCGTGAAAACCGCCCTGTCGCAGTTGTAATGGGTCCAGCGTGACGCTGGACCCACTTATTTCATCATTTTTGGATGCAACGTCACGTTGCCCCTTTGACGAGGATTGGGACGGAGCCCCACGCAATCAAACCGCGGTGACAGGGGCCATTTTCTCCAAGCCGAGAGAGGCGAGGAGTTGATCGTCGTCGTTTTCGTCCGGGTTCGGCGTCGTCAGCAATTTGTCGCCGTAGAAAATGGAGTTCGCGCCCGCGAGGAAGCACAGCGCCTGGCCTTCCTTCGAGAGTGAACGACGACCGGCGGAGAGGCGAACCTTCGTCCGTGGCAGCGCAATGCGCGTCGTCGCAATCAACCGAACCAGTTCAAAAATATCGACCATCTTGTGATCCGGCAGTTTCGCCGCGATCTTGGTGCCATCGATCGGCACGAGACAATTGATCGGCACGCTCTCCGGCTCGGGAGAAAACTTGGTCAACACTTCCAGCATCTTCAAGCGATCCGTCACCGTCTCGCCCATGCCGATGATGCCACCGCAACAAACCGACATGCCGACGTTCTGCACGTGCTTGATCGTGTCGAGACGATCCTTGAAACTATGCGTCGTGACGATCTCCGAGTAATACTCGGGGCTGGTGTCGATATTGTGATTGTACGCGCTCACGCCCGCGTCCTTGAGCTGACGGGCGGCTTCCTCACTGAGCTGGCCGAGCGTGACGCACACTTCGAGGCCGAGATCATTGACCGCGCGCACCGTCTCGAGCACGGACTGAAATTTCGCATCCGTCTCGCGAATGCCTTTCCACGCCGCACCCATACAGAAACGGGTTGCGCCATTCGTCTTGGCGAGGCGGGCCACCTTGAGGATGTCCTCGGTCTCCATCAACGATTCCGCTTTCACGCCTGCCTTGGCGCGCGCGCTCTGGGAGCAATAGCCGCAATCTTCGCTGCAACCGCCGGTCTTGATGCTCAACAGCGTGCAAAGCTGGACCTGATCCGCGGGCCAATGTTCGAGAAGGGTGGCACGGGCCTGATCAATGAGTTTGAAAAAGGGTTGATTGTAAATCGCTTCGAGCTGTTCGAGAGAGTGGGCGGCCATAAGTTGTCATTATAGGCGAAGGGAAAGGCAAACGTCAACCTTATGAGGGAGTTGGTTTACAGAGAGGATTCGTGGAATCTACGTAAGTTTGACTGGGATATGCAGCTGGATCACAATAAAGTCATGGGGAGCAAACGACTTTGGAAGTGGTCGGGATTGATTTTGTTTGGGTTGATGTTTGTGGCCGTGTGCTGCGGCTATTTATTTTCCACCATACAAACTTTCGTGGCGTGGGACCAAATGTACGTTTTCAGGGAGTACAGCCGGATCGAGAGAGTTAGTAATGATCCCAAGGAAATAGCCCAATGCCTACGGTCTATTGCTCGTGATTATCCTTCAGGGACTAAACAGAAAACGGGTAATTGTCTCGATAAAATGGTGGAAATAGCTCGCGAGGCATATGCGCGCCTCTGCATTGAGCACCTTCGCAAGTTGACCCAAAAAGATTTGGGTGATGACCCCAAGGCATGGATTGAGGCGTATGATAAGTAGGGATTTACGCCACTCCCTTACGGTAAGCTTCTAACCTCAAGCTTACGCCGTTCGCTTGAGGATATGCGCGAACTCATCCGGCGTGATGAGCATGACGGAGAGGCGCGACTGGCGAATGAGCGCGATGTCCTTGAGCTTCGCATCGGCTTTGATTTCCGGCAAGGCGAGCGATTTTGCGAACGGGCGGACAGCTTTCAGGTCGACGCAGGACCAATCACCCTCAGTGGCGGTGGGATCGGGGTAAGCAGTCTTCGCGACCTCGGCGAGACCGACAATGGCGCGGTCGTCGTTGCTGTGGTAGTAGAGCACCGGATCGCCCTTTTGCATGGCGCGCAGATTATTGCGTGCTTGAAAATTGCGGACGCCGGTCCACGCCGTTTTTTTGTCCTTTTGGAACTGGGCAAAGGAGTAGGCGGCGGGTTCTTGTTTCACGAGCCAGCAGCGGACGGCAGCGCACGAGGTTTTCATAGGAATGTCCGCAGATTACGCAGAATGGGGCAGATGGAAATCAGGAAGTGCGCACAAAAAGAGGTGTCAATTGGCGCCATGTGAGTGGTGGATTACTTGTAGGACGGTACTGCGTACCGTCGCGGCGGTTCACCGAACCACCCTACAACGCAAAGATATTGAGTTGCCGCCCCGTTGGGTGCAGCGTCACGCTGCTAGGCGCGGAAGTTGGTGAAGTCGATGGCGACGTCGAATTCCTTCGCCTTGAGGGCGGCGATGACGGCTTGAAGATCGTCGCGGTTCTTGCCGGTGACGCGGACTTGCTTGTCCTGAATCGCGCCGGTGACCTTGAGCTTGGTCTCCTTGATCGCGGCAGATACTTTCTTGGCGACTTCGTGGTCGAGGCCCTGCTTGATGTTGATGATCTGGCGGGCGTGGCCGATGGAGGAGACTTCCGGTTCTTTGCGCTCAATATTCTTCAAGCTGATGTTGCGGCGGGCGAACTTGCCGAGGACGACATCGCGCAGCGCTTCGAGCTTGTAAGCGTCGATGGCGGTGAGCGTGATCGTTTCCTTCTCGAGGACAATCTCTGCCTTGGCGTCGCGGAAGTCAAAGCGCGTGGCGATTTCCTTGCGGGCCTGGGTCAGGGCGTTATCGATTTCGCCGTGATCCACTTCGGAAACAACATCAAAAGAGGGCATGGGAAAAACTCCGGTAGAGTAAAAAAACGGACCGATCAGCGGCGATATTGCGTCGGCGGGGGCATCCGGTTCTTGTCGAGCCGGTAAACGATGCGCGCCTTGGTCAGATCGTGGGGAGACATTTCCAGCTTCACGCGATCGCCGGGGGTCAGGCGGATGAAACGCTTGCGCATCTTGCCAGAGATGTGTGCGAGGACCTGATGCTTGTTGTCGAGCTCCACGCGGAACATGGTGCCGGGCAAAATGGTGACTATCTTACCCTCTAGCTCAATCGTATCATCGGAACCCATAAATTTAGACCTTTTGTAGGACGCGAAGTGTAGCCCTACGGTGTCTTGTTGACCAGAGCATTCTTTTCATTGAGGAGTGCCGCGTAGTCAACGAGGATGTTTACGGCCTCATCCAGTTGGGGGTCCACGGTGGGATCGTCTTCCAGCAATTCGCCTTCCTTGTCCTTGTCATCATCCACCGGGGCGGCCGCTGTCTTGACGGTCTGGATCTTCTCCAGCGGGGTGTTCTTGTCGACATCCGCAAGGGTCAGCTCATAAATCTTGTCGCGTGGCACGCCGCGGTGACTGCGCTCCTGCTTGCGGGTGGCCGCTTGGGCGAGAAGATCCGCCTTTTCCTTTTTACGGGCTTCTTCGTTGAGCGAAATGCTCTTGTCGGCGAGACGTTTCTTCAGCACCTCGATGTCGTCACGGACGTAGGAGAAATCCTTCGACAAGGCCACGCGCTGGCCGGAGCGGCGGGCGAGTTCCGCCACATAGGGGGCGGCGAGATTGTAATTGTCGTAGTCAACCCGGTTGACCTCGTCATACGGCAGGCAGCTCGTGAGGGTGCGTTCGCCGAGCTCCATGTAATCCAGCAGCGACGGCAGGGTGAGATCCGGAACAACACCTTTTTTCTGCGTGGAACCGCCGGCAATGCGGTAGAACTTCTGCACGGTGAGCTTGAGGTTGCCGGGATCGCCATCGAATCCGAAGCCAACCCAGCGGTCGAGCGGCAGCAGGGTCTGGACGGTGCCTTTGCCGTGCGTGCTGGAATCGCCAATGATCACGGCGCGGTTGTAATCCTGCAAGGCACCCGCGACGATTTCCGAAGCCGAGGCGCTGAGATGCCCCACCAGCACGACGAGCGGACCGGAGTAAAGCTGGGCGCTGTCATCATCGCGCAGGGTCGTGATCTGGCCGTTGCCGTTGCGCACCTGAACAACCGGTCCCTGCCGAATGAAAAGCCCGGTGAGATCGATGGCTTGGTCGAGGAGCCCACCGCCGTTGCGGCGCAGGTCGAGAATGATACCGGCCACCTGCTCGCGCTTGAGACGCTCAATGAGCTTCGCCACGTCGCGCACGGTATTGTCATAGAACTGCGGCAGATTGATCACACCCACGCGGATGACAGTGCCATTGGGGCCGGGATGCTCGAAGATCTGCGCCTTGGCGAATTGCTCGGAGAGCTTGATTTCGTCGCGGGTCAGGACCACTTCCTTACGCATGGAGGCATCGGTCTGCCCAGCGGGAATGACGGAAAGGCGGACCTTCGTGCCACGCTTGCCGCGGATGAGATCGACGACCTTGTTGAGTTTCATGTCGATCGTATCGACGAATTCGCCGTCGCCCTGCGCGACACCGATGATGCGGTCGCCCGCCTTCAACTTCTTGCTCGATTCGGCGGGACCGCCGGGGACGAGGCGTTCGATCTTGGCGTAGCCATCATCGGAACGCAGCACGGCTCCGATGCCGGAGAGCTTGAGCTTGATCGCGTTGATGTTGAAATTCTCCGCGTCGTCGGGAGTCATGTAGTCCGAGTGCGGATCATACGCGTGAGCGAGACCGTTGAGGTAGGTCTGAAGTACTTCGTTTTCGTCCATCTCCAACGTGTATTTGCGCAGGTTGTTGTAACGGCGGGTGATCTTCTTGAGCACATCCTCCGGTTTTTCCTTGGTCAATTTACCCTGGAGAATTTCAAATTTAATGCGGCTGCGCCAGAGCTGCTCGGCCTCGGCTTCGTCCTTGGGGAAGGGCACCTTGGCGCGGTCGGGAGTAAACCGATCCGTCCCGGAGAAATTGTACGGTTCCTTGAGGAGTTTTTCGACAAGCTTGAGGCGCTGGTCGAGTCGCTCGCAAAAGCGTTGGAAGATCACGAAAGCCGGAGAGGCGTCACCGCGGACAGTAAACTTATCGAGTTCGTTGCCGTAGCGGGCGAGGAACTCATCAAGGTCGCTCTGGAGGAAAATCAGGTGCGAGTAATCGAGCGCATCCATGTAGCCCTTCACCATCTTTTGCGACATCTGGTTGTCGAACGGCTGCTGGTTGTAGTGATACTGCTCCAAAATACGACCCACGAGCTGGGCAATCTTGCCATTACGGGCAGGTTTTTTCTCAATGGAACTGGCCGTCGCCGCCGCAGATGGCGTTGTTGCGACAGCTGCCTTGGCGGGTTCTGCCAGAAGCTGCGCCGGTTTGGGCGTCGCCTGGGCCTTGGCATCCGTCTGGGCGATGGCCGTGGCTAGAAGGCCGACGCCACAAGCACCCAAAGCAAAGAAGGACAAGGTCAAGAGACCGAGGGCGGAACGCCGCAGTTTATTCATATCGAGTCACTTCCAAAGTAAGGCTGCAATTTTTTCGGGATCTTGACGCTTCCGTCCGCTTGTTGATGGGTCTCCAGCAAAGCAATATACAACCGAGCCAGCGCCGTGCCAGAGCCGTTTAACGTGTGACAGAAAGTGTTCTTCCCGCTCTTATCTTTATAGCGCAGGTTCATGCGGCGCGCTTGAAAATCTTCGAAATTGCTGCACGAGGAAACCTCGAGCCAATTCTGCAGGCCGGGCGCCCACACTTCGATGTCGTAGCATTTCGCCGCGCCGAAACCGAGATCGCCCGTGCACAGGGTGATCACGCGATAGTTCAATTCCAAGTCGGTGAGCACGCGCTCGGCGTGGCCGACTAGCGTTTCGAGCTGCGCGTAGGAATCCTCGGGTTTGACAATGTGGACGAGCTCGACCTTGTCAAACTGGTGCACGCGGATCATGCCGCGCGTATCCTTGCCCGCGCTGCCGGCTTCGCGACGGAAACACGGGGTGTAGGCCGCGTAATGGATGGGGAGTTGCTCCTCGGTAAGAATCTCCTCGCGATGCAGATTCGTCACGGGCACTTCCGCCGTGGGGACGAGGAACAAGTCCTCACCCTGCAAGCCGTACATGTCCTCTTCGAATTTCGGCAACTGACCCGTTCCCACCATGCACTCGCGGCGCACCATGAAGGGCGTGGCCACTTCGGTGTAACCGTGTTCGCGGGTATGGAGGTCGAGCAGGTAGTTCAGCAACGCACGCTCGAGCCGGGCGCCCGCACCGCGATAGACGATGAAACCGCTGCCGGAAATTTTCGTCGCCTGCGGGAAATTGAGCATCCCTTTTTTCTCGCCGATTTCCCAATGGGTGAGCGCCTTGAAGGGGAGCACCACCTTTTCGCCAACCTGGCGCACAACGGGATTATCGTTCGCATCGACCCCGACGGGCACGCTGCTGTGGGGAACGTTGTAAATCTGGAGCAGGAGAGCTTCCTGTTTCGCTTCGACGTCGGCAATTTCCTTGTCGGCCTCGGCAATAAGATCGGAAAGCCCCTTCATCTTGGCCTTCAATTCTTCGGCGGCGGCTTTCTCACCCTTGGCCATCATGCCGCCGATCTGCTTGCTGGCGGCGTTGCGCTCGCTTTTGCGGGTCTCGTTGAGCGTGAGTAACTCGCGGCGCTTCTTGTCCTGGGCCAAAAGGGTATCAATATGAACTTCATCGCCCCGGTTGCGGGTGGCGAGCCGGGCGCGGATTTCCTCCGGCTTTTCGCGTATAATCTTGATGTCGAGCATGGAAAGCACAACAGCCTATACGAATCCCCCTCACCGTGCAAGCAGTAGGGGACTTTCCCCTCCCACCCCCCGCTGAAGAGCTTGCCTACGGAAAAAACCACATCCGGAAGGCAGCAATATCGATCCAGAGCGAAAGCGCGACGTAGAAGAGCGCCAGACCGATTTCCACTCGCCGCGGCAACGGGTGACGGAACGCCAGAAACAGCGCGAACGGTACGATATAATAGCGTGGCTCCACGTACGGCAGAACCGCCACCGACAGCAATGCGATTGGCAGCAACCACCGCCACCGCTCCTGCAAAAACGGCGTCAAGAACCAGCCCGCCAGGCCGAGCGGAATCACCGCCAACGCCACCACCCGCGCCCACGGCTGCGTCGCCACCGCGTAGAGCACGATATTGTGGAGCACGTAATCCAGATTGATCTTGTTGTAGAGACTCGACAGCTCGTACGTCAGCCCGAATAACGCCCACGACACCGCCAGCACCAGCACCGTCCGCAAACGAAAGCCGCGATCCGACCGCCACCGTTGCCCCGCGAGACGCAGGCCGCGCACACAGTCCGGCAGAAACAGCAAACAAACCGTGAACAGGAAGAACCAGACATTCGTCAGATTCAACGTCACCTGCTGCACCGACCGATCCCCCAGCGCCACGCCGCCGTTCCACGCCATGAAGATCAGGAACGCCGCGAACAACACGAGAAATGGCCAGGTCCGACCCAGACCGCGGTAGAACAGGCGACCGCGCTCCTTGGCTGCGAAATCACAGTACGGTTTCATCAACGCCAGCCAGATCAATCCCGCCCAGAAAATATTCGGCTGCCGGATCAACACCGCCAGCGCCGCCGCCAGCGCGCAGGTTCCCGTTTTCTTCCGCAGCGCGAGCCACACCGCCAGCAGCACCGCCGCCAGCCCCCAGAGATCGGTGTAAACCAAAAACCAGTATGGGAACAGCAACGGGAACCATGCCAATTGCACCGTGCGCCAATACCGTTCCCGGGCCCGCAACACCGTCATGATTTGGAAAAAGAAGAAGAGCGCCACCGCACCGCCCAAGAAGGAAAAGAACCGCAGTGCCACGAGCGATTCCGCGCCCGTAAGCGTCACCGGCACCGCCATGAGCGCGTGATAACCGGGAAAAGTGGTGAGATACGACACCCGCGTGAAATCCCCGTGCGCAAGCCGCAGGATCTGTTCGCCATGACCCCACTCGTCCACGAATCGCGGCCCCGTCCGAAAGATCCAGAACAGCATCAGCAAGGACGCGAGCAACAGGCCAAAGAAAAGAAGGGGACGTTTCATGGTCTCACGGGAAATACAGCAGCCGGAAGGATGTCGACGTCAGCACCGCCGCGCCGATCGCATACAGCACCGTCATGGTCCACTCCACCCGGCGCGAGAGCGGTTCGCGAAACGCGAGGAACAACGCGCATGCCGGCAGATAATAGCGCGGATCGATGTGGGGAATCACCAACACCGACACCACCGCCAATAATCCCATCCAGCGCAGGCGTTCCTGCGCCAACGGCGTGAAGAACCATCCCGCCAAACCCAGCGGCAGAATCGCCAGCGCCACAAGCCGCGCCCACGGCTGCGTGGCCACCTGATACAGCACGATATTGTGGATCATGTAATCCATGTTGATGCGGTTGAAAATGTGCGCGAGGTGGAAAGTCGCACCAAAGATCAGCCACAGCACCACTACGATTCCCAAGCCCCGCCACACCGTGCGACGGCCCCGCGCCCAGATGACGCCCACAGCGCGACCGCACTGGATTGGAAAGAAAATCACCACGAGCCCCAAAAAGAACCACACATTCGTGGGGTAGCACGACACCGGCACTTTTTCGCGCGGACCAATCGCCACGCCACCGTTCCACACCACGAACGCCAAAAATCCCGCCGCCACCAACAGCAAGGGCCACGTCTGGCGCAGCACCTGTTGCAGCCACGGCCACCCCCGCTTCGCCTCGCGCAGATCACCCGCCACCATCACCCATAATAGCCAGCCCCACAGAATCGCCGGAGGCCGGATAACCACCGCCACCGCCAAAGCCAGCGCACACCACCCCGCCTTTTTGCGCAACGCGGCATCCACCGCCCCCAGCAGAAACACCACGCCCCAGACATCGCTATAGGCGAGAAAAAGAAACGGAAAGAACAGCGGGAAAAACGCATACTGCGCCGTCCGCACCCACCGCTCCTGCGGCCAGAGTTGACCCACAATCCGGTAAAAAAACACCACCCCGGCGAAACTCCCCAACAGCGTCACCAACCGGATCATCGCCAGCGAATCATCCCCCACCAGATAAATCACCGCCCCCGCCAACGCGTGATAACCCGGCGTCATCGCCAATTCCGGGTCCAACGAGAAATCCCCATGCGAAAACCGCTGCACCTGAGGCGCATGCCACCGCTCGTCAATCAGCACGTGATGGTGGCGGTACCCCCACACCATCGCCAGCCACGACGCCAGCAACAGACCGAAAAAGAGCGCCATCCGCATTTTCATCTCCCGCACTTAACCACGAGCGCCCCCTCAACGTCCAGCAGGTTGCGGGGTATTGCTCGCCCTTTACAAAGCCTCCTTTCCGCTCTAGTGTAGACGCTCTATGACACTGACGGAAAAAGTTCTGGCCCGCGCCGCTGGCAAGAAATATGTCCAGCCCGGCGACAACATCTGGGTCAATGCCGACGTACTCCTCACCCACGACGTCTGTGGACCGGGGACGATTGGCGTTTTCAAACGTGAATTCGGTAAGACGGCCAAGGTTTGGGACAAGAACAAGATCGTCATTATTCCCGACCATTACATCTTCACCGCCGACTCCCTTTCCAACCGCAATGTCGACATCCTGCGCGACTTCGTCCGCGAACAGGGCCTGCCCTATTTCTACGACGTGATCGACGACCCGAACGGTCACTGGATCTTTGACAAATCGAAGGGCCAGCTCGCCAAACAGTACGGCTCGCACTTCGCGGGCGTCTGCCACACCGCCATCGCGGCCAAGGGCCACACCCGCCCCGGCGAAATCCTCTTCGGCACCGACAGCCACACCTGCATGGCCGGCGCGTTCAACCAATTCGCCACCGGCATCGGCAACACCGACGCGGGCTTCATCATGGGCACCGGCAAGCTGCTCATCAAAGTCCCCGAGACGATGCGCTTCTACCTCGAAGGCGCGCTCCCCAAGGGCGTCATGGGCAAAGACATCATCCTGCACATCATCGGCGAGATCGGTTTTGACGGCGCCACCTACCGCGCCATGCAGTACGAAGGCCCCGGCGCCTACAACCTGCCGATGGACGACCGCATGACGGTGACCAACATGGCCATCGAAGCGGGCGGCAAGAACGGCATCTTCCCGTACGACGAGAAGTGCGCCGCCTACGTGAACGAGCGCACCAAGCTCAACGGCACGAAGAGCGACTACCAGCCCGTCGAACTCGATCAGGACCAGAAATTCATCTACGACAAGGTCATCGACCTCTCCAAGCTCGAGCCCACCGTCGCGCAACACCCCGATCCGGGCAATCGCGCCCTGGCCAAGACTCTCGACAAGGTGAAACTCGACCGCGCCTACATCGGTTCCTGCACCGGCGGCAAGACCTCTGACTTCCTCGCCTTCGCGCAGATCGTCAAAGGCCACACCGTCAAGATCGACACCTTTGGCGTTCCCGCCACCCCGGAAGTGGTCTTCGACCTGAAGAACACCCAATGGGACGGCAAGAGCGTCTGGGACCACCTCGTCGGCGCTGGCGTCACGATGACCGAAAACGCCTCGTGCGCGGCCTGCCTCGGCGGCCCCGTCGATACGTTCGGCCGCATGAACAAGCCGATGTCCTGCATCTCGGCCACGAACCGCAACTTCCCCGGCCGCATGGGCCACAAGGAATCGCGCGTTTACCTCGCCTCCCCGTACACCGTGGCGGCGTCGGCCCTGACCGGCCACATCACCGACCCCCGCGAGTACCTCTCGTAAAGGCAACGGCGGTTAGACGAAATTAACGGAATTTGAGACTGAATTAACGAACTGGAAAAAAGTAAAATGCCTTTCGTAAATTGGTTGAATCATCCCGTTAATTTCGTCAAAAAATCCGCCCTGCTTTTGAGCCTCGGCTTCGCCCTCATCCTCGGCGGCTGCGCCGGCATGCAAGCCAATGGTGACGTACAGCAGTACAAGCTCATCGTCACCAAGCGCACCGAATACTACAAAACCAGTCCCGACCAACCCACCCCACCGGATGGCCGCCTCGACGAAGGCACCCGCATCCGCGTGCTGCAGATGAGCGGCGAATATGCCAAGGTGGAAACCACCTACGGCCTCACCGTCTGGATTTCCTCCATGGCCATCGGCGCCAATCAGGAAAACACCTACCAGCCCACCGGCGGCTAAACCGATTGCCGCAAATCGGAGAGCGCGATTGCATCGCGCGGATGACGTGACAGAATCCATGGCACGCCCATGAACATTGCTGCTGCCACCTCTGCCGACCTGCCAGCCCTGCTCGAAATCCAGCACGCTGCGTTTCGTGCGGAAGCCGACCAATACGGCGACTGCAGCATCCCGCCACTCCGCCAAACGGTGGACGATCTGCACGCCGATCTCGCCACGAAAACTTTCCTCAAGGCCACCGACGAGACGGGACAACTCCTCGGCTCCATCCGCGCCTTCGAAAAAGACGGCGTCTGCCACCTCGAAAAACTCAGCATCGATCCCGCCCACCAACGGCGTGGCTATGGCGCTCAACTCCTCCTCGCGGTGGAATCAAAATTCCCCCACGCCACCCGCTTCGAACTCTTCACCGGGCATCGCTCTGAAGGCAATATTCGCCTCTATCAAAAACTCGGCTATCGCACCGTGCGCGCAGAGGAAATCAGTTGCCGCCTGACTCTCGTCCATATGGAAAAACGCCGCACCCCACCCGGCAGCACGTCATGATTCGCCTGGGCCTCGTGCTGCTCCTCAGCCTCGTCTGCGCTCACGCCGAGACGGAATCGCCCGGCCCCGGCCTCACACTGGAAACCGAGACCCGCACCGCGCCGCGACCGATGCGTCTGCATTGGCTCACCGCCGATCTGAACACACCCGGTCTCGCCCTCGCCTTTTCCCCCGTCGATCCCACGTCCTCCTCCCCCGCGAAAGTGCTCGCCGCGAAACCGACCGAACGGCTCCTCACTCTCGGCTGGAAAGTGCTCCTCAATGGCGATGCGTTCTACGTGATCGGCGATGAAAAGAAACGTTACCCCGCCGTGGGCGATCTGCTCGCGCTCCAAGGCTATGCCGTGTTCGAAGGAAAACGGTATGGTCAACGCTCGCCCAACAACGGCACGTTCTACGTCCTGAACGACCGAAAGACCATGGGCATCACCTATGACGCGCCTCCGAAAAACACGTGGGGCGCGGTCGGCGGCTACCGCATCGTCTTGCACGACGGCAAAATCGGCAGCCACATCGACAACACACGACTCCATCCCCGCAGCGTCATCGGCTTCAATAATGCCACCCGACAGGTCTACTTCCTCGTCGTCGATGGACGCCAACCCGGCCGCAGCGAAGGAGCCACGGAACAGGAACTCGGCGAATGGATGCTGGCACGCGGCGCAACCGATGCCCTCAGTCTCGACGGCGGCGGTTCCTCCGTGCTCATCATCGAACAAGACGGCGGCGCCCGCGTCGTGAACCGCCCCGTCGGCGTCTGGGATCAACCCGGCACCGTCCGCTGCATCGGCAATGCCGTGGGACTGACACTTAAAACGGAGTGATCGTTTTGGAGTGCGGGAGCTTGCTCCGCTTTGCTGTCCGGCGGCTTGCCGCCATCAACACCACAAAATCTTTTAGGCCTCGTCGCCGCGCCCTTTTTCTGTATCGTCAGTACTTTGGTACTTAGCCCTTTTGCCATGAAATCTTTTGCTCTTCTCTCGCTGACGTTTCTCGCTCTCGCGGCCACATCACTGCGCGCGGACACCACGCTCGTCATCGTCGCCGACAACACCCTGCGCGCCGCCCTGCCCGAACTCACCCAGATTTGGGCGGACAAACAGCCCGACATGAACGTCGAACTTCAGTTCACCAACGCCGAGACGATGCAAAAGCAAATCGTCGACAACAAAGGCGGCGACGTCCTCATCTTCGCCAACGCCGATGACCTGAAGGAAGCCACCAAGCGCGGTTACATTCTCGCCAGCGAACAAAAGCAGGTCGCCCGCAACGACCTCATCGTCTACGGTCGCAAGGCGCTCCTGCCCGACGAGGAACTCGAATGGTTCGACCTCGTCGCCCGCGAATGGGAAACCCTCGCGCTCGGCGATCCCGCCCGCACCGCGAGCGGCCGCGCCGCGCAAGCCGCCCTCAAGAAACACGATCTCGAAGCCCGCGTGAAGAGCAAGGAAACGCGCCTCTGCGGCAACGAAGCCGCCGCGCTCGACTGCGCGCGCCGGGCCGAGGTGGAAGCCGTTTTCGTCCTCAGCACCGACCTCGGCAAAACCGCCATCAATGGTTTCGTGGCCTACCCCATCAACCGCGCCGACTACCCCGGCATCTTCTACATCGCCGCCCCCACCAAGAATTCCAAAGCCCCCAGCGCCGCGCGCAGCTACATCCAATCCCTCGCCGCCCCGGAATCGCTCCCGATCTGGACCAAGTACGGATTCAACCGTCCCGATGCCGGCGCGGTCCAGTTGCGATAAGAGAGGGCCGTTTCCAGGGCGCGTGGTTAATCAGAGGTTGCTTTCACAATGGAATGACCTACCTCCCAACACCCGCATTTATAAGCTCGCTAATTATTATTGAGTGCGGTTAATTCTTGGAACAGAAGTTGCAATCATTTCACATCTACTATGGGAGCAGGCAAATTCTTTCCGGGTGGGAGCAAAAAGGGCAAAGCTCAAGAAGAGAAAGCGCCCGAACCGATTCGCGCGGAGCCACCCGCCACTAAAAAATCGGGACTCTTCCCCAACGCCAAATCGCGTTTCTCCAAGCCCGTCGACTCCAAGAGCAAACCCGGCGTCCTCCTGATGAGCGTCGCCTTTTGCGTATTCTTCATCTCCATCGGCTGGTATTACCTCGCCGTGCGACCAGCCAAGATGCAGGCCGCCGCCATGGCCGCGCAACTCGCCCAACGTGACAAGGAAGTCGCCGAACTGAAGAAAAAACAGGAGGAAGTCCAGAAGGAAGCCGAAAAGAAAGCCGAAGCCAAGGTGATCATCAAAGTCGACACCCGCCCCCCCGGAGCGCAGGTCGTCGTCGCAGGCATCACCAAGATGACGCCCGCCACTTTCGAAGGCTTGTCCTCGGGCAAAGCCACCCTCGTCATCACCCTCGACACCTACCACCCCATCACCCGCGAACTCGTGCTTGAAGGCGGCCAGACTTACGACCTCGGCATTCTCGATCTTTCCCTCAAATCCGGCATTCTCAAGGCCACCAGTCCACAAAAGGGAGCCACCTATTCCCTCTCCGGCCCCCACTCCTTCAGCCAAAGCGGCACACTCCCCGCCACCCTGGAAAAACTCCCCGAGGGCTCCTACACCCTCACCGCCACCCACAACGGCTGGCAACTCCCGCCCCAGACGCTGACCATCACCGATGGCAAGGAGACGCTGCAGGAAGTCAAATTCCCCTACGGCACCATCACCCTCCAAACCACCCCGCCCGGAGCCTCCGTCCGCCGCGGTCGTCAGGAGATCGGCCAGACCCCGCTCACCCTCAGCGAGCTGCGGCCCGGCCCGCACAAGTACAGCCTCGAAAAGGAAGGGTATCGCACCGTTCGCGTGGAGAAGGATCTGAAGGAATTCGAAACTTATCCCATCACCCTCACACTGGAAAAAACCCGCGACTTCACCAACAGCTCCAACCTCGCTCTCGTCTGGATGAACGAAGGCTACTGGGTCGGCAAATACGAAGTCACCCAGGCCCAATACGAACAGGTCATGGGACGCGGCGCCAATGCCAGCGTCTTCCGCGGCGCCAACCGGCCTGTTGAAAACGTCACCTGGCAGCAAGCCACCGATTTCTGCACCCGCCTGACCGAGATCGAACTCGCCGCGGGAAAACTCCCCGCCGGATATCGCTACGCCCTGCCGACGGAAGCGCAGTGGAACAACTTCGTCGGCGATGCCAACTACGACAGCGCCATCCTCGCCCTCGGCAACAGCATCGCCCCCGCCTCCACCGCCGATGTGGGCACAGGCGATCCGAATCAGTTCGGACTCTACGACGTCCTCGGCAACGTCTGGGAATGGTGCCAGGACAATTACGACGCCCAGGGCCGCACCCGCACCATGCGCGGCGGCGGCTGGCTCAGCTCACGCGATACCTTCCCCAATAAAAACACCCGCAACGGCGGCGGCGTGAACTACCGCGACAAATTTACCGGCTTTCGCGTGGTCCTCACCAAATAGGGCCATCCCCTCATCGCACCGGAGCCGATTCCTGTTGCGCTCGCTTTAAAACCGCGCTTAGTTTTAAACCCCATCATGAAAGTCACACTGCTCTCCCTCCTCGCTTGCTTGGTCACCGCCAGTTTTTTCCCCGCATTGGCCGCTGACACCGCCCCGATCCAGGCCCAGGACGTGGATGGCCAGTGGCGCACCCTGCCGCCCAAGGGCCGGTTCACCATCGTCATGTACACCAACGCCGATCTTGAGTCCGAGTCCAAAACACTCAGCAAAACGCTCGATCCCTACCGCGGCGCCCAGGATTTCCTCTTCATGCAAATTGTCGATCTCCGCGGCGAAATTCCCGGCATCGCCCGCCGCATGGCCGAAAAGCAAATCCGCAAGGAACTCGACATCGAAGCCACCCGCGTCAAACCCTTCTACGTCAAAAATGGCAGCAAGGCCGATCCCCGCTCCAATCTCTCCACCATCGTCGATTACGGTGGCAGCTACCTCGCCCGCTTCAACTGGGATGATCGCGTCGAGATGGTCCGCTTCGTGATCTACAATTCCAAGGGCGTGGAAATCCGCCGCCTCGACAACACGAGCGACCCCAAGGCCGTGGCCAATTTCTTCCGCAGCCTCTTCGGCAGCAACACCGCCGAACAATAATTTCCAACAGTCGCTCCCGCTAAGGCGGATTGACTTCGTTCATCCGTCTTTCCTACTGCGGCAGACACGCCGACGGCGACACCATCCAACGGAAATCCTGCGCCATGGTCCAGCCACGATCTTCGGGAGCCGTGATCAAAATAAAAGCCTCGGCCGGCAACAGAGCGCGGAGTGCCGCCTGCCGGTTTTCGTCAAGCTGCGGCGCGACATCGTCCATCAGGAAGACCGGCCATTGACCGCGCCGTTCACGAATGAGTTGCGCCTCGGCCAAGCGAAGCGCCAGCGCCGTGGTGCGTTGTTGACCTTCCGAACCAAACTTGCCAAGCGGCTTCCCGTGGCGCTCGAGAATCCAGTCGTCGCGATGAGGACCAAGCAGCGTCGCTTGAAACCGTTGTTCGCCCACCGCGACACTGGCCCAATCGGGTGCAGCTTCGAGCGAGAAACTCGATCGATAGCGCAACGTCACAGCATCGCGTTCGCCGGACAACGCACGCACCGTTTCGCTCACCGCGCAAGCCAGTGGCTCCGTGATCGCCTGCCGCGCACGAGTCATGGCAAGACCGTGCTCGGTCACCAATTGCGTGAGTGATTCGCCAACGCGTCGATCTTCGCCGCCCTGCCGCAACCACGCGTTGCGCTGTTTCAAAGCCCGGGCGTAGTGTTGCGCGGTCGCGAGATAACCCGGTTCGCGTTGCGCGATCAATCCATCGACCCAATTGCGACGGCCCGCTCCCGAGCCGGTCACGAGTTCCCGGTCCTCGCCAATAAAAAGCACCGTCGCGAACTGTCCCCAAAAATCAACCGCGCTGGCCACCGGCTTCCCATCCATCACCAATTCACGACCCGTAGCACTCCATGTCGCAGACAGCGCCGTCCCGCCGAGTTTCGCCTCCACACGAAAGCAATCGCGCTGCCAGCAGACCAGCTCGCGCGTCTGCGCGGTGCGAAACGAGCGCAAGCGGCTCAAGAAATAAACCGCCTCGAGCACGGATGTCTTTCCCTGCCCGTTCGATCCAAAAAAGAAATGACGCCCCACCGGCAACTCCACACGGAGTTCCTCATGACAGCGGAATTGAAACAACCGCAAGTGAAGCGCAGCCAGATCGGACATGGGATGGTGGAGCATACTACAAGCCGGCCATCAGGAAACCAGAAAGCGGGTTTTACCAATCACTTCCGATTTCTCGACAAGCGCGGGCCAACCGGGTATGAAAGAGTAGATCCAGACGAACAGACCAGCCTTTTCCAAATTCCACTTGCACTTGACCGATTAGTCAACTACTATAGTCCTCATGAAACCTGAATGCGAAACCCGGACCAAGCTCCTAACGACGGCGTTAGAGCTGATGTGGGAACGCAGTTACGGTTCCGTCAGCGTGGATGACATCTGCGCCCGTGCCGATGTCCGCAAAGGGAGCTTCTACTATTTCTTCCCCTCCAAAAGCGACCTGACTGTCGCCGCCTTCGAAAAGAATTGGGAGCAAATCTGCGCGAAACTCGACCAGGCTTTCTCCCCGCAGCATCCCCCGCTAGAACGCTTCTCTCGCTTCGCCAAGGCGCTTTATCAGAGTCAGACGGAGAAAAAAGGCACCTGCGGCAAAGCCTGCGGATGCCCCTATATCTCTGTTGGACTGGAACTTAGCACGGAAGACGAAAACATCCGCAAAAAGGTGCAGAGCATCTTTTCCGGTTACTGCCGCTATTTCGAATCCGCCCTCAACGAAGCCGAACGCGAAGGTCTGATTCCACCCGGCAACCATGCGGAAACCGCCCGCGCCATTGACGCACTGGTGATGGGATTACTCGTCCAAACCAAGATTTATAATGACCCCGAAGCGCTGAAGCATACCGAACAAAGCATCTTCCGCCTGATCGGCATCGATGTCGCCCAGTCCATTGCTGCACACTCCTAAAAATTTTTTACCCATAACCTAAACCGACCAGTCAACTACCTATGAAGACAAACCTCCCCAACGTCTCCCGCCCCCGCGCCTCCCGTCGTCGTCCCTCCATGATCAATCCGCATGTCTTTTCCTTGATGTCGATTCCCTTCCCGGTTTTTGTCACCAACGAAAAAGGCAAGGTCGTTCCGACGATCACCCTGCCGGAATTCGCCCAAATCACCCGCTACCAGGAGTAAACCATCATGAGCCAACGATTCGAAAATAAAGTCGCCCTCGTCACGGGTGGAACCTCCGGCATCGGCCGCGCCACCGCCATCGCTTTCGCCCGCGAAGGCGCCAGCGTGGTCGTCAGCGGTCGCCGCGAAAAAGAAGGTCAGGAAGTCGTCCAACTCATCACCGCCGCAGGCGGCAAAGCCCGCTTCATCCAAGCCGATGTGAGCGACGAAGCGCAGGTCGCCACGCTCGTGGAGAAAACCGTCTCCACCTTCGGCCGCCTCGACATCGCCTTCAACAATGCCGGCGTGGAAGGCACCATCACGCCCACCACCGGAGTCACGGTCAAAGAGTACCAACATATCTTCGACATCAATGTGAAAGGCGTATTGCTCTCGCTCAAACACGAGATTCCCGCCCTGCTCAAAAGCGGCGGCGGCTCCATCGTAAACACCGCCTCGGTGCTCGGCACGCACGCGATGCCGAACTTCGCCATCTACAACGCGAGCAAATTCGCCGTGATCGGCCTGACCAAGACCGCCGCGTTGGAAGTGGCCGCACAAGGCATCCGCATCAACTCCGTCTCCCCCGCCGTGATCCAGACCGACATGGTCACCCGCGCCTTTGGTCCTCCCAGCGAGGAATCGAAAAAAGCGCTCGGCGCCATGCATCCGATTGGACGTCACGGCCAGCCCGACGAAGTGGCCGCCGCGGTACTCTTCCTGAGCTCCGCCGAAGCCTCCTTCATCACCGGGCACGACCTACTCGTCGACGGCGGCTACAACGCCAAATAATCCCGCCTCCCCAACCCACCCGAAAGGACAACATACCATGAGCACCCTCAAATCCCTCGACCTCACCCAACGCCCCCCGCGCAGCGCGCGCACTCAACTCGGCGGCTACGCCCTCCTCCCGCGCATGCTCGACAAGGCCCGCGCAACCATCGCGGGCAAGAACGGAGAATTCCACTACAACTGTCCGCTCGATCAACACATCATCAACTTCCTCGGCATCGACCCAGACGCTCTCCTCACCGAATTGAAAACCGGCAAGGGCGACACCGAAATCTTGGAATGGATCACCACCCACCAGAAGAACAAACACACGCCATGGGAAATCAAAGTGTGGACCGACTATCAATCCCAACGCGGCCCCGATAGCGATCCGGAAATCGTGAAGTACTTCTACAGCTCCGTGGAAAAACTCGCTCCGAAACGCACAGACCTGCGCACCTGGTTCGATTACCTCGACCTCGACGATTACGTCACCTTCGGCGGCGCCGCTTAACCAGCCCACAAATCGATTGCAAAGCGCAACGTGACGTTGCTCCCTCCGGAGCGGCGTCACGCCATCCCAGCGGCGCTCCTGCCGCCCCCCACCGGCATGACTTCCTTCATTACTGGGTGCAGCGTCACGCTGCGCTTGCAACATGGGATTGTCTTGTTAGGATGTGCCGCATGTTCCGTCGCTTGACAGTTAGTGCCTTGTTAGTGTTGGGGATGGCCGCGTGCCAGCCGATCGATAAGAATCTCGAAGCCGAAGATTCGCGCAATCCGCACTTCAAGAAGGCTGAAAGTTACACCGAAGCCAAGAACTACGTGGAAGCCGTGCGCGAATACGAAGCCGCGCTCCAGGCCAACCCGAATGTCGCCACCGCTCACTACGAGCTTGGCCGCATTTATGGCGAAAAGCTCGGCGACGAAATCAGCTCCATGTACCATTTCAGCAAGTTCCTCGAACTGCGCCCCACCTCCGAAAAGCGGGAATCCGTTCAAGCCTTGCTCGACAACGCCAAGTTCTCCCTCGCCACCAAGCTCCCCAACTCCCCCGTAGCCAACGCGGAGATGTTTGCCCGCCTGCAGAGCGAGAATGCCAACCTGAAACGCGAACTCGAAGAAGTCCAATCCCGCGTGGCCCGCCTCGACCAGCAACAACAGAACACCGCCGCCGCCATCACCACGCCCGCTCCGTCAGCCCCAGTTGCCACGGCACCCACGGCCTCGGTCGAAGCGCCCAAGGCGACCCCCGCAGCCCCCGTCGCCCATCCCGCGACACCGGCTCCGGCCGCGGCCGCCGTTGTTCCCGTCGCCCCCTCCACCGCACCCACGGCGACTCCAGCCGCCACCGCAGTGACGGAAGCCCGCAGCCACACCATCGCCAAGGGCGACACCCTGTGGAAGATCGCGCGCAAGTATTACAAGGGCGACGTCAACGCCAACATGGACAAGATCAAAGCCGCGAATGCTTCCCAAGTTGACTTCACCAAGCCGCTCAAACTCGGCACCGTCCTCGTCATCCCCTAAATTTCCAACCGACTGAATCCATGTCGAAACCGGCCAAAGACCGCTCCATGAAATCGCCCACTCCCAATTGGTCCAACGAAGAGCCGGACGATCTCCTCGCCGAGGCGTCCCCGCAGGTTTCCAGCGGTGTGACTGCGGACGATATCAACCTGAAAGTCCAGCAGGCGCAAACACAGCTCCTTGAGCTCAAACGCCAGCAGGAGGAAATCGAACGCCAACGCCGCGAGCTCGAGGAGCTCAGCCGCAAACAGCGCGAGTTCGAAGACGGCCGCCGCGAGATTCTCGAAAAGCTGACCCGCGGTCTCGTCGTTCTCGAACGGCAGGAATTCGAAATCAAGCGCGAGGCCGAGCAGATCCAACTCGTCCGCGAAACCTTCGGCGAACACCTCAAGGAAGTCGAAGCGATCAAGCCGCAGGATTGGCAACCCGGAGCCCTCCAAGCCGAGCTGACCCGCGCCCTCGCCATCATCGACCAAGCCCAGGCCGTGCACGGTCAAGCCCGCGCCCGACTCGACGCCCTGCGCGAAGAACCGCTCGATGCCGACGGCGAAGTCGTGACAACCGATCCCAGCCGCAAGAGTTTCGGCGACATGGTACGCGACGGCTTCGCCTACTCGCTGCCGGTCATTCTCCTCGGACTCGTCTACCTCTTCATCCTTATCACCAAGCACTCCGCCTGATCCCCCGGTTCCCTCCGGCAACCATCCCGAGCCACCGGCAACCCGGCACGTTCACCACATGGCCCCCTGGAAATTTCGCGGCGATTCCGATGACCCGGTAGAAAAACGGCGCCGCGAACTTGCCGACCAGCAGCGCCGCCTCGCCGAGCAGATGAGCGAACTGGAAGCCAAGCTCGAAGCCGAGAAAAATCCCAAACCCCCCCCCCCAGCCCCCACCCCCCGCCCGCCCCCCCCTCCCCCGTCGCGACATGATAGCCAATGCACACGATCCGGCAACGTCATGAGATTGCAGCGACTTTGGTGCAAGCGTAGGATTCCGGCCCATTCAAAGGGAGAACCGCCATGCGCACGATGATCTTGCTCACTCTGGCCGGATCGGCGCTGGCCGGCGGCGCAGCCGCCATCGCCCAGGGCACGCCCCAGCCCGGCGACCGCCTGCCCTCCGTCAGACGGCTGTCCGAACAGCACCGGGTCAGCCAGAACACGGCGGTGTCGGCCTACCGGCTGCTGGAAAGCCATGGCTGGCTAGAAGCGCGGCCGCACTCCGGAT
>OFJB01000370.1_pt1 | contig 22520 bp, 16 predicted proteins | sample 1775081 | NCBI WGS metagenome assembly OFJB01 (sample SAMN08195771, study PRJEB24354) | sludge metagenome | isolation source: initial sludge from phenol fed wastewater aerobic bioreactor | place: India: Nagpur | collected 2016-06-05
GAAGCCCTTATTTGAGGATAGAAGACAAAGAACAAAGGTCAAAATGATTATTCTTTGCGATGGGGTAATCTCTATTCTGCAAAAGCAATGAGGTGTTCCTATGATTCATCCAATCGTCGCCGATAAAGCACCGACGAACTTCTCGCAGCAAAAAATTAAAGCGAGCAACACCATGCTGCTCTTCAATATCATTCGTAAGACAATGCCTACTTCGCGCGCAACGCTGGCAACCCAAACCAATCTTTCGCCAACCACCGTCTCCATGCTCGTTGACGAGTTGATTCAAAACAAATGGATTCGCGAAACGGGCGCGGGCGCGTCCACCATGCGCGGCAGAAAGCCGATTATGCTGGAGGTCAACGCGGCGGGCGGCTGCATTGCGACGGTTGAAATCATCAGCCACAGCTTCATCTGTTCGCTTTACGACATTTGCTTCCGCAAGCTCGGCAGCGTTCGGATTCACGGCGCAACGCATACGAGTGAGCAGATCTCCGCGGAGATTAAAAAGCTGCTCAAGGCAAAACGCATCCCCATGTATCGGCTGATTGGGATTCACGTCATCTTTCCCGGCATCTTCGACGCGGAAACCGGCTGCATCCAGTTTTCCGCCGTCATTCCCGCCGAGGAGCTCACCGAAGCGGATCTAGTTGCGCAGCTGCGCGAGAAATTCCCCGATTCGCGCGTGCTCATGAGCAACAACACGAGCGTGCTCGCCTTTATGGAGTACAGTTCGGACGACTACTCCCCCGGAAAGCGCGTGCTTGCCATCAACATTGACGAAGGCATCAGCGCCGGCGTCGTGTTGGGCGACGCGCACAAGGACCCCGCGCAGTGCTTTTCGTTGGAGATCGGCCATATCATCGTAGATCGAAACGGCCCGATGTGCCGCTGCTCCAACCGCGGCTGCCTCGAGAGCATCTGCTCCACCGCCGCGCTGTTTCGCGCGCTGAACGAACGCGCCGGACTTCACCTGACCTACAACGACTGCTTTGCCGCGCAGATCAACGAGGTTGCCATGCGCGAAGTGGCCACGCGCTTCCTCGCGCGCGAACCGGCGGTTATGGAGGTATTAAACGACTATGTCTACGCGCTCTGCTGCGGGCTGGTCAGCGCGATCAACCTTTACGACGTCCACGTGATTCACATTGGCGGCTCCATCACCATGCTCGGCGAAGGCTTCCTCGACATGGTGCGAAAGACGATTCACAGTCAGTTTCGCTTGCTGCATGCGCAGGACGTCGCAATTGAAGTGTCCTCCGGCGATTTTGAAACGCTCCGCCGTTCCGCCGTGATGATGAGCATGGACGAAATCTTTAAAAACGAGCAGTCCTGAGCGCATTCGATTCAACATTCACTCCAACGTCAAAACGAGCAATCCTGAGTAAATATGATTCGGAATTCTCCGCAACATCAAAGCGAGCAGCCCGGCGGGCTGCTCGCTTTTTGTCGCTCTCGTTTCAAGTTCGTCGGATCAACGCGCCAGCAGCTCCGTCGCCAGCGCCCGGCAGGCCGAAACCAGCCGTTCGCCAGCCGAGGGATCGAACCGGCTGGACACGAACGATGTTTTCACCTCGTATCCGCCCTCCGCAAACGCCTCCCGCGTCGGAATGTAGCCGATATAATCGTTTGCAAGGCCAAAGACCATGGCCGATTCCACCGGCAGCCCGTGCAGCGCGCTCTGCGCATGCTCCAAAAATACCTCGCCCGGAAACGTCAATATCAGCGCGCCGCAAAGCCGTATGGCCTGAATCAGCGTCTCGTCGCTCTCCTGCCCCTTGTCCGCCATCTCCAGAATGCTCTGAGCTTCGACGCGCGGGTCCAGCCCGTGCAGCTGCGCGCCCGTTCCATGCTCCGCGTCGCGAATGACCGCCAGGGCGCGCTCGCGCTCCTCCGGCGAAATACGCCGGATGGGCAATGTCAGCCGAGCCGTTGTCGCGGACAGCTCCGCTTCCCGCCGGAATGCATGCCGAAGCAGCAACCGGTCGATGATTTGAATCGCGCCCTGCGCAAGCCCTCTTCCAACGCGGTCCGCCTCGGCAAAGCCCGTTACAAACGGACCGTAGGGATCGGACGCCACCTGATTTCCTTGCGCGCCGTTGGCATACAACACGACCAGCTCCGGCCCGTACCGCCGCTGAAGCGCAAGGGTGAGCGCATGCACATAATCCCTCGTGTAGAGCCAGTCCTCGCCGCAGACAATTGCCGGATGGCTGGTAAAGTGGACGATGACGCCCTGCACCCGATCCTGTAGGTCGGCAAACGCAAACACGTGCATCACCGGGTCTCCGTTTGGCCCGGCTAGCCGCGCAATCTGCGCGCGGTCGTAGTCTTCAAACACCATTTTAAGCGTGCCGTCATTCAGGATGACACGGCGGTTAAACGAGTACCCCTCCACCACGTCGCTCCCGATCGCCAGTTGGGACTCCGCCGCCGAGGCCACCAGCTCCGGCACCGCAGCGGAAACCCGTTCAACCAACCATGCGCAATAATCGCTGCAGGAATCGAGGTCTTCCCGCGTCAGAAACGACCGGAAGATCTCCAGCGTGTTTGGGCCGCTGTGCGTATGCGTCGCAAAGATGGTAATCTGCTCGGGCAAAATGCCGCAGCTTGCAAAAACGCGTTGTTTGATCGCTTCGCATTCGCCGCGCTTGAGCCCCAGCAGGTCCAACCCGATGAAGAGATGGCGCTGTTCCCCGCTCTCGATATAAGCAAAATTCGCGCAAAGATCGTCGTGGACGCCGCGCGAGCGCGAATCCTCCCGCCCGTTTCCCGCCAGCGGAACGCCGATTAGCGCGGTGATTACGATGGAGCGAAAACTCGTCTTCATGCAGATTTTGCCCTCCGTTGCGGATATTGAAAACGTCCAATTGATTCCGTGCGTGTCCATTCTAACCGCAGGCTTAGGCGCCGTCAATAGCCGGTTCGTTTGACGTTGCATTTTTGCCACTTTAAAAAACGTTGACAAACCGGATATGAACGCTCATAATACGATTAATTCCTCCAGTGACATTATTATTTATTCCATTCTTCGCGTTTGGTCAACCCCATGCGGACATTCGCGCCGCTTTATCCAATATTTCAAAAACTGAGGAGGCCTCTGCCATGGACATGTTAAGCACGCTGCACGGTTCGTACTTCGAAACGATATTCCCCGCCGGTTGGGATATTGCCCGAATTCGCGACTGTTGTTCCAACAAACCCGAGGATGTATTGCAGCCCCAGCCGTTCTGGAACAAGGATTTTCGCCCGGTATCCTGCGAGAATCTGGAAGAGTTTGGCGCGTATATGGGGCACGAGATCGCCTGGCAAATCAAGCTGGCCAAGGAAGCAAAGCACGACCTGATTCTGATTCTTCCGGTCGGGCCGATGGGCATGTATAAGTGGGCCGTGTACTTTCTGAAGGAATGGAACGTGGACTGCAAGCACGTGCACGGGTTCAACATGGATGAGTGGTCCGACGAGCAGGGCAGCACGCTGCCCGCGAGCGATCCCGCCGCGTTTCAAAACGCGATGCTCGGCGCGTTCTACGGGCCGCTTGGCGAGCTGACCGTTCCGGAATCGCAGCGTCATTTCGCCACGCGCGACGAACTGCCGCGCTATGCCGAGCAGATTGCCGCGCTCAAAGCAAAAGGCGCCAAGCAGGTGCTGGTGTTCGGCATTGGCCGGGTCTGCCACATTGCGTTCTGGGAACCGCACTTCGCCAAGGATTATGCAACCCAGGCCGACTGGATGGCCGCGACCCATCGCGTTGGCGCGCGCCTGCATCCGCTGACGATTGAGCAAAACGCATTGACGAGCTTTCGCAGCAACTACGCGCTGATCCCCTGCTACGCCAACACGATTGGCCCGGGCATCATCTTCCAGTCCGACTATATCATTGGCGGGGCGGACGGCGTGTTTGCGCGCGGCATGCAGTGGCAGGGCATGTCGTTCTGGATGACGCTTCGCTATGGCCCGACCACCTGCATCACCTCCAGTTTTATCCCGACCATGCCGGGCAAACTGTTCTTCATGAAAGAGCTGGCGGGCCCGCTCTGCGCGGATACCAACTGAGCGAAACGGCGGCCTTTCGCAGCAACGGTTGTTTCGGCAAATGTTCAAAGTAATGCACGTTGCTGTTCGCCAATCGGCGGCTCCGCAAAATCCTGCATTCCAAGATGTATGCGCATGATTTGACTTTCTTCCTCCTTCCGACCGGGTATACTCAACAAATTGCGCAGCATTTTTCCGATCGATGCGACCCGGCAGCTTTGTCGGGGTTTCACGAACAAACCAAAAGGCCACCAAATGGTGGCCTTTTGGTTTGTTTCTCGCTTGCAACCGACGCGTTGTTATTCACTCGCCGCGTTGCTGCTGTATAACCCGCTCCGGCTCAGATATACGATGCGATGAGCCGCTTCAGAACGTTTACATCCGTCTTTCTGTCGTTCATGGGCGTTCCCTTCTGTGTGCCGGCGTTTTTTTGTTGGTAGGTGCTCTTTTCCTCGCGATAAAGCACACCGAGGGGAATCTTCTCGTTGAACTCCATTGCCTGTTGCATCGCGGCCGTCTTGTTTTGCGGGTCGTAAGCGTCCCCCAGCTCATAAACGCGTTCGTTGTACCAGCCGAATGTGTTTATTTTATTAAAGCTGACGCAGGGCTGCAAAATATCGACCAGCGCATACCCCTTGTAGGCAATCGCCTGTTTCATGAGTTCAATCAGCTGCGCCTTGTGTCCCGTAAAACCCCGCGCAACAAACCCCGCGCCGCAGGCAATGGCCAGCAACACCGGATTCAGCGGCTCACTGATGTTGCCGTCGGTCTGCACGCCGGTCACCATGCCAAAAAGCGATGTGGGTGACGCCTGTCCTTTGGTCAGGCCGTAGATTTGATTGTCGTGCACAAAATGCGTAATGTCTACATTTCTGCGGATGTTGTGCACAAAGTGATTTCCGCCCTCGCCGTAGGAGTCTCCGTCGCCGGTATTGACGATGACCGTGAGCGATTCGTTGGCAATCTTTGCTGCCACCGCAGCCGGAAGCGAGCGTCCGTGGAGTCCGCAAAACGCATTTGCGCTCAGGTACTGCGGCGTCTTCGCCGCCTGCCCAATCCCGGCCGCCAGTAGAACGTCCGAGGGTTCTTTGCCCAGCTGCTCCAGAGCGGTTTTCAGGCACTCGAGAATCACAAAATTTCCGCAGCCCGGGCACCAGGCGGTTTCGTAGGTGCAAAACGATTCCGTGCTCATTTCAGATCCTCCTTTTGAACGCTGCTCACAATCTCCTGTGCAGAAATCTGCCTACCATCGTATTTTAGAATGCTGCCGGTGCACGCGATTCCCGTTTGTTCGCGAATCAGCCCTGCCAACTGCCCGGTTGCGTTCTGCTCCACGTTGATGATGTGCTTGGCCTTTGGTACATGTTCGAGCAACCGTTTTTGCGGCAAAGGATAGACGTCCCCAAACACCAGCGCGGCGTAGCGCCGGCCGCCCGCACCATTCAGCAGCTGAATTGCCTCCGTAATCGGGCCCCAGGTAGACCCCCAGCCGAGCAGCAGTGTGTCATAGCCTTCCTCGCCGATGAACTCCGGCTCCTGCAGCTCGCCGCGGATCCCATCCAGCTTTTTCATACGCTTATCCATCATCTTGGTGCGTACCTCGGCGGATTCCGTGATCCAGCCGCGTTCGTCGTGCTCGTCGCTGTCCGCGGTGACCAGGTGTTTTGTCGTCCCCGGAATCAAGCGGGGTGAGATTCCGCTTTCGGTGTAACGATACCGCAAATACTCGCCATTCTCGTCGAACCCGGCAGCCGGTTGCGCCGTTTGAATTCGATTCGGATCAAACGGTTCCACGGTAGCGGTTGAATCCCCCAGATATTGATCGCTCAACAGGATCACCGGAATCTGATAGGCTTCCGCCAGATGGAACGCGCGCATGGTTTGATAAAACGCATCGGCTTGGTTCCGCAGCGCGATGACCATCCGCGGAAATTCCCCCTGCGACGCAGAGATTACAAATCGCAGATCGCTCTGTTCCGTGCGCGTTGGAAGACCCGTTACGGGTCCCGGACGCTGCACGTCTATGACCACGAGCGGTATCTCCGCCATGCCGGAAAGCCCCAGCGCCTCTACCATCAGCGAGAATCCGCCGCCGGAGGTGCCCGTCATCGCCCGCGCGCCCGCAAAGGAGGCGCCGATTGCCATGTTGATTGCGGCGATCTCGTCCTCCGCCTGCTCCACCACCAGCCCCGCCTCGTCGCCCAGCGTCGCCAGCGTCTCCATGATAGAGGTGGAAGGCGACATGGGATAGGCGGAATAAAATCGCAGCCCCGCCGCAACCGCGCCAAGCGCCACCGCATGACTGCCGGAAACCAGCATCCAATCCTGGTAGCTTCCGCTTTGATGCGCATAGCGGTCTTGCGCAATCTGATACCCCGCCTGAAGCGCCTTGACGTTGATTTCAAGATACTGCTGTTTGACAAACGCGCGCAGCACCTCCTCCGCGCCGTCCAGCGTCTCCCCGAACAATTTTAAAACGATGCCAACCGCAATGATGCCCGCGACCCGCGGATTGCCTAACGTCTTTGCCATTCCGTCCAAATCAAACTGCATCGCGCGCGGATCGTTGGCGGACACCTTTTGATCGCAAAGAAGAAACCCGTCTTCCTTGAGCTGACTCAAATGCTCCAAAACCGTCTCGTTGTCCATCGCAAGGATGCCGTCGAGGCTGCTGCTGTGCGAGTGCACCGGGGCGGTGTCAAATCGAATCAGCGAAAAGTTATGCCCGCCGCGCACGCGCGACATGAAATCCCGAACGGTAAACACATAGTAACCGGAACGCTTGAGCAGCTTTTCCAGTATGGCTGCCATGGTCTCAATACCCTGACCGGCAGCGCCCCCAATCAGCAAATTGTACATCATTACTTTCCTTTCCTATCGATCTATTGGAACATGGTTCGTCGAGTTCTTCGCTTTTCTATCGTTGCGTCTTGCAATCATATTTTATTGGGCAATCCATTTATTATTTCGGACAAGCTTCCGGCAATCTCAATTCCCGTCCATTGACTTTTACCTTGAAAGAGCACTTCGCCGTTTCGATGGAGCAGTTGAAGTGAAGTTGTTGCGGTAATGCTCTCCTCAATTTCGCGGCTCATCAGTCCGTTCTTCGGCGCTTTGAGGATGCCGCCGCGGGGAATGCTCGTTGAAAAGTGCAGGATATGTTTTGCGTTTGTCAGCGTAATATCCAGCAGATTCTCTTTGCGTTGAATGGACCGTATCTTGCCGCCATTGTAGGTTGCGAATGTCTCAAACCCGCGCTTTGTCCTTAGAAAAGCGATTAGACCCGTAAAGCTTTTACCCAGCCAGGGAATGCGCGCAACCGAAAACAGAAACGAGGCGCCTGCTTCCTCAAAATGATTGGCCTGCACCCAGATCCAAGCGTCCGGAAAGGATCGTCCCCAGTCCTTTTCAATATACCCTTCCCCGCCCGTCATATCGATTTGGATTCCGTTCCGGAACAGGCTACCGTTGATCTTGTGGTTGATGTTGACCACGCCGTGGTAGCATTCCATGCCGGGTATGAAGGAGAACGGGCCCATGATGCCGGGATGGAACAAGGACTTTGGGTAGGGATCGATGTTGGTAAACTGCAGTTCGCCCGACAGGGAGGAGTGTTCGTTGCTCAGGTCAAGCCGGATTCCGCTCTCCGAAAATGTGTTCTTGCCGATTGTGACCAGGAATTTGCGAGAATCCGCATGAAACTCCGAAAACGGAAACCGATAATACTCCGTTTCGCCTGTGTTCGCGTCGATCACTTGCACAAAGGCGTGCGCATCCGCGCGACTCTCGCCGATTGCAATTCCCGGAATAATCGCCAGCACCGTCTCTCGCCGAGCGTCAATCAGCTTGAAGTACCAACCTTCAAAATAGTGCCTTTTCCGATTTCCGCCTTGAAACGATTCCGGTCTCCACATCTTGCCAATGCTCATGATCTGGTACTCCGATCCAATATGCATTTCTGTTCGTTATTGCGTCGATTATTGCATCGGCGCGCCATGCGCCAAAGCGCAAAGCCTATGCCTTATTTCCAAGGATACTAGCGTCGGTTAGTTCGAGTATACCACAGTCTGAAAACAGAAGTCATACGTGTTTCAAATGAACCCCGGCAAACGCAGTCCGGCATACGCTGCATGATCGCCGGGGAGTCCACTCGGCGAAACTTCTTGTGTCCTCTTCGTTCTTTTGGGGCAGCCGTTGTTCCCGCATACGCCGTCTCGTGACACCATATAGTTGTGTATCACCACGATCGATTTATATAGATTGTGCTATACTAAAGTCGGTTACAAAAATAACGAACGTACACTTTTACAGCGGTAGCAACCCCAGTAGAATCTGTTTTCCAGGCAACATCCCAGTTTCCCGAACGTTCGAATGGTCATTCGGTTCAACGGCTGCAACCGGCATCAAAAAACAGGATAAATAATGAAACGGAGGCATTGCAATGAACAACAAACAACAGGAATTGATTCGTACCGGCAAGGGCTTTCTGGCGGCGCTGGATCAAAGCGGCGGCAGTACCCCAAAGGCGCTGGAGCACTATGGCATTTCGCGCAGCGCGTATTCCGGCGACGAGGAGATGTTTGACCTCGTGCACCAGATGCGCACCCGAATCATGACGAGTCTGGCCTTTACGAGCCGGTACATTCTGGGCGCGATTCTGTTTGAGCAAACCATGGATCGCAAGGTGGAAGGCCGCTATACGGCGGACTACCTCTGGAATGTGAAGGGAGTCGTTCCGTTTTTGAAGGTGGATCAGGGTCTGGCCCCGCTGGAAGGCGGCGTGCAGCTCATGAAACCGATCAACGGGCTGGACGCGCTGCTCGAGCGCGCGGTCGCTCACAACGTCTTTGGCACGAAGATGCGCTCCGTCATCAGTCAGGCTACCGAGGAAGGGATTGCCCGCGTCGTGGAGCAACAGTTTATGTACGGCAAGCAGATTTTGGATGCCGGACTTGTCCCGATCATCGAGCCCGAAGTGGATATCCACAGCGCGGACAAAGCGCAGTCCGAGGTGCTGCTCAAGCAGTCGCTACTTCAGCATCTGGACGCGCTGCCCGCGTCGATGAACGTGATGCTCAAGCTTTCCATTCCCTCGGTGGACGGGTTCTATAACGACGTGATGCGACATCCGCGGGTGCTGCGCGTGGTTGCGCTCTCCGGCGGATACACGCAGGCGGAAGCGAACGAAAAGCTCGCCCGCAACCCCGGCCTGATCGCGAGTTTCTCCCGCGCGCTGGCCGAAGGGCTCTTCGCCGGGCAGACGGACGAGCAGTTTAACGAAACGTTGTCGGCCTCCATTCGGAGCATCTATGCCGCGTCGATTGAGAAGAACTGACAGGTTATTAAACGATTGTTAAAAACTGTACTGGAATAAACCAGCGCACCGCATTACAAAAAGAGCAACTCCACAATGGGGCTGCTCTTTGTTTTAGCAGAATATCGATCGGTTCAGGCGGCTGGCGTCACTCCCCTTGCGTCGAAATGCTTTCGCCAAGTTCACTGTAAAATCGGAATCCGTTGCGCCCGTGCTCCTTGATGTAATACATGGCTTCGTCCGACTTTCGAATCAGCGACTCGGCCTCCGCACCATCCTGCGGATAAACTGCAATTCCCACGCTGGCGGAAATCACAATTGCGTTGCCTTCAAACAGAATCGGCGCCGCCACGCTGTCAATCATTTTCTGAACGACGCCGCGGATATCTTCCACATTGGAAATTCCATTCAATAAAATCAGAAATTCATCGCCACCGAAGCGGGAGACCGTATCCCCTTTTCGCAACAGACTGACCAGCCGCCCGCTCACCGCGATCAGCGCGGAATCGCCGGCTGCATGCCCCCATTGATCATTGATCGATTTCAACCGGTCTACGTCGAGCGATACGACTGCAACGCTATTCTGCTCCCGTCTGGCATTGGCGAAGGCAATCTCCGCGCGGTCGTAGAACAGTTGCCGGTTGGGCAGGCCGGTCAGCGTATCGTGCAGTGCCATGATTTCGAGTTTCTTTCGGATTCGATTCATCTCCGAAATGTCGTTTACACTCGTCAGGATGCATTCCTCACCAAGCACCGAAATAACGGTTGCCGAGATAAGGCACGTGATGAACGTATCGTTTTTCACGCGAAATGTCGATTCTTTCTCGTGCACGTCCCCATTCATCAGATCGCGTATAAACTCTTTTCGGTCCTCCGGATCAATCCAGAGACCAACCTCCAGCGTCGTTTTTCCAACGACCTCTTCCGGCTGATACCCGGTCATCCGGACAAAGCCTTCGTTCACCTCAAAGATTTTCCCATCCTGTTCTTTGGTCAGCAGCATCGCATAGGGCGAGGAGTTGAACGCCTTGTTGTATTTGTCCTTCTCCGTCCGCGCTTCGTTGAGCACTTGCTGGCTAACCATCATGATCACCCCCGCGGCGAAGAGGATGTTCAGCGAGCTGTATGCGACCATCGCAATGGAGTTTACAATTCCGGATTGGAAGAAATCGTTGCCGGGCTGCGGCAAGAGAACCATGGCAACGATCCTTGCCATGCTAAAGACGCAGTACGCCAGCAAGATGCTCGCCGTGAATCGGGCTATGCGTCGGGATTCCGGTTGAATCTCTCGAAACAGAAGATAACTGCTCTGCCCGTTGAAAAAGATAATCATGCTCGAAAGAAAGACGTTTCTCGCGAGCAGGTTTTCCTGGCTCGTCGCGAAGTGAACGATCAGGAACATGTAGATGACAATTGCGAAGTAATTATAGATTCGCGGTCGAATCCGATCGAAAAACAGTTCCAGCCCAATCAAGGTGCACATCAATCCGGAGATGGAAAGCAGATTCGTCAGCACGATGGATGCCAGATCGGGCATCACCCCGCGCAGAAGCAGGAACATTGCCCCCAACGTTTGAAAGCACATATCCGCAAACAGAAACGATAAACCCCGAAAGTGCTTCCGATACATGCGCCAGATAATAAACATCAGGCCATTGTTCATTACGTTCGCAATGAAATAAAAAAGGGCTATTGTCTTGATATCAATATCCATACATGCGCCTTTCGTTACAACGATCTTTGCGCTTATTCGTTTTTATCTTGCGTAAAAAAGAAGCCCGGTTCGTTCAAGTTCGACGAGATGTACAGAAATGATCTAAGTTCATATTAGCAACAATTATGCATACGATCAAGTGATTTTCAACAGCATCGTTTGTAAAGCACAAAAAACAAGAGCGCATCGTTCGGATGAACCCTTGTTTTTCTTCTATCCCATCGATAGCCTATATCACCTTATGAGCGCGCGCCGATTTCTTGTTCACGCGCGGCTTGGTAGATCCGTTGCACCGCAAAAAACGCCTTCTTTTTCCGGTACTCTGCAGAAACCAGCCCTTTTGCGTTACAGTGCGGAACCAGATCCTCCGCCCCGTATTCGTCGCAGAAAAAGTCCTTGAGCACCCAGATGCAGGTGCCGCAGTACCCCGGCACTTCGTCCGTGAGCCGCAGGTGCCGCTCCAGCATGCGCACCTGATAGTCCTCACTGTTGGCGTTTTTGCTCTTTAGGTCAACGCCGCTCGCGCCAAAGCGCGCGTCGCTGCCCGTTTCCGTGCAGAGCATCGGTTTTCGGTACTTGCGGCTCAGCGTACGCCAGAAGGCTTCGCAGTCGTCGGGCTCACCATAGTACCAGCCAAAGTATTCGTTGGCGCAAACCACGTCAAACTCTCGAAAGGACTGTTCAAACCGCTGCGAAATTTTGGGAATCGTAAATGCCGCGTACCCGACGAGCCGCGTCTGGTCAAACGCGCGCACCGTATCCCGAAGAAAGCGCAGCGCGCGACGGCTGGCGGGCGTGTAGGCATAGCACTCGTTGCCAACACCCCAGAACAGCACGCTTGGGTGATTCTGAAAACGAATCACCATCTTGGCAAGCTGAACGCCCGCGTCCAACCGATACTGTTCGTTGAGCAACTGCTTCGTGCCCAGCAGGCTTTCGACGACCTTTGTCAGGGTGACGCGCTGACGAAGCTGCTTGCTCTTGCCGAACAGCCGCTGCACAAGCCCCAGCCCCGCTTGATAATTCGGAATTTCGCTCCAGCAGCAAAGCCCGTTCTGGTCGCAAAGCTCCAGCGTTTCGTCCGCATGCGGATAGTGCGCGAGGCGAACGAAGTTGCAGCCCAGCTCCTGCGTGAGTGACAGATTTCGTTCAATCGCCGCGCGATCCAGCGCGCTGCCCAGATGGAGATCTTCCTCGTGCATGCAAACGCCGCGCACGGAAAACGGCGATTGGTTCAGCAGCAGCGTTTGCCCCTCCGCCCGAATGCTGCGTAAGCCCGTTTCAATGGCAACGGTCTCCCCTTCCGTTTGCGCTTCGAGCGTATAGAGCTTCGGATTGCCCGGTTGCCAGTCGATTAGCCCTTCCGGGCGTTCCAGTTCGAATTCGGCGGTCGAATAATCTCCGGCCGGGCGCAGCGTCAGCTCCTGTTCGGCGAGCGTACGCGCACCGTCCAGCAGGCGGATGCGGCAGACGTTCGGGTGCCCGGCGTACACGGCGGCGCCGCGCAGCCGCTCCCCCTCCGCCGCAAGCCGGAGATACACACAGTATTGCTTTGGCAGGTGCTCCAGCAGCACGCCCTTCGTGATGCCCGCGTAAACATGCCAGCCGAGTTTGGAACCCGGAAACTGGCTCGGCGGCAGGGTCGTCTGCGTCGGGGTGTTGTTCCCAACGACAACGAGCGTGTTTTCGCCCGCCCGCAACGCGCCGGTGGCGTCGCAATAGATCGGCTGATAGGAGTCCGTGTTGTCGCAGAGCTTTTGCCCGTTGAGGTATACGCTGCATGTTCCGCCAACGCTCTTGAGGCAGAGGCGATCCATCCCCGGCTCCAGCGCGTCCACATGAAAGGTTTTCTCGTAGGAAAACGGCCCCTGACAAAACGCCAGCTCGGAGCGAAGCGTGTTGAACGACACCGGCACGCGTACATCCTTCATCTCTATTGTAGGATCGAGAATCACGTTGCCGAGACCGAATCTCCAGTCGCCGTCGAGCGAGCGCACAAAGTTGCTCGTTCGCGCAAAGCTGCCGGGATATGGCAAGCCGTTTTGCAGCAGCACGGGAAGCCCGTTTGGCCACTCCAGCGGCAGCTTCGGGCGCGGCGCCCGCCGCACTCCGAACAGCTGCCAAAACACAAAGAGCAGCAGGCAAGCGACGACGCCCAGCACCACAAAGAGCACAACCAATCCGGTCATACCAGCAGTCCTCCGAGTTTCAACGCGAGCGAAATGTTGCCGCGAATCTTGATTTTGCCCAGCGCATAGGCCATCTTGCTGTCGAGTTTTTTACTCATCAGCTTTCCGAGCGTCTTTCGATCCGTAATCACGGTGAGCTGGCTGCCCGGCAGCACCCCGGCGGACACCGCAGCCGCGCCATCCTCAATCGCGATGCCGAACGCGCCCTCGTTGAGCAGCACAAACGTAAAGCGCGCGTTGTAGTTGAGCAGCGCCTTGTCGCAGGTCTCCATCTTTTTGGTGAATGTCTCCACGAGGTCGGCCACGCGCGCGTCCTGCAAATTCTGAAACACCGGATCGTTCTGCATCCGCTCGCGCTGTTCCTCGGCGCGGCGCAGAACCGCCTCCTGTTTGGGCAGAAGCTCCTCCTCCGAGAATCCGTTCGACAGATAGTTCGGGTTTGCATAGCCGATGCCAATCGTCCGCCGAAACGCCCAGCGGTCGGCTCCGCCGTAGAGCAGCACGTCCGCCATGCCGATGGCGATGAGGCGAAACCACGTAGCAAACGCATTGGAATTTCCTTGCGGTTCGCGGTATTTTGTCCAGCCGTCAAACATCAGCTCGCCAACCAGCGCGTCCGGAAAGCCCCCGTCCTCACGCTGCAGCGCAAGAATATTCGAAAGTTTCTGTTCCACCCAAACGCGGATATCCGCCTCGCGGTAGCCAAACCGATAGAAGTGAAAGAGAACATCCATCTCGTCCACGTCGATGCAGGCGCTGTCCGCGTCGGTCGGGCGCGTCAGGATATAGTCCACGACCGCGCGGTACTGCGGAATCGGCGTATCGTAGTAGTAGTAGAGGTGATAATCGTGCGTGGCTCCGGCAAATGCGTTCGTCAGGTCCTGAATCGAAGTATCGTGAAAGAAGCCGAATTCGTCCTGCGCGTTCTCGTGCCAGCGCTGCATGGCGCAAACGCCCGCCTCGCAGCCGTGTAAGCCAAGGTTTGCGCCTTCAATGAGGAACGATGCAACATTCACGAGGTAGTTCCCCTCGCTCCATGGTTTTGACAGATCGCGCTTTTGGAGCCAGCGCTCCAGTCGCCTGCCGGTGTAGCGGCTCAAAAAGCGCAGCTCACCCGTCTGCGGACGCCGGCCGAGGTAGTCGAGCGCGGACATGACGTAGTTGGTGATGTGCAAATCATCGTATTCAAAACTCGGGTAGCTCAGCTCGTTTTTCCGCATGCCGGGCATCCGGAAAAAGCCGTTCCGCTTACGATGCGCGCGCAAATACGCAACCGACTCCGCCGCGTTGACCGCGTCCAGCCGCTTCATCAGGCCAAGCGCGTTCACGGCGTTGTAGGTGCCGGGCAGCAGCATGCCCGCTTCCCGCCCGCCGTTGGCCGCGGAGTAGTCAAACACACCGGGACGAACCTGCAACGATAGCAGATACCCTTCCGCGCGGGCCTTCGCCTGATTAATGTTGGTCTGCATGCGCGTGCCCCTTTCGTTTCGCGTCCATGATCTCCTTCATCTGCGCAAGCAGGCTCTTCTGCGTCGATTCATCCAGCGCGGCAAAGGTGCCGTTTCGGCGTTGTTCCACAACGTTTCGAATCGACTGGAAATTGTGCTTGTCAATCGGGTAGCGCAGCGCCGCGAAGACGCCGAGCAACACGAATAAGATCGGCACAATCGTCAGGATGCCGACAATCACGTCCTTCGTCAACGCGGTTTGCTCCGGAGCGCCCGCCGTGTAGCCGGACATCTGCAACAGCAGCCCGACGAGGAAGATCGCAAGCCCGCTGGAGAGTTTTCGAATAAACGTCATCATGCCCGCGTAAATGCCCTCCTGCCGGTAGCCCGTGTAGGCCTCGTCAAGGTCGGTCACGTCCGGCAACATGGACCACGGAATTGCATACGCTACTCCGGTGCCAATGCCGATGACAACGGCGATTGCCACGAGCCGAAATGTCGAGGAATCCGGCCCCAGTAGAAAGAGCAGCAGCAGCGCCGCCATGCGAAACACAGAGCCGTAGATGAACGTTTTTCGCTTGCCGACCTTGCGGCACGCGGCAACATACAGCGGCAGGCTCAGCACAGCGCAGATCATCAGCGCGCCCATGGTAAGCGCGAACTTGTCGCCCATAAAGAGCACGTCGTTGATAAAATACTTAAAGTTGCTGCTCATGATGTCGTTTGGAATAAACGAGAGCAGATAGATCGCGCAGAGCAGCAGAAAGCTCTTGTTGCCCACGCAGTACTTGACGGATTCGCCGAGGGACGCCGTCGTCGCGGGCATTTCCGCCTGCACCTTGTTTCGAAGTGAAAGGAACATCACGAACCAAATGAGCATGAAGAGCACGGCAAACGACAGCCCCATGATGAAATAGCCCGTGTTCAGGTTCGCCGCGCGCTTGATCATCAAATCGGGCACCACGGCGGAGAGCAGTCCGCCCAGCACGGAGAACGCCATGCGGAAGCTGACCAGCACCGTCCGCTCGTTGGAGTCCGACGTCAGGTCCTGCGGCAGCGCGCCGTATGGCACCATGACCATCGTAAACGCGCAGGAGAAAAACGCATAGGCGAAGAAGTAATACGCAACCTGAAGTCCGCGCGAAAACGGCGGAACCACCCACATGAGCACATACGAGAGCCCGACCGGCAGAATTCCAAAGAAAAACCAGGCGACGCGCCGCCCCCATTTGGAGCGCGTGTGGTCGCTGATGGCGCCCATCAGCGGGTCGGTCACCGCGTCCACCGCGCGGCCAAAGAGCACAATCGACCCCGCGACCAGCGGCGAAATGCCAACGACGTTGGTCAGAAAGAAGAGGAAAAACAGGCCGATGATGCTGGCCGAGGCGCCGCCGTAGAAATCCCCGAGTCCATAGGAGAGCTTCACGCCGAAACTGAGCTTCTTCATAAATGCCAATACCTTTCCATTCGATTTCTATTGAATATGAAATTGGTTCTTACGATTTCGGATAAATCCCAATACCTTTCCATCCGATTTCTATTGAATACGAACTTGGTTCTTACGATTTCGAGTAAATCCCAATACCTTTCCATCCGATCACGAATGAATGCTGAATTGGTTCCTATTCGTGCTGGTTCTGTTGTTCGATTTTCGGTTAATTTAGAAAGATGTTTGATCCGAAACAATGACGTTTGCCGATTTGAGTTGTTCTTTTTCACTGAAAGAAGTTGCCGCCGAAGGCGGACGAAATTGTCTATTCCCCCGCCAGCAGCGCGAGATGACGCCCAATGTGTGCCTCAATCCGGTCGTAATACAGCCCGTCGTGCTCGCGCCAGCAATAGTAGAGCCGCTGTTTCCAGAGATTCGCGCCGTGTTCGTCCGCCGCGTTTAGAATCAACCCGTAGGTAATGTGAATCAGCTGGCGCGCGTCGTTCTGCTCAAACAAATTCGGCAGCTCCGCGTTTGTCAGCGTGTCGAGCGCGGGAATCTTGGCAAGATCGGTGGTTACGTGGTAGTATCGCTTCGCCTCTTCAAACGAACGCAGCGCAAACGCATGCACCTCGCGATAGAGCGCAGGCTCCGTCATCGCGACCACGCGCATCGCCTCCAGCTAGTTCGTGCCCGCGGTTTTCAAGTGAAAAGTCCCCTGCGTCAGCCGCCCGATGAGCGGGAACACGGAGAATTTGTCCGATCCGGAATGAATCGAGAGCTTGTACCCCAGACTTCTCGCAATCGCGGCGTGCACGCGCAGCTCGGCCTCGAATTGGTTCATATCTCCAATGTAGTCGATTCCCTTTTGAAACTCACCGCAAAAGCGCGGCGCAATGGTCGCAAACCTCACCCCGCGGCGGAGCAGCTCGCTTGCCACAAAATAATGCTGCGCGGGCGTCGTCGGCGTGGTGGTTTCGTCGATGGAGATTTCAAAATCGACCGTTTTTGCGCGAAGGTGCGTTTCGTAGATGCGCGCGGCGTGATCCAGCGCGTCGCCGTAGATCAGGCACGCGCGGCGAAAATCCCGCCGGCTGAACGAGACATGCTGATCCTCCACGGCAAACGTTTTGTCGCAATAGAGCGCCTCCCAGTCGGCGCGCGGGCGGTAGGCGGCGTCGACCGCTTCGTCCGTCCACTCAACAACGTCGTTTCGAATGTGCTCGCTGCAATCGAGCGTAATCATCGTGTATCCGCTGGCGAGCGCGTACTCCACCTCTTCGTCCGTCTTGAGATGGTCGCCATCCGCGCCAAAGCCGCGCTGAAAATCCTCCCGAAACACCGCAAACGACGCGCAGTCCAGCACATCCGCAAACGTGCGCTTCGTCAGATTCAGCTCGCGGATGGACTGCTGCGCAAGCACGGGCAGCGCGTCGGCTGCTTCAAACACGCGCAGGTGCCCGGGCGTCGCAATGCCGAGCCGGTCGCCAACGCCAAACGTGCGTCGCTCGCGTAGTACGGGCTTTGGCGCGGTAAACGGAAAGACCGCGCGGAGCACCTCGGCGTTATCGTGCGTCAACGGCGCGAGAAACGCCCCGTCCGACAGTTCACCGGAAAAACCGGGGTTTGCGCCGGACACCTGCAGGTAGTCCGCGTCTTCTCCGCGCACCATACAGACGGTTCCATGATTCAACCGATGTTCCGATCTTGGGTAGACTTTCATACAATCTCCTGTCCTGATTTCGGATGCACACGCATACGCTATGAATGTTTTGCCCGAATTACAGCCCGAAATATGCCACCGCGTTGCGATAACAGACGTTTTCCACGATCTTCTTCTGCTCGTCCCCGCTTGAGAAGTATTCCCCGCGCTCAATCAGCCCGCCGAGATAGTTGCAGAACACGCGGCGGTAGAGCTCGTGCCGCGGATAGCTCAAAAAGCTGCGGCTGTCGGTCAGCATGCCGACGGACAGGGAGACGGGATAGAGGTTTGCCACCGCCGCGAACTGCCGCTCCATGCCGTACACCTGATCGTTGAACCACCAGGGCGCGCCGAGTTGAACCAGCCCCCGCGTGGGCGCCTTGCAAAACGCCGCCGCGAGCACCGCATAAGGCTCCATGTCCGCCGCATTCAGCGGGTAGAGAATCGTCTTCGGCAGGCTCCCCGCATCGTTGAGCGCGTTGAGTAGCGACGCCATTGTGCCGAGGTCGTTTGCGCTGTCCATGCAGTCGTAGCCCGTGTCGGGGCCAAGCGCCACCGCCATCGAGCGGTTGGCGTTACGATACGCGCCGATGTGAATCTGCATAACGAACCCGTGTTTTGCGTACACGCGACCCATGTGCAGCAAAAACGCGCTCCGGTACTGATCCACCTGCGTCCGCGTCAGCGGTTCACCGCGGCGCGCGCGAAGTACGATTTCGTCCAGTTCGGCGTCGGTCGCGTCCTGCCAGAGAAAGTTGTCCACGCCAGCATCGCTGATCATACTCCCGACGCTTTGAAACACCAGCAGCCGCCGCTCCAGCGCGGCCATCAACGCGGAAAATGACCCGATGCGCTCATCCGTAACATTCTCCAGCTCGTCCAGATACGATGAAAACGGCGCTTTCTCGCAGTTCATCGCCTTGTCCGGCCGAAACGCAGGAATCACGCGAACAGGGAACGACGAATCCTCTCGCAGCAGGCGATGATAGCGCAGGTCGTCCGCCGGATCGTCCGTGGTGCAGGCCAGTTCGACGTTTGAGCGCTCCATGCACCAGCGCGGGCACATCCCCTCCGCCTGAATGAGCGCCTTCGTTTGTTCGTAAATGCGGGCGGCGTTCTGTTCGCAAAGCGGCTCGTCGATGCCGAAGAACCGCTTGAGTTCCAGCGCGCACCAGATGTAGAGCGGGTTGCCGATCAGCTCCGGCAGAATCGCAGCAAACGCGAGAAACTTTTCATAATAGCTCGCGTCGCCGGTGATCAGCCGCTCGTCGATGCCAAACGTGCGCATGACGCGCCATTTGTAGTGATCGTGCGCCAACCACATTTCGCCGAGATCCTGAAACGGTTGATTCTCGTAGATTTCCTTCGGTACGAGATGACAATGAAAATCCACGATGGGCATATCCTTGGCGTACCGCTCGTAAAGGTGCTTTCCGGTTGCGTTTGTTAAAAACAGGTCTTCGCTGAACGCGTGCTGCATATTCTTTTCTCTCCGTCTGTGAACCATTCCAATCGATAAGCTATGCTACTTCAATTCCACTCTATCATATCAACCGGATTCGACAGGTTCTATCCTATTCTTGCTAGATACATTGCGAATGTTGCGCTTCCTGAATTGATCCTGTTAAAAATCAAAAACGTTGGTTTGTAACTTATCACACCAATGCATCCGGCGTCTGAACCATTAAAAAAACAAAAGCCGGGAAGCGCTCTTTCCGGCCTTTGCTGCATGTATTCCATTGTCCTTTGGATCGGGTTTGGTTCTGCGGATTGCTTGAAACGGCTCAGCGATGCTGGAAGGGAACGTAGGTATCGAGGCGCTTTGCAATCGTCTCCGTCTTTAGCCGCGCAAATCGCTGGAGCCCGTTTTCGAGCGGAAGATCCGGCCAGCCGTCGCCCAGTAGCGGCTCTGCGTAGCGGAGAAAGTCGTCCGTTACGTCGATTCCGTTTGGCGCAATCCAGCTCTTTGGCAAGTGCCGCTCGGAGTTGGCCACCGTTCGCAGCGAAACCATATCATAAACGGCGCGATACGTCGCCCCCGGCGCGCGCAGAATGGTCGCCATATAGCCCGTTCCGCTATTCATCGCCATATCCACCGCGTAGGCACCGACCTCATAGGCCTCCTGAATGTCCACCTTGGAGCGGAAAATCGACGTGGATCGCTGTAGAATCCCCGGCACCTGACCGGTTGCGTTGCCGCGCACCGGCAGTTTCGAGCGGTTCAGGTGATTGACAACCACCTGCGCCGCGGTCGTCTGACTCGCGCCATACTCCACGTGGCCAAACCCGTCCCGTGCTTCGCCCAGCGAGCCTACGTCGAATCCTTCGTTGACAACAACGATGCAGCGCCCGCTGCGCCTAAGTTCGGTATGAACAAGTTCCGTCATCGAATCGAGGTTGTGGCCGGACTCCGCAAAATACAGCTGGAGCGGCATCTCGCGGTTCGGATCAGCAAGCCGCGCCGCCGCCGTGATGTAGCCCGCTTTGCGCCCCATCGCCTGCAGCACCGCTACCGGCTCGGAGACGCGCATGCCCCGGTTTTCCTCGTTCGCAATCTGAATGATGTTTGCCCAATAGCGCGCCGTGCTGGCGTAGCCGGGCGTATGGTCGATGATGGTAAACGCCTCGTCGCCGAGATCGTTATCAATCGTCTTCGGAATCCCCGCCACAACGAGGTCGTAGCCGCGCTTGTGTGCCAGGTTGGACACCTTGTCCGCGGTATCCATGGAGTCGTTGCCGCCAATGTAGAAGAAGTACCCGACGTCGTGCGCGGCAAACACGTCGAGAATGCGCGAAAAGTCCTCCTCGCATCCGTCACCCAGCTTGTAGCGGCAGGTGCCGACCGCGCCGGAGCCGGGCGTATGAATCAGCCGTTCCAGCTCGGCGGGGTCCTGTGCGTTCATGTCGATCAGTTCCTCGCGCAGCACGCCCTCAATGCCGTGTTTGGCGGCGTAGACCTTGCCGATTCGGCCGCTGTAGTCAAAACAGCGCTTGACGGCGCCGAGGAGCGAAGCGTTGATCACGGGCGAAGGGCCGCCGCCCAGCGCGACGACTGCGTTGACGTTTGCCATGGTGTGTTTCCTCTCATCCATCGAAGCATTGGTCTCTGTTCGAGCATTCGGTATGGTCCGTCGCCATCTTACCAGATTCGGCAGGGCGGGAGCAATGCTTCTTTCGGAATCGTCGTCAGTTTTCCTGTATCGAGCGAAACCGAAAGCAAAAAAGCACGCGGTGTTTCTCCGCGTGCACGATTCGTATCATGCGTTATCCCGCAAAGACGCTGTCGTCCTCCAGAATCCGTGTGCTCAGCGCGGCAACCGCGCCGACCGTCTCCACCTCGGCCCAGCTGCGCCGGTCAAAGACCAGCTCCAGCTTGTGGTTCGACGGATAGTAAAGGAACTTTCGCACCTCTTCCAGCAACGTCTGTTTAAAGTATTCGTCTGCAAACGCAAAATAGCCCTGAAAGATCACGATCTGCGGATCGAACGTGACAAATATGCTCTTGAGCGCCGCGGTAAACCAGCGCGCCATATATTCGGAAACCTCGCGGCAGAGCGCATCCCCCGCGCCGGAGGCCTCAAACACATCCGTGTATTCAATCGACTCGATTGCCCGCCCGCCGAGCGCGCTCTTTTGGTACCGCGCCGGGTCGTGCGTGAGCAGCGAACGCAGCCGCTGAATGCTGACGAGCCGCTCCAGGCAACCGTGGTTGCCGCATTTGCAGAGTTCCGCATCGCCAGGGTCAACGACGATGTGTCCGATTTCGCCCACCAACGAATGGCAGCCAAAGATCATCTTTCCGTCGCTGAAGAACCCGCCTGCGATGCCAACGCCGGCGAACACCGTAATCGCCTGCACTTCCTCAAAGCGCTCCGCGTGCTCCTTGAGCGTTGCAAACGCGGCGATTCGCGCGTCGTTTTCCACAATCGCATACCGCGCGGTCGGAAAGATCTCCGTAAGCCGGTTATAATCCAGATCCTCCTCCGAGGGCATCGTCATATACGCGAGATTGTAGCGAATGCGCCCCGTCTTGCGGTCGATGACGCCGCCAAGCGAATAGCAAACGCCCAACAGGTGCGCGCGCTCCTCCGGCGTAAAAAATGAGGCCGCATAATTCGACAGCGCGCGGTAGATGTCCTCCGACGTTTTGCTGTCCCCGTGTTCGCAAAGCCCGCTGCGGATCACGGCTCCGGCGAGGTTGGTCAGCGAGAAGACAAAGCCGCCCTCGCGGTTTTGAATCGCGAGAAAATACAAATCCGGATTGAGCACATACAGCTCCGGCCGCTTGCCGCCGAGGCTGCCCGAGGTGCCCTTGCCAAACGGCACGAGCAGCTCGTTGCTCAAAAAATGCTCAATGCTCTTTTGTACGGTCTGGCGGCTGATGCGCGTTTTTTCGGATATTTCCACAGCGGTCAGCGGTTCCCCGCGCAGGAACGCGGTGAGCACCGTCTGGCGGTTTTTCACCTTGAGTTCCTTGGGAATCGCAACCTGCGAAGGCCTGTTTTCGTGTTCCATTGCGCTTTTTCTCCGACCGTTATTCGTTACGACAATTTGTTAGGTAACTCTATTATAGACAACGCCCAACTTGTTTGCAACACGAGAGAACCGTATTTTCGCTCTCTATTGCGCTAAGCAAAAGGAACCCGCGCCGTTTGGTTCAGCGCGGGTCCTGTGCTTTGCTATTCGATCCAG
>OFJB01000371.1_pt1 | contig 22508 bp, 19 predicted proteins | sample 1775081 | NCBI WGS metagenome assembly OFJB01 (sample SAMN08195771, study PRJEB24354) | sludge metagenome | isolation source: initial sludge from phenol fed wastewater aerobic bioreactor | place: India: Nagpur | collected 2016-06-05
CTGTTTCTTCACACATCCAGCGCCTGGAGGTCGACTTCGGCGTGGAGCTTTTTCATCGGCGCGGGCGGCGGCTTGAACTCACGTCCTTTGGACGCACTCTGTTGAACTACACCCGGCGTACCTTCAGTGGCGAGGAAGATGCGCACGCACTGCTCGCTGCTGCGAAAAATCAATACGTAGGGCGACTGGTCATCCATGCCATCGGGCCGCACAACGTGCTGCCCGTGTTGAAGCTGTTCATGAAACAGTTCCCCCAGGTCAACGTGGCTGTTGGCGTAGGCGACTCGCGAACCATCACCGAAAAGATTCTTGACTACCAGGGAGACGTGGGCATGGTGCTCAATCACGTCGCTCACCCAGATCTATTTGGCGCGGCTTACCGTACCCAGCGATTGGTGATATTCGGCAACACCCAACACTCACTCGCGCAACGGGCCACTCTCAAACTGCGTGATCTGCAGGGTCAGAGGTTCGTCATCCGAGAGGAAGGATCGACGACCAGACGCGTGTTTGAACAAGAACTAAAGGAGCGAGGCGTCGAGGTGCAGGTGGCTCTGGAGATGGGCAGCCGCGAGTCCGTTCGAGAGGCGGTGGCGGAGGGGCTGGGCCTAGGCGTCGTGGCGGAAACAGCCTACAGGCCAGATCCTCGCCTTGTTAAGTTAACTATTTCAGACACCAGCATGGCGACACAGGTGCACTTCATCTGTAGAAAGGAGCGGCATCAAGCTCCTCTGATCTCGACCTTCCTGGGTTTGGCGCATAGCGTAAGTCAGAAAATTGCCTAGGTATGGAACTTGGATTCCATGCAGCCGTGGGGCATGGGACCGAGGGGCAACTGTTCGCCTGTAGGCCGACTTAAGTTAAGGGTTGTAGGACGCCCGTAATCGCGCGGCGATCCCATCTTGACTGCGGGGCGCGGTCGTGTATCTGAATATGCGCTGTCAGGCTGACTGCCAGCGGTATGGCAGCAGCTCGCCGATCTGGGTGGCGGGCTGCATGGGCAGGCGTGCCATGACATCGCGCAGGTAGGCGTAGGGTCGTGCCCGTTCATGGGGAGACGTGTGCTAGACCATGACTGCAGCTCCCTCGATACCGGTCATCGATGCTGCCGCGCTGCTGGGTGAGCCAATGACAGCTTTGTGCCAGGCACCGTGAACTCAGGTCACGGCCGCGACCGACAGCAACCGCTGCTAAACCGACTTTCAGCGTGGCAGCTCCAGGTCGGCAGAGACCATTCTGATCTTGCGTCGGCAATGGGGGCTTTCGCATTTAACGCGACATCAACTGCAAGAAAAGTAACGAGTTTGCCCCTCCGAAATTACCTGATTGCTTGCCATCCACCTACTCGGCCTGCTCGCCGTCAGGCGCACGGAGGCCTGGCCCCGTGATCGGCGCGACCGCTTCGATCTTGTATGTTCTTTGGGGACTGAGCGACTTTGCTATCAGGAGCCCTCCCGCCAGCCCCAAGGTTTCAGGTTCGAAGAGTATCCAACTCAGCAGTGGAGATCCAAGCTGTCAAAAGCGTAATCCGGCAGTCACTGCCTTGATAGGGCGAGATTTTTAGACTTCTCTTCGTGATGCAAAGCGTGTCACCCCGGTAGCCAAAAAAAGAGGCGTCCGGTGCAACTGGAGAACATCATGAAAGTTCGCAACGCACTCATCATCGTTGGCCTGGCCACCGTCGCTACGACTTCGTTCGCCGCGTCGGCCTATCACGCCAGCCCAGTGCAGGAGCAGGGAGCTGTGTTTACTCCCGACCACCTGGGTAACACCGTGAGCCGGGACTCCGTTCGCAATACCGTGCTTGTAGCCCAGCAAGACGGCTCGCTCCAATGGATCAGCCGTGGCTATCCCGCCACCTACCCGCTCGTCAAAGCGCCGACCCTCACCAAGAGCCGGGACCAGGTGCTGCAGGAGCTCGAATATGCCAAGCGCAACCCGATCACAGCAGATGGCATGCGCGACATGGGCGGCGAAGCTGGGTGGGTCAACGCCCAACAGCTGCCGTAATCCGCCCTTCATTTATTCAATCACATTAACTCAAAGGACCACACCATGAAATTCAAGACCGCACTCCTTCTCGCCGCTCTGGGCGCCGCACCTCTGCTCGCCTCTGCGCAATCGGCTCCACTCACCCGTGAACAGGTTCGCGCTGAACTGTTCCAAGCCATTCGCAGCGGCGACATCATGGGCAGCGGTGAGTCGAGCATGACGCTACGCCAAATGAACCCCCGCGCCTATCCTGCGCAAGCAGCAACCGCGCCCAAGAAGACGCGTGAGCAAGTGCAGCAGGAACTGGGCCAAGCGATCAAGTCAGGAGAGATGATGGCCGCTGGCGAATCTGGTGCTAAGTTGAATGAGATCGCTCCAGGGAGCTATCCTTCGCAGGCAGTGGCGGCTGTTTCGCCGAAGTCGCGCGACGAAGTCAAACATGAACTGGCCGAGGCAATTCTTCACGGAGAGATCGTCGCCAATGGTGAAGACGGGCGCATGCTCAAGGACGTATTTCCAGGCATGTACCGTGGCAGTCACACTGCGGACGTGGCAGCGGAACGCGGCTACACGGGGAGCGTCCGAGGCATGTGAAGCTGCGGCGCTGTTCTTCGATACCTAGTGCTCAGAATTCAACTTGCCATGCTAGACTGAAAAAATGAGTCGCTGGGTCGTCGCTTTGATGCTCGTACTGCTACCGCTCCAGTTCAGCTGGGCTGCGGTAGCTTCGTACTGCCAGCATGAGCGCGCTACGTCCGCCTCTACTGTGCAGCACGTGGGTCATCACGAACACCAGCATGAATCGGATACGACCGTTGGCAACGCCAAAGTGGGCGAGAAGAATCTCGACAAGTTCGACCCCGATTGCCGCTCATGCCATGGCCTTGGACTCGGTGCAGTCTACGTGCCAGATTCCAAAATGCCTGCAGATCGCGGTAACGGAATGAACGCCCCGGTCTTGTCACCGCTAGCAGGCGTCAGCCCCATCCCCCCAGACCGCCCTCAGTGGCCCTCCCTCGCCTAATCGGCGGGGCTTCTTCCTCGATCCATTCTTTATCCGCCTTCGATAGGGCGGAGTCGCCGCGCGCGCCGCAGCCGAAATGGACTTGAGCAGCTAGGTGACGTTGTTGTTGCCATCCCGCCGATTTCCCCGTGTTTCAAGGTCACTGGAGAATCGGATGTTCAAGGGAATTCATGTTTCAAATCGCCTGGTCGCTGTACCCGGCCGAAAGAGTTTTGCGGTCACAGCAGTTGTTGCCGCCACGATTTTTGCGAGCGGATCGGTCGCGCTCGCCCAGGGCGTGCCCGCAGGCACCCAAGGAAGCCAATCGATAATTGCTCACAGCGCGTTGGCGTCGTCCGCAGCCCCGTTGTCGTTGGCCAGGGCCATCGACTTGGCACTGGAAGGGAATGCAGACGTTGCCGCGGCCATGCGCCAGGTCGAGGCATCAGAAGGGCAAGTCATTCAGGGACGCGCGCGCCCAAATCCGGAGTTTGCGTACTCGCTCGAAGACACCCGGTCCAAAACGCGCACGCAAAGCTGGCAGCTCAACCTTCCGATTGAACTCGGCGGTAAGCGCACGGCACGGACCAAGGCCGCGGAAAGGGCCCGGGAGCAGGCACAGGCTCAGCTCGCTGAGGTGAAATCCACGGTGCGTGCCAATGTGGTTGCCGCCTACTTCGAAGCACTGACGGCCCAAGAGCGGTTGGCCTTGGCAAAGGACAGTGCAGCGCTTGCCAAGTCATCCACTGACACCGTTGCGAAGCGTGTGGCTGCGGGCAAGGTCTCCCCCGTCGAGGAGACGAAGGCACGCGTTGCGGAAGCCGGCATACGCGTGGAGTTGGCGCAGGCGGCGGGCGAAGAGCGCAATGCACTGACCCGCCTCTATGCACTGTTGGGCCGAACCACCGGGATGACCCTCCTGCTGGAAGGCGAGGCCGAGAGCCTTCCTGCCGTTCCTGATATCGCGGCGCTGCAATCCCTGGTTGCGTCATCCCCTGCCGTTGTTGTCGCCAAGGTCGAAGTGGATCGGCGCATCGCCTTGACCGAGGTGGAGCAGAGCAAGCGGGTGCCGGACGTCACTGTGAGCGCAGGTATGCAGCGCAGCAATGAGACACAGCGCAACATGCTCCTGCTCGGAGTGTCTGTGCCTCTACAACTGTTCGACCGCAACCAGGGCAACCTGCTGGAGGCCCTGAAGCTTGAGGACAAAGCAAGGGACGAATTGCAAGCCACCACCGTGCGGCTGCACAGCGAGGTGACCCAAGCCCACGATCGACTGGCAACGATCACTACCGAAGTGCAGGCGTTGCGAGGTGACGTGCTCCCTGGTTCCAAGTCGGCCTACGACGCAGCAACCGTGGGGTTCGAGAACGGCAAATTTAACTTCCTCGAAGTTCTCGACGCACAGCGCACGTACTTCACAGCCAAGTCGCAGTACCTCAAGGCGTTGGCCGAAGCCCATCGAGCAGCCGCGGAGATCGACCGACTCCTGGGCAGCCAGACGCCCAATGCACCGACCAACAAGCAAAACTGAGATCGACCATGAACTCCATCAAATCAAGCATCAGCAAGAAGCACCTGATCGCCATCGCCGTCGTCATCGCGATGGGCGTTGGTGCTGGCGCCCTCATTCTGCAGGGAGGCAAGACGAAGGCTGCGGCCGGTGAGGGAGATGGCCACGGCCACGGCACCCACACTGAAGCCAAGGGGCACGGAGACGGCGAGCACCATGGCAAAGCGGATGGCAAGGGCCATGATGACGACAAAGGCCATGCCGACGGGGAGCATCACGAGAAGAGTGAGTCCAAGGGGACGAACGGTGGCAGCCTCTTCAAGGAAGGCGACTTCGGCCTGGAAGCTCTGCTTGCGGAAGACGGCGGCGAGCCGCGCCTTCGCGTCTGGATGTTCGACAAGGACAAGCCACTGCCGCAGAGCGCCGCCACGGTCGCCGCAACAATTACCCGGCCGACGGGTGAAAAACAGACGCTCTCGTTCATCCAGGAAAAGGACGGGTGGGTGAGCCGCGAGAGCGTGGCAGAACCACACGCGTTTGACATCGAGATCATTGCGCAAAAGGGCAATGAGCCTTTCATGTTCGTGATGAGCAAGGAAGAAGGCAAGGTCGAGCTGACCGATGCCCAGATCAAGGCGGCAGCCATCGGCGTTGACTCGGCATCTGCTGCGAGCATCAAGTCTGCGCTGCTGCTGCCCGGCGAGATCCGCCTCAACGAAGATCGCACCTCGCACGTGGTTCCACGCCTTGCTGGCGTGGTGGAAAGCGTTAACGCCAGCTTGGGCCAGGTCGTCAAGAAGGGGCAGGTGCTGGCCGCTATCGCGAGTCCCACAGCATCGGAGCAGCGCAGCGAGCTGCAGACGGCCCAAAAGCGCATGGCCTTGGCAAAGACGACCTACGAGCGGGAGAAGAAGCTTTGGGAGCAGAAGGTCTCGGCGGAGCAGGACTACCTGCAGGCCAAGCAGGCACTCAACGAAGCCGAAGTTGCTGTCGCCAACGCCAACCAGAAGTTGGGGGCATTGGGTCTGTCGTCCTCTTCCGCCTCGGGCCTGAACCGGCTTGAGCTGCGTACGCCCTTTGATGGGATCGTCATCGAGAAGCATCTGAGCCTCGGCGAAGCCGTCAAGGAAGACGCCGCCGTGTTCACGATTTCTGATCTGAGCCAGGTGTGGGCGGAAATCAACGTTCCAGCCAAGGATCTCCCTCTCGTGCGGGTCGGTGAGAAAGTCACCATCAAGGCCACCGCGTTCGACGCTTCAGCGACGGGCACTGTGGCCTTCGTGGGCGCGCTCATCGGTGAGCAAACCCGAACCGCCAAGGCGCGGGTGGTGTTGGATAACCCCAAGGGAGCATGGCGGCCAGGCCTGTTCGTGAACGTCGAGGTCGTGGCTGATGAGGCAACTGTGCCCGTGACGATCGCTGCAGACGCAGTCCAGACGGTTGGGGACAAGCCTGTTGTCTTCCTCAAGGTCAATGGAGGCTTCATTGCCCAGCCCGTGCAGTTGGGACGCAGCGATGGCAAGCGTATCGAGGTTCTTCAGGGCATCAAGCCCGGAACGCCCTACGCAGCGTCCGGCAGCTTCGTCGTGAAGTCCGAACTGGGCAAGGCGTCCGCCGAGCACACGCACTGATCACGGAGCCTCACACATGTTTGAAAAACTGATTCGATTTTCGATCGAGCAGCGATGGCTGGTGCTGCTCGCTGCCATTGCAATGGGTGCCCTGGGCGTCTTCAACTACCAGAAGCTTCCCATCGACGCTGTTCCGGACATCACCAACGTCCAGGTGCAGATCAACACGCAAGCCGCCGGTTACTCACCACTGGAGACAGAGCAGCGCGTGACCTACCCCATCGAGACGGTCATGGCCGGTCTCCCCAATCTGGAGCAGACCCGGTCGTTGTCACGCTACGGCCTTTCCCAGGTCACGGTGATCTTCAAGGACGGCACCGACATCTACTTCGCGCGCCAGTTGGTGAACGAACGCATCCAGGAGGCCCGGGATAAGTTGCCGGCAGGCATCACCCCTGCGCTGGGACCTATCTCGACCGGCCTGGGCGAAATCTACCTGTGGACGGTTGAAACCAAGGATGGAGCCAAGAAGCCAGACGGCAACCCCTACACCCCGACAGACCTGCGTGAAATCCAGGATTGGATCATCAAGCCGCAGCTGCGCAATGTTCCAGGCGTCACCGAAATCAACTCCATCGGCGGTTTTGCGAAGGAATACCAGATTGCGCCAATCCCCGAGCGCCTGGCATCCCTCGGCGTGACGCTGCAAGACATCGTCACTGCTCTGGACCGCAACAACGGCAACGTTGGCGCGGGCTACATCGAGAAGCGCGGCGAACAGTACCTGGTTCGCGCCCCTGGCCAGGTCAAGTCGATGGAAGATATCGGCAACGTGATCTTGAGCAGTGCCAACGGTGTCCCTGTGCGTGTGCGGGATGTCGCCGACGTATCGATCGGCCGGGAACTGCGCACTGGCGCTGCCACGGACAACGGCCGTGAGGTCGTGCTCGGTACGGTCTTCATGCTCATCGGCGAGAACAGCCGTACCGTGTCGCAAGCCGTGGACAAGAAGATGGTGGAGATCAACCGCAACTTGCCAGAAGGCGTGCACGCGGTCACCGTCTACGACCGCACTGTCCTGGTGGACAAGGCCATCAGCACGGTGAAGAAGAACCTCATGGAAGGCGCGATCCTGGTGATCGTGATCCTCTTCCTTTTCCTGGGCAATATCCGGGCTGCGGTGATCACGGCAACGGTGATTCCGCTGTCGATGCTTTTCACGTTCACCGGCATGGTGAACTACAAGGTCAGTGCCAACCTGATGAGCCTTGGAGCGCTGGACTTCGGCATCATCATTGACGGCGCGGTTGTGATCGTGGAGAACTGCGTTCGCCGCCTGGCGCACGCCCAAGCCCACCATGGTCGACCACTGACACGGGCCGAGCGCTTCCATGAAGTGTTTCTGGCATCGAAAGAGTCTCGCCGCGCCCTTCTGTTTGGTCAGCTCATCATCATGGTGGTGTACCTGCCGATCTTCGCCCTCACTGGCGTCGAAGGAAAGATGTTCCACCCGATGGCGTTTACCGTGGTCGCGGCACTTGTCGGCGCAATGATCCTGTCGGTGACTTTCATCCCCGCCGCAGTCGCACTGTTCATAGGCAACCGGGTCAGCGAGAAGGAAAACTTCCTGCTCGGCCATGCGAAGCGAATCTATGCGCCGCTCCTGGATCGCGTCATGTCCGCCAAGGCAGTAGTGCTCTCCATTGCCGCAGTGGCCGTGGTGCTCTGCGGATTGATCGCGACCCGAATGGGCAGCGAGTTCGTTCCCCAACTCAATGAGGGTGACCTTGCCATCCAGGCGCTGCGAATCCCCGGTACCAGCCTCTCGCAATCTATCGCCATGCAGCGCCAGATCGAAGGGACGCTGAAAGAGAAGTTCCCTGAAATCGACCGGGTATTTGCCAGAACCGGCACTGCAGAAATTGCCTCGGACCCCATGCCGCCGAACATCTCGGACGGGTACATCATGCTCAAGCCCATGGACCAATGGCCCGAGCCACGCAAGACTCGTGACGAACTGCTTACCGCCATCCAAGAGGTGGTCGGCAAGATTCCCGGCAACAACTACGAGTTCTCGCAGCCGATCCAGTTGCGCTTCAACGAACTTATCTCCGGCGTGCGCAGCGACGTCGCGGTCAAGATCTTCGGGGACGACATGGACGTCCTGAACAAGTCGGCAGAAGAGATCTCTTCGATGCTGCAGAAGATCCAAGGGGCATCGGAGGTGAAGGTCGAGCAGACAACCGGGCTGCCGATGCTCACGGTGAATATCGACCGCCAGAAGGCGGCTCGCTATGGCCTGAACGTGGCCGACATCCAGGACACGGTGGCCACAGCCATCGGTGGACGTGAAGCCGGAACGATGTTCGAGGGTGATCGGCGATTTGACATCCTGGTGCGCCTGCCCGAAGCGATCCGCAATGACATGGAAGGCATGAAGCGACTGCCCATCCCGCTGCCTCGCTCAGCGGGCACTGCGGAAGCGCGGACCAACTTCATCCCACTTGCCGAAGTCGCTTCCTTTGAGCTCGCCCCCGGCCCTAACCAGGTCAGCCGCGAGAACGGCAAGCGGCGCATCGTGGTGAGCGCCAACGTGCGCGGCCGCGATGTGGGCTCCTTCGTTGCAGAAGCCGAACAAGGCCTGGCGCAGATCAAGATCCCGACGGGCTACTGGACAAGCTGGGGCGGCACGTTTGAGAACCTGCAGTCTGCCTCCAAGCGCCTGCAGATTGTGGTGCCCGTCTCACTGTTGCTCGTATTCGTGCTGCTGTTCGCAATGTTCGGAAATGCCAAGGACGGCCTGCTGGTGTTCACGGGCATTCCTTTCGCGCTGACGGGGGGCATCCTTGCGCTTTGGCTTCGCGACATCCCCATGTCGATCTCCGCGGCAGTTGGCTTCATCGCACTCTCAGGGGTCGCGGTGCTCAACGGCCTGGTGATGATCTCCTACATCCGCACGTTGAGAGAGGAAGGCGTTGCACTGGACGATGCGATCCGTGAAGGCGCGCTGACACGTCTGCGTCCCGTGCTCATGACGGCACTCGTTGCTTCTCTGGGCTTCATCCCAATGGCCATCGCTACGGGAACCGGGGCCGAGGTGCAGCGCCCGTTGGCCACCGTTGTGATCGGCGGCATTCTTTCCTCGACGCTCCTGACGCTCTTGGTCCTGCCCATCCTTTATCGCCTGGCCCACAAGCCTGACGAGCAGGTTGAGGACGTGACCGCAGAACCTGTACACCCAGTTCCCTCCGCCCAGTAATGGGCCTTCGGGCCCCGCAGTTTGCGGGGCCCATTTTTTATTCTGTTCAGCAAAGGAAATCCAATGAAAGCAACCAAGCTTCTCCTCGCACTCACCGTATTCATTTCCGGCGCAGCAATCGCCGCAGACAACCACGACACAAAGCCGCTGCATGGCGGTGTAGTGGCCCAGGCAAAAGACGTGGACTATGAGCTTGTGTCCGGCACCGACAAGCTGCAGCTCTACGTCCGCGACCATGGCAAGCCTGCAGACGTTGCTGGAATGGCGGCAAAGGTCACGCTGTTGACCGGTACTGAGAAGCAGGACGTCCAGCTGTTGCCAGTCGATGGAAAGCTGGAAGCTTCGGGCAGCTTCAAGGTGGCAGCAGGAACGAAAGCCGTTGCGGCAGTCACCAAAGGCGGCAAATCCGTCGCCTCGGTTCGATTCACCCTCAAGTAATCCAAGGTGCGGCGGGGCGCTTGAATGTGATTGCACTACGGCAGGCGCCCCGTTTCATGCAGGCAACAACACAGTTCAGAAACGTCTTAGGCCATGGGTCACGGACTAGCGGCTAAGCTGATTTGGATATGGATCAGCCTGATCGCCACGGTGCTGACGTTCTGGCGGGTCCGCCGCATTTGGCTGAAACGCCATCCGGAGCGAACCAAAGGCATAAAGTACAGCCAGCGTCTGGCCAATCGCATGCGAGACCGAAGGTTGACCCAACTGCGAGCCCGAAGACGAACGGGTTCTGATCAACGCACTCGCCATTGAGGCGGGGCGCCCAAGCGCGCCAGCCTGGATCTTTCAGTCAATCGGCCTGCACGCCGCCGAAATGTCCAGGTCCATTTCATAGACCTGGGTCGAGACACCTAGCAGCCCGAGCACAGAGTGGAAGAGGTTGTCATGCGACAAGGCGGCCGACGCCTTCTCCTTCAAGCAGGCGCTGTTGATCCCACGGCTCTCCTTGAAGCCTTCCGACAGCCACCAGACCATAGGCACCTTGGTCTGTTCGTCTGGTGCAATTGCTCTGGGCAGGCCGTGAAGAAACAGCCCTTTCTCGCCCAGCGACTCGCCGTGGTCGGACACGTAGAGCATCGCCGTATCGAAGCGGCTCTCCTGGCGCTTGAGAAAAGCTATGGCCTGGCCCAGAACATGGTCGGTGTAGAGCACCGCATTGTCATAGGCATTCACGATGCTCTGGCGATCACACTTGCGCAACTCGCCCGTATCACAGGTAGGTTCGAAACGCCTGAAGGCTGCAGGGTAGCGCTTGAAATAGGCGGGCCCGTGGTTGCCGAGCATGTGCAGGACCACAACCGTCGTAGTGTCAGAAGTCTCAGTGACGGACTCCAACCCCTGAAGAAGCACTTCGTCGAGACATCTCCCCTCAGAACAAAGTGCTGCAGCGGCAAGCGGGTCCACCGGGATGTTGCTGAGGCCATCGCAGACGCCCTTGCAGCCCGACTGATTGTCCTTCCAGTGCACCGTGATGCCGGCCCGTGCCAGAACATGGAGTAGCGACTCGGATGAGCGAATTCGAGCTTCATCGTAGTCTCGCCGTCCAATCGCCGAGAACATACAAGGAAGTGACGTTTCCGTGTCTGTTCCGCAGGCGGTGACGTCGCCAAAGTTGACTGCGTTCAACGCTTGAAGGTTCGGTGAAGTCTGGCGCTCATAGCCATTGAGTCCCCAATTTCCAGCACGCACCGTCTCTCCTACTACAAGGAACAGCAGCTTCGGCTTTTGGGTCTTTGTTGGTGCTGCCATGCGAGCATCCAGGCCGACGGATTGCCGGGACTTGGGTGTATCGACATCGGCCGACAAGACCCGAGCTGTCGAGTAGATCACGTTGGCGGGAGTGATGAGGTACCGCAGCTCCTTTTGGTTTCTCATCAACGCAGAAAAGTCCTGGAAGATGAGGAGCACGGCGGCCACCAGCGCCATGGCGCACGCAGCGCTGAAAACGAGGCGCCGCAGGACGGCACGCCACAAGGAAGTCTGGGTAAAGCGAATGCGCCATATCGCCCACAATGGCACCACCGAGTACAGCGAGGCATGGGCGATCAAGCTCCAGGTGATCAGCTCGCTGGCTTCAGCGGTGTCTGTCCGCAGCACATTGCGCAGCATGCTGGGATCGTAATAGACGCCATAGCGTTGCATGTAGAAGGTTGCAAAGGCTGCAACCAGCACTGATGCAGTGAGCAAAGGCCGAACGCTCCAACAGACCACAGCGGCGCTGAAGATCAGCCCGTGCAGCGCAATCAAGGCAACCACCAGTGCGCTGGCATACACCCATGTGTCCAGTGCCAACCAGTCACGGCCAGCCGTGCTCGCCTTCAAAAAAGAACCGTTGTAGGCCAGCGCCACGTACACACTGATCCATAGCACCAGTCTCTCTGCTGGCATGGCAGGGCGTCGCGGGAGCCACTGCCCCCAACGGGTAGGCCGTCGCCCGGGCTCCGTGAAGCCGCGCAGTCTGAAACTCATCTGACGTCGAGAGCATTGAACAGTACGCTGAATCGACCCACAATCGGCCTGCATGTACTGAAGAAAGAATTAGCAATCGCACCATGTCTTCTGCGACGCGATGGAACTAGCCCGGGGGCGATCAGTTGCTCTCACCCCCTATTTTGCTGCGTACGCCCGTTTAGCGGCCTCCACGCTCCCGTAGTAGCCGTATCCTCTCTTCGGGAGTCATATTGAGAAACTCTGCGCGTACTTGTTCTCTGGTTTTTGCAGGTTCTGTGGACTTCGTCGGCACCACTCCTCCGCGCGACAGAATATCGAGCGAGCCATCTTTTCGAGCCGCGTCAACTGTTTTCTGGACGTCGCCACGCAGCAGGTCATCTGATACATGGCTGGGATGGGTTGTTGCACCGACCTCGCCTCCTGCCTCGTGGTACAGGGATGAGGCCATCGCCGCACTCGGGGCCAGAAATGCTGCTGTAGTCAGCGAGAGAATGAGTTTTGCCTGCTTATTCATAGTGTTCGCCTGTTGACATGGTTCTCGCCGCGTGCGAGGACCTGGTGCGAACTCTAGAAAGGCGTGGGGGACAAGTTGCAGACACCCAGATTACGAATTTGTAATCGGCTCCGCGGTCGATCTCCAGGAGAATCAACGAATGAAAATCTTGGTCATTGAAGATGAGATCAAACTCGCCGAGTACCTCAAGAAAGGGCTTGGCGAAGCGGGGCACAACGTTGATATCGTCCACAACGGTGTCGATGGTCTGCACATGGCACTGGAGGGTGGGTACGACCTTCTGATACTCGATGGCATGCTGCCTGGCATTGACGGGTTCACGCTTTTGACGGCGTTTCGCAAGACGAAGCAGACCCCCGTCCTGATGCTCACCGCCCGGGTCAGTGTCGAAGACCGGGTGCGCGGCTTGCAAACCGGTGCTGACGACTACCTGGTCAAACCCTTCGCCTTCTCAGAACTATCTGCCCGCGTGCAGGTGCTGCTTCGCCGGGCGCACGGCGCCAAGGATGCTGGCGAGCCGACCGTGCTGGGCATCGCGAACCTTGAACTCGACCTGATACGCCGCAAGGCTACGCGTGGAGGCCAGAGGCTTGAACTCACGGCAAAGGAGTTCTTGCTGCTCGCATTGTTCCTGCGACGAAAGGGCGAAGTTCTTTCTCGCACCGAAATTGCAGAACAGGTCTGGGACATGAACTTCGACAGCGACACCAATGTGGTGGAGGTGGCGATTCGACGGCTGCGCACGAAGATGGACTTGCCCTTTGACAAGACCTTGCTGCACACGGTGCGTGGCATGGGTTATGTGATGGAAGAGCGAGAGCAATGAACCCCCTGCCACGCGCGCACTCGCTGCGCGCTCGTCTATCGCTTTGGCTCGCTGCGCAGAGCCTCGTGGGCCTGGGCATCGTCTGCCTTGTCGTTTACTTGGTCACGGCCCACAACCTCAGGCAGCGCCAGGTCGAAACGCTCACTCAGAAGGAAGCTATCGTCAGGCACCTATTGAGCAACATCGACGAGCATGCCAAGGAAAGCTCGCAGGAGCATCCGTTGAGCGATTTCCTGATTGGGCACGAAGATTTTCGCGTGCTCGTCCGCACCCAGGATGGGGACATGGTGTTCCCGAAAGCTGCACCATCCCCGGACAATTCTCGGAGGGTGTCGAGGATGTTCGCCGTCCAGCCCACCGACGGAAAAGGCCAGACTTTCAACGTCGACTTGTCAATGAACATCTCCTCCGATGTCCAGCACCTGAACCGGCTGGCCATCACGTTGGCGATAGCCGCAGTTGTGGGGACCTTCGTCATCTCGCTGGGAGGCATGTCCATCGTGAGCTACGGCCTGGCCCCAGTGCGACAGCTTGCGTACCAGCTGAGGTCCTTGTCCGCTGACAACTTGCGCCCGCGCTTGGACGGTGCCGGTCAGCCCGCAGAGCTTGTACCTCTGGTGGAGCAGTTCAACGGCTTGCTCGGCCGACTGGATCTTGCATACACCCAACTCGAGGGATTCAACGCTGACGTTTCGCACGAGCTGCGAACCCCTTTGGCAACGCTCGTCGCCAGCAATGAGCTGGCGCTGCGACGACCAGGGAACTTCGATATGGAGGAAGTTTTGTCCTCCAACCTGGAAGAACTTCACCGCCTCACTGGCATCATCAACGACATGCTGTTTCTGTCGCAGGCAGACAGGGGCGCCACTGCAAGACGTTCATTTGTCCCAAGCCTTGCGGCAATCGTCGAACGAGTGGCTGATTACCATGAGGCCGCACTGGCGGATGCTGATTTGCGACTGAAGGTCTCAGGCGATAGCTCCGGCCATTTCGATGAACCGCTACTTCGGCGCGCCGTGTCCAACCTGATCGGGAACGCAACCCAATACGCGAAACGGGGCACTGCCATCGAAGTGAACATAGTCATCGTGTCAGACACAGAGGTGAGCTTGGTCGTCGCGAACCAAGGCGAAATGGTCTCGCCTGAGATCCTGGGACGTATATTTGATCGGTTCTTCCGCGCCTCTGCTTCCCGTGAGCATGGGCAGAAGAACCATGGACTAGGTTTGGCCATCACCTCGGCGATTGCGCGCATGCACGGAGGCCGCACGACCGCAGCCAGTACCAATGGCAAGACCGAGATTGGCCTTGTACTGGTGAAGACCTTTGCATAGGTCCAGAGTCAAGACTCATTGCTGCCAGCCAAACCCCGACATCGAGGGTTTGACGTGCAATCAACGCAGTTGGGATCAGGGGGCGGGAACGGCCGGGACTGGTGCACCAACGCGGCGTGCCGCCCAGCTTGGGTGCTTCTGAGAGCGCTCCAGGTCAGCCAGCACTTCTTCGCGGGTTATGGCCTTGCCTTTCACCGGAACTGGTGCACCGAAGCGGTGGTACTGCCACGTGCCGTCTTTCTTGGACTGGTCCATTTCGGCGAGAACCTGTTCGCGCGACTTGCCAACCTCGGCATGTTCTGGATGGGTGGTGTAGCCCAGTTCTGTCGGCGCAGAGTGGATGACGCTGCTTGCCATTGCCGGGGCTGCAAGGGCTACGAAAGAGAGAGCGGTGAGTACGGTACGGACTGCCATGAGATATCTCCTTGGTTGGAATCAACGTGCACTGCAGACCGCACCAACCGTTGGACGCTCTACATTGCACATGTGACAGTCTGCTGACCGCATGCCGACAAGTTGCGCACCGAGAGATTACAAGTTCGTCATGTGTTCGCAGCACCCAGGAACCAAGCAGGCACGTTGATGCGCATTGGACTCAAGCCAGGGGGCCCGACGAAGACGCCGAAGTTGCTGCACTGCTCCTGTTCGCGGCGAGCCATGCACGACCAAGACCAGTGATCCGGCGAACCGTCGCCGTGCCCGAGCCTGCTACGTCTGGTAGGTCTGCTTCAACCATCCCTGCTGCGGAGAGCAGACGAAGCAGGTCGATGTCCCCAGTCTTCGTTACCTGCTTTGGCAAGGTGCCAGTTTCGATCTCTCGAAGAAACTCCAATGGCACGCTGCTCCCCTTGCATCGTGTAGATGTGTTGCGGCCTGACCGACGTCCTGACCCGGATGCCGTCACCCGTGGCACTGTGTGAGCGCCCCACGCCCGAATCGAGTGCTCGGCATGCCGGCACGTAGATTTCGGTCACCCTCTGGCCTGACCGCAGGACCCGCAAAATCGTGCACTGGGTGCGATTACCGTAGAGCACTTGGTGCACTGCGTTGCGACCATACTGGTTCCACACTGTTGGCAAAACCTTGCCCCTGGCTGGTTCGCGCAGCCGCAGCTCGCGCACGCGACGAGGTTTGCTGGTCGCGGGGTGTTGTATCCGTTGCCATAGCTGCGATTGTGGTCACTGTCTCGGTAATGTCCGCCATGATGGCCGCGGCCACCGCCGTGGTGTCCACTGAAAAGCTTGTTGAAGAAACCCATCACATCCTCCTGTGCATGTCGTGATGGGGCTATTTGAAAGCTTGTAGTGGCTTCAAGGTCAACAAATTTCGCCTGACATGGGCCTACCTTGCAGAGATGTAATCTGCGCGAAAACTTGGCGTTATCCGGGCATCTTCGTAGGGCCGATTCTTCCCATGTTTTGCATGGGGCACAGCCATTCGCAGTGGTGGTTCCCAGGCGGGGCCACTACAATTTTCGAATGCGTTCCAAACTGCTCGCTCTGCTCATCGCACTGTTGCCTTTGCAACTGTGCTGGGCTGCAGTGGCTCCTTACGCGCACAAAGATGCACGCGGTGCCGCGCATATTGCCGGCGTGCATGGTCTTGAGATCTTGCAATCGCAGGAGAACCCTTTTGACGTGGGTCCGGTGTACGAGATCGCTCTCGATTCTTCGCAGCAAACGGATGCCTCCGGGGCCGACCTGGACTGCGGCGTCTGTCATTCGCACAACCCGGCCGCACCACAACCCAGCCTCATTGCCGCTATCGCGGCGGTCCATGAATTTTTTGGTGCAATCGCGTTTGCACTGAAACCTCCTCCCGCGCCTCTCCGCCCTGAACGCCCGCAGTGGCGCGCCCTGGCCTGACCAGGGCATCGGTTCCTCACCGAAACCGCTGCCAACTCGCGAGCCAGCCCGCCGTGCTGTAGCTGGCCTGTCCGTTCGTTTCAGGGAGTTCCCATGGTCTTTGCCGACGTTTCGTGCGGCCTACTGATCTCATGGGCGCGTAGCACCACACGGGCGCGCGCTTTCAAATCTCGCACGCAGGGCTGGTGCCCATGAGCAGGCCTTGGCTACCACTCCTGTGCGCCTGGCTGGTCTCGATCGTGGCCACCGGCAGTGCCGTGTTCATCGGCGAAGTCATGGGCATGACACCGTGCGTGCTGTGCTGGTACCAGCGCATCGCCATGTTCCCCATCGCTCTGGTCCTTGGCATGTCACTGTACGCAGAAGACCGCCGAGGAGCTGTCTACGCGTTGCCGATGGCACTCACTGGCTTGGTGATCGCTGGCTATCACAGCCTCCTGGTGGCAGGGCTGGTTCCTCAGGCGTGGATCCCATGCTCCGCAGGAGTGTCTTGCGCCAACCAGAAGCTCAGCATCTTTTGGGGTCTGGAGCTGCCTTGGCTCTCGTTTGCATCCTTCGCTGCCATAGCAGCGCTCCTCTTCGTCTACCTGCGCGGAACCCGTCATGATCTCTAGAAAAGCAATCGTCGCCCTTGTGCTGATCGTTTCAGCAGGTGCCTTCGCTGTTGGTGCATACGTATACCAGCGCAACGCACAGTTGGATCAGCAAGCAATCGCCATCAGCCAGTCCGAGCACCTTGTGCGGATGCACTCACCGGTCCTGGGTCCTCGCGAAGCGCCGGTCACCATCGTGGAGTTCTTTGATCCCGCGTGCGAGACGTGCCGCGCCTTCTATCCCATCGTCAAAGACCTGATGCGGCAATACCCCTCCGATGTTCGGTTGGTGATCAGGTACGCCCCCTTTCACAGGGGCGCAGATCAGGTGGTCAAGCTGCTGGAAGCCGCGCGCAAGCAAGATCGATTCGTTCCCGTGCTTGAGTCCTTGCTCGACACGCAGCCAAGCTGGGCAGACCACGGCTCCCCTCGCCTGGAGCTGGCCTCTAGGGCGGCAGCGCAAGCTGGTTTGGACCTGCAACGCGCGCAGGCGGATATGGCTGCCCCAACGATGGATGCTGTCATCCAGCAGGATGTGCAGGATCTCACCGCGCTCCAGGTCAGCAAGACGCCGACCTTCTTTGTCAATGGTCGCGCGCTTACCAGTTTCGGAGCAAAGCAGCTGGCAGACCTGGTTTCCCAGGAGGTCGTGAAGGCCAAAAAGTAGAAGCCGCCATGCAGATTTCCACCCGCCCGGGTTGGCGCCGCAGTCAACACATCGCAGCGCTTGACTCTGAAGTTACTTGAAGGTTTCCAATCACATTACACCAAGGAACCAACACCATGAATTCGAAAGAGAACGCCTACAACGACCATGCTGCAGACGCCTGCTGCGCTGCAGACGCGAAGGCATCGGCGCCAGCACCCGCTCCCCCTGCGGGTTTCGTATCGAAGGGGACCGTGTTCCGAATCTCAACGATGGACTGTGCCGCTGAAGAGAGCGAAATCCGGCGCGCGCTGGAGCCCATATCGGGTGTGCGAGGGCTGGGCTTCCAGTTGGGTGCGCGCACTCTGACGATCGACGCGCCTGAGGACGTGATCCCTGAGGCTGTGGCTGCAATCCGCAAGGCGGGCTTCAATCCGGAGCCTGCGGCGCCTACCCAAGGTGGGGCTGATAGCGATGACCACGGCAATACGGCAGAAGGACTTTGGCGGATGGTGCTGGCACTTGCGCTGGCAATTGCTGCGGAGACCCTGTCTTTCTTCGCACCGGACACCACGGTGTTCAAGGGCATCGGCATGGCCGTTGCGGCCGCAGCGATCTGGCTCGCAGGCTTCTCCACCTACCGCAAGGGCTTCGCAGCGCTCATGCAAGGGCGCCTGAACATCAATGCCCTGATGACCGTCGCCGTGACCGGGGCCTTCCTCATTGGTCAGTGGCCAGAGGCTGCCATGGTGATGGCCTTGTACGCTATCGCCGAGCTGATTGAAGGACGGGCAGTCGACCGGGCTAGAAATGCGATCAAGAGCCTGCTCGACCTCACGCCAGATACCGCTGAAGTCCGCCAGCCCGACGGAAGCTGGACGATGACGCCGGCGGCGGATGTGCAAATAGACACGATCGTTCGCGTGAAGCCTGGTGCGCGTATACCGCTCGACGGGACCGTGGCCAGCGGTACCAGCGCTGTCAACCAGGCACCGGTTACGGGAGAGAGTATCCCGGTGGACAAGGTGCAGGGCGACCCCGTATTCGCAGGCACGATCAACGAGACCGGCACCATTGAAATCACGGTGACGGCCGCAGCAAGCAATACAACCTTGGCCCGCATCATCCAGTCGGTCGAGCAAGCCCAGGGCTCGCGGGCTCCGACACAACAATTCGTTGATCGGTTTGCGGCCATCTATACGCCAGCGGTGTTCATCATCGCTGTCCTGGTCGCAGTCCTGACCCCTGTGTTCCTGGACTTCACATGGATGCAGGCGCTGTACAAGGCGCTGGTCTTGCTGGTCATCGCATGCCCCTGCGCCCTGGTGATTGCAACCCCTGTCACGGTGGTCAGCGGGCTCGCATCGGCGGCTCGCCGCGGGATCCTAATCAAGGGTGGGGTGTACCTCGAAGATGCACACAAGCTCAAGGCCATCGCGCTGGACAAGACCGGGACGATCACGGAAGGCAAGCCGAAGCTCGTGGAGAAGGCCGTTCTTGCATCCCAGCAGCCTGAAGCTGTTGTGCTTCGATGGGCGGCGGATCTCGCAGGACATTCGGATCACCCTGTATCGAAGGCCATCGCACAGGGCCTGGATGCCGGAGAAGGCGGTGTGAGCGGTTTCAAGGCGCTTGCCGGCAGGGGCATAGAAGCCCAACTTCAAGGACAGACGCTGGTGCTGGGGAATCACCGCCTTATCGAAGAGCGGGGACTGTGCTCACCAGCGATAGAGGAACTGCTCGCCAGCCACGAAGCCAAGGGGCGCACGGTCACCCTTCTGGCGGATGAACGGGAGGTTCTTGCCATCTTTGCTGTGGCTGACACAATCAAAGACAGCTCGCGCGAGGCCATAGAGCAGTTGCACGAGCTCGGCGTCGCGTCGGTCATGCTCACAGGTGACAACGTGTCGACGGCGCAGGCCATTGCTAAGCAGGCGGGCATCGACAAGGCGCAAGGAAATCTGCTACCCGAGGACAAGCTGTCTGCCATCGAGAAAATGCAGGCTGAACACGGTCGCACCGCGATGACTGGGGACGGGATCAACGATGCCCCGGCGCTTGCACGTTCCGACATCGGCATTGCCATGGGCGCCGCGGGCACGGACACGGCCATGGAAGCCGCAGACATCGTCATCATGAATGACGATCTGCGACGCATCCCCGAGGTCATAAGGCTCTCTCGGCGCACACGCAACATCCTTTTGCAGAACATCGTGTTCGCCCTGGGCATCAAGGCCTTGTTCCTGGTCCTCGCCGTGTTCGGAAGCGCGTCCATGTGGATGGCTGTCTTCGCCGACATGGGGGCCAGCCTTCTGGTGGTGATCAACGGCCTGCGCCTGCTGCGCGGCGTGTCAAACAAGGCCTGAGCATGACAACGTTTGGAACAAGAATCCGCCCCGCCGTGGATGCTGAACTGCAGGCAGCCAAGACTGCTGACAACGCAGGCCAGGCACAGCTGAGCTTTCGCCATCTGGAGCGCGCCCATGTGCTTGGCCAACCCTGGGCCTGCGAAATGTGCGACATCTCGATAGCACCGACCTCCGGTGTGGCAGCTTCAGGCTGAGAGCAGCCGCTCGTCCCACCATTGACAACTGTCCGCTCGTAGCGAGAGCGGACATTCATCGTCAAGCCAGCACCGCGTTTCTAGATGATGATCTGACACCGTCGGCGCGGGTTAACCATAGACAACGTCGCTCGAAAGGCGCATCGTCCTTGATCCCTCAACTCAGTGGGAGACCATCATGGAATCCAGTACTGACGCTGTACGCCGTGAGCCCTGGAATAAGGGCAAGATCGTTGGTCAGAAAGCTCCGTTTAAGCCCAAAGATATCTGGGCACTACGAGTGAGGCTGCAGATGGAGAATCGCGTGCGGGAATTGGCGCTGTTCAATCTCGGCATCGACAGCAAGCTGCGGGGATGTGACTTGGTGGCCCTTAGGGTCCGCGATGTCTGCCATGGCGATAAGGTCGCTTCGCGAGCGCTGGTCATGCAACACAAGACCCAGCGCCCAGTTCAATTCGAAATCACAGCAGTCACCCGTGAAGCGCTGCAAAAATGGATTGAGCTTGCTGGACTAAGGTCAGAAGATTTCCTGTTTCCCAGCCGACTGCACAAGTCTCCTCATCTGGGAACTCGCCAGTACGCGCGAATTCTCGGGCACTGGGTGGACCAGCTTGGTCTCGACCCGACAGAGTATGGAACCCACTCAATTCGGCGCACGAAAGCGACGCTCATCTACCGACGAACAAAGAACCTTCGGGCGGTGCAGCTATTGCTCGGGCACTCAAAACTCGAGTCAACTGTCCGCTATCTAGGAATTGAAGTGGATGACGCCCTGGAGCTGTCCGAGCAGACAGAGATATGAGGCATCGGGTACCACTTAAGTCGGAAATTGCAGGAGGGAGGGCCACCCCGAAGCTTTGGAGTGTGGATAGGCGTACATGGGCAAAATACCCGCATCAACGACCCGCTCTCAGAAATCCAAAGTGATCAGCACCGCATCCGTCTCAAAGAAATCGCGTCTTCGCGGGGCTATGTATGGTCTGCTCATCGGCGACGCGTTGGGAGTGCCTTACGAATTCTCCTCTGCGATAGATTTGCCTGAGACCTGTTTGATTGAAATGGCACCGCCGCCCTGGTTTCACCGTGCTCATGCTGGCGTACCAGCAGGAACGTGGAGCGACGATGGGGCTCAAGCTCTTCATCTCCTGAAGGTTCTTCTCGATGGGGAGACTGGCCTTGAAGAACGATTTGCTGCAGGGCTGCAGGCTTGGTATTCGGCAGGTGAACTGACTCCCGATGGCCAAGTGTTCGATATTGGTATCCAGACTCAGGAGGCCTTGGCCAGGCTAGCGCGAGGCGTTCCTCCAAGCCAGAGCGGCCCCTATGAAGAGCGTAACAACGGGAACGGGTCGCTCATGAGGGTGCATCCCGCGGCCCTGGTCCCCGCAGCGGACGACCGTGTTCTCGTAGATCGCGCGCGACGCCAAAGTCTTCCCACTCATGGGCACACAAGATCTCTGCTCGCCTGCTCCCTAGCAACGATCACATCTGCGCGGTTACTCGCAGGTCTGCCGTTCGTGGAAGCGCTTGACCAAGCTCAGGAGTATCTTGAAACAACGACGGTAGACGCGGAACGAAACGAGCTTCGGATCGTATTGGATGGTCGGCTAGACGCGCCAAATGGGAGCGGATACGTAGTGGACTGCCTGTGGTCGTCAGTAGCAGCGGTTCTGCGCACTCGCAACTTTGAGGACTGCGTCCGGTGCGCGATCAGCTTCGGCAATGACACTGACACCACGGCTTGTGTTGCGGGCGGTTGGGCTGGGCTGATCTATGGCGAGCAAGCAATTCCGCTGCGATGGCGCGAGCAGTTGCATGGCAAGCAGCTCGTGGAGCCAATGCTCGAGCGTCTAGTTGCGGCCTGGGACTGATTTCGGTCAGAAGCTGCCATTGGTGGCAGATAAATGCGGACGCTCAACTTTTGAAGATGAGGCAGGACCCTGTTCGCACTGACGTGCCCACATGGCTGACCTTTTAGGATGCGCCTCGCTTCCGTGAAGATAAATAGATCCACCCAAGGAGGCCGCCAATGCCGACGGTTTGGCCTAAAGCGAGGACTCCGAAGGCTAGATACGAGGTGAGCGAGAGATGACCGTGAGCTTCCTGCAGGCCTGGAAGAACTGCCGCCGCGAAGGTTAGTGCTGGCTCGTGCAACATAACCCAAACAGAGACCCATGATCTTGCTTGCGAATCGGTTATCTGTCCGATAGAAATCAAGCCGACCAATACAAGCAGGTCGACTATGACCGCTGATACTGCCCACAGTCGTACGCGGCGGCGCACAGAGTTGTTGTTAGCGGCTCCCATACGCTCTAACGAAATTTAGCCTGCCGAACCTGCGGGACAGTCTGAACTGTGCGCGATGAACTTTGCACTCA
>OFJB01000372.1_pt1 | contig 22496 bp, 21 predicted proteins | sample 1775081 | NCBI WGS metagenome assembly OFJB01 (sample SAMN08195771, study PRJEB24354) | sludge metagenome | isolation source: initial sludge from phenol fed wastewater aerobic bioreactor | place: India: Nagpur | collected 2016-06-05
GCAGGCCTTGTGCAGCTCTTTAAAACCGCGCGGGGCGAAGACTACACCGAGGATCGTGACCTTCTGATTTAGCCTGCCAACATCCTATGCGCTTTACTTATCTAGTAAGCACTTACTCGTTTAAACTGGTCATCCAGCCAGTTTTGAACGTCGCGTTGCACCTCGTCGCGGTTGATCTCGTTCAGGACTTCGTGCCTTGCACCCGGATAAACGATGAGTTTTACATCCTTGATGCCGAGCTCTTTGTAGCGGTCAAATAGCACCTTGACGCCGTTGTTAGCCCCGACAGGATCTTTCTCGCCTGCAATAATCAGCACGGGCAGATTTTTGGGTATAGATTCCTGGTTGTTGGGATCGAGGAACTCCCACATGCCCCGCGCCATGTCGTACAACATGCCGTTGGAGAATGCGAAGCCACACCACGGATCATCAATATACTTCTTGACCTCTTCTTCGTCCCGCGATAGCCAGTCGAAAGGCGTTTTTACAGGCGCGAACGCCGCATTCATGCTATCGAAAAGGCCTGGCCCTTCTGGATACGTGTCCCTCGATGCACCTTGAGCAGCTTGCGCAAACATGGGTTCTGCTTCTTTTGGAATCACCGCGAGACCTGTCGTACCGGAGAGCACGACACCGCTCAATTCTGATCCCCATAACTCGATATAGCGTTGAGAGATAAATGATCCCATGCTGTGTCCGAAGAGGAAGACCGGCAGTCCAGGGTTTTCCTGTTTGATAATCTGCGTCAGCTGATGTTCATCGTTTACCATTCCGTTCCAGCTATCCACTCCTCCAATTCCGGCCTTGGAGAGCTCCTTGGCCGTCTTCCCGTGACCGCGGTGGTCATCAGCGTAGACAGCGTAGCCCGCCTGATTGAGGAACTTCGCAAACCGCTCGTACCGCAGGGCGTGTTCTGCCATGCCGTGCACCACTTGCACCACAGCCTTTGGCTTTTCGTTTTCCGGGAACCACTTGTACACAAAAATCTCAAAGCCGTCTGGATCTTTGAAAGTAAACGTAGCGTTGCTCATGCAAAACCTCCTAAAAACCAAGGTCAGAAGTGACGGGAATTAGTCCGTTCGTGTTCCATCTTGTGTTTCTATCCAAAAAACACCTCATGAACCTATAGGGTTTCAAGGTATTCCTGCCTGGTAATCCAATCGTAACATTTTCCTAGCTTCTTGAGTCTTTAGTAAACCTCATCGTGGCAGAGTCTGGTGGTACTTTTTCTTACCTCCTTGCTAGACCTCATACGTGGACATTTTACTTACTGCTCACCCCGTGTTTGACATTCTGTCGATTTTTCTTGACGGATTGGGAAACTAATCCTATACTTCCCTCCAGCTTGTATAACAAGTATTCATGAGGTATTACAAGTTAAAGGAGCTAGCTGCTATGAAGGTAAGAAAAGGTTTTGTAGTACTCCTCTCTCTCTTGCTCTTAGGAGGTATCGTTTTTGCCCAGTCGTCCTCCTCGACGCGAGTAGGCTGCATCTTGGGAGTTGGAGGGCTAGGAGATCTCTCGTTCAATGATCTTGTTTACGCCGGGTTGCAAAAAGCGCAAAAAGAGCTGGGAATTCAATTTGACTACGTGGAGCCACAATCTATTTCGGATTTTGAAACTTACTTGCGCAAAATGGCATCCATGAAAACCTACAGTGTCATTATTTCTGTCGGATACGACCAAGTTGATCCATTGAGTAAAGTTGCGCCACAGTTTCCGAATCAGAAATTCGCCCTGATAGATGAAAGTCTGCAACTTCCAAACGTTGTAAGCTACGTTTCAAAGGAAGAAGAGGGGTCATTCTTGGTTGGAGCATTGGCAGGGCTCATGAAGAAAACTACTCTAACCAAATCAAACGCACTTGGGTTTGTCGCTGCACTTGATATTCCTTTACTTGATAAATTCTATGCCGGTTACGAAGCGGGAGCGCGCTATGTGAACCCTTCGGTTAAGGTTATTGCCAATTATATTGGTGGGAATGCGCCTTTTAGTGATATAACGACAGCAAAAGAAATTGCACTGAAACAGTATTCCCAGGGGGCGGATATCATATACCACGCCGCAGGTGGATCTGGCCTTGGGGTGTTCCAGGCAGCCAAGGAGAAGAATTTTTACGCTATCGGTGTAAATTCCAATCAAAACTCGATAGATCCCAATCACATTATTGCCAGTATGCTTAAAAGAGTTGACACGGCGGCGTATAAGATCGCAGCAGCAGCAAAACAGGGCAATCTGCAAGTTGGGAAAACCGTCGTCCTTGGTCTTGTCGATGGCGGCATAGATTACACTGTTGAAGGTAGCAAGGTTACTGTCGATCCTAAGATTCTCAAGGCAGTAAACGACATTAAACAACAGATCATTGATGGAAAGATTGTCGTTCCAGATGAGCATTCGAAAGTTGAAGCTTTCCTTAAGGCAAATACTTATAAATAACATAAACAACAAGTTGGCTTTTTGGAAACTTTAGCACATACATGCGACACAAATAATACGGAGGAACTGCGGAATACTTGTTCCGCAGCCCTTCTTTTTGTAAGGAAAGCAAATGTCTGAAATATCCATGCACAGAATCTGCAAGTCGTTTGACAGACACAAGGTGCTCGACGAGGTAAACCTTGAAGTCGAAAAAGGAGAAATCCATTGCCTTCTTGGCGAAAATGGCGCCGGGAAAACAACCCTGATGAATATTCTTTATGGCCTCTATCATGCAGATTCGGGGGAAACCTATATCAAGGGAAAGCAAGTAAACATCTCAAGCCCTAAGGTTGCACAGCAACACCATATAGGCATGGTACATCAACATTTCATGCTCATTGAATCAATGACGGTTTTGCAGAATATTATTCTGGGAAATGAAGAAGGTAAGTTCTCCATTGATTATGCACGGAGCCGAGATAAGGTACTCGACATGGAACGCACATATCATTTCAATTTTGATCTGGATAAACCCATTTCGGCCCTTAGCGTTGGCGAAAAACAAAGGGTGGAGATTTTTAAAGCTATCTACCGTGGTGCCGACATAATAGTACTTGATGAACCGACAGCAGTATTGACGCCCCAGGAAGTAGAGGTGCTCTTCCATATCTTGGACGATATGCGCGCGCAACAGAAGACAATTATTTTTATTACACATAAACTGTACGAAACAATGGAACTTTCCAATTCGGTCACTGTCCTCCGTAATGGTAAAGTTGTTCAGACACTACGGACCAAAGACGCAACATCTCAATTGCTTGCTACTATGATGGTGGGGCACGAAGTTTCTTTCGATATTAAAAAGACGCCATGCAGACCTGGTGAAACTGTCCTGGATCTCAAAAACTTACGGGTTTTACCTGTTGCCGATCCACAAGGTATTTCGCTGAAGCTACACAAAGGAGAGATTTACGGAATTGCTGGTGTAGACGGCAACGGGCAACAGGAACTGGAAAGTTGCATAATTGGTACCTCCAGACCGATCTCTGGTAGTATCTTTTTCGACGGTAAGGAGATCACCAATCTCTCTGTGTCCGAACGGAAAATGCGAGGTATTGCTGCTATTCCCTCCGACAGGCTAAGAAATGCAATTCTTCCAGACATGTCAATTGTCGACAATTACTTGTTGGGCTTTCAGCATCACCAAAAGTTCGCAAAATATGGCTTTTTAGGACTTAATGCCCTAAGAAATCATGCTGCTAAAATGATAGAGGCATATTCAATTAAGGTCTCCAGTTTAACACAGCCAATTTCTCAGCTTTCGGGCGGAAATCAGCAAAAGATTGTATTTAGTAGAGAAGCCGGCCTTGAACCGCTATTGCTTATTGCCGCTCAACCAGTCCGGGGGCTGGATATTGGGGCCATAGACGCCATACATAGGCAGCTTCTAGAGCTTAGAGATAGTGGCAAGGCAATTCTGCTTATTTCCACCGAGCTGTCGGAAATTATGGAAATGAGCGACAGGATTGGTGTCCTTTACAAAGGAAATGTGATAGCAGAACGAGACGCTGACAAATTCACGATTCGTGAATTAGGTCTGTTCATGGCGGGGCAAAAGGCATCATGAACGAACAACGAAAGAACTTAACAAGCATCGGATTCTCGTTGGTTGCAATTGTATTTTCGTTTCTGATAGCCGGGATTGTGATGTTGATCCTGGGCTACAACCCTTTGGAAGCATACCGTGCCCTGATTGACGGTGCTTTTGGTTCCTCCTACGCTCTTTCTCTCACGCTCAGCAAGAGTGTCCCACTGATTTTTGTCGGATTGGCTGTTGGCTTTGCTTTACAAGGTGGGTTATTCAATATTGGAGGAGAAGGCCAAATCTATATCGGTGGTTTTGTTGCCGCAATTACCGGGCTCGCACTTTCTCCCTTTTTGTCATCGTGGCTTGCCCTGCCAATTGCTATGATCTGCGGTATCGCGGCGAGTGCCCTTTGGGGTGGCGGAATTGGCCTTATAAAAGCCCGGCTCAATATTAACGAAGTTATTGTCGCCATCATGATGAACTATATTGCACAGTTTCTTACTTCTTTTTTTGTAAATGGTCCGTTCATAGCAAAAGGAAGCATGACACCACAAACCGAAATGTTACCACAGAAGATGCAACTTCCCAAGATTATACCTAATACGCAGCTTACTACGAGTTTATACATCGCGATGATAATTGCGCTCGTTTATGGAATCATAATCAAGCGAACAACCTTTGGATTCGAGGTGCGCGCAATGGGAAATAATCTTCATGCAGCAGAGACAGGCGGTGTCAAGATAACAAAAACTACCGTACTGACTATGGCGGTTTCTGGGGCCATTGCTGGCATGGCAGGAATCTTCGAAGTATTTGGTACATATGGCAGATTCATAGATGGTTTTTCTTCTGGGCTCGGATTTACCGGTATCGCTATTGCCTTTATAGGGCAAAGTACGCCGCTAGGTATCATTCTGGCGTCGCTTCTTTTTGGAAGTCTACAGGCTGGAGCAATGCAGATGAGCATGATGGCTGGAGTTTCTGCCAACATAAATAACTTTATACAGGGACTGGTTATCGTCTTTATTGCTACGCCCAATATGATTCGATACATGTTTATAAAGCGGAGGCAGTCATAGAATGGCAACTGCAGTATTTGTAGCGAATATCCTCATGATGACCTTTCGGCTGGCAGTACCCATCGCTCTCGCGTCTATTGGTGTTTCCTTGTCAGAACGTTCAGGCGTTGTCAACTTAGGTGCTGAAGGTATAATGCTTTTAGGGGCTCTCAGTGGGGTTGTGGGCTCCCACTTTTTGGGTTCTGCATGGATCGGCGTTTTGGTGGCTTTGGTCGTTGGCGCAATAATTGGTTTGCTTTACACGCTTTGTGTACTGACCTTCGAAGCCAATCAGTCAGTTATAGGAATTGGCCTCAATATCATGGCAAGTGGCCTTTCAGTTGTGATCGTCAAGTTCATTTGGAAGAAAGAAGGAATCTCAGGAATTGTTAACCAAATGTCAACTTTTTCGGTTTCACTTCTTAAGCAAATTCCAGTACTAGGCATTTTCTTTACTGATGTTTCGCCTTTTATTCCTATCACACTCATCATTGCACTCGCTGCATGGTTTTTCCTTTGGAGAACAAAACAGGGCTTACGCTTACAGGCCATAGGTGAGAATCCTCTAGCAGCGGCAACTGCCGGCATTCCTGTCGCTCGCTATCGCACAATTGCAATCGTAGTGAGCAGTTGCCTGGCTTCTTTAGGTGGAGCATATCTATCAGTAGTGCACAGTAATCTATTTGTGAACAACATGGTAGCAGGAAGAGGATTTATAGCAATTGCAGCAAATATTCTTGGAGGTTGGAACCCTTTAGGTTCTTTACTTGCGAGCCTGCTCTTTGCATTCACTCAGGCATTACGGTTTCAATTCTCAGCATTTAATGTACCCGATCAGATCAGCCAGATGATCCCTTACCTAATCACGCTGATTGTTCTTATAGTGGTTGGCCGCAAAACAAGGTCGCCCGCAAAACTAGGAGTGTTGGAATGAGCCGGACTGTCCTGCGTCATGCCGTTCTTCTTACAGTTGATGATAAAAACGCATTTTATCCTGATGGATGTCTGATAACAGATGCCGGACAGATTGAATATGTTGGTGCCGACGCACAGTGTCCTGAATTGCGCAAGGACGATCAGGAACTTGATTTTTCAGGGAAACTTGTTATGCCAGGCCTTATAAACACGCATATTCATTCGCACTCGCCACTTTTTCGCAACCTTGGAGAAGATGTCCCTTTGGATGTGTGGTTAAACAAAATGATGTGGCCTGCTGAATCATTTTTGAGTGAAGAGGCGGTTTATTATGGGGTACTCCACACTTGTATAGAATCGATTATGAGCGGTGTAACTACTTTTGCCGACCAATTCTATTTTACTCCAACGGTTGCAAAAGCAGTCTCCGAAAGTGGCCTGCGAGCTCTGTTGTGTGCCAGTATTTTTGCTAATGGTAAACCGCAATTATGTCAAACCGTCCAAACGGCTGCCGATTTTGTCGAGTCTTGGAAGGGTCGAAATCCTCTTATTGTGCCTGGATTGGGGCCACACGCACCATACAGCGTCGCCAAGGAGCAGTGGCAAGAAGTTGTACAGGTGTCTCAAGAAAATGACGTCATGATTCACACACACATTTCAGAGACCCAAAAGGAAAATACGCAGTTCCTTACTCAATATGACCGGACGCCAACTGCGTGGTTAGACGATTTAGGTGTCCTAAGCCGCCCAACGCTTGCAGCACACTGTGTACATGTATCCGAAAACGATATTGCGATCCTAAAGCAACGGAATGTGCACGTGAGCTATAATCCTGTAAGCAACCTGAAACTTGTATCTGGAATAATGCCGTATGCCGAGTTAACTAGGGCAGGGGTGCAGGTGTCTATGGGGACGGATGGGGCTCAAAGCAATAATACGCTTGACCTCCTACAGGACCTGAAAACTGGTGTTCTTATTCAAAAACAGCGAGAACGCGACGCCGCTTTTCTGCCTGTTGCGGAAGCCATTAGGTTGGTGACGATGTCAGGAGCCACCGCATTAGGCTTACAAACGAAGATTGGGAGCTTGGAACCAGGTAAAGATGCCGATTTAATTGCAATAGACCTGAACGCGCCGCACTTGCAACCTCTTTTTGCCATGTGTGCAGATTCACTCTATACAGCCCTTGTGTATTGCGCTTCAGGAAAAGACGTTACAGACACTATGGTGGCGGGTCGTTGGCTTATGCGGGACCGCCATATAGTCACTCTTGATACAGCGTCTATACTTGCGCACACGAATGCTCTCTCGCGGTCAATCCGTGTGCAAGCCGGGCTACTTTAAAGGCAACTTTGTTGCCTCAAGATTTTAATTTCGAATTCTATAGATTTGATAAGGAGTTAAGTATGTCGATCGACAAGAATGCAATTACAAAAAACACGCGGCAGTACCACATCGAGCTCGATGTTGGCGATGTAGGTGAGTATGTCTTATTGCCTGGTGACCCAGCCCGTAGCGATAGGGTAGCAAAATACCTCGATAATGCCAGGCTTATGGCGAATCATAGAGAACATAGAACATTTACCGGTTATTATAAAGGAGTCAAAGTCAGTGTGACGTCAACAGGTATGGGGTGTCCGTCCACAGCGATCGCAGCAGAAGAACTTATTCATATTGGGGCAAAGAACTTAATCCGGATTGGAAGCTCGGCAGCTATCAGGCCGGACGTAAAAATTGGAGATTTACTTATTTCCACGGCTTCAATGAAGAATGAGGGCACTTCGTCATTCTATGTACCCAACAACTTCCCGGCGGTTCCAGACTTTGATTTTACAAACTTACTCATACAAACCGCAAAGCGTATGACTCAAGGCACCAACACAAGAGTGTTTGCTGGCATCAGCAGTACTGACGATGCATTCTATGGCGAGACCCCGGAGTTCATCAAAAAGCTGCAGGACCTCAAGATACAAAACATAGAGATGGAATCGTCGGCACTCTTCACCATCGGCCATTTGAGAGACGTCGTTACTGCCTGCATCTGCGGCGCGTCGGGGAACTTGACAACAGGTGAGGTTATCTATACAACAGAGAACACCAAGTTGGCTGAGGCGTGGGATCTCGAAATCAAGGTGGTATTGGAAACCATCTATGCCTTAGAACAAACCAAACTGAAAAAGTGAATGTTTGATGTTTACCGAAGAAGTCATTGCGCCTAACACAACTAAGAAACCCCTCTATGTGCACACCTATGAGCGTATATTCAAGTTCATTCAGGATAATAACTTTAAGGAAGGCGACAAACTTCCCGGTGAAATAAAACTTGCTGCTGAGCTTGGTGTTAGCAGACCAACGCTACGCCAGGCTCTCATACTGATGACAGAAGATGGCATAATTCGCAGGGAACACGGCAAAGGCAACTTCATAGTGGATTTGGCCGGAAGAAAGTCCAGGGGGCTGGAGAATATCGCAAACCCTGTTCTGACCTATGCTACATGCACAATTCAAGAAACAAAAATCGACATAAGATTCGAAGCAGCAAGCGAATACGTGATGAAACTCTTTGGATACGATAAGTCCAGAGTAGTTATGGCCTCTGATCGTTGGTATAGATTCCAAAACAGGCTGGTAGCTTGTTGCTTTTCTTTCACGGATATTGATGCACTTTCGGCTCTTCAAATTGATATTCAGGACGCAGAGAAAGTTAAGCTTTTTCTCGAGCGTGACATCTATGGCCTTGCATCATATGCGGTGACGCATGTTTCAATTACAAGCAGAAAAGAGTTTTCTAATGAACAGACCCTGATTAACTCAAATTCATTAATTCTTTTAAGTGAAACACTGTATAGTGGAACTTCCAACATTGTTACGCATAACAAGTACTATTTGAACCCTACTTATTTTGACCTGATTGTCAACCAGCGCACTGTTTTGAAACGTTAGTGTCTGTTTAGTTGTCACCGACTGAATATACACTCCAAGCGGCGGTAAGCCCAAGAATAAATCAAATAACTATACCACCTTGGCCCTTTTTGGGTAGATCTTCGGAGTACGGTCGCTCTCTGAAGACCGCTACCTTATTCTCCTATAGCAAGTCTTGACCATAGAGTGATTGATGATCTCAGATCGTACCAAGTCAAAAGCCAATGTTTTCGCTGTTTCGCCAAATAGCGGAATTCCCCCTCCCAACACGACAGGCACGGTGGTGATTATCATCTCGTCAAGCCGATCCTCTCGAAGCATACTTCGAATCACCATACCACCGTCCGCATACAGATTGGTGATTCCCCGATTCTCAAGCGTTTCAAGAACTCGAGTTAGGGGGCCATTTAGGACCTCTACCTTTCCTTCAAAACGAGGCGGCACCTGTCTTAAAGTGGTAGAAAGTACGAAGACCGGCTTTGAATAAGGCCACTCGGGGAATTGCATTGCCAGTTCAAAAGTGTTTTTTCCCAATAGGACGGCATCGATCGTCTTGAGAAAATCTCCGTATCCATAATCACTATGCTCAGGATTGGGTATTTGAGTTAGCCATTCGATATCGCCATCTGCCCGCGCTATGTAGCCATCCATCGAGCAGGCAATGTAAGCAACTGTTTTCAACAGATAGTCCTCCAGTTGCAGAATAGACAAACGAAGGGGCTTCATCCTCTATTATGCGTACTTAATTCTGCGTACTTAATAGCTTATCTTACTGTTTGTCTGGCCGAAAGCCCGTTATGTGTTCTGTTGCAAAAGGCATGAGGGCCGCGTGGAGCTTGCCCATCGCGGCGTGGCTGGCCGGCGCGCATTTCGCTAGTCATGCTAGACAAAACCTCCATTTTGACCATGGTTGTCCTTACCGCCGGCCAGGCGGGCGTCAAAGTCGGAGGAAGCTGGGCCCATTAGTCAAGACCAAAAAGAGTTCACGAATAAGGTGGTACTTCATGCTACCAAATCCTTTGCCTGAAACGAACGATAGCGGTGGTCGCGCGTCTCGTAGTCCAGGTTCTGATGGAACCTATACTGGTTATAAACTATAAAGTACGAAGCAAGGCCCCGTTTTAACGACCGTACGTTTTCATAGCCCTGGAGATAGATGTCTTCGTACTTGACCGTCCTCCAGAGCCGTTCGATATGCACGTTATCCCGCCAGCGGCCGCGGCCATCCATGCTGATTCTTATCCCCTGTTCCTGGAGAAGATGTATAAACGTATTCGACGTAAACTGGCTGCCCTGATCAGTATTGAATATACAAGGGGCTCCATAGTGCGCTAGAGCCTCTTTTAAGGCTTCTCCAACCTGCTGGAGGTTCATTTCCTGTTTGTTTGCCTCGAACGTGACTATTGCCTTGACCTGCTCGTCTTATAAGCAAAAGTAAGGAACAACAGAATTTTCGAGATATCTGGTTGCCAGTTCTTAAGAGTTGATTCATTATAGAGTATACTATGGCAAAGAAAAACGATAACTGGCAAGAAGAACCACTGGAAAAACAGCTCTGGAAGGCTGCTGACAAGCTCAGAAAAAACATAGATGCTGCGGAATACAAGCATGTCGTTCTGGGCTTAATTTTTCTCAAGTACATATCGGATGCCTTTGAAAGCCTGTACGAGAAGCTGAAAAAAGGCGAAGGGGAGTATGCGGGAGCAGACCCCGAAGATAGAGATGAGTATCGTGCGGAGAACGTCTTTTTTGTTCCTCATGAAGCTCGCTGGTCATTCCTGCAAGCGGAGGCGAAGAAACCCACGATAGGTACCATTGTTGATGCAGCCATGGATGCCATCGAAAAGGAGAATCCATCGCTCAAGGATGTGCTGCCAAAGGTATATGCCCGGGGCAATCTTGACCCTGCGAACCTTGGTGGGCTTATTGACCTTATCAGCAATATAGCCATGCACGATGCAAAAGCCAGAAGCGCCGATGTACTGGGCCATGTGTTTGAGTACTTTCTTGGCGAGTTTGCCCTTGCAGAAGGAAAGAAGGGAGGCCAATTCTATACTCCCCGGAGCGTTGTAGAGTTACTTGTCGAGATGCTCGAACCCTACAAAGGTAGGGTGTTCGATCCCTGCTGTGGCTCTGGCGGGATGTTCGTGCAGTCGGAAAAGTTTGTCGCCCAACATCAGGGCAGAGTAAATGATATCTCTATCTATGGTCAGGAGAGCAACCTCACCACGTGGCGGCTCTGCAAGATGAACCTCGCCATACGAGCAATAGATAGCTCACAGGTCAAATGGAACAACGAAGGCTCATTTTTAAACGATGCGCATAAGGACTTGAAAGCGGATTATGTGCTTGCCAATCCACCTTTTAACGACAGCGACTGGAGTGGGGAGTTACTCAGGAAAGATGGAAGATGGAAGTATGGCGTACCGCCTGAAGGAAATGCAAACTACGCGTGGGTGCAGCACTTCATTTATCATCTTGCCCCGAGCGGCGCTGCCGGGTTTGTACTTGCAAAAGGCTCGCTTACCTCGAAGACATCAGGTGAGGGAGAGATACGGAAGCAGATCATTGAAGATCGTCTCGTTGACTGCATTGTTAACCTTCCTCCAAAATTATTCTTGAACACCCAGATACCCGCCTGCCTATGGTTTGTCAGCAGGAACAAGGCAAATGGTGGCTATCGTACCCGCACCGACGAGATTCTGTTTATCGATGCCCGAAACATGGGACACCTTATCAATCGCAGAACGCTCGAGTTTTCTAACGAAGACATAGAAAAGATTGCATCAACCTATCACAACTGGCGAAATCCCAACGGCACATACCAGGACGTAAAGGGGTTCTGCAATTCTGCGTCTATCGAAAGGGTGCGAGAGCTGGATTACGTACTCACTCCCGGCCGCTATGTGGGGTTACCCGATGAAGAAGACGATTTTGACTTTAATGAGCGTTTTGCAGCGTTAAAGGCAGAGTTCGAGGAGGAGCTAAAAGAGGAAGAACGACTAAACAGGCTCATAATGGAAAATTTGAAGAAGATTGAGATAAAATGAGTGAAAACGAACTTGTGTCCGTTGAAGATATTCAAAACAGGATATACACAATTCGTGGAGTACAGGTGATGCTGGATGAAGATCTATCTGCGCTTTATGGTGTAGAAACGAAGGTGTTGAATCAAGCAGTAAAACGAAACAGAGAACGATTTCCTCTTGAATTCATGTTTCAGCTTAATGAATCTGAAATGGGAATCTTGAGGTCACAAATTGTGACCTCAAGTTGGGGCGGCAGGCGCTATCTTCCCTACGCATTTACAGAGCAGGGTGCAGCAATGCTTTCCACTGTTCTGCATAGTGAAACAGCGATAAAAGTTAGTATTAAGCGGGAGGCTTGTTATGCCTGATAGAGAAGTACAGACAATACGAGACCTTATCTATTATCAATATGCAAAGATCATCGCAAAGAGCGCCTTTGGCCTGGATGCAAAGGCAACGTCGTATGGTTTTATCAAGAAAACCTTTCGCGAATTGAAAAACGATGAAAAGAAATGGTCAGAAATACTGCGGGAAGACCGGCAGCTCGTGGAAATGGAGAAACAATGCATCTACTGCGATAGCACCAGCGGCTTGAGCTGGGAACACATTGTTCCTCGTTCACTCAATATCAACGAACGCTGTTCCACCTGCGATCGGATCCAAGGTATACACAACCAGATATGGGCATGCAGAACCTGCAACTCTAGGAAGGGCACGAAGGGACTGTACCACTTTTACGAGGAGCTATATCCCGATGAAAACACATCAGACATCATCCCAGAGCTTCTTGAAAAGAAATACCTGAAGACCATTTACTACTGCCACCAGTGCAATGGAACTCTGGACAGCAACTGCGGAGGAAAAAGACTGTCGGTACTTGACCTGGATCTGCGTGTGGAAGGAGAGGCATGATGGCTGACAGAATACCGGAAGGATGGAGGGAATGCAAGCTGGGAGAGGTTGCGGAAATAAATAGAAATAGCATTGATAATGAATATTCACAAAATAAAATATTATACTTAGATACTAGCTCAATAACGCGAGGGAAGGTTGATTGCTATCAGGAACTTTTATTATCTGATGCACCAAGCCGAGCAAAAAGACTTGTAAAAGATAAAGATATTATTTATTCAACAGTAAGGCCTATTCAAAGACATTATGGAATAATCAAAAATCCTCCTCCAAACCTTGTAGTTTCAACAGGATTTATAGTAATTGAGACAAATCAGAAAGAGGCAGATTCTTTTTTCATTTATTATTTTCTGACATCTCATGAAATTGTAGAATATTTAGATATAATCGCAGAAGCATCAACTTCAGCATACCCTTCATTAAGACCAGCAGATATTGAAAGTCTTGAAATTCTTCTTCCTCCACTTCCCGAACAGCGCACCATTGCCTCTGTGCTCTCCAGTCTTGACGACAAGATAGACTTGCTTAACCGGGAAAACCATACATTGGAGCAGATGGCAGAGGCGCTGTTTCGGCAGTGGTTTATTGAAGAGGCGGATGAGAAGTGGGAGGAAGGAACAATAGCTAATATGATAGATATTCTTCCGGGTTTTCCATTTAAGTCAGACTTATTCACAGAGTTAGGCAAGTATTGCTTAATAACAATTAAATCTGTACAGGATGGCCATCTAGATATTTCAAAGACTGATAAGATAAATGATATTCCTTCAAGAATGCCGAATTATTGCTATTTGAAACCTGGCGATATTTTATTGTCGCTTACCGGTAATGTTGGAAGGTGTTGTCTTGTTGACGTGAATAATGCTCTATTGAATCAGAGAGTTGCGAAACTTTTTGCCAAAAATAGTAGAGATATGGCATACACATACATATACTTTAGAATGGAGAAGACAAAACGTTTACTAGAAGAAATGGCCAAAGGAACTGCCCAACCGAATTTAAGCCCAGTAGAAACACTAAGAATAAAGATGCGTATACCTCCCAAAAGTAAGCTTGAACTTTTTTCTTCCAAGTCGAATCCAATAATCAAGAGGATTTTATGCAATAAAATGCAAATCCGCACTCTTGAAAAACTTCGTGACACTTTGCTTCCAAAACTGATGAGCAGAGAGGTCAGGGTGAAATTATGAGATTGATTGAGGATTGCTAAACTATGAAAAAGCTCAATCAAGTAATTGAACAATATGGACGATGGTCTGATTTACGAATTTATACTCAAAGAATAGATACCTACATTCAGGACGACTTTAGCACGGCATTTGAGAATGCAAAGTCGCTACTTGAAACAATCTGTAAAGAAATATGTAAATTAAAAAACATTTCAATTGAAGAAAATGCAACTACTAATAAAATTTTGAAACAAGCATTTAATTCACTTGGATACGCCAATCAAGAATTGGTGAATCATATTTCTACTGCATTAGCAAGCATTGGTCAAGAGATGGGTAATCTTAGAAATGAAATAGGGATAACGGCACATGGCAAAGAGTTAGAAGAGCTGAAAGAGCGCAATAGTAGAGTTGATGAAATGACAAGAGAATTCCTTATAGATTCAACGGAAATAATAGCTACATTTCTTATTAGAGCTTTTGAGAATAAGAATCCTAGACGACATATTGAAACATATAAGGATAAAATATCATTTGATGATAATGCAGAGTTCAATGACTTATTGGATGAAAGTTATGGTGATTTTGATATGGGGGACTATTCTTATTCTGCGAGTGAAATCTTGTTTTATGTTGATTATAATGCATATCTAACAGAGCTGAAGGCTTTTAAGGAGGACAAGGAATGACCAATGTTGATGAATTTGTATTTGAATTTCTGAAGAACAACAGTAGAGATACAGTGCAAGTTATATTACTTACGCAAGATGTTAGGAGTAGAAAGAATTTAGCATATATTTCTCATTTTGGGACCGTTTTGTGTCTCACGGAATGCATTTTGTGAGACACAAAACGAGATATGTCTCATAGATGAGACAAAAAGAGGGCAAAATGGCTTCCAGAATCACCGAATCTGATATCGAAGAATTTGCCATCGAACTCCTTGATGGAAACGGCTACCAGTGCTGTGCCGGTCCCGATATTGCGCCGGATGGGGATAGGGCGGAGAGGCAATCTTTGGAGGAAGTGCTTTTACTACAAAGGCTGAGGAACGCTATTGGACGCATCAACCCGGGAGTTCCTGTCGATGCGCAGGACGATGCTATCAAGCAGATTCAGCGCTTTGGGTCGCAAGAACTCATTGTAAACAACGAAGCCTTTCACAGAATGCTCACGGAAGGAATTCGGGTACAGTACAGAAGGGATGGTGTAGAACGGGGAGATTTGGTATGGCTCATCGATTATAAGAATCCAGAAAACAACGAATTTCTAGTGGTCAATCAATATACCGTTATAGAAGGTAACAACAACAAGCGTCCCGACATCGTCCTATTTGTCAACGGCATTCCACTTGTCGTCATGGAGTTGAAGAACCCGGCAGATGAACAGGCAACAGTGCGATCCGCCTTTAACCAGATTCAAACCTATAAACAGACGATTCCGGGCATATTTACGTATAACGGCTTCATCGTGATCTCCGATGGGCTCGAGGCAAAGGCAGGCTCCATCTCCTCTGGTTACAGTCATTTTATGGCGTGGAAATCAATAGATGGCACAAAGGACGAATCCAGGCTGGTAAGCCAGCTCGAAACCCTTATCAGAGGCATGCTGAACAAAAAAACGCTTCTTGACCTTATTCATCATTTTATCGTGTTTGAAAAATCCAAAAGAGAGGATAAAGAAACTGGTATCGTATCCATTCAGACTGTCAAGAAGATGGCCTACTATCATCAATATTTTGCGGTAAATAAGGCTGTGGAGTCTACCCTGCGGGCGTCTGGCTATGCCGCCGTAAAGGAGGCCGGTAGTGTCAAAGAAGCCCCTGAGAATTATGGACTTGCCAGTGTGCGTACTCAGGCTGTGGGAGATCATAAGGGAGGCGTGATATGGCACACGCAAGGAAGCGGAAAATCGCTTTCCATGGTGTTCTTTGCAGGCAAGATCATTCAAATGCTGGATAATCCAACAATATTAGTCATTACCGACAGGAACGACCTGGATGACCAGCTTTTCGATACCTTTGCGTCCTCAAAACAACTCCTCAGGCAGGATCCTGTTCAGGCGGAGAATAGAGAACACTTACAAGAACTGCTCAACGTCGCCTCGGGTGGTGTGGTCTTTACTACGATTCAGAAGTTCCAGCCGGAAGAGGGTAACATATATCCACAGCTATCCGATAGACGGAACATCGTGGTAATCGTCGATGAGGCTCATCGAACCCAGTATGGCTTCAGGGCAAAGACGATAGACGAAAAGGATGAACAGGGAAACGTGGTTGGCAAAAAAACCGTGTATGGTTTTGCCAAGTACATGCGGGATGCCCTGCCCAATGCCACCTATATCGGTTTTACGGGTACACCAATAGAAAAAGAGGATAGAAACACTCCAGCTGTCTTTGGTAACTATGTCGACATCTACGACATCTCACAAGCGCAGGAAGACGGCGCCATCGTGAAGATATACTACGAAAGCAGACTCGCAAAAATCGAATTGAGTGAACAGGGGAAAAGACTCATCAACGACCTGGATAAGGAACTCAAACTCGATGAACTTGCCGAAACACAAAAGACAAGGGCTAAATGGACTCAGCTGGAAGCGCTGATAGGGAGCAGCGATCGAATTCGGCACATTGCAAAAGATATTGTGTCTCATTTCGAGCAGCGCCAGCAGGCTTTTGAAGGTAAAGCCATGGTGGTGGCGATGTCTCGATTCATCGCCGTCAGCCTCTATGATGAAATAATCAAAATAAGACCAGAATGGCAGGACGATGACCTCAAAAAGGGTTCCATCAAGGTGGTTATTACCTCTGCATCATCGGATGGCCCTGAGCTTTCACGGCACCACACCACAAAGGAACAACGGCGCATGCTGGCGGAGCGAATGAAAGACCCGCAGGATGAACTCAAACTGGTCATCGTGTGCGATATGTGGCTCACTGGCTTCGATGTGCCATGTCTTCACACTATGTATCTTGATAAGCCCATGAGAGGGCATACACTGATGCAGGCAATCGCGCGGGTAAATAGGGTCTATAAGGACAAGCCTGGTGGCCTGATCGTGGATTACCTCGGGATTGCCGCTGATTTGAAAGAGGCGCTTGCCTTTTATGCTGACAGTGGCGGCAGGGGCGATCCTGCGGTCCTTCAGGAAGAGGCTGTTCAGGTTATGCTTGAAAAGCTGGAAGTCATTGCGCAGATGTTTCACGGATTCAATTACCAGCGATATTTTACCGCAAGCACTTCAGAACGCCTGTCGATTATTCTCGCCGCCGAGGATCATGTTCTTGGTCTTGAAGACGGCAAAAAACGTTATGTTGATGAAGTTACTGCCCTATCAAAGGCGTTCGCCATCGCTATTCCACACGAGCGGGCGACAGCAGTCAAGGAAGAAGTGGCGTTCTATCAGGCGGTGAAAGCCAGACTGGTGAAGTTTGATAGCACGGGAAGTGGGAAAACAGATGAAGAAATAGAGACCACCGTCAAGCAAATTATCGACCAGGCTTTGGTCACGGAAAAGGTAATCGATGTCTTTGATGCAGCCGGTATAAAGAAACCGGATATTTCCATCCTTTCTGAAGAATTCCTGCTAGAAGTAAAGAACATGGAGCACCAAAACATCGCAGTGGAGGTGTTAAAGAAGCTTTTAAACGACGAGATCAAGGGGAGAATGAAGAAAAATCTAGTGCAGAGCCATACTCTTATGGAGATGCTGGAAGAGTCTCTTCAGCGATACTACAACAAGGTCGTCACCGCTGTCGAAGTGATCGATGAACTGATCGAGTTAAGCAAAGAAATTCAGCGTATAGATAAGCAACCGGCGGAGATGGGTTTATCGGACTATGAATATGCTTTTTACACTGCAATTGCGGATAACACGAGCGCACAAGAGTTGATGCAGAAGGAAACACTGCGGGAACTCGCCATAGTTCTCTATCAAAAGGTAAGGCAGAACGCCACAATCGATTGGACCATAAAGGAAAGCGTGAAGGCAAGGCTCAAGGTGATGGTTAAGCGCACGCTGCGACAGTACGGCTATCCGCCAGATATGCAGGCGCTAGCGACAGAAACTGTGCTCAAACAGGCAGAGATGATCGCCGATGAACTGACGCAAAAAACGTTTTGTTCGTCAAGATCGGTGTAAATTTCCCGGTTAGAGGTACGGACGTTTTTTTGGACACTCTGCTTCTCTGTTTGGAAGAAGCCATCTGCCAACCTTAGTTCTCTTCAACTATCGTCTAAATTCCAAGGCTCATCATAATTGAAGAAAAATACCCCGTTGTCATCGTCGCGAAATGAGATTCGCAAATTGGAAGAGCGCATAACGCGGGTGGGACTTGAAGATTTGAGAAAAGCGCGGGGAACCAGTTTCTGCGTGCCTTGTCACCTCGATACCACCTTTGTATCTTATAGCCATGATAACACACGAAGACGAAGTTAAGTCGGTCGAATTGACGGGCGAAGGTATAGAGGGCGTAAAGAAGCAGATTGCGGTGGGGCCGCGCGACGGCTGGCAGGACGGCTACATGCGCATTTTCACCCTGGCGGAGGGCGGGCATACTTCGATGCACTCGCATCCCTGGTGGCACGTGAATTACATACTTGAGGGAGAAGGCCTGCTCTATATCGATGGCGTCGCTCACCCTGTAAGAAAAGGGTCAGTGGACTATATCGAAGCAGGGAAACTCCATCAATTTGTGAACACAGGGCATGGAGATTTCCGCTTTATCTGCATCGTGCCGCCAGAAGGCGATCATTATTGATAGGCCACTATTGAACGCGCCGCGAGTCGTTACGACGTGGCGATGAGCGCGCGATGCACCGCACATAAAAAACTTCTCGACATAAAGGAGTGGTCTCGATATAATCCTCACTTCGAAAAATAGGAGGCGAGGATGGACCGCGCATATTATCTTCCCGGGGAAGTCGCAGCAAACTACGTCAACACAGCCAGCACCAAAGCGGCGCTGACACCCATCAAACAGCTGGTATTGGGCATCATGGCGGGGGCGTTTATCGCCTTTGCAGGGGCAGGCTCCAACGTCGCCGTTCACACCATAGCGTCTGTGGGCGTCGCCAAATTGGTCTCGGGCGCGCTCTTTACCGCGGGCCTCATGATGGTCATCGTGGCGGGGGCCGAGCTTTTTACCGGCAACAGCCTTATCATCATCGGCGTGCTGGAAAAGAAAGTCAAAGTCGGCGCAATGCTCCGGAACTGGTTCTTCGTTTACCTCGGGAATTTTATTGGCGCAATGATCGTCGTCCTCCTGATTCAGGCTTCCGGACAGCTTGATCTTTCCGCAGGAGCGCTGGGCGGTTACACCATCAAAGTGGCTGCCGGCAAAACGAGCCTTTCGTTCCTGAATGCCTTTGTTATGGGCATTTTGTGCAACTGTCTGGTCTGCACCGCCGTGTGGATGGCCTCGGCAGCGAACGATATCATCGGCAAAATCTTTTCGATTTTCTTCCCAATCTGGCTCTTCGTGACTTCCGGATTCGAGCACAGCATCGCGAACATGTACTACATTCCCGCCGGCATTTTGGCCAAAAACAACGACGCCTGGTACCAGGCAGCCCTCAGCCTTGGCGTGTCGCCCGAGAAGATCGCTCACCTCAACTGGGGCAGCTTTCTACTGAACAACCTCCTGCCCGTTACGCTGGGCAACATTGTCGGCGGCGTCGTGTTTGTGGGCTGCTCGTACTGGTTTGTCTACCTCAGGAAATCTACAAAGCGGCAATAGCCTGCTTTAGGTCAAGACCAAAATCTCCTCGGAAGATGGCCCGAGGAGATTGAGGAGATTCTTGAATCGCCTAACGTTACTGAGCAAACCGCTCCTTAAGTGTGGTCATTGTATAGCCGTATTGGTCCTTCATATCGCGAAGCGGCGTTGTTACAGAGATATCCGCAGGAAGTTGCAACTTTTCGATGATCTTGGCTTCCGAGACATTCAATGCAGCGGCAATATCCTTTATGGTCATAGTTCCTTCAAGAACAAAACCATCGGGCACTACAAGTGCGCCTTCAGATGCGGCAGGTGCTGCTGGCACAACAGATGCTGCCGGTTCTGCAAGCGTGGATGGTTTGGTGACTTTGGTCGGTTCCACGGCCTTCTCAGGAACAGCCGGCGCACCCTGCACAGCCTCACCAGTCTGAGCGGCCTCCACGGGCTGAACGGATGCAGAGGGGGTCGTACCATTCTCGCCGCTATAGGGGATACCGAGTAAGGTTGCTACAGCTAATCGGGCTTCATCTGCTTCGAACGTTCTGCCAATGAGCGCACCAGTATCCTTAAGCTTCGTATCTGGGGGCACCTTTGTTCCATCGACATTGGCCGTCTTGTATAATTCTGTGAGACTGACGTTGAACGATTCCGCAAGCTCTGCCCATGTCGAAGATCCACGTATGTCCTCAATTTTGAGCGTTCCACTGGTTGCCTGTTCTTTAAGGCTAGGACCGACAAAATCCAACTTGCCCGTCAGTGCGCCGATACCCAGTGCGCCCAAGTAAATTGCCAATCCCACAATAACGATGGTACTGGTTTTGACTTTCTTCCCTGCAAGCGTCGTATAGAGCGTGTCCTTTTTTGTGGGGCATGAGGTCACGCACTCCATGCAGCCGATACATTCCGGAGAAGTTATTGTCTTGGCATTCGACACATCGACATTCATTGGACAGACGCGATCGCACTTCGAACACGAGATGCACGTTGTGGAATCGCGCTTTATCCTAAAGAGCGGGATTCGGCCGAGGATCGAGTTCACCGCCCCCAGTGGGCACAGATACTTGCAGAAGGCTCTTTCGTACAGTGTCGATAGAACGAGAACCACAACCAGAATAATGAGCCCGACGGCAAATTCCGCCCATACTGAGGCGATTCCAGCGGACAGGTGCGCATACGCCGCAAGCGGATCATAGGGCCGGATTATCAATGTCCCGGTCGTCCACGTAAAATATACGATGCCTGCGAGTAGAGGATATTTGATCCAGCGAAGCGCCCTGTCAAGTTTTTCCGGTACAACGCGGCGCTTCTTAAAAAGCTTTTTTCCGATCCAACCAAACATACCCTGAAGTGCACCGAACGCACAGATCCAACCACAGAAAAACCGCGAGAGCACCACGCCCAAGATTATGATTGCAGCCAAGAGCACAAGGTTCGAAGGCATTATTTTCTTAACTAATTCGCCACCGGCGATATACTTGAAAAGTGTCTCTATGCCCCCAAAAGGATCAAGAGAATCGACAGAGGGCATGTTCTGAACCTTTTGATGCAGAATCGTAAGCACAGTAAACGCCACGAAAAATACGCCTAGTGAAATCCTTCTCGCAAGCTGGATCTTCTCGATTTTTTTGGCCATCGGGGCTCCTCCTGTGGTCTAGAACAATCTTGTCGCGTTCTAGCCTCCAATTTGGGTTTCTAAGGGCAGCTTATAATATTGTACAAGTTATATATATAATTTGTATAATATGACAAGGGGTAACCCCGGGGAGGAGCACAGTGGCTTCAACGTGTCATTGCCCCCTATGGGTACTGACGCTGCTATTGATGCTGCGCCTGATGGCCGCGGCGGCCATGTCGTGGTCCTCGTAGTCGCGTAAGCCGGACACCGTGACGGCGCCAATGACGCCTACACCGCGCACGCGGATGGGAACGGCGCCGCCCGAGGCCGCAAATTCCGCTGACGGAATAGCGTATTCTTCCTCCATCGTTTTGCCTTTTTGTCTGAGCTGTGTCGCGATAAAGAGTGAACTTTTGTGGAAGCGCTGCACCACATGCACCTTCCGCTCAATCCAGTGGTCGTTGTCCGGCGAACTTCCAGGAAGGCCCGCGTGGAACAGGGTCTGCCCGTTTACCGTGACGTCTATCGCGATGCCGAGTTTTTCGCGTAAGCCAGTCTGGACCAAATCGTTGCCAATTGCCCAGGCTTCTTCAAAGCCGAACCGGTCAAACTGCAGCGCTTCGAATTCTGCGTCGAGTTTTTTCAGTGTTTCTGCGTAATCATCCGACATACAAACTCCTTTTTGCCGCGTTTTTGTCGTGTCAATCGGAATATACATCCGATTATACCACTTATACCACGTCGCCCTAAGCCATCGCCCCTAAGCCGTGGCTGTTCTTTGTTCGTTCTTTTCGTCCTTTCGATCATTCCTTCGATATCTTCCGCGCAACAAAATCGCCCAGGGACTGCACTACCTGCACGAGCACGATGAGGAGCAGGACCGTGACATACATCACCGAATTCTCGTAGCGGACAAAGCCAAATCGATATGCCAGATCCCCTAAACCACCCCCGCCAACAAGGCCAGCAGAAGCCGTCGCGCCGATAAGACTGATCGTGGCAATGGTGAGCGAGCGCACAAGCGACGGCCTCGCCTCGCGCATGAGCACATGAAACACAAGGTCGCGCCCCTTGATGCCCATCGCCTCGTACGCTTCCAGAACGCCCTGGTCCACCTCCAAAAGCGACGACTCGATAAGTCGCGCGATATA
>OFJB01000373.1_pt1 | contig 22441 bp, 24 predicted proteins | sample 1775081 | NCBI WGS metagenome assembly OFJB01 (sample SAMN08195771, study PRJEB24354) | sludge metagenome | isolation source: initial sludge from phenol fed wastewater aerobic bioreactor | place: India: Nagpur | collected 2016-06-05
GCACAGCACGCATTATGTCTGGGCGATGGCGCGCAGCCATTTCATCGACGACAAGGATATCGACGCGGAGATGCGCGCGGGCGGCGAGAAGGCGTTCCGCGAGGACAAGGATGCGCTGGAGGCAATCGAGGAACTTGTCGTCGCCGAGCGCGACCCGGCCTTCCGCGAGCGGCTGATCGCCAGCGACGAGGCGGGCGTGCAACTCCTGCGCGCGCTCGCCCGGATGGAGCGCGAGGATCGCGCGGAGTTCTGGCGGAGCGGAGCGTAACGCCGCCTGCCGCGTTGACCTTCCTCGATAGCGGGGAGAAGCGTGTGCGCGTTGGTTCGATCGGTTCGTCTTTGGCGGTGCTGTTGCTGCTCTCCGCCTGCGGTTCGAATGGGAATAGTGTCGAGCAGACGAGCGGCGAGACGGTCGCCGCCAGATGGAGCGAAACCACCGCCCGCCAGTTGCACGAGGCGATCGCCGGCCGCGCCGCCCATGGCCTCGATCGGCTGCGTTTCGAGGACATCGCGCCGGGCGCGCCGCTGGACGACGCCGCGCTGACCCGCGCCGCGCTCGCTTATGCCGCCGCGCTGGCGGGAGGGGCGAGCGATCCGGCGAAGCTCTATCGTGTCTATACCTTGCCGCGACCGAAGCCGGACCTGCCGCGCGGCCTCGCCGCCGCGCTCGCCGCAGGGAAGGTGGGTGAATGGCTGGCGAGCCTCGCACCGCAGGACGATGGCTATCGCACGCTCTCGCGCGCCTATCTCGCATTGCGCGGGCATGACGATGCGGTGCCGGCGATCCCGCAGACGAAGGCTGCGTTGAAGCCCGGCGCGACCGACCCGCGCGTTCCGGCGATCGCGCGGCAGCTCGCCGCATTCGACTATCTCGACGCATCGGCCGCGCAAGGCGAACGCTACACCCCCGCGATGGGGGCGGCATGGATGTCCACCCGCGCGGTGCTGGCCAGGTGGCCCTGCAGGTTGCCCGTGAAGCCCGCCTCGGCCGTGCGGGTGCCCCAGCGACGCAGCGACACATAACGCGCCTCCAGCCCCGGCACGGCCTGCTGCGCGGTGGCGTAGAGCGCATCCAGCGACTGCATGGGCGCGGGCTCGCTGCCCTCGGCCTTGCGCGCGGGTTTGGCGGCTGCCGCTTCTGTGCTGCCAGTGGTCACGTACTTGAAGCCCTGTTCAAACAGCGGCGCCAGCCCCATCCAGGCGCCCGTGGCTGCGATCAGGATGTGAAAGCCCAGCCCCCAGATGCCCGCAGACTTGTGCAGGTCCGACATCACCACGCGAAAGCTGCGGCTCCAGCGCTGGGTGAACAGCTCGGCCAGGATCTTGCGGTGGATGACGATGCCCGTGGCAATCAGCACCAGCATCGCCACGCCAAAAAAGCCCACGATCCAGCGCGGCCCGAAGAACAGGAACACATGCAGCATGCGCAGGTACTGGCCGAGCTGGCTGTCCACCGGGCCCACCACCGTGCCGGTGTCGGAGCGCAAGGCCACCTTGGTGCGCGTGTTGGCCGGTGCTCCGCGCTCGCGCACAAACGCAAAGTAGTTGGGGTTGACCGCGTCGGGCAGCGCAATGGTCTCTACCGTGGCGCCGGGGTAGCGGGTTTGCAGCTGCGCCAGCACCGCATCGAGTGACGCAGGTTTTTCAGAGCGCGGCAGCTGCGCCAGTGACGGGTTGGCCCACAGGTCGATCTCGTTCTTGAAAACCACCACCGCGCCCGAGAAGCACACGATGAACAGCAGCAGCCCCGTGACGATGCCCGCCCAGGAGTGCAGGGTGAACAGGCGGTTGAGCGTGCGCTGGCTGGTCATGGCGTGCGGGCATCAAGGGGTGGGGCTGTGCGTCAGAAGAAGTACGTCACGCCCAGGCTGAAGTTGCGCGGCAGCGAAGGCGACACCACGTTGGCGTTGATCGCGCCGTCGTAGTACGCCTTGTCGAACAGGTTCTTCACCCCCGCCGTGATGCGGTAGTTCTCACCCACGTAGCTGATGGACGCATCGGCCACAAAGTACGACGGCAGCGTGAACGGGTACGAGCCGATCTGCTCGCTCACATAACGTCCTCCCAGGCCCAGCGTCACCCGCTGGTACTGCGGCAGTTTGTAGGTGGCCCAGGCCGTGAGCGTGTGGCGCGGCGTGAGGTTGAGCGGCAGGCCCACGATGGCGGCGTTGGTGTCACGCGTGACCTTGGTCTGCGTGTAGGTGTAGGCACTGGTCAGCTTCCAGCCGTTCTTCAGGTCCGCGCCCAGCTCCAGCTCCAGCCCGCGAGCGCGCTGCTGGCCGGTCTGCACGCTGAAGCCTGTGTTCACCGGGTCGGCCGTGGTCACGTTCTCGCGCACCAGGTCGAACACGGCGAGCGCGCCGGTGATCTGGCCACCGGGGGCCTCGTACTTCACGCCCGCCTCCCACTGCTTGCCGGTTTCGGGCACGAAGTTCGATCCACCAAACGTCAGGCCCGACTGGGGCAGGAAGGACTCGCCATAGCTGCCATACGCAGCCCAGCCCGGCTTGAACTCGTACACCAGGCCGGCCGACAGCGTGGTGGCGTTGTCCTTCTGGCGCGTCTGCGTGTTGGCCACGCGGTTGTTGGTGTCGTTGGTGGACCAGTCGCGGCGCAGGCCTACCAGGGCCGTCCAGCCCTGGCCGAACTTGATCTGGTCCTGCGCGTACAGGCCTGCCACGGTGAGCTTGGAAGGCGCATCGCTGGTCAGCGCCTCGGGGCAGGTGGCCTGCATGCCGTACACGGGCGCGAACAGGTCCAGCGCGCCGATGCGGCAGGTACGGCTGGCCAGCAGGCTGGTGCCGCTGCGCACATCCAGGCCCGTCACCAGCTGGTGCTTTACGCCCAGCGCCTCGAAACGTGACAGCAGCGAGGTGTCGGTGGCCAGCAGGTCGTAGTCCATGTACTGGCGCGAGGCCTGGCGGTTCTGCAGCCGCTGGTTGGCCTGCAGCGCCTGGTTGGAAACGAAGTTGCCCGTGCCCTTTTCGGTTTCGTAGCGCACGTTCTGGCGGAAAGTCATGGCATCCGACAGGCGATGCTCCAGCGCGTAGCCCACCGTGGTGCTCTCCACGTCGTACACGCCAAAACTCGGGTCGCCCGTGAACATGGTGCGGGACAGCGTGCCGTTGCGATTGGGCAGCAGCGTGCCGTAGGGCGTGATGCCCTGCTGGCGCATCCACTCGCTCTGGCTGTAGGTGGCAAACAGCACCAGGTCGGTCTGCGCGCCCAGGTCGATGGAGAGCGAGGGTGCAAACCACCGGTCTTTGCGGTAGACGAACTGCGTGGGGTCGTCAGCGTTGGACACCTGTGCGTTGATGCGCAGCGCCGTCTTGCCCGATTCGGACAGCGGTCGGTTGATGTCGGCCTGCAGCGTGCGCTGGCCGAAGCTGCCCACTTCCACGCCCACCTCGTTGATCGCATCCTTCTTGGGCCGCTTGCTCACCGCGTTGACGATGCCACCCGGCTGCACCTGGCCATAGAGCACCGACGCCGAGCCCTTGAGGACTTCAAAGCGCTCGTACCCATAGGGCTGCAGCTTGGCCCACATGCCCGGGCTTTGCACCAGGCCATCGACCAGGATGGATTCAGTGGAGCGAAAGCCGCGAATGTTCAGGTCGTCAAACCCCCGCCGCCCAAAGTTGACCGGGCTCACGCCCGCCACGGTCTGCAGCGCCTGCTGCACGTTGGTGATCTGCCGCGACTCCATCTGCTCGCGCGTGATCACGCTGACCGACTGCGGCGTCTCCAGCCGCCGCATGGGCGCCTTGCTGGCGGTTTGCGCCTCGATGGGCGCAAAGCCCATGTCTTTTTCGGTGCTGGCGTTGATGCGGACTTCCTGCAGCTGGGGGGCGGCCGTTGTCGGGTCTGCAGTGGGTGCGCTGGCCTGCTGTGCCGAGGCGGCCTGGGCGAGGCACAGGGCCAGCGGGGTCAGGGTGAAGAGGCGGGCTCGGCTGAGCCGCGGCAAGGGCGAGCGCGCAGGCGGCGACAAGCGCTGGGGTTGAGAAAGCATGGAGGTCCCGGTGAAGATGAGCGGACAACAGACGCAGTGGGGCGCTGGCTCACGTGACGTATCGGGACGTTGGCTGGCAGTATGTTCAGAATTGTAATGCGAATAATTCTTGTTTAATTTCTAAAATGAGTGAGGGTATGGTGTCGGCGTCGGTGCTGGGCGTGCAATGAAGCAGTTTGGTGCAAATGTTTCTGGCCTGGCACACCTTGGCATTCGCAGCCGTCCAGCAACCGCAGTTGCCGCAGATACGATCGCGCGCTTTGCTGGTCCAGGCTGCGGGCAGTACGCAGGGCCTCCATGAACGCAGCGGCCAAGTTTTGGCCTGGATCAGCGGCATCTTCGCAAACAAGCAACTCTTACATGACGCAGACGACAAGGCGCGATATCACCGCCAGTGAAGCCCAGACCATTATCAAAGAGGCGGCCACTTGGAAGGGAACTGCCTACGCGTTGCGAGGTGCGGCTTCGGTCAAAGGGGTTGCCGGTGACTGCAGCGGCACGACCTTCTTGATCTATCGCGCAGCCGGGTTCCCGTACGACTACCAGCCTTCGGGCACCTTCCCTGTGTATGCCCAGCGTTCCGGTCTGTTTCGTCTGCTCACTGCGGAGGAGACGGCACAGGCGGGCGACGTCTTGTCGTGGCCCAATCACATGGCAATTTACGCGGGCTCTGTATTGCAGAAGGAAGACGCCACCACCCAGCGCACCAACGCGAGCGGTAGGAGCTGGACGCAACAAAATGACATCTACACGGCCACTCATCCGAATGGCGCAGCCTATATGCCAGCGTCCTTGCGCTACTGGCGGCCTGATCCGCCGAAGATCTACCGTTACCAGACCAGCGCACCATGACGAACGCGATGTTTGAACGGATGAAGCCCTTGCCATTTAACGCCCCGATGGCGATTGCCGCTCGGCTGGTGTTGCTGGTTTGTGGAGTTTCGGGCATGGCAGGGGCCGCGCTGGCGGATGAGCGCAGCGACGGTGCCACACCCCGCATCGTGCTGGCACCGCAAGCTCCGCTGGCGCGTGGGGCGGAGATCGCGCGTGCTGTGGTTTACCTCGAAGCAGAAGAGGCCGACGTTTCGCTGACTCCAGGGTCGTCTCTCGCCAGCCCGATCCTGTTGAGGGTGCAGGGCCCGGTTTTCGGATGGTTGGGAGACTCGGAGCCTTATCCCGACCGCCATTTCCCCGAACTTCGGTTTTTCAGCAACGGCCAACCTGTGCCTTATACGGAGTCTTTCCGCGCTACGGTGGGTACGGTGGATATCTCAGCGCTGCTCAGCGACGCCAAGGTGAGTCCATGGCTGATTGCTGACACACCGCCATTTGTTGCCACGGAAGATATGCCCGCCGAAACCCGGTCGAAGTTGACGCAGGCTGGTGCCATGAGTGCGTCCGGCGGCGACTATTTGGCCCAGTGGCGCGCGCAACGCACGTTGGGGGTTGCGTTGGTCCCAGGCCAAACGCTGGACATGCGCTATCGGCTTCGGCCTGGTTACGCCCTGCTGTCCCTGCAAGAGCTGGGCGGAGCAACGCTGCGGCAGCGCTACTGCCTGACCGGATCGCACCTGCAGGCGCTGCAAAAACGGTTTGGTCGTCAGGCCCAGTTCGTCACCCGGTACTACGCTATGGCTGTGGGATGGGAGGGGCGAGTCCCGTCCAGCGCGCGCCTGACAGTGGTGCCGCAGCCGGGGGTGGTGCAAGTTGCAGCTTGCACGCGCAGTGCCAAACAAGCATTTGGCATGGACGCGGTGTGGACAGATGTCGAGACGGTTCCGGATCGCCAATCCGTGCTCCACGTTCTCACGTTGGAGCCGGCCATTCCTTGATCCGGCAAAGGTGCGTCGCTCGACCGATGAGCCCCTGAGCACGATCGTTGCTGGCGCATAGGGAGCCTGCATTGCAGGCGCTTGCGCCTAGTGCGGAGGCGTTGCTTTCACGCTGTCAGGCGAGGCTGTCTCCGACGCCTCGACGGGATGCTCCTCATAACCGGGATACGCGGAACTCGCTGCATTCATCGCCGCACTCTCCTGCCGCTCCCGCGCCATCTGCTCCGCAAACTGGTTGCGGCCCTCGCGCGCCACGGCGATGAACTTGGCGCGGTCCTTGTGGTGCGGGTACATGCGGTCGGCCAGCGCGATGTTGTGGGTGCGAAAACGCTGGGTGATGGCGGTGGCCTGCGCGGGGGGCAGGCCCATCAGCTCCAGCACGGTGTGGGCGCTTTGCAGGCTGGACTCGAACAGCTCGCGCTGCACCAGTGTCACGCCCAGGTCGCGCAGCTTGTTCCAGTGGGTCACATCCCGAGCGCGGGCCACGATTTGCAGGTGGGGGAAGTGCTCGCGCGCCAGCTTGGCGATTTGCAGGGACTGCTCGGCATCGTCCACGGCCACCACCAGGATGCGCGCGTGTTCGGCCCCGGCAATGCGCAGCAGGTCGAGGCGGGTGGCGTCGCCGTAGAACACGCGGTAGCCAAAGGTGCGCGCCACCTCCAGCATGTCCACGCTGTGGTCCAGCACGGTGGTGGGGATGCCCTGGGCCAGCAGCACGCGCGAGACGATCTGTCCGTAGCGGCCGAAGCCCGCGATGATGATGGGTGCCTCCTGCGGCTCGGAGATTTCCTCGGCCTGGGGCTTGGCGGACTTAAGCTGGGCATAGCGGCGCAGCAGCACGCGGTCCAGCAGCACCAGCAGCAGCGGGCTGATCAGCATGGACAGCGCCACGGCACCGATGAGCAGCGAGGCGGTCTCGGCCGGGAACACGCTGGCACCCGCCGCGGCCTGGAACACCACAAACGCAAACTCGCCGCCCTGGGCCAGCAGCAGGGTGAAGACGGGGCGCTCCTGGTAGGGAATCTCGACCACCTTGGCCAGGGCGTAGATGACCACCGCCTTGGCCGCGAGGAAGCCGACCAGGATGGCGGCCATGAGGCCGGGCGAGCGCAAGATGACACCGAAGTCGATGCTCATGCCCACGGCGATGAAGAACAGCCCCAGCAGCAGGCCCTTGAAGGGCTCGATGTCGGCCTCCAGCTCGCGCCGGTATTCGCTGTCGGCCAGCAGCACGCCGGCGAGGAAGGCGCCCAGCGCCATCGACAGGCCCACCAGCACCATCAGGTAGGCAATGCCCACCACCAGCAGCAGCGCGGCGGCGGTGAAGATTTCGGGGGTTTTGCTCTTGGCGATCCAGCGCAGCACGGGGCGCAGCAGCAGGCGCCCGCCGAGGATGATGGCCGCGATCACGCCGACGATCTTGAGCACCTCCACCACCATCTCGCCCGGTGTGTGGCCCGCGCCTTCACCCGCGGCTGCGCCCAGCACCGGCAGCAGGGCCAGGATGGGGATGGCCGCCACATCCTGGAACAGCAGGATGGAGAAGCCCGCCTGCCCGCTCTGCGTGCGCATGAGGTTGCGCTCGGCCAGCGACTGCAACGCAATGGCTGTGGACGACAGCGCCAGTCCCAGCGCACCCACCAGACTCACGCGCCAGGGCAGGCCGGCCAGCGCGCCCAGTGCAAACAGCACGGCGGCGCAGCCCAGCACCTGGGCCGTGCCAGTGCCAAAAATGGGGCGGCGCAGGGCCCACAGGCGGCTGGGTTGCAGCTCCAGCCCCACGAGGAAGAGCATGAGCACCACGCCGAACTCGGCAAAGTGCAGGATGTCCTGCACGTTGCTGACCAGCCCCAGGCCCCAGGGCCCGATGGCGATGCCCGCCGCCAGGTAGCCAATGATGGCGCCTAGGCCCAGCGCCTTGGCAATGGGCACGGCCAGCACGGCGGCGGTGAGGTACAGAAAACCGTAGGTGAGCCAGGTGGGGGCGTGTTCCATGGGGCAGAGTGCGCTGGAGGTCGTCGTGGGGAGGCAGAACACCGCGCCCCCGATGTGCGGGGCGGGTGTGCCAGATTCTGGCACCGCCGCAAGGCGTCGGGGCGGTTGCCGTGGTTTGGATCTGTGGCGCTATTTATTTGATAGCTATTCGGGCATGATTATCCAGCGCCTGCGCTTGTTTTTATGCAGATCATGGTGCCGGGGGGGCCGCGTTGCTAAGATGCGGGCCCTTCTTCGCACACAGGCACGGTGACCCATGGATTTGCAGACTTGGCTGGCTTTTTTTGTGGCGTCTTGCCTGATTGCGGTGTCGCCGGGCTCCGGGGCCGTGTTGTCGATGAGCCATGGTCTGTCGTTCGGCGTGCGCAAGACGGGCGCCACCATCCTGGGCCTGCAGCTGGGGCTGCTGCTGATTTTGCTGATCGCCGGGGCGGGCGTGGGCTCGCTGCTGCTGGCGTCCGAGGTGGCGTTCAGCGTCGTCAAGGTGCTGGGCGCGTGTTACCTGATCTATGTGGGCTTCTGCCAGTGGCGGGCTGGTGACAAGTCGCCGGTGCAAGGGGACGAGACCGAGTCGGCGGGCACCTGGCAAAAACGCTGCCTCACCGGCTTTTTGACTAACGCCACCAACCCCAAGGGCATCATCTTCATGGTGGCCGTGTTGCCCCAGTTCATGACCGACACACGCCCGCTGTGGACGCAGCTGCTGGTGATGGCCGCCACCACCGTCACGGTGGACGTGGTGGTGATGCACGGCTACGCTTTTGGGGCCAGCGCGTTGCGCCGCCTGATGCGCAGCGCTCGCGCCGTGCGGGCGCAGAACCGCGTGTTCGGCGGTTTGCTGATGGCGGTGGGGGCGGGGCTGTTCTTCGTCAAGCGCGGCGGTCAGCACGCCTGAGGCGGCTGCGGCGCCGCTGGGGTGTCAGAGGGTGCTTCTGATTTGATAGCTGCTAGCGTATATAGATATTGCGCTTGAGGCTGATTTGGCTTGTATTTTCATGGACCTGCAGATTCCAAGGAGCTTGTCATGCCAGTAGTTGTTGTCGCCAACCCGAAGGGCGGCGTGGGCAAGTCCACGCTGTCCACCAACATCGCGGGCTACTTTGCCAGCCAGGGGCATCCCGTGATCCTGGGCGACACCGACCGGCAGCAGTCCGCCCGGCTGTGGCTGGGCCTGCGCCCGCCCGCTGCACGCCCCATCGGCAGCTGGGACACCAGCTCGGACGTCATCAGCCGCCCGCCCAAGGGCACGACGCACGCGGTGCTGGACACGCCCGCCGGCCTGCACGGCTGGCGCCTGAACGACGTGCTCAAGCTGGCCGACAAGGTCATCGTGCCACTGCAGCCCAGCGTGTTCGACATCTTTGCCACGCGGGCCTTTCTGGACCAGCTGGCCGAGCACCGCCACGCCGCCGGGGTGCCCGTGGGCATCGTCGGCATGCGGGTGGATGCGCGCACCAAGGCGGCCGAGCAGCTGCACCACTTTGTGGACAGCCTGGGGTTCCCAGTGCTGGGCTATCTGCGCGACACGCAAAACTACATCCACCTGGCAGCGCACGGCCTCACGCTGTTTGACGTGGCCCCCGGCCGCGTGGCGCGCGACCTGGAGCAGTGGCAAGGGATCTGCACGTGGCTCAATTCTTGAAGGACAGCGTGAAGCACGACGTACATCCATCCCCCCGGGAAAACACCTGTCACCCGGCAGACAAGGCGCGCCAGAGCGCGGGGCTACATTGCAACGATGAAAATCTTCCGCTCTTATTCCGAAGTCAGCGCCTGCGTGGGTCAGGAGGTCGCTGTGACCGACTGGATCACCATCACGCAGGAACAGGTGAACCTGTTCGCCGAGGCCACGGGCGACCACCAGTGGATCCACGTGGACCCCGAGCGTGCCAAGGCCGGGCCATTTGGCGCGCCCATTGCGCACGGGTTTCTCACGCTGTCGCTGATTCCCAAGTTCTTCGAGGTGGGCCTCACGATCGAGGGGGCACGCATGGGCGTGAACTACGGGCTCAACAAGGTGCGCTTCACGGCGCCGGTGCCGGTGGGCAGCCGCTTGCGCGCGCGCCTCACGCTGCAGGCTGCCGAGCCCGTGGCGCCCGATGGCATGCAGATGACCTGGCTGGTCACTGTGGAGCGCGAGGGCAGCGACAAGCCGGTGTGCGTGGCCGAGTCGCTGGCGCGCAACTTCGGCGCCCCGGCCTGAGCCGGGTTGCCAGCGGGCAGGAGGTCTGAACCATGGACCGCCTGCAAGCCATGAAAATTTTCGAACGCGTGGTGGAGGAGGGCGGCTTTGCCGCCGCCGCCCGCGCCATGGACATGTCGCCCCCCGTGGTCACTCGCATGGTGGCCGAGCTGGAGCAGCACCTGGGCACACGCCTGCTGCAGCGCACCACCCGTAAGCTGGCGCTCACCGACGCGGGGGAGTCGTACCTGCAGCGGGTGCGCGCCATCCTGCACGAGATCGACGACGCCGAGGCCGCCGCTGCTGCCAGCACGCGCGATCTGCGCGGCACCATCCGCATCGTGGCGGCGCCGGTGCTGGCCACCAACTTTCTGGCCCCCATGGTGGCGGTGTGGCATGCCTACTATCCCAAGCTCATGCTCGACATCAGCATGGACGCCTATGCCTCCAGCCGGGTGGATGAGTTCGACGTGACCATCATGGTGGCGGGCGAGGACTTTGATGCCAACATCGTCGCGCGTCCTTTGGTGCAGGGTGAGGCGATTGTGGTGGCGTCCCCCGATTACCTGGAGCGCCGGGGCATTCCGCGCGAGCCGCAAGACCTGATTCACCACGACTACCTGCGCGACTCGAGCGCGCCCGTGCGCCTGCAGTCGGGGCCGGGTCGCAAGCTGCGTTTGCAGTCGCTGCGGGCGGACGTGCCAGACGAAGAGGTGGACGCACCGGCGGTGTTGCAGTCCGTCAGTACCGAGCTGCTGATGCGCGCCGCTGTGGATGGGGCGGGTGTGGCTGTCACGTCGCGCCTGCTGGCCGAGGAGCACCTGGCCCGGGGCGAGCTGGTGCACATCTTGCCGGGCTGGATCTTTTCGCGTTACACGATCTATGCGGCGCTGCCCTCGGGCCGCATGCTGCCCGCGCGCACGCGGGTGTTCCTGGACTTCCTGACCGAACACGTGCCCCGCGCCATGGCGGAAAAGTCCGGCCAGCTCAGTTGAGCTGTGCGAACCCGCTGATGATCGTGCCCTCGGGCTCGACCATCACCTGCCCGTCAGGCATGGCAAAGCTGTTCTGCCGCCAGGCCTCGAACACGGTGACCGCTACGGCGTTGGACAAATTGAGGCTGCGCTGACCGGGCACCATGGGCAGGCGCAGGCGCTGCGCTGGTGGGAAGCTTTCGCGCAACTCGGGGGGCAGCCCCCGCGTTTCCGCGCCAAACACTAGCCAGTCGCCAGGCAGAAAGCAGGTGGAGTGCACGGGTTGCGAGCCGTGGGTGGTCATCGCAAACATCCGGGTCGGGTCCGGCTGGGTGTCCCGCAGAAAGGCCGTCCAGCCTGCATGGACCTGCACGCTGGCATATTCGTGGTAATCCAGCCCTGCACGACGCATCTGGCGGTCTTCCATCGAGAACCCCAGGGGCTCGATCAAGTGCAGCGAGCACCCGGTGTTGGCCGCCAAGCGAATCACATTGCCGGTGTTGGGCGGAATCTCGGGTTCGACGAGGACGATATGGAACATGACCGCCATTGTCATCGTTGGACCTGTGAGTTGAGCAACCGCTCGTAATCAAAAGTATCCCTTTAGTACCTGTTCGGTGTCTGTTCGGTGCCGGTTCGGTACCTGTCTGGCGCTTTTCAGTCCAGCCCCGTGCGCGCCAGCACCGCGGCCGTGACTTGGGCGACACCTGCCTCGCGCAGTGCCAAGGTGGCTGCATGCAGGGTGGCGCCCGTGGTCATCACGTCGTCGATCAGTACCACCCGCTGGCCACGCAGGCTGGCTGCGCGGGCGGGTTCCACGGCGAAGGCGCCGCGCAGATTGCGCAGCCGCTGCACCCGGGGCAGGCCGCTTTGGGCCTCGGTGGCATGCAGGCGCAGTAGCGTGTGGCAGTCCGCCTTGGTGCCAGCCAGTTGCCTTGCCAGAAGGGCCGACTGGTTGAAGCCCCGCTCGCGCAGGCGCTCGGTGGACAGGGGGACTGCCAGTACCCGGTCGGCCGCCTCCAGTGCCGGCTCCATCCAGGGCGTGCTGCGCATCAGGGTGGCCAAGGCCCTGGCCCATCCCGGGTCGCCCCTGAACTTGAACTGCGCCAGAGCGTCGGCCCATGGATACGCGTAGTCCACGGCTGCAATGCAGGCGTCGAAGCTGGGCGGGTTCTGCAGGCAGGCGCCGCACACGGCAACCCCTGCGGGCACCCGCAGCGCGCAGCGCTGGCAACGCGTGGCAGGCTGGGCAAACCGCATCACACACGCATTGCAGACCCGCTGCGACGGCCAGGCGTGGCACACGGCGCACTGGCTGGGCACTTTGTCCACCCAGGCGTGAAGGCGGCGTGAAATCCCTGGTAAACCCAAAAAGAGCATGAATCAATATACTCGCGCGTCCTTCTGCCCCGCCCATGTCCTCCGAGCGCCCCCCCACCATTGATCCTGTTGCCGCAGCCCGCTGGCATGCTGCGGCCCCGGCCGCGTCCCCCTGGCTGCACGAAGAGGTGGCGCGCCGCATGGAGGACCGGTTGCAGTGGATTCGCCAGGCGCCCGCCTCCTGGTGCCATTGGGACCCAGTGCGTGGGGGCCTGCAGGCGCATGCCTTGGTGGGTGCTCGCTACCCGACGGCGCGTTGCCAGGTGTACGAGACCAGCGCGCATTGCGAGCCTGTGGCAAGGCAGGCATTGGCCAAGCCCTGGTGGAACCCCGCCCGCTGGGGTGCCGGGGCCTTGCAAATGGGGCCGCCAGCCGATGCCAGCGTACAGATGTTGTGGTCCAACATGGCGCTGCACATGGCGGCCGACCCGCAAGACCTGATCGGACGCTGGCACCGCGCGCTGGCGGTGGACGGCTATCTGATGTTCTCGTGTCTCGGACCGGACACCCTCCGTGAGCTGCACGGCGTGTATGCCGCCATGGGGTGGCCGCCTGCGGGACATGCCTTCACCGACATGCATGACTGGGGAGACATGCTGGTGCACGCCGGTTTTGCAGAGCCGGTGATGGATATGGAACGTATCACGCTTACCTTTGCCACGCCCGAGCGGCTGGTTCAAGAGCTGCGCGAGCTGGGTGCGAATTTGCATCCTGATCGCTTTCCCTCATTGCGCGGACGGCGCTGGCGCGACAAGCTCTACCAAGTGCTGTCCGAGCGTCTGGCCGATCCGGGCCAGAAAGGTCAGTTGGCACTGACTTTTGAAATCATCTATGGCCATGCCTTCAAGCCTGCACCCCGGGTGCGCGTCAGTTCCAGCAGTGCGGTGTCACTGCAGGACATGCGCGCCATGTTGCGCAAGGGCGGCACTGAGAACTAACCTGTAACGGCGTGTCAATGACTTGGAACAAGGCGCGCTACAATTCTTGGTTATTGAGATTTCGGGCATCTTCCCGCGCAATTTGGCAGGCTGTGCCTGTTGTGCCCAAGGCGCAACGTGTGCTGCAGCCGGCAGTCTTGTGAGCACTCACGGTGACGGGCTTGGTTTTTCGTTTTGCCACGGTGTCGGGTCAGCGCATTGACTGGCGTCTGGTTCGCAATTGTTCGGTCACGCCGACGCAATTGGGCTGGATGTATCTGTCGCTGTGTGTGGTGTCCCTGGGGATCGCGACATTCTTCTGGATGCTCGGCGCCCACCTGGTGATGCCCTTCGCCTGGCTCGAAATCGTGGCAGTAGGGATTGCATTCGCCATGTACGGTCGCCATGCGGCGGATGGCGAGAGGATTTCATTGCAGGGCTCACGCCTTGTGGTGGAGCTGGAGACAGCAGGCAGGCTGGAGCGCGCGGAGTTTGACCGGAGCCGGGTTCGCGTAGAGCCCAAGACGGGAGACCATTCGCTGATCACGCTGTCTGCACAGGGCCGTTCGGTGGAGGTGGGGCGCTATGTGCGCCCAGAGCTCCGGCCGGCCCTGGCATCGGAGATCCGCATGGCCTTGCGCGCTGCCTGACCCCACGCAGGCGCGCGAAAGGGATTGGTTAAATTGAGGCTTAGAAGTAAGTGAGAACTATGAAGAGCATTTCCAACAAGCTGGCTTCTCTGCTGCTGATTGCCGGTGCATGGGTGGGCTCCGCAGCCCATGCCGTTCAGGACCTGCCTGGCGGCCCTGCAGTCAACCAGCTGAACCTGGCGCCGCCCGTCACCAAGATTGCAGAAGAGCAGCATTTTCTGCACTGGATGATGCTGATCATCTGCACGGTGATCTTTGTTGCAGTGTTCTCCGTGATGTTCTACTCGATCTGGAAGCATCGCCGCTCCAAGGGCGCGAAGGCGGCTAACTTCCACGAGTCGGTGACGGTTGAAGTGGTGTGGACCATTGTTCCGTTCATCATCGTGATCCTCATGGCCTTGCCCGCCACCAAGGTGCTGGTCGCCCAGAAGGACACCACCAACGCCGACCTCACGATCAAGACCACGGGCTACCAGTGGAAGTGGGGCTATGACTACATCACCGGCGAAGGCGAAGGCCTCGCCTTCATCTCCACGCTGGACAGCAGCCACCGTGTGATGTCTGACAGCGGCAACGTCAAGGACGCCCCCGCCAACTACCTGCTCAAGGTGGACAACCCCATGGTGGTGCCGGTCAACAAGAAGATCCGCATCATCACCACGGCCAACGACGTGATCCACGCCTTCATGGTGCCTGCCTTCGGCATCAAGCAGGACGCTATCCCTGGTTTCGTGCGTGACACCTGGTTCCGCGCCGAGAAGATCGGCGACTACTACGGGCAGTGCGCAGAACTGTGCGGCAAGGAACACGCCTACATGCCCATCCACGTGAAGGTGGTGTCCGCCGAGGACTACACCGCCTGGGTGGCCGAACAGAAGAAGAAGGCCGCAGCCAAGCTGGACGACCCCACGAAGGTGTGGGCCCTGGACGACATCCTCAAGCGCGGCGAGAAGGTGTATGCGGCCAATTGCGCTGCCTGCCACCAGGCCAACGGCAAGGGCGCCGGCCCCATCAAGCCACTCGACGGCGCTGCCGTGGTGCTGGATGCCGACCATGCCAAGCAGATCCAGGTCTTGCTCAAGGGCCAGAACAATGGCGCCATGCCTGCATGGGCGCAGCTGAGCGACACCGACATCGCCGCCGTGGTCACCTACACCAAGAACAACTGGTCCAACAAGACCGGCCAGCTGGTGCAGCCTGCTGAAGTTCTGGCCCTGCGTGGCAAGTAATCATCGCCCCATCGTATTGAGGAATTCACCATGAGCGCAGTACTCGACAACCACGGGCACGCTGGCGACCACGCACACGACGGCCACGACCACCATGGCCCCACCGGCTGGCGCCGCTGGGTGTTCGCCACCAACCACAAAGACATCGGTACGCTGTACCTGCTGTTCTCGTTCACCATGCTGATGGTCGGCGGCATCCTGGCGCTGCTGATCCGCGCCGAGCTGTTCCAGCCCGGCCTGCAACTGGTGAACCCGGAGCTGTTCAACCAGCTCACCACCATGCACGGCCTGATCATGGTGTTCGGCGCGATCATGCCGGCCTTCGTGGGCTTTGCGAACTGGATGATTCCGCTGCAGATCGGCGCCTCCGACATGGCCTTCGCGCGCATGAACAACTTCAGCTTCTGGCTGATGATTCCTGCCGCACTGATGCTGGTCAGCTCGTTCTTCATGCCCGGCGGCGCTCCCGCTGCCGGCTGGACGCTGTACGCACCGCTGACGCTGCAAATGGGTCCTTCCATGGATGCCGGCATCTTCGCGATGCACATCCTGGGTGCCTCGTCCATCATGGGCTCGATCAACATCATCGTGACCATCCTGAACATGCGCGCCCCTGGCATGACGCTGATGAAGATGCCCATGTTCGCCTGGACTTGGCTCATCACCGCCTATCTGCTGATTGCCGTGATGCCTGTGCTGGCCGGCGCGATCACCATGACGCTGACGGACCGTCACTTCGGCACCAGCTTCTTCAACCCCGCCGGTGGCGGTGACCCGGTGATGTACCAGCACATCTTCTGGTTCTTCGGTCACCCCGAGGTCTACATCATGATCTTGCCGGCTTTCGGCATCATCAGCCAGATCGTGCCCGCATTCAGCCGCAAGAAGCTGTTCGGCTATGCCTCCATGGTGTACGCCACTTCGTCCATCGCCATCCTGTCGTTCATCGTGTGGGCCCACCACATGTTCACGACCGGCATGCCTGTGACTGGCCAGTTGTTCTTCATGTACGCCACGATGCTGATCTCCGTGCCCACGGCTGTGAAGATCTTCAACTGGATCGCCACCATGTGGCGCGGTTCGATGACGTTTGAAACCCCCATGCTGTTTGCCGTGGGCTTCATCTTCGTGTTCACCATGGGTGGTTTCACCGGCCTGATCCTGGCCATGGCCCCCATCGACATCCAGCTGCAAGACACCTACTACGTGGTGGCCCACTTCCACTACGTGCTCGTGGCCGGTTCGCTGTTCTCCATGTTCGCTGGCGTGTACTACTGGCTGCCCAAGTGGACCGGCGTGATGTACTCCGAAACCCGTGGCCAGATCCACTTCTGGGGCTCGCTGATCACGTTCAACATCACCTTCTTCCCGATGCATTTCCTGGGTCTGGCTGGCATGCCCCGTCGTTATGCCGACTACCCCATGCAGTTCGCTGACTTCAACGCGATTGCCTCGGTGGGCGCGTTTGGTTTCGGTCTGATGCAGGTGTATTTCTTCCTGGCCGTGGTACTGCCAGCCATGCGTGGCAACGGCGCCAAGGCCCCTGCCAAGCCATGGGACGGTGCCGAGGGTCTGGAGTGGGAAGTTCCTTCCCCCGCACCTTTCCACACGTTTGAGAATCCTCCCAAGCTGGACGCCACGGCAACCCGCGTGATTGGCTGAATACCATGTCCATGACCCCCGAGCAAAAGAAGAACAACCTGCGGCTGGCGCTGATCCTGGCGTCCGTGGCGGCGGTGTTCTTTGTCGGGTTCGTGGTCAAGGTTGTGTTGCTGTCCCGCTGAGCCACCGGCCCACCCCATGAGCCTGCACCGCGAAAATGCCAAGATGGTCGGCAAGCTGGTCGTGATTGCGGCCGGCATGTTCGCCTTCGGCTACGTGCTGATCCCCATCTACAAGCACATCTGTGAGATGACGGGCATCAACATCCTGTCGCTGTCTGAGCGGCAGGTGCCTGGCAACGGTGTGGCCGGCAAGGATGTGCGCGTACCCGCCAATACCCAGGTGGACAAGTCGCGCACCATCACGGTGGAGTTCGACGCGAACTCGCGCGGTCCGTGGGACTTCAAGCCGGCGCAGCGTTCCGTGCAGGTGCACCCTGGTGAGCTGACGACGGTGATGTACGAGTTCCAGAACGTGCAGAACCGCCGCATGGCCGCCCAGGCCATTCCCAGTTACGCGCCCCGGCAGGCCGCTGCGCACTTCAACAAGCTGGAATGCTTTTGCTTCAATCAGTACACCCTGGAGCCCGGTGAAAAGAAAACCTGGCCCGTGGCGTTCGTGATTGATCCGAAATTGTCCAAAGACGTCACCACGATCACGTTGTCGTACACCTTCTTTGAAGTGGGCGGCAAGACACCCGCAGCCCCCGAATCAACGGCCGCGGCCGTGGTGCCGGGTGTCAATGCGGCGGCCTTGCAAGGAGCGGGCTCATGAGCGCGCCGCTCGGGCCATCGGCAGACGTGAAGCCGTCGCAACGCAAAGGCTCATTGCTGCGCACGGTGCGCGCGGTGGCATGGTCGCTGATTGGCTTGCGCAAAGGCAGCGAGTACCAGCAAGATGTCGAAAAACTCAACCCGATCCACATCATCGTGGTGGGGTTGATGGCGGTTTTTTTGCTGGTGATGGGCCTGATCGGTCTGGTGAACTGGGTCGTGTGAGTGTGTTGGCTGGTTTGTGCGAACAAATACTGAAAACAAAGATTTTGAGAATCAGGAGCTGAAATGAGTGCATCAACCCACGGCGGAACCCCGTACTACTATGTGCCCGCCGAGTCTCGCCACCCGGTGATGGCCGCGGCCGGTCTGTTCTTTGTGATCCTGGGCGCTGGCCAGTGGATCAATGGTCACGACTGGGGCAAATATTCGCTGGCCGTGGGGCTGGTGTGGTGGCTGTTCACGCTGTACCAGTGGTTTGGCGACGCAGTGCGCGAGAGCGAAGGCGGCCTGTACGGTCACAAGATCGACCTGTCGTACCGCTGGAGCATGAGCTGGTTCATCTTCTCCGAGGTGATGTTCTTTGGAGCGTTCTTCACCGCCCTGTGGTGGGCGCGCTCGCACTCGGTGCCTGCGCTGGGCAGTCTGGACAACGCGCTGCTGTGGCCTGACTTCAAGGCCGTCTGGCCCAGCATGGCTGCCGGTGTCACGGCATCGCCCGCCGGCATCATCGAACCCTTCCAGACCGTAGGCCCCTTCTGGCTGCCCACGATCAACACCGCGCTGCTGTTGACCTCGGGCGTGACGCTGACCATTGCCCACCACGCCCTGCGTGAAAACCAACGTGGCAAGACCATCGGCTTCATGTGGGCCACGGTGCTGCTGGGCTTCGTGTTCCTGCTGGTGCAGGGTTACGAGTACTACCACCTCTACACCGACCTGAACCTCAAGCTCAGCTCGGGTGTGTTTGGTTCCACGTTCTTCATGCTCACCGGGTTCCACGGCTTCCACGTGTTCCTGGGCATGCTGATGCTGCTGGTGATCACGCTGCGCCTGCAAAAGGGCCACTTCACGGCCGACAAGCACTTTGGCTTTGAAGGTGCTGCCTGGTATTGGCACTTTGTGGACGTGGTGTGGCTGGGCCTGTACGTGCTGGTCTACTGGATGTAAGCCAGGCCCGGACGCCATCAAAAAAAGCGCCTCGCGGCGCTTTTTTTGTTCTACCGCTCGGTGGTGTGGGTCAGCAGTAGCCTGTGATGGGCTCAGGTTCTCCCGTTGGTGTATCAAGCCCCTGGGTCAACGGGTGGCGGGCAGCCCGGTGGGCTGGATGTATCCCAGCTGCCAAGCGACCAGAATGCACAAGAACAGCACGATGGACAGCCCCACACGCACCGCCAGCGCCTTGGCCATGTGGTTGCCCTTGCTCTTGTCGTCGCGTCCGTTGCGCATCATGAAGAACAGGGCGGATGCCAGGCTGGCCAAAATGGCGATGAACGCCAGCACTACGAGGTATTTCATGGAGCGCATTATCCTGTGACCCCCCTTCGCCGTCCTGCGGACTTGCGTTTTTGGCTCATTACCCTGGCTGCCGTGGTGGGCATGCTAGTCACTGCCTCATTGGGACGTTGGCAGTTGTCGCGAGCCGCCCAGAAAGAGTCGCTGCAGGCGATGCTGGATGCGCGGGCCAGCCAGCCGGCCATAGACGGGCGTACGCTGACAGACCCGGCTAGCGCGACGCCCGAGGCGCAACAAGCCCTCGTACACCGTGCCGTGGTGCTGCACGGGCGCTGGCTGCCTGAGCACACGGTGTATCTGGACAACCGGCAGATGCAGGGGCGCCCTGGGTTTTTTATGCTCACGCCACTGCAGCTTTCTGGCGGGGGCGCAGGGGTGGTGCTGGTGCAGCGGGGATGGGTGGCACGCAATTTTCAGGACCGTACCCAGCTGCCTTCCGTGACCACGCCCGCAGATGCCGAGGTGCGCATTCAAGGGCGTGTGGCTCTGTCGCCCTCGCGGCTGTATGAGTTCCAGGGGGGCGATAGTGCACAGGGGTCTTCCCGCATCCGGCAAAATCTGGACTTGGCAGCGTTCCGCACCGAAACCGGTCTGGCGCTCGCCCCCCTCACGGTGTTGCAGACGGGCCCAGTGGGCGACGCGGGCGATGGCCTGCTGCGCGACTGGCCTGTGGTCGGCGCGGGTGTCGAAAAACACTACGGTTACGCATTTCAATGGTTCGGGCTCTGCGGCCTGATAGCACTCCTTTATGTCTGGTTCCAAATCGTCCGACGGTTCATTCGCCCGCGCAGCCAGCCTGCCGCCTGAGGCGCGTTCGGAGCACCCGCTGGGGTTGACCGTACACACCTTGCCCGAGGCGGGGGAGGCGGTCGCCACCGCACAGCGTGCGCGCCATGGGCGCTGGAAGATGCTGGGCGTGCTGCTGATCTGCGCCGCGCCGGTGGTCGCCTCGTACTTCACCTACTACGTGATCCGCCCGGAGGGGCGGCGCGTTTACGGCGAGCTGATCAACCCCCAGCGCACCGTGCCTGCGCTCACCGCCTCCACGCTCAATGGCGCAGCCACGCGGCTGGAGTCCCTCAAAGGCCAATGGTTGCTGGTCAGTGTGGCCGGGGGCGATTGCGATCCGGCCTGTCAGAAGCACCTGTACCTGCAGCGCCAGCTGCGCGAGAGCCTGGGCAAAGAGAAAGACCGGGTGGACTGGGTCTGGCTGATCAACGACAACGCCCTGCCACCCGCCGCTCTCACGCCCGCCCTGCAGCAAGCCACTGTCTTGCGGGTCGAGCCCAGTGCCCTCAAGGCCTGGCTGGAGCCCGCCCAAGGCCAGCAGTTGGCAGACCACCTCTACGTGGTGGACCCGATGGGCAACTGGATGATGCGTTTTCCGGCAGCCATGGACACCAGCGGTGCCGCCAAGGCCAAGCGGGACCTAGAGCGCCTGCTGCGTGCTTCTTCTTCGTGGGACGAGCCGGGGCGGCCGGCCAAGCCATGACCGATACCCAACCGCTGTACGACCTGGCTCCAGTGCTCGAGCTGATGCTGCTCGGCCTGGTGATCGCGCTGGGGCCGCTGGTCTGGGTGTGGGCGCGCAATCGCCGCAGCACGCCCATGCGGCGCTTGCAGGCGCTCACGGTGCTCACGCTGTTCCTCACGTTTGATCTGGTGCTGTTCGGCGCCTTCACACGCTTGACCGATTCGGGCCTGGGTTGTCCCGACTGGCCCGGCTGTTATGGCAGTGCCAGCCCGGTGGGTGCCCGCGCCGAGATTGCGGCCGCCCAGGAGGCCATGCCGACCGGCCCCGTGACGCACGGCAAGGCCTGGATCGAGATGATCCACCGTTACTTGGCCACAGGTGTGGGGGTGCTGATCATTGTGATCACTGTGTCGTCCTGGGTGCAGCAACGGCGTGCCCGGCGTGATGGCGGGCAGCAGGCGCCGCCGCTCAGCCCCTGGTGGCCCACGGTGACCTTGTTGTGGGTGTGCCTGCAGGGTGCCTTTGGCGCGCTCACGGTGACCATGAAGCTCTTTCCTGCCATCGTCACCCTGCACCTGATCGGTGGTCTGGTGCTGCTGGCCCTGCTGTGTGTGCAGGCTGTGCGCCATACCCACAGTGCCCAGGGGCGCTCACCGGTGGCCTTGTCCCCCGCGCTGCGCTGGGGGCTGGTACTAACGGCCCTGCTGCTGGCCCTGCAAGTCGTGCTGGGTGGCTGGGTCAGCACCAACTATGCGGTGCTGGCATGCACCACCTTCCCCACCTGCCAGGGCAGCTGGTGGCCCGCCATGGACTTTGCGCAGGGCTTCCAGATCTGGCGCAAGCTGGGCATGTTGCAAGACGGTAGCCACATCAGCTTTGCTGCGCTCACCGCCATTCATTACGTGCACCGCCTGATGGCCTATGTGGTGCTGCTGGCACTGGGCCTGGTGGCCTGGCGCTTCCATCGCAGTGGCGTGTTGCCCACTCAGGCCCGGTGGATTGGCGGTCTGGCCTTGCTGCAGCTGGTGACGGGTTTGTCCAACGTGGTGCTGGACTGGCCCCTGGTGGCCGCGGTGTTGCATACCGGCGGCGCCGCTGCCCTGGTGGTGGTGCTGACCTGGGCCCTGGTGTCCAGCCGCGCGGCACCTGCGCCCCAAGAGTTTTCCGCGCCCACGGGCGCATCGAGAGTATCTGCATGAGTGTTGCCCCCTCCGCCGTTGCTGCGCCGCCCTCGCGGTTCCAGCAGTTTTATGCGCTGACCAAGCCCCGCGTGGTGCAGCTCATCGTCTTTTGTGCGCTGATTGGCATGGTGCTGGCCGTGCCCGGCCTGCCCAACGCTGCGCAACTGGCCCACATGGCGCTGGCGTGCCTGGGCGTGTGGCTGGTGGCCGGTGCTGCGGCTGCATTCAATTGCATCGTCGAGCAGGGTATCGACGCCAAGATGAAGCGCACCGCCTGGCGCCCCACGGCCAAGGGCGAGCTGTCGAATGCGCAGACATTGCTGTTCTCGGCTGTACTCTGTGCCGTAGGCTCCGTGCTGCTGTACGTCTGGATCAACCCGCTGACCATGTGGCTCACCTTCGCCACCTTTGTGGGTTATGCGGTGGTCTACACCGTGATTCTCAAACCCCTCACGCCCCAGAACATCGTGATCGGCGGCGCCTCCGGTGCCATGCCACCGGTGCTGGGCTGGGCGGCCATGACCAACGATGTGGGGCCCGAGGCGCTCATCCTCTTCCTCATCATCTTTTTGTGGACGCCGCCGCACTTCTGGGCCCTCGCCCTGTACCGGGTGGAGGACTACCGCACGTCCGGCCTGCCCATGCTGCCCGTCACGCACGGCAACGAG
>OFJB01000374.1_pt1 | contig 22392 bp, 24 predicted proteins | sample 1775081 | NCBI WGS metagenome assembly OFJB01 (sample SAMN08195771, study PRJEB24354) | sludge metagenome | isolation source: initial sludge from phenol fed wastewater aerobic bioreactor | place: India: Nagpur | collected 2016-06-05
CTAAAAAGTGCAGACGACTCCCGACGCTGATCAGCGGTATTGCACTAGGAACAATAGGTATGGGGATATTCTCGCTCTCTACATCACCATGGATCTTGATTTCGGGAACAGTTATCTTTACAATCGGAGAGATGACAACACACCCAAAATTCATTGCATATATCGGCACAATAGCACCCTCCGAAAAGAAGGCACTTTATATGGGGTACTCATTCTTGTATGGAGTCATCGGAAGCAGTGTAGGAGGCTTCCTCGGATCTGCCCTCTACCAAAAATATGTTGTGCAGATGAATAATCCGTCGACATTATGGCTCATATTCAGCGGAATAGGAGCATTTTCGATGATTTCGCTAACGCTTTATAACAGATTTATAGCTAAAAGAAAATAGAACTATAACATCTTTTTCTTCTTGAATAGAAAGGAGGCTGTTAAGATTGAAATCAGCATTATAAGCATAATGATGAGGAAGTCGACATTGCCTCCCAGTACAGGGAGTTCAACATTCATACCGAATATACTCGCGATGAGAGTTGGAGGCATTAATAGCAGAGAGATAAAAGTGAATATCTTCATAATTCTGTTCTGCTCAAGGTTGATAAGACCAAGTACAGTATTTTGCAGATATTCGAGCCTTTCAAAACTAAAATTGGTGTGATTCAACAGCGAATTGACATCCTTGATGAGTACATTCAGTTTAGGGATAAGGTCCCTTGGAAATTTATCGCTTTTAAGAAAAGCAGAAATCATTCTCTGTTTATCTATAATATTCTCCCGAACCAACATAGTATTCTCCTGTAATTGGTTTATGTCGAGAAGCAGCTCCTCTCCCAATGATCCTCCGACACTAATTTTTTTGCTGTACTGTGCAATCTCTTTTGCCATAATCTCAATCATATCGGCATCCAGATCGATTCTGTTCTCCAGCAGTGCTGCCAAAATGTGATATCCCGTAGGCATAGTACGATAATTCGCAGTCATCTTTCTTTGAACATCAATAAAGCTTCGAAGCTGTACATGCCTGATTGTAACAAATATACCTTCACAAATTATAAAGGAGATAGCCTCCATTGTATAGCTGTCAGGGCCGGGTATCAGAAAGTTCGTATTGATGAATATGGCAGTTTCACTCTCAGAGTATCTGGATGAACTCTCAATCTCCTCTGCCTGAGCACGGCTCTGAAGAGTAGTATTGAGAAAGGCCTCTATTGCTCTCTTTTCATCGCCACCCGGCGAGGTGAGATCAATCCATAGCACATCGTCATATCCAAGATTATCGAGAGCTGTAACATCATCGGTAGTAATTACCTGTCCCTGATTTTTGTAGAAAATTTCGAGCATAACTTGATCCGTTGTGGTTAGTAACTAGTTTATCGTCCTCAAAATAGAGGTTCATAATAGGTTACTTATCGTCGGACTTTGGATTTAAGCTCTTCCAGAGCCAGGCTCCAGAAATCGGAAAGGCCCTCTCTCTTATCGGGAGTGAGGTTATATGAGATGTTATTTTTAAGATATTCATATGAAACCGCATATGAGAAATCGGAGCTGGAGCGGTGAAGAGCCTGTTCAATATTTTCAACTCCCAATTTAAGGGCATCGTTAAATCTTACCAGAAAATCCTCATCTATCTCCTTAGTTGTAACCCAGCAAGCAAAAACAAACGGATTTCCGTTAAATTTTATCCACTCCTCAGCTAAGTCATAAACAAAGTCGAATTTTTCGGAGTTCTTCATAGCCTTATCCCCGATAAGAATATAGGAGTTGTCAAAATCCAGTTCCTGTTGATAATAATTGAATTCGACAAACTCGGGAGATATTTTCCAGAATTTTTTAGCAAGTATTCGTGATAGAAGAACGGAGGTTCTGGAGTCGGTATCAAGAAAGATTTTTTCAATCTCTTCCAATGGCTTCCCACTGCAAAGCAGGACACTGGCAACTTTTCCTTCAGCACCAATACAGTAGTCTGAGATTATTTTAGCCCCTTTTATATTTGGGATTTCGGCAACCGGAATAATACCTATATCTACCTCCCCTCTCTTTATCTTATCTGCAGACAAAGATGGAACAGAGAAGTCGAATTCAAGCTCATCCGAAATCTCGTGACTCTGTAGTCCGTAAAGGAACGGAACAGTGTTTAGATAAGGTATAACAGATACTTTTACAGGCATTAGCCAAAATTGGTTTAAGTAAAACTTTGCAAAGTTAATATAAAAAATCCAAATGGTCTGCCAAAATTTTCAATCCCAGTAAAATCAAGATGACTCCTCCTGCCATTTCGGAGCGTTTTCCTATTTTATTTCCTATTCTCCTCCCCCATTTTATACCGATTGTGGCAGACAATATTGTAATGACCCCAATTGTGATTACTCCTCCAAAAATTTTAGCCTGAGAGATCCCAACAAATGCCAGAGTTACACCTGCAGCTACAGCATCTATACTTGTTGCAACGGCAGATCCTAATAATACTCTGGTATTTCTCAGATCGATACATACATCAGAATCTTTGGAAGAGAGACTCTCTCTTATCATCTTTACTCCCAGATACAAAAGGAGCAAAAAAGCGATCCAATGGTCGAATGAGCTGATTAATTGCAAAAAACTCCTGCCGGCAATCCAGCCGGCAAGAGTAAAGAGAGCCTGTATAAAACCGAATGTAAATACAATTTTTGCGAAGTTCAGCCTGGGTATCTGCGGAAGACAGATTCCCGATGATATGCATACTGCAAATGTGTCAAAACAGAGACTTACAGCCAATAGTATCAACTCGGCAAATGTCATTCACTACCCCTTTTTTGTACGAAGCAGATACATTCCTGCAAACGTAAACAGTCCGTTGAAAATAAGAATTGTAAAGCCAAAACCGAAACCCAGGAACTCCTTGCCGGCAAGATCCAACAGATAGCACAAAATAGGTGATACAATTGCGACATATGGTACAAAACGGTCCTTAACAGAATATTTTGTAAAGATCCCGAAGAAGAAAAGCCCTAATAGTGGTCCATAAGTGTATGATGCAAGCAGGTATACCAGATCAATTACAGTCTGATTATTTACTGCATAAAGTACAAGAATCAGCAAGAAAAAGAGAATAGCATATCCGGCGTGTGCAGTGTGTCTGATTTTAGATTTTTTCTGGTCAGAGAGATCATCTCTCTTGTTAAATCCTACAAAGTCTATACAAAATGAGGTAGTAAGAGATGTGAGGGCCCCCCCTGCGCTCGGATATGAAGCTGAAATCAAACCAATAATAAAAAACAGACCAACTCCCAAACCTAAATACGAACTTGCTATTGTAGGGAATAGTTTATCTGTCTGAGCCTTTGTGAATACACCCTGAGCATCTGCAAGTCCGATTGCGTGCATACCTCCAAGTTTAGAGCTGACATATATTGCAAGAACTGCTCCCAAAAGAAGGAAGAAGAAGTTCACAAATACTATTGTTATACTGGTAGTATAGACATTCTTTTGCGCGTCGTGTATATTCTTGCAAGACAAATTCTTTTGCATCATCTCCTGATCGAGCCCGGTCATTACAATAGTTATGAATATACCGCTGATGAACTGTTTGATTGCATTTGTACCACTGCTCCAGCGGAAATCAAACCATGATGAGTAATCGGTGTTGGCAACAGCAGATGCCATCTCTCCGAAACTCCAGCCCATCTCTCTTGCTACAAAAATAATAGTCAGGAAAACCGCCAGTAGCATAAATGTGGTCTGCAGCACATCTGTCCATATAATTGTCTTGACACCACCTTTGAACGTATAAAGGAAGATAAGAAACATAAAGATAAATGCCACTACCCAGAATGGAACGCTTCCCTCAGGTAAGAATGTGTGAAGTACCAGAACAACAACAAAAATTCTTACTGCAGCTCCAAGCACCCTCGATATCATGAATACGAAGGCACCGGTTTTATATGAGTAAAAACCGAACCTCTTTTCAAGATAAGTGTAAATAGAGGTCAGATTCATTTTGTAATAGAGTGGAAGAAGTACCTTGGCAATAACCAGATAACCTACTACAAATCCTAAAACCAACGGCATATAGAAAAAATTCTGATTAAGAACATTTCCAGGTACCGAGATAAATGTCACTCCGGATATTGATGTTCCTACCATTCCGTAGGCAACAATATACCATGGAGATTTTTTATTACCTGAAAAGTAAGAGCCGCTGTCAGATTTTCTGGTAGTAAGCCACGATACAAAAAATAGAAGTGCTGTATATAGCGTAAATGCTGTTAACAGCCAACTTAGCGGGAATTGATGCATAATATCTGTTTTTAGTTAAATATCAGAAGGTTTAAAAGGCTGCCTGTTCTGCACTGATCGACCAAGAGTAACCTCGTCGGTATACTCCAAATCGTCACCGAATCCCACACCTCGGGCAATTGTACTGATTTTTATATCCAGCCCGGAGAGTTTTCTGTAGAGGTAAAATGCAGTAGTTTCTCCCTCCATTGTAGTGCTTAGTGCAAGGAATACCTCTTTTACATCCTCTTGTGCAGCCCTCTCAATAAGAGAGTCTATCTTGAGATCTGATGGTCCGATACCATCCATCGGAGAGATTATCCCTCCCAATACATGGTAAACCCCATTGTACTGTTCGGTATTCTCAATACTGATAACATCTCTTATACTCTCGACGACACAAATAACGCCTCTATCTCTCTTTGAATCGGAACAAATTTCACATTTTTCGGAGTCAGAGATCATATTACACTGATTGCAATAGTGAATCTCATTTCTCATTTTTATGAACGAGTTGCCAAATCTCTCCACATTCTCCTTAGGTAGTGCCAAAAGATGCAGAGCATACCTCAGAGCACTCTTTTTTCCTACCCCTGGTAAAGAGGAGAACTCTTCAACTACACTCTGTAATAACTCCGATGGAAGGTTTGGCCTAAACATGGTCTATCTATTTGTTAGCCAAGTAGAAATCTACAGCCTTCCTGACAGATCCATGCTCCAGAAGAAGTGATTTTGCATATTCATAATCGGTAATTCCCGACTCATCCATAATCATTTTTGTACCCCTGTCCACAAGTTTAGCATTGGTAAGTTGCATATCTACCATTTTGTTACCCTTTACGTGGCCTAGTCTAATCATTGAGGATGTAGAAATCATATTTAGAACAAGCTTTTGAGCTGTTCCCGATTTCATTCGTGTACTTCCTGTAACAAACTCAGGACCAACAACAGCAGCTATTGGAATATCAACTTCAGCTGCAAGAGGGGAATCGGGATTACAGGTAATACATGCTGTAAGAATACCTCTCTTTCTAGCCTCTTTAACTGCGCCTATAACGTACGGAGTTGTACCTGAAGCGGCAATACCGACAACGACATCATTTTTACCAACCTTCCAAGGTTGCATATCATTCCAGCCGCCTTCCCAGCTATCTTCAGCCGCTTCAACAGCCTTTCTGATAGCAGTATCACCTCCGGCAATTAATCCTATAACCAGATCAAAAGGTGCTCCATATGTAGGAGGAATCTCCGAAGCATCGAGAATACCCAAACGTCCGCTGGTTCCCGCACCGAGGTAAAATAGTCTGCCCCCCATCCTCATTCTCTCCACAATGCCGTCAACAAGTTTTTCTATTTGAGGAATACACTTTTCAACAGCATAAGGAACTGTCTTATCTTCCTGGTTCATATTCTCCAGAAGCTCTCTGGTAGACATTTTGTCCAAGTTGCTATAATTTGAGGATTGCTCGGTTACTTTCTTCATTTTAATAAACTTTTATGATATTCTTCCAATCCGTCGATTGGTGATTTTAATACTTTACCTATTTTCATACCCCTCTCGGCGGCTGCTTCAATTAGCATATCCTTAAAGTGATAAGCTATCGAACCAACCAGATTTACCTGATAATTTTTGTAGTCATATTGCGAAATATTTCTGGCAAAAAATTCAGAGAAGGCGTTTTTAAGAAGAGTCTTAACATATTCACTTTCACGATTTTCATTAAGAAAGATTGTAAAAGTGGCAAGGAATCTGTTTGGATATGGCTGGCGATATACTCTCTCTACGATAGCACCGTAATTCAGACCATATTTTTCATTAAATTTAGCATTCAGATCTGCAGGGAGCTGTCTCTTTAGATAGTCGGATACCAATTTTTTACCAAGGACAGCACCACTACCCTCATCGCCCAATATATATCCACAGGCAGGTACATTATCTGCAATTTTCTCTCCATCGAAAAAACAGGAGTTAGAACCTGTCCCCATAATGCAAGCTATACCAGGAGAGCTCCCGCAAAGAGCTCTTGCCGCTGCGAGCAGATCTGTATAAGCCTCAGCAGTACAACCCGGGAAAAGTTCCGAAAAGCAGCTCTTTAGCATATCAATTTTATCTGCAGCAACACCTGCTCCATAAAAATAGACCTCTTTAATCTCGCATTTAATATTAGGCAGCAGATTTGTAGTTAGCTCTTTTATAATCTCTTCATGAGACTGGAAATATGGATTAATTCCAGCTGTAGAGGCAGAGTCACTTCTTCCGTCGGAATAAATAACTCTCCAATCAACTTTTGTAGAACCACTATCGGCAATCAGTATCATAATGTATCGGATTTAGTTGGCAAATGTAGCTATTTTGACTGCTATTTCAAAACCTCTCCATACTTTCTCCACTCCCTTATTCCTACCACAGATGCAGCAAAATATATAATATAAAGAACAAACGTAAGGTATAACGATGAATATAAATATAGTAGTGAAGAGGCAGCATTTACAATCATCCATAAATACCACTGTTCTATATATCTTCTGGAGAGCCATAAAGTTGCCGTGATACTCAGAGAGGCAATTGCAGAGTCGGCAATCGGGTATGGATCATTGCTATACAGTCTTAAAAGAGTTGACAAAAGAAGGGTTAAGGCTGCCGTTAAGAGCAGATATATAATTACACTCCCGGCCGATATCCTCTTAAAAAAAGGATCTGCAGAGAGTTTGTCTCGCTGTTTGGACCAGGAGATCCATCCATAAATGCTCATTATTACAAAGAACGCCTGAATTCCAGCAGAGGCATAGAGAGACTGAGTTGAAAATACTGCAACATAAACCAGCCCGGAAACAATCCCGATTATCCACATCTGGCTCTTCTGTTTTATCTCCAGCCATAGATAGATCAAAGCACTTAATGCGCCAAAGAGTTCAAGTAACATAATCAGAATTTGAAGTTTACTTTAATTGTAAAATTGGTTCCCGGTTGTGGGAATAGTCCGTCCTCTATATAATCTTCAGCTCCGGATTCAAATTGCGCTCTGTATACCCAGGCATTTGAGAAGTACTCTCTATTGAATATGTTATTCACAAAAAGTGATATTCCGGCAGAAGTTCCATTCTTAAATTTCAGCTCCCTGCCGGCAGATAGGTTAAATGTTAAATAGGCAGGAATTGAAAAATCATCGTTCGAGGAGTTGTCATAATATTGCTTCCCGACAAATTTTGAGTTGACCGAAAATAAGTAGCCTGAACCGTTCTCAAACTTAAGAGCAGAATATGCAATAATCTCCGGTGAATATGATATATTCGTACTTGAATATTTTACCGATCTCTGACCTATATAATTCCAATCGTCAGGATTGTCGTATAACTCTGTCCATAACGTAAAGTTCTTAATCTTGTTCCTGCTTAAAGTCGCATTACCCTCAAATGCAATATTTTTACATATTCTCCAGGCTATTTCTGCCTCCACACCTCTCCGATATGAGTCAGGAACATTCTCTTTTATTACATATCCTGTCTCGCTTAGTTTTCCTGTTGGCACAAGTTGATCCTTGTATTCCATAAAATAGAGATTTAGAGAGCCCGAAAATCTCTCACTCTCATATCTGTAGCCAGCCTCATAATCAACAAGTTTTTCGGATTTCATACTATTGCCACCGGCCGATTTGATGGCATCTTTCAAGTCGGAACGTGTCGGCTCCTTGTGACCTACGGCAACGGAGAAGTATGCTGTTCCTCCATTTTTACCTTTAATCAGCACACCAGCCCTCGGATTAAAAAAGTTATAAAAAGAGTAGTAGTCAAGTGAAGTAAGATCGTCATCGGGACCTCTGAGGCGATATGTAACTCTTCTATATTGAAGATCCAAATATGAGTAAAGATTACCTACCAGCCTCTTCTCCAATTTTGAAAAAACTGTAAAATCACTCTTATCGCCCCTGTTATCGTACCAGCGATATTTTTGTTGAATACTCTCATTATATTTGGACCACAATACTTTGCCAAAGTGACGACCATCAAAAGTAGAGTAAAAGATTCCTGTAGTTGAGCGGCAATCTTCAGTTATATAATTCAGAGAGAAATTTGCAGCATAGTAATCGTTATCAAGTATCTGCCTGATTATAAAATCGGATTTTGAATAATTTACTCCATTAACAGTTTGGTTTGGAAATCCATATTTTGAAAATTTACGGTTATACTTGTAATTTTCGTAGTAACCGAAACCATTTGTATAATTTAATGTAAAGGATGTAAATAATCTGTCGGAAAACTGGTGTTGCCAGGCCCCCTGCAGGTGCATCTGCTTATAGTTATCTGTTTCGTTATCGTAGTATCTTACATTTCCTGCCTCATCAAAATATTCGCCTGCTGGATTGTATCTTCGGTTGCTCGTCAACATATAACCAGGTGTTCCGTTCCAGGCAATTCCTGTCTTTTGATCGCCATAGAGGAAATTGATAGCCACATTATCTTTTCTCTTGGTATAACCTGCTCTAATATACAGTGAGTTCAGATCTCCTCCGGAATTTCTCACATAACCGCTTCCATGATTGTTAGAGTACCTGATATCAAAACTACTCCCGTTTTCAAGCAATCCGCTTCCGGCTCCCAAGGTTGTTGTGACTGTATTCCAACTGCCATAGGAGAACTCACCCGATCCATATGCATCGCTGTTAATGGAAAGCGTTTGCATATTTAATGACGCCCCAAACGCCCCGGAGCCGTTGACAGATGTACCGATTCCTCTTTGAAGCTGAGCATTTTGGATAAAAGAGGTTAGCGCCGGAAGGTCTACCCAAAACATCTCCTGAGATTCAGAATCGTTCAATGCAATACCGTTAAGTGTAACATTTATTCTGGATCCGTCACTACCCCTTACTCTCATATAGGAGTAACCAAGTCCGTTACCTCCCTCGGTTGTGGATACTACCGACGGAAGATTAGATAACATCATAGGGATCGAACCCGATGGTGAACTGCTGTTAATCTGCTTACCGGATAGATAGGACCATGCTACCGGTGTGTTTTTGCCTGCTCTTACAGCCTGAACAACAATACTGTCCAGTTTAACAATAACATTTTTTTCTTTTTGCTCATTTTGAGCCAGGGAAATAAATGGAAATAAAAAAACCCCGCATAATAAACTTAATTTTTTCATAATTAAATATTTAAAAGCAGGGGGTAAAAAAGATGTATGTACGCTTTCCCTTCGCCGGTATTATCCGTATCAGGTTAAAGGGTATAATCTCAGCCTTACGGCACCCCCAAGCATTGTATAATGCAATGCAAATATAACATAAAATTGAATTCTCCTCCTTTTTTTTACCTTTGCACCCGGTGGGTCGCTCTGCCGCCCGAAAGGGAGGAAAGTCCGGACAGGGTAGAGCAAGGCTCTGCGGAAATCGCAGCAGGGTGTAAATTCTGGCAAACCGTAACAGAAAAAAACCGCCCTTAGGGGTAAGGGTGAAAATGTGGGGTAAGAGCCCACGATTCGGTTTGGTGACAAATCGGATGTACGGCCAGCCTCCTGCAAGGCCATGTATACCGGCAGCTAAGAGTTGCTCGCTCTTTGCCGGGGGGTAGGCTGCAATAGATAAATGGCAGAGGCCCGAAAGGGTACAGAATCCGGCTTACAGACCCACCTTTTTTTAAAATAATTTTGGATGATCCTCCTCCAATCTACGGAGTATGGATGAGATAATCGCCTCCCGACAAAAACCTGTCTGAGATTTAATATTGTATTTTTTGAAGAAAGCGTTGAGAGCCTCCATCTCTTTATCGTTAAAAAGGATGGTTTTACGGTGCCTGCGGATCAATTTCTCCCTGTTAACCGGAACATCGGAAATATTACTTCTCTTTCTTTTCAATTTCCGCTTCAATTAACAGTTTATATTTTAAAACATCATCGCTTGGCAATACCTTGTACGAGTATTCCAGCCATTGCAATGCAAGTTCGAGCCTGCCAGACATTTCGCAGGCAAGTGCTATATTATATGCAGCAGCAGATGTGATTTTTGGATTTTTTTCATCGATAATTGCGCTCCACAACTTAATAGCATCATCCCATTTAAAGCTCATTGCCTTCATATAGGCATCAATCCATTCAGGATTGTAGTATACATATATTTGGCGTAACTGCGGTTCCCATTGAGGAACAATAATATGAGCCATCTCTCTCCCTACCGATTTGGAAATAGCTGAGTAGAGTCTGGACTTAATATTATCGCTATCAAGGTACTCTCTCTCATTTGGCGTAAGCTCTACATAGGCTGTATCACTGTAACTGAATGATGGTAGTGTACCAAAATCATTATCGAAACCGGAAATGCTTATAAAAGTTGGAACCTTGAAGTTTAATGAATTGCTGTCAAGATTTTTAACAGGCTTCTCATATATCAAAGATTCAAGAATGATTACCAGGTCAGATGATGAGATTTCCAAGAGTTTCTCACCGCTTAATGAATCTTTTGCTCTGAGTAAATCCTCCCTGATATTGAATGTCGGTATCTCTCCGGCATTAAGAGATAGTTTATCCTCCAACCCTCGTGCAAGGTCAATGCAAAATTGGGACATATTGGATGAATCATTGACCAGATATCTGGTTTCAAGATTTGACGATCCAGGTATTATGGCAAAAATCGCAATAGATTTACCATTTACAGGATAACTCAGCTTATTGCTATCTTTTACATCAATATAAAAATTCTGCAATACCGGCGCACAGGAGCTTACTATTAATAGTGCTACTGCAAAAACAACCGGTATTGAGAATTTTTTATTCATAACTTACATTTTCATACCTCCGCAGACAGATATTACCTGCCCTGTAACATATGACGAAAGGTCAGATGCCAGGAAGAGACATACATTTGCCACATCTTCGGGTGTTCCACCCCTTTTCAGAGGAATCTTTTCTGCCCACTCCTTCTTGACATCATCAGGGAGCTTATCTGTCATTTCGGTCATAATATATCCGGGTGCTACAGCATTTGCTCTTACCCCTCTTGATCCAAGCTCCTGTGCTATGGATTTTGCCAATCCAATCATACCGGCTTTTGATGCAGAATAGTTAGCTTGACCTGCATTTCCACCAACACCTACAACTGAACTCATATTTATAATACTTCCCGTTCTCTGTTTCATCATGACAGGAGTAACTGCGTGCACAAAATTGAATGCCGATTTTAGGTTTACATTAATCACTGCATCCCACTGATCCTCGGACATTCTCATCATAAGGCCATCTTTTGTAATTCCGGCGTTATTTACTAAAATATCAATTCTTCCAAACTCCTTTACAGACTCTTCTACAACTTTATGTGCATCTTCAAAAACAGCTGCATTTGAAGCTAAAGCCAGTACCTTAACTCCCAAAGATTCAAGTCCTGCCTTAGTCTCAAGCGCACTCTCATTAAGGTTCAGGTCTGTAAATACAATATTAGCTCCCTCCGATGCAAATTTAAATGCAATCGCCTTTCCGATCCCTCTTGCAGCACCGGTAATAAGAGCTACTTTTCCTTCTAAAAGTTTCATTTTTTAATAGTTAAAGTTAAACAAATCTCGCAAGCAGATCATATTCATCTGCATTATCTATTATCACATTCGCAAATGTACCAATAATATTTTTAGAATTTATATCGGTTTTTAAACTATCTGCCCCTATAAGAATCTCGCCGTCAACTTCGGGGCTCTCTTTCTGGCTTCTTGCTGTATAAACTTTGCCGTCAAAAGAGTCTATCAACACCCTCTCAATACTTCCAATTCTTGAGCTGTTATACTCCAAAGAGATTGAAGATTGCACCTCCATTAGTCTCGCGAATCTCTCATCCTTTATACTTTGAGGAATATAATCCCTATAATTTAATGCTCCGAAAGTACCCTCCTCTTTTGAATAAGTAAATGCCCCAAGCCTCTCGAATCGTGACTCCTTCACAAATGAGATTAACTCCTCAAAAGCCTTGGAGTCTTCGCCCGGGTGGCCGACGATCATAGTTGTCCTCAAAGCAATGCCAGGCACAAGTTTACGGAATTTTTCAACTATTCTCCTGGTCTCATCGCCGCTTATATTTCGTCGCATTTTGTCGAGAACTCTGTCGGATATATGTTGCAGCGGGATATCCAGATACTTGCATATCTTTGGTTCCGATGCCATTAATTCAAGCAGATCCTCAGGAAAAGCAGCCGGATACGAGTAGTGTAATCTGATCCACTCAATGCCTTTTATCTCTGTAAGCCTCCTTAACAGATCCGTTATCATCCTCTTTTTATAGAGATCAACACCATAATATGTTGTGTCCTGAGCAACTACTATAAGCTCTTTTACTCCTGATTCCGCCAGAGAGACTGCCTCTTCAACAAGAGCCTCCATTGGAACAGATTTGTGTACACCTCTTATTAGAGGTATCGAACAAAATGCACAACCTCTGTCACACCCCTCTGAAATCTTGAGATATGCATAGTGTTTTGGGGTTGTAAGATAGCGCAGATTTGAGAGAGAAGAGTTATATTTTTTCCCAAGAGCAGATACTACAGACTCCTGATCGAACGCGCCATAGAAGCCGTCAACTTCAGGTATAGAATCTCTTAACTCATCGCCATATCGCTGAGATAGGCAGCCGAATACAAGTACCTTATCTGTCACACCCCTCTCTTTCTCCTCTACTGCAGCAAGAATTGCATCTATCGACTCCTGCTTTGCATCTTTGACAAAGCCACAGGTGTTCAGAATTATCGCATCAACTTTGTGATCTCGTGAAAAATCCCCATCCGATGCAATTTCAATTCCCGAAGCAGACAACTGCCTGAGCAGATGTTCAGAATCAACTCTATTTTTGGAACAGCCTAATGTAACCAGCTTTACTCTCATTGCTCCTTCTCCTCAAAATCGAGGGAGGCAAAGCTCCTTAATTGATTATACCACTCTACAACCTTCTTCATATGAGAGACATAGAATCTATCTCTGTCGTAATTTGGGATAACTTTGTCAAAGAACTCTTTAAGTACTGCAGGATCAGCCTTTGCCGATGGCGCCTCTTCGGATGAAAGATAATCTCTCATTGCTTCAAGAACTTTTTGGAGCGGGAGCTCCTCTTCTGTGGTAAAGATTGATATATCGGAGAGAGATGTCATTCTGCTCTGCATCCCGAAAAGTGATCTCTTTTTGGAAGAGAGTGATTCTACAATAACTCCTGAATTAGCCTGGTTAATAAACAGGAAAAGACCTGCTTGTCCCGAAACTGATAAAATTTTTTGTAAGTTGGTTTTCATAAATCAGTTAATACCTCTATCTTTTTTAATTGTATCGTATGCCTGTTGTATTTTCTTAAATTTCTCCTCTGCAGCCTTTTGAATATCTGCTCCAAGATTGGAAACCTTATCGGGATGGTGTTTAACTGCAAGTCTCCTGTATGCCTTTTTTACATCATCGTCCGATGCGCTCTTATCTATTTCAAGCACCTGATAAGCTGCGTCCAATCCTTTATCGAACATTGCAAAGACCGATTCACTGTCGCTACTTGGGATACCAAGTGAGAGAGCAATTTGTCTTAATACCCGCAATTCGTCGGAACTCACCTGTCCATCGGCCTGCGCTATTCCAACAAGAAAATGGAGTAACTGCAGACGGGCAGATGGATTCATATTTACCCTTATCTGCTCTCCAACAGAACGAATATCCACATCTTTTTGCAACAGCTCTTTTAAGAATAGAGAGGCCTGATTTGTAGCATCTGCCCCAAAATTGTCAGAGATAAATCTCTTGACATAATCCAGTTCCGATTTCATCACTCTTCCATCGGCCCTCATGACAGCAGAAGAGAGAACAAGAAGGCTTACCAAAAAGCTGTTTCTCTGTTCGGTTTGCGAAAATGCTGCTGATGTACCTCTACTCCCTTGTGAATTTCCCGAATCGAAAATCGATCCCAAAGCAAATCCCAGAATCCCGCCGATTGGTCCACCTAGTGCCCAACCTAAAGCTCCTGAGATCCATTTTCCGTAACCCATTTTATATTAGCAATTTAATGTTGTGGTGAGCTGTTTCAAAACATCACATATTTGTGGGAGAACAGCTCTTTTTCCATCCGCAAATATAATATAATCGGCTTTTGAGAGCATATCTGCACTGCTCATTTGTCTATTAATTCTTTCAATTACCTGTCTTTCATCGACAGAGTCTCTTTTAATTACCCTTGCTATCCTCACATCAATTGGAGCATCAACAACAAGTATACCATCGATGCAGTTTCTAAATATCTGAACATCGAGAATAATTGCGGATTCGATTATAATCAGCGATTTTCCTCTCTGCCGGCACTCGCTTTTCCAGGCCAGAAAATCCTTCAACACATATGGATGAACGATTTCATTTACCTTGTTGAGTAACCTGGGATTGCTGAATATGATTTTTGCAAACAGTGCTTTTTGCAGAACTCCCTCTGAAACAATCTCATCTCCGAGAAGAGTGGTTAGCTCGCAAAGAAGTTCACTCTCCGAATGGTATAGCATTTTTGCTCTCTCATCGGCATAGTAAACCGGAATTCCCATAGCTGAAAAGACTTTACACACATAGGACTTTCCGCTTCCTATTCCCCCAGTGCAGGCCAGAGTATACATTTTATCTCTATTTTGAAGGAGTCACCGAATAATAGACCTCTGTTGTAGAATAGCTTATCCCTTTAACCGGTCTAAGTTTGATTACCCCCGATTTATTCTGGAGTATTCCCGCCAGATCTATATTCTCAGTATAGAGTGTATCGGTGCTTCCAATTGTCTCATATGAACCGAATATAGTAATAAATTCCGGAGTAAGTGTAATATTGTACTGTGAATTACCACCTGAGACCACTTTGTTGTTAATTACCGGAACAACAACTACACGGCGGGAGCTTCTCCTCGGAAACTCAAACTTAACAGTATCGGTGGTTATTGAAACTTCGGAAACATTACCTGCTATAATATCCGCAATCTGTTCTCTCACATCGGCTGTTCTTAAATAAAACAGCTTGTCGGAAACCTCGGATCTCTTAAGCAATCGCGGATTAACCTCTATTACGATCTCTTCAGGAGCATTTGAGTAGCTCCTACTCAGTACATAAAATCCGGTCGAGAGCCCCTTGACTATTATAGGCTCCGATGAGAGAGCATCTGATGCTCTGCCGGAGAGGCTGGTTTTTATTCTAAGATTGTATTGGAGGTATACTATCTGCTCTTCGGATAGTTTGTGAATCATCCAGGTAATAAATGCCAAAAAGAGACAGAACAAAAATAGTAATAATTGTCTGCCCCTTTCGTATGAAAAAAACGGTTTCCAAAGCTTTGCCATGGATGGGAGTCTACTTCTGAATATCTGTAACGTCTTTAACTACAGAAGATTTATCTACTTTAATCTTTACATTTGAGTCAATCTCCACAAGTAGGGTTGTCTCCTTAACCTCAGTAACAGTACCATAGATACCGCCTAGTGTAATTACCTTATCGCCTCTTTTAAGACTTTCGCGAAACTTGTTGAGCTCCTTCTGTCTCTTTTGTTGTGGTCTTATCATAAAGAAGTACATAACCACAAAAATCAAAAGCATCATTATAAGGAAACTCCACTGGCCGCCTCCCTGTTGGGCAGGAGCTGCTCCGCCCTGTAGAAATACTAAATAATTCATATAAATTCTTTTATTAATTGTTTACAAAAATAGTTTAATCTATTGAGCCTACCAAGCCCCGTCCCCTTTTTTCTATCTTCCCCTCTTCCTTAAGACCGAATAGGACCTTTTCCAATATTCCATTTACAAAAACCTTGCTATTCTGTGTACTGTAATATTTGGAAATCTCAACAAACTCATTGATTGTCACCTTAATAGGTATTGATGAAAAAGATACGGCCTCTGAGATACCCATGACAATAAGGCAGGTATCTGTGCTTGCAAGTCTCTCCGGCTCCCAGTTATGGACATATTTGGCAAGAAGTGACACATAGTCGTCATAGTGGAGCATTGAGTGTGTAAGCAGTCTTAAAGCATACTCCTTATCCTCCTCCTGAAGGAAGATCTCGGGAAACTTAAGTTTGCCAGATGGTTTGAGGTGAGAGAGCATCTTGATGATGATATCTGCAACATAAGCTATATCATCTGCCCAGTAGATATTCATATCCTCAAGTATTTCGTACAATGCATCATTATCTTCGAGCTCCTCTCTAAAAAATGATATAATGAGAGCTTTGTCGCTGTTAAAATCGCACTTCTCTGAGCTCATATACTCTTTGAAATAATCTTTGGAGTAGAGCGATGTGAGCAGACTTTTTACGAAAGGTTTGCATGAGGCCCACACCAGTCCTCTTTTTGTGCAGTAATCAATCAACTCTTTATTTTCCGAAAGCATCTCCGATACTCTATTCTCTACGAACCGCATATTAGGATTTGCCTCCTCTGGTGTTGGATGATACTTGCTTTTACCTATTTCAATTTTATCAACAGCTTGTTTTTTAAGTTCATAAGGAAGCATAAGAAGAAAATAGAGGAGATCAAGTGTCTTTTCACAGCTGAGCAACAGCTCTTTTTCGGCCGCCTGATAGCTCTCCCTTCCCGCGTAAATGCGACCGAATAAAATTTTAAATACTTTGATTCTCAATAGTCTTCTGTTAATCATAAAATGGATGTTTTTTTAGAAATATTTTGCAAATATAGGGTTTTAGCATTAAAAATTAATTTTATCTTTGTAAATGAAATTTAAACTTAACTAAGATGTACTTCGAAGATTACGAAAACTCCGACTCGCAAGAGCGCAACGGTGATGATGTTTACTCAAAACCGGTAAGAGCAGGTAAAAGAACCTATTTCTTTGATGTCAAGGCTACAAAAAACAATGATTACTACCTTACCATTACAGAGAGTAAAAGAAGAGTAGATAAAGACGGGCGCTTTGTTTACGACAAACACAAAATTTTCCTTTACAAAGAGGATTTCGAAAAATTTTCGGATGGGTTGAAAGAGATTATAGAATTTATAAAATTGAAGGCCCCCGTTCCAACAGAAACACCAAAGGATATTACATCAAATTCTTTTTCCGATGTAAATTTTGAAGAACTTTAACTCTTTACAGAGAACAGAATAATGAGAATGACAGAATTGTCATTCTTTTTTTTTAAAAAATAAAAAGACCGACATTTGATGTCGGTCTTTATTGAGGTACCCAGCAGAATCGAACTGCTGTTCACGGTTTTGCAGACCGGTGCCTCACCACTCGGCCAGGGTACCCTGTTGGGACTGCAAATATAGCTAAATCTTCCATATTAACAAAAAAGAGAGACTAAGGTTCATTCATAACACTATTCTGATGGTTTATGGACTCTTGGTGCACTGCCTTGAACAGCAAGTCAATAAACTCTTCACTTAACCCCTTGGCAAGACCCTTTTTTAATGCACCTTTTATTATCTCTTCCCATCTGTTTGTCTGGAGAATAGTGATATTATTCTCTTTTTTTACCCTTCCGATCGCCTCGGCAACCTTCATCCTCTGCTCGAGAATATCGAGTATCTGGTCGTCATAAATATCAATTTGAGAACGAAGATCTGCCAATATCTCAACAAAAGATGTGTTATCGGAGGTTGGTGTTCTCAGCACCAGTTTGGAGAGAATGGCCCCGAGAGCCTCCGGAGTGAGTTGCTGATTTTTGTCACTCAACGCACACGAAGGGTCACAGTGTGTCTCAATCATCAATCCATCAAAGTTGAGGTCCATTGACCTTTGTGATATCTCATATATAAATTCCCTGGCTCCGCCTATATGGCTTGGATCACAAATTAGTGGCAATTCGGGAAAGTTTGTCTTCATTTCAATAGGTATCTGCCACTTTGGCTGATTTCGGTAGAGAGTCTTTTCATATGCCGAAAATCCCCTGTGTATTGCGCCAATATTCTTTATACCTGCCTTATTTATCCTCTCCAGAGCACCGATCCATAATTCAGGATCGGGATTTACCGGGTTTTTAACAAGTACTGTTGTTTCAACTCCCGCCAATGCATCTGCTATCTCTTGCATGGCGAAGGGATTGGCAGATGTTCTGGCTCCTATCCACAACACATCCACACCGAATTTAAGGGCATCATTAACATGAGAGGAGTTTGCAACCTCTGTTGCAACAGGCAATCCTAACTCTCTCTTTATATCTCTAAGCCAAACCAGCCCCTCTCTTCCTACTCCCTCAAATGCTCCGGGACGTGTTCTTGGCTTCCAGATTCCTGCCCTGAATATATCCACCCTATTCAATGAGACAAGCTCTCTGGCTGTTTTAAACATCTGCTCCTCACTCTCAGCACTGCAAGGACCTGCAATTGTCAGAGGGCGTCCTTTATAAAATTTCCATCTGTTGATGGGATTAATTTCAAACTTGTTCTCCATATATATTAATTTAGTATCTTCTTAATTTCATTTGCCTTTTCCATTAATCTGCACAGATTTTCACTATCAGCTGCCTTAATGTAATCTCTGAAAAGATTCATCTTTTCCAGATAGGTATCCAATACCTGAGTTATATACTCGGCATTCTGAATAAATATCGGGGCCCAGGTTTCAGCATTACTTTTGGCAAGCCTGACAGTTGATTCAAATCCTCCGGCGGCCAGAGTCAAAATATTCTCCTCGTCTCTCTCTTTCTCCAGAACACTTAATGCCAGCGAAAATGAGGTAATATGCGATATATGGGAAACGTAAGCGACGTGGAGATCGTGTGCTTTCGAATTCATATATTTCACCTTCATATTCAAGACCTTGAACATTTCAAGCACTCTATTGAGCTGCTCCTTGCCAGATCTCTCTCTATCACAAATTATTACGTGCTTATAATCAAACAGTTTGCTAATTGCAGCCAGTGGGCCGGAGAACTCAGTTCCTGCCATTGGGTGAGCTGCTACATAGTTCTCTCTGGCAGGGTGATTTTTGACAGATTCTGCTATTTCAGATTTGGTTGAACCCATATCTACAACAACTTTTGAAGTGCCCTTCACTCTGTCCAGCACAAAAGGGAGCATAGACTCAATTGCTCCGACAGGAGTGCATAATATAATCATATCGCTTTCACCTATAGCTTTTTCAAGAATTTCTGTTCTATCCACAAGCTCCGTAAGTACTGCAATATTACAGTGCCTGATATTGTTGTCGACACCAATAATTTCCGAGGCGAATCCCCTCTTTTTCAGATCAAGAGCCAGCGATCCTCCGATCAGACCTAGCCCGGCAATTGCTATTTTCATAATATTTTACTGACTCTTTCTATAGATTCATTTAATTTTGACGTATCGGAGCAGAGGGATATTCTGATATATTTTTCTCCATTACTTCCGAACACTTTACCTGGGGTTATAAATATATTTGCCTCATAGAGAAGTTTATCTGCAAGCTCCTCTCCACTTGAATATTTATCTGATACTCTGCCCCATAAAAAAAGACCACTCTGTTTTTTATCATATGAGCATCCGGTCATATCAAGAATTTTTTCTGCAAGCGCTCTTCTCTGGATGTAAACTTTATTGATCGAATTGTACCAATCGCTATCTACCGATAGGGCTTTTGCGGCCGCAAGCTGCATTGGTCTGAACATTCCCGAGTCCATATTGCTCTTAATCTTGACTACTGCAGATATATATTCTTTGGCTCCAGCAACCATACCAATCCTCCACCCGGGCATATTATGCGATTTGCTAAGAGAGTTTAACTCCAAAGCAACATCTTTTGCTCCCTCAACAGATAGAATACTCAGATAGTTCTCGTTAAGTATGAAACTGTAAGGATTATCATTACATATTAGTATATTATGTTTCTTACCAAATTTAATAAGTTTTTCAAACAACTCTTTCGTGGCAGATTCTCCAGTTGGCATATGCGGATAGTTAACCCACATTAATTTTACTCCTTCCAGACCCTCATTCTCAAGCTTTTCAAAATCGGGAAGCCATTGCCTCTCTTCCGATAAAGAGTAGCTTCGCACATTTGCTCCGACTAATTTGGAAACAGATGAGTATGTAGGATAGCCGGGATCCGGAACAAGAACACTCTCACCCGGATTTACAAATGCCATGGTAATGTGCATCACACCCTCCTTTGATCCTATAAGAGGCAATATTTCGGTGAGATAATCAAGTTTTACTCCATAATATCTAATATACCAATCGGCAAATGCATGTCTGAGCTCGGGAATTCCGTTATAGCTTTGGTATCCGTGATTCTCAGGTGCCGTCGCAGCCTCCCTTAGGACAGTTAGAACATCATCCGAGGGCGGCATATCCGGACTCCCTATACCTAAGTTAATTATATCTGCACCGGCTTTTCTAAGAGAATCAACCTCTTTTAGTTTCCGTGAAAAATAGTACTCCTGAACCAACTCACTCCTGTGAGAAGGCTTAATCTTCGGATGGTTGTCTTCCATTGTTGTACTCTCCAAGTATTTGTAAGTTTACAGTAAGCGGTTTGATTGCATCGAGAGACTGTTTGTATCTCTCATAATTGTCGAAAAGAAGGTCTATATAGAAAAGGTACTCCCACTCCACACCAACAACCGGCAAAGATTGAATCTTGGAAAGATTCATATCATAGAATGAAAGAACCGAGAGAACCTGTGATAATTTACCCGACTGGTGCGGAAGGGAGAAGCATAGAGATGCCTTATTAATCTTTCTCTTCTGTTTATTAAACAGCTCAATTACTCCTTTATTTCCGGTAATAATTTGAAAGCGTGTAAAGTTTCTTTTATTATCCTCAACCCCCTCTTTAACAATCTGCATTCTGTACATTTTTGCAGCCAGCTCCGACGCAATAGCTGCTGCATTTTCCATTTTCTCCTCCTTTATCATTTTAACACTAAGCGCAGTATCATCTGCATCAACAACCTTCACACCCCTTTTGCGCAGTTCATTCAAATATAAATGACACTGCTGGATTGCCACAGGATGTGAGTAGATCTCATTTATATCCTCAATAGTTTTACCGGGCAGAGTGATCAAATTTTGAACGACACGCAGATATTGCTCACCTATAATTGTCAATCCGCTCTCCCTTATAAATGTATAGTTCTGAAGAATACTCCCTGCAACAGAATTTTCAATCGCAACTATTCCACACTCGGCCTGTTTCTCTGCCAAAATGTTAAACAGATCAGAAAATGTATCACATGGGACAATGGAAACTGGAATTTTCCCAAAAAAATTTTTGGCGGCAATCTCATGAAATGCTCCGAATCCGCCCTGAATGGCAACGCTAACTCTTTGGTCGTTCATAAAAAAAAAGAGGCCCTCACAAAGGGCCTCCACATTATTGGTTTATGTTTATGAACACATAACGCTTCAGCCCCTTTTGTCGTAAAAGAAGTAATAAAAATAAAAGCTGAAAAGCGAATTGTGTCCTCTCATTTCGAGTGATATTATCGAATGCAAATATATAGGATTTTTTTATTGTTGATTCAAAAATGTTAAAATTTGTTGCAAATATTTTGAATCTACCTCATCGAATGAAGCTAACTCTTTGCTATCCAAATCTAAAACCGCAGTTACATTTTCATTGTTTATAACCGGAACTACTATTTCCGATCTTGAGAGAGAACTGCATGCGATATGACCGGGAAATTTATCGACATCGGGGACAATAATAGTTTTTTTCTCCCTCCAGGCAGATCCGCAAACACCTTTGCCATAAGCAATAGATGTGCAGGCAACTGGCCCCTGAAACGGTCCAAGCACAAGTCTCTCACCGTTAGGATCGATCTTCTTTTTACGAACTATATAGAATCCTACCCAGAAAAAATCAAATACCTCCCTGAGTGCGGCACATATATTTGCCATATTTGCGATAATATCATCCTCTCCTGCGCAAAGAGCCTCAATTTGCGGAACCAGAGCAAGATATTTCTGCTCTTTTGTCCCATCCGAAACTATTATAGATTCCATAATAAAAAATCATTATTCAACATATAGAATTAACCCCTTAAGATACTCGCCTTCCGGGTGATAAATATTAACCGGATGATCGGCAGGCTGCGTCAATCTTCCGATTACGGATACTTTTCGACCAGTTTGCGCAGCCGCTGAGAAGATCGCCTGGGCAAACGAAATCTTATCGACTGCTTGAGAACAGGAGTATGTAAATATAATTCCACCTGATGATATCTTAGAGATTGC
>OFJB01000376.1_pt1 | contig 22332 bp, 21 predicted proteins | sample 1775081 | NCBI WGS metagenome assembly OFJB01 (sample SAMN08195771, study PRJEB24354) | sludge metagenome | isolation source: initial sludge from phenol fed wastewater aerobic bioreactor | place: India: Nagpur | collected 2016-06-05
GAGGAAAGTCTCCGGAGCGGACATGTGCGCATATTGCGTCAGCGCCGTATGTTCGACCGCCCAGACATTGTCGAAGCCCATTTTCTCGGCGAGCATCGCCTGCTCGATCGTCTCATGGAACGTCCGGGCCTCGTTCTCGCGCGAGGTGTCCACCATCTGGGCTTCGTAAATGATCGAGAATTTCATCGCTCTCCACTTTCCTTATCCGGTTGAGATGCGGAATAGGTGGAGAGCGGAAGGCGCGCTTGGTCCGTTTGGATTAAACCCGCTGCGACGAGATATTGCCCCCGTCCACCACCAGTTCGGCGGCGGTGACGTAGCTCGCCTCGTCCGACAGCAGGAAGCGCACGACGCTGCCGACCTCCTCCGGCGCGCCGAGCCGTTCGAGCAGGATGCGCTTCTCGAAGAAGCCGGGCAGATTGTCGACCGCCGGCTTCATCATCGGCGTCAATATCTGGCCCGGCGACACCGCGTTCACCCGCACGCCGTCGCGCGCCAGCCGGTCCGCGAGCGAGCGGACCAATGACAGCATTCCGCCCTTCGCCGCGCTGTAGATTGGGTTGACCGCATTGCCCAGCGTCGCGTTGATCGAGGCGATGGCGACGATCGCCGAGCCCTTGTTGGCGGCGAGATCGGGCTGGAGCTTCTGCGCGAGGAAGGCGAGCGGGCGCAGGTGCGTGTTGATCCCCGCTTCCCAGCTTTCCGGGGTCATCCCGTCGATCGAGCCGATATCGACGATCCCGGCCGCATGAACGAATCCGCCGATCGTGCCCATTTCCGTGCGACTCTGCGCGATCGCCGCGTCATAGGCGTCGAGATCGCGCATATCGACGCCAAGGCCGATCGCCTTCACGCCCGTCTCCCGCGCAATGACTTCGGCCGCTTCCCGCGCCTTCTCGCCGGCGATGTCCCACAGCGCGACCGGGCGCCCGACATCGGCAAGCGCGCGGGCCGTGGCAAGCCCGATCCCCGATGCGCCGCCGGTGACGATCACGCCGGTGGCCGGCAGGTTGAGTCTGGGCTTCATTGTCTCTCCCTTTCATTGAGCGCTGCCCGCGCGGCAAAGGCCGCCATCGGCGCGCCAAGCGACATCATGCACATATTTCGTAATATATAAGATCAAATTTTACGCTATACATTGACATATGCATTAGTAACACGTCAATTGCGTGAATATAAAGCGATCGGAGAAGATCGACCGATATGGATATGCTCGATTTTTCCGGCAAGGTCGTGCTCGTCACCGGGGGCGGGCGCGGGATCGGCCGCGCCTGCGCGGAGGCATTCGCCGCCGCCGGGGCTTCGGTGACGCCGATGTTTTCGCCCACGTCAGTGTCTGTGACCGTGGCGTTTTGAATGCTCAGTTTGCGGACTTCGGTTTGTCCTGCAATGGCTCGATAAACCCGCTCATAGAGTCGATTGATGCAGTCTTCCGGGCCGAAGTTTTTTTTCGGCGTGTCGTGAAAGTAATTTGAAAAATCGGTCACTGTGTTCCCCTTTCGCTCAAATGGAGCACTGATTGCCTATCCAGTGTGGTCTAGGCAGGCGGTTTATAACTCAAGAAAGGCCAGCGCGCAAGGGCACCACATTCGCACCAGCCGCGCCGGCGCAATAGGTGCTCCATGCCGCCATCAATTCGGCCCTTTGCTCCAATGCATCGTCGCGCCAATAGGCCCTCTCGACTTTGCCTTTTGTGTTTGCGTGGGCCAATGCCAGCTCGGCAATCTCACGAGGGAAACGGGCATCGGCGGCCCAGTCCCGGAAACTGCTGCGGAACCCGTGCGGCACGCAATCAACGCCCATGCGCCGGGTGACGGCGGTCAGGCTCATATCCGATAGCTGGCCTTTCGCGCCGGGGAAAATCAGCTCACTGCCATCGATGCGCGGCATGTCCCTCAGCAGATTTACGGCGGCGTCAGACAGCGGTACACGATGCGCTGCACCGGCTTTCATGCGTTCGGCCGGGATGGCCCATATCTTCGCCTTCAGGTCAATCTCAGCCCATGTCGCGCCCCTTGCTTCACCTGAGCGGGCGGCGGTCAGGATCACAAACTCAAGTGCCCTTGCTGCGATGCCTTCACGCTGGCGCAGGTCGGCCATGAATGACGGTATCTCAGCGAATGGCAGGGCCCGGTGATGCTCCACTTTCTGCACCTTGCTGGGTGTGGCCAGCACCGCGTCCAGATGCCCACGCCAGCGCGCCGGGTTAGGCCCTTGCCGGTAGCCCGAAACAGTAGCCCAGTCCAGCACGCGCTCGATACGGCCGCGCAGCCGTGATGCGGTTTCGGTCTTCGCCTCCCACAGCGTGCGCCCGCCCTTTTGCTTGGCCGTCAACACCTCCATGATGTTGGGCAGCTCGATCACGCTCACGTCCACTTTGCCGATGAATGGGCTTGCGTACTGGGTCAGGGTGTTTTGCCACTGCTGGCGATGCTTGGCGTTTTTCCACTCGCCAGACTTTGCCGACAGGAATTGCTCCATGCACCAGTCGAACGTCTTTGCCTCGACTACGGCGGCGGCGATGGCCTCCTGGCGCTGCTGCTTGATGGTGTCGGGAATCTCGCCGCGCTGCAATGAATCTTGGATGCTGCGCGCCTTGGCTCGGGCGTCCGACAGGCTCACGCTGGGGTAGCTGCCCAGCCCCATATCTTTGCGCTTGTCGGCCACCTGCACGCGCAGTATCCATGCGCGATGCCCGGTACTTGTGACCTTCAGATGCAGGCCCGGAACCCCTCCGACTGGATGCCGGCCCTCGGTCTTGATGGCGCTCACGGCGCGGTCGGATAGTTGCTTTGCGATGCGTGGCATAGAGTCTCCGCCATAAAGTCCCAGCCCACATACAGCCCACATAAAACGCTGGCCGTTGCTGGCCCGCAATGGACGTTACTGGACTACTTATCGCGGATTATGCCTTACCCGTCAATGAGTTACAAGCACGCAAAAAACATTACTGGAACTTATTATGGCGGACGCCCTCTCCGCCAAACAAAAGCCTGAGTAGTTGATCTACTTGGGCTTTTTCTTTGGGGCCTCGCCTTCCCACCGAAAGTCAACCCGGTAGGCTTGTCGTGTGGGCTGTGATGTCTGCACTCTGGAGGAAAATGCCCCTTGCCTGCCGACGGCTTGTGGGCATCTGGGGCAGTCAACACGATGCCGCCCCCTGATCCGCGTGACGGTGCATGACGGACCTGTCTTCAATCAACCGAATAAGCGCCTTGGCCAGTGGCGACGGCGTGCGGTCCGCCAGGCGAACGATGGCGCAGGGGAGTTGGAAGATGGCCTTGGGGACCAGGGGCAGCATGCGCTCCTTCAGGTCCACCAACCGGCCTTGCGTCACGTCCTGCGCCAGCCAGTGGCTCCAGGTGAACAGCAGGTGGTCGCTGTGCAGGGTCATCTCGCGCAGCAGGTCCTTGTTGTCGCAGCCCATCGCCAGCGGCAGATCCTCCACCCGCTGGACGCCGCTGAGCCGGCGAAACTGTTCGTTGATCTCCTGCGCAAACTGAATGCAGGCCCAGGGATAGGGCAGCAGGTCACTGAACTGGAGCGGGTGCTGGCTGCCGGTGAGGGGATGGCTGGCGCGGCAAAACACGGAGGCCGCCTGGGCAGGCAGCGGGGTCACCTGAAAACGGGGGTCGTCCGCCAGCGTGTCCGGGTACGCCACGAAGAACTCGATGCGCTCGGCCTCCAGGTGTCCCAGCAGCAGCGACCACTGCCCCACTTCGATCTGCAGCCGCAGGTGCGGGCTTTGCTGCCGGAGCGCGGGCAGCAGCCCCTGCAGGAAACAGTCAACACCCAGCAGGCTGGCGCCAAACCGCAGCTCCCCACCCAGGGAGCCTGCCAGGAACAGCATTTCCCGGCTCAGCTCCTGGGCGCGCGCCAACAACTCGCGCCCGCTACCCAACAGTTGGCGACAGGCCGCCGTGGGGCTGACCCGGCGTGTGCTGCGGTCGAACAGACGCAGCCCGTAGCGTTGCTCGATGGCCTGGATGCTGCGGCTGAAGGCGGTTTGCGAGAGGTTGGCCCGCAAGGCCGCACGAGAAAAGTTCATCTCCTCGGCCAGCAGCAGGACGTGATGCAGATCGCGCAATTCAATTTTTGCAGTCATTACATAAATATCGCACTAAATATGCATTTCACGCCATTCATGCGCCTCACTAGACTTCCTGAGCGGTGGCTGTTTCAACCGGTGGCCACGGCGCATTCTCAAAAATATCTCACAAAACTGGAGACAACCATGCAGATGAAGCCCTTGATGACGGCCTTGGCCTTGCTGGTCGGTGGCGGCTTTAACCTCGCCGTCGCAGACGCTTCGCACCCGGCCAGCAGCGCCCCCCATTGCGATCAGTTGACGGTCTATACAGCCAAGAAGTTCTACACCATGAATCCCGGCCGGCCCGAAGGCAAGGCCGTGGCGGTGTGCAACGAGCGTATCGTCAGCGTGGCCAGTTCCCTGGACGACCTGAAGCCCTGGATGGACCGGGTGCCCACCACGGTGGATCGCCGCTTTGAGGACAAGATCGTGTTTCCGGGTTTCATCGACCCGCACCAGCACCCTTTCCTGGGCTCCATCACCACCAGCCTGCCCATGATCGCCTCGCTGGACACGGTGCAGGCCTACGGCCCCGACATTCGGGGCGTGAAGGACGAGGCCGAGGCCTTTGCCCGCCTGCGCAAGTACGAATCCGAACTCAAGGACCCGGCCGCGCCCCTGCTGATCTGGGGCTGGGACGTGCCGGCCATGGGCCGCCACCTGACGCGCCAGGACCTGGATGCCATCTCCACCACCCGCCCGGTGCTGGTGTGGGACGCCTCGCAGCACCACGGCTACACCAATAGCTTCGTCATCGAGCAGAAGAGGATCCCCAGCGACATCAAGATTCCCGGCGTGGGACGCGATGCCAACGGCCAGTTCAACGGCCAGTTCCTGGGCGTCTCGGCGGCCTCCTACGTGATCCTGCCGCTGATCGCGCACAAGCTGCAGCCGGCCGAGGCCATGCGCATGATGAAGTCCCAGATCGACATGAACCGGCGCAACGGCATCACCACCTCCACCGAGCATTCCATGGGCATTTTCACGGTGGACGCCGAGCCGGTGCTGCTGAGCAATGTCTACAACAACCCGCAGACGCCGCAGCGCCTGGTGGCGATTCCGGCCATGCACACCTACCTGGCCAAGTTCGGGTCGACCGAGAAGGCCATCGACGCCGTGCATGAGCTGCAGAAGAAGAGCACCGACCGCCTCATGTTCCGCGGCATCAAGTTCTTCACCGACGACAGCTTCAACGGCCTGACCTTCAAACCCGGCGCCGCCGGCTACACCGACGGCACCGAGGGCATCTGGGTCACGCCACCGGAGAAACTCGCGGGTGTGCTGGAACCTTGGTGGAATGACGGACAGCAGATCTTCGTGCACTCCATCGGGGTGGAGGCGCAGGACGCCACCATCGGGGCCCTGCGCAAGCTCATGGCTCAGCATCCGCGCCTGGATCACCGCTTCACCTTCGAGCATTTCGGCATGGCGCGCTATGACCAGATCCGCGCCATGAAGGCCCTGGGCGCCTCGGCCAACGTCAACATCTACTACATCTGGCTGCGCGGCGAGATGTATCCCAAGACCTTCGGTACCGATCGCGCCGAGGACCTGGCACCCCTGGGCACGCTGGTCGGCGAGGGCGTGCCCACCACCGTCCACTCCGACTTCCCCATCGGCCCGCCCAAGCCCCTGCTGGCCGTGACCCTGGCCATGACACGCCTGGGCCAATCGGGCACGCGCACCCTGGGCCCGAACCTGACCGTGGGCCTGCAAAGCGCCCTGCGCATGGTGACATCCGATGCGGCCTACGTGCTGGGCATCGACGACAAGGTGGGCACCCTGGAGCCCGGCAAGCTGGCCGACTTCACGGTGCTGGACAAGGACCCCTACACGGTCAAGCCCGCCGCCATCCGCGACATTCCCGTCTGGGGCACGGTGGTGGGCGGCAAGGTGTATCCGGTCTCGGACATCGTCAAGCCGCAATGAGTGGAGTCGGGGGCGACATGGGTGCTCGGCATTCCGTCGTTCCCGCACCACTGCCGGCTCACCGTTGCTCGGTGGGTCTGTGTGTTCGCGCCCATGAGGTTTCAGTGGGGCAATCGTCCCGTTCAGGCTGAACTTGCCGAGGTTTTCTCGTTCTGTGGGCGGCCTTTGGGTCGGCGCAGGGCGAATGGCGCCTGCGGAGCCGTATAGGCGCTAAGGCTGGCGCCGCTCGATCCAAGCTGTAGACAGGCGAGCGGTCGCTTTTTTTTCAATGCAACGGGCCTCGAGCCCACGGATAAAACATGAAGACGATCAAATGCCTGGGGTTGTCGCTGGTGGTGACGGCCATGCTGGCCGCCTGCGGTGGTGGCGACACCGTGGATCCGACACAGGCGCGGGGCGCCATCGTCAGCGCACAGCTCCTGCAACAGATGTCCAAAGCCGCGATCGATGCCAGCACGGCCGCCTCGGGCCGGCAGACCCTCACCGGGGCCGCCCAGTGCGATGTCGACATCCGCCACGTGCAGTACATGACACGCGATCCCAAGGGGCAACCCGCCACCGCCACAACCGCCGTGATGGTGCCCACGGGCGCCGGCGCCAACTGCAGCGGCAACCGGCCGGTGCTGCTGAATGCCCATGGCACGGCCACCGACAGGGCCTACAACATCGCCGATGTCAATCACAATGAAGCCGGCGCCCTGCTCATGGCCATGTTCGCGGCCCACGGCTACATCGTCGTGTCACCGAACTACCTCGGCTACGACAAATCGTCGCTGTCGTGGCACCCCTGGTCTATCGCAGAGGCGAATGCCGTCGACATGGTCGATGGCCTGCGCGCCGCCAAGGCTTACTTGGCAACGCTCAACGGTGCAACCAAGCCATCGGCCAAGCTGCTGGTCACCGGCTATTCGGAAGGCGGCTACATCGCGATGGCCACGCACAAGATCATCGAGCGCGATTACGCGGGCGAATTCACGGTCACCGCGTCGGGCCCGATGTCCGGCGCGTACAACTGGGTCAAGACGCTCGATACGGCGGTCGGGGCCGGGCCGGTGCCCGTCGGCTCCACCCTCTTCCTGACGTTCATCCTGACCGGCTACCAGAAGACCTATGGCGACATGTACCCCACGGCCGCCGACGCCTTCCAGGCGCCTTTCGCGGCCACGGCCGAGACCCTGCTCCCGTCCGACGTACCGGTCGCGACCCTGCAGTCCCAGGGCAAGCTGCCGGCGAACGATCCGACTGGCGTCAAGCTCTTTGGCCAAGGCGGATTGTTGACCGAGTGGACCCGCAATGCCGTGCTGAACCCCAGCCCGACGCGCAGCCGGATCCAGCAGAACGCCATCCTGGGCTGGACGCCCAAAAGCCCGATGGCGCTGTGTGGCGGCGAGCTGGACCCCACGGCCCCCTTCTTCAACGCCATCGATGCGCAGGCCGACTTTGCATCGCGCAACGTGGCGGTGCCGGTCTACAACTTCGAGAAGCGCGCCACGCTACCCGCCGGGCCGCAAGGCGATGCGCTGTACGCCGGCTTCCAGGCCAGCAAGACGGCCGCAGGGGCCAACGCCATGGGGCTGTACCACGGTCTCCTGTTGCGGCCCTACTGCACCGCAGCGATCCGCGATTTCTTCCAGCAAGTGCTGACCAGCGGCAGCTAGGGTCGCTCGACGATGCGGGTGTGGCTGTGCCACGACCATGGACAAAATGCCTTTGGGCAAGTCCTCGATCAAGCGTTCGATTCGTCACTGAAAATACGAGCGCCCGATGCGGGGCATCGGGCCTCGTTGGCCGGATAACTCGGGCTTGCTTCAGCTGTCCGGGTGTCAACACAGGGCAGGACGGGTCAGGTGGTATTTCTGCTGGCAAGGCACCCTCCGCGCGATCGCGCTCACGCGGGCGGGTGCGCCTGCCGCCAGCTCGCGCTGAAGCGCTGGTGCACCTTGTCCAGGTGCTCGATCATCGCGCTGCGGGCGTCTTCGGGGTTGCGCGCCAGGATCGCCACGCGCACGCGCTCGTGTTCGTCGACCGTGGTGCGCCAGGCGCGGCTGGTTTCGAAATAACCGCCCAGGCGCTTGGACAAGGTGCTGTAGCGCGCGCCCAGATAACCCTCGATCGTCTCGGCCAGCACGGCGTTGCCGGCGGCACGGGCGATGGCCAGGTGGAATTCGCGGTCGCTGTCCTGCAGCATGGCACCACCTCGGTCGATCTCGGCCTTCATGCCGGCGATCGCATCGGCGATGGCCTCGTCATCGGCCACGCGCGCGTTGCGGGCCGCGAGCGCGGCAACCTCGCCCTCGATGGCGCGGCGCGCGCGAATCAGCTCGAGCGGGCCCCAACCCGTGGCCTCGGCCGCTGGCGCGCTTGGTTTGGTGCGCTCGAGCACGTAGACGCCCGAGCCGGTTCGCACCTCCACGCAGCGCTCGACCTCCAGCGCGATCAGGGCCTCGCGCACCGACGGGCGGCTCACGCCCAGCTGCTGCGCCAGGTCGCGTTCGGCCGGCAGCCGCGCGCCCGGGGCGAACTCGCCGTTGTCGATCAGGGTGCGCAACTGATTGGCGATTTGCCGGTAGAGGCGCTGCGGTTCGACGGTCTGAAGTGGCACGCGACAAGTCCCTGCGGGTAATTCCCAATTGGTAAAGTGGTAAGGCCAATTTACAGTACCACACGTTGTTCGATCGGCTCAATAGGTGAAGTCCCGATCCGGCCGGTAGCGTCCTCAAGAGGCATGCCGATGGGGCAAGCCGATTGAGCATCTCCTCTCCCATCCGATTATCAGAAAGATCCATCGCCATGAGACTGCAAGGCAAGACAGCCCTCGTGACCGCGGCCGGTCAAGGCATCGGCCATGCCAGCGCCCTCGCCATGGCGGCCGAGGGCGCGCAGGTCTGGGCCACCGACGTCAACGAATCGCTGCTGGCCAGCTACAAGGGCGTGCCCAACGTGCGGACCGCCCGGCTCGACGTGCTGGACAAGCAGGCCATTGCCCGCCTGATCGAGAGCCTTCCGGCCCTCGACGTGCTGTTCAATTGCGCCGGCGTCGTCCACAACGGCGCCGCGCTGCAGGCCAGCGACGACGAACTGGACTTTGCCTTTCGCCTGAACGTGCGCGCGCAGCTGTGGACGATCCAGGCCGCGCTGCCGCTGATGCTGCGCGCCGGCGGCGGCAGCATCGTCAACATGGCCAGCGTCTGCTCCAGCCTGAAGGGCCTGCCCAACCGCTGCGTCTACGGCACCACCAAGGCCGCCGTGGTTGGCCTGACCAAGAGCATCGCCGCCGACTACGTGGGCCAGGGCATCCGCTGCAATGCCGTGTGCCCCGGCACGGTGGATACGCCTTCGCTGGGCGAGCGCATCAATGCCAATGCCGACCCGGCCGCCGCGCGTCAGGCCTTTATCGCGCGCCAGCCGATGGGGCGTATCGCGCAGGCGGCCGAGATCGCGCCGCTGGTGGTGTTCCTCGCCAGCGACGAGTCGCGCTTCGTCACCGGCCAGGCCTACGCCATCGACGGCGGCATCACGATCTGAGCCGCTTTGGTTTTTCTCTCCCCTCCTCGCTAAAAAAACCCATGAAACTCGTGCGCTATGGCAATCCCGGCCGGGAAAAACCGGGCCTCATCGATGCAAACGACCAGTTGCGCGATCTCAGCGCCGTGGTGGCCGACATCGGCCCCGAGCAGCTCGGCGACGCCGCGCTGGCCAAATTGGCCAAGCTCAAGACCGACAAGCTGCCGCTGGTGCGCGGCACACCGCGCTACGGCAGCCCGGTGGCCCAGGTCGGCAAGTTCATCGCCATCGGCCTGAACTACGCCGACCACGCGGCCGAGTCCGGCGCGCCGATCCCGGCCGAGCCGGTGGTGTTCATGAAGGCCACCACCTGCATTCAGGGCCCGAACGATCCGGTGATGCTGCCCAAGGGCTCGGTCAAGACCGACTGGGAGGTGGAACTGGGCGTGGTCATCGGCACGCGCGCGCGCTATGTCTCGCAAAAGGAGGCGCTCGGCCACGTGGCCGGCTACTGCGTGATCAACGACGTCAGCGAGCGCGAGTACCAGCTGGAGCGCGGCCCGCAGTGGGACAAGGGCAAGGGCTGCGACACCTTCGGCCCGCTCGGTCCCTGGCTGGTCACGCGCGACGAGGTGCCCAACCCGCAAAGGCTCGGCCTGTGGCTGGACCTGAACGGCAAGCGCATGCAGACCGGCAACACCCGGACCATGATCTTCGGTGTCGCCAAGTTGGTCAGCTACGTAAGCCAGTTCATGACGCTGATGCCTGGCGACGTCATCACCACCGGCACGCCGCCCGGCGTGGGCCTGGGCCACAAGCCGCCGCTGTACCTGAAGAAGGGCGACGTGATGACGCTGGGCATCGACGGTTTGGGCGAGCAGCGCCAGGATGTGGTGGCTTTCCGGCGCTGACGTGACGGCACGAAGGTTCCAAACCAACCGCACCTGGGTGAACCGGTGAAATACCAGTTTGACTTTGCCTCCGTGCTGGCGCAGTGGCCGCTGCTGCTTGAGGGCGTTTGGGTGACGGTGCAGCTCTCGTTTCTGGCCACGGTGCTTGGCTTCGTGCTGGGTACGCTGTGCGCCGTAGGAAGCGGCAGCCGCCATGCCTGGCTGCGCCGGGCGGTGGGCGCCTATGTGGAAGCGATCCGCAACACGCCGTTGCTGATCCAGAGCTACTTCCTGATCTTCGGCCTGTCCAGCATCGGCTTGACGATGCCGATCCTGGCTGGCGCCGTACTGGCGCTGGTGGTCAACATCGGGGCCTACACCTGCGAGATCATCCGCGCCGGCATCGAGTCGGTGCACAAGGGGCAGATCGAGGCCGCCGAGTGCCTGGGTCTGTCGTCGCCGCAGGTGTTCTGGCACGTGGTGCTGCGTCCGGCGGTGGAGCGGGTCTATCCGGCGCTGACCAGCCAGTTCGTGCTGCTCATGCTGGCCACCAGCATCATGTCCTCGGTCGGCGCCGAGGAGTTGCTGGGCATCGCCAGCCGCATCCAGTCCGACACCTTCCGCAACTTCGAGATCTTCGTCGTGCTGTGGGTGCTGTACCTCGGGCTGTCGTATCTGATGCGGGCCGGTTTCTGGCTGCTGGGCCAGATCGTGTTCACGCGCCGGCGCAAGCTCGGCACGCCGCTGTGACGAGGATGCCGCGGCCATGAACCACCAGCAATTTCTGTACCTGCTGCAGGGCGCGCTCGGCACGCTGGTGCTGTCGGCGCTGACCATCCTGGCCGGTGGCCTGACCGGACTGGGCGTGGCGCTGGCGCGCGTGTCGCCGGCGCGGCCCGTGCGGCTGGCCGCCGCGGCCTGGATCCAGGTGATCCAGGGCACGCCGCTGCTGGTGCTCATGGGCCTGTGCTTCTTTGGTCCCAACATCGCGGGCATCGGCTCGGTGCCGGCGCTGCTGGCCGCTGCGCTCGCGATGGCGATCAATGCCAGCGCCTTCCTCGGCGAGATCTGGCGCGGCTGCATCCAGTCGGTGCACAAGAGCCAGTGGGAGGCGGCCGAATGCCTGGGCCTCACGCGTTGGCAGCGCATGGTCAAGATCGTGTTGCCGCAGGCGCTGCGCATCGCCACGCCGCCCACGGTGGGCTTTCTGGTGCAGATCATCAAGAACACCTCGGTGGCCTCGCTGGTGATCGGCTTTGCCGAGCTGTCCTACAACGCCAAGGTGCTGAACAACTCCACCTTCCAGCCCTTCATCTATTTCGGCGCTGCCGCGCTGCTCTATTTCGCCATGTGCTATCCGCTGTCGCGCTGGAGCCGCGCGCTGGAAAGGAAACTCAATGCAGGCCGCCATTGAACTCGAGCAGGTTCACAAGACCTTCGGCGCGCTGCACGTGCTGCGCGGCGTCTCGTTCTCGGTCACGCGTGGACAGGTGGTTGCCATCATCGGCAAGAGCGGCTCGGGCAAGAGCACGGCGCTGCGCTGCATCAACCGGCTCGAAGCGGTGGACCAAGGCGCCATCCGCGTCTGCGGCCATGCCGTGCACGACCCGGCGCTGGATCTGCGCGCGCTGCGCCGCGACGTGGGCATCGTGTTCCAGAGCTACAACCTGTTTCCGCACCTGACGGTGCTGCAGAACGTCACGCTGGGCCCCACGTCCGTCAAACGCCTGCCCGCCGCCGAGGCCCGCGAACTGGCACTGGAGGTGCTGACCCACGTGGGCCTGGCCGAGAAGGCCTCGGCTTACCCCGAGCAGCTCTCGGGCGGCCAGCAGCAGCGCGTGGCGATCGCACGCTCGCTGGCGATGAAGCCGCAGGTGATGCTGTTCGACGAGGTGACCTCGGCGCTGGACCCGGAGCTGACGGGCGAGGTGCTCAAGGTGATCGAAAAACTGGCCGCCGAGGGCATGACCATGGTGCTGGTCACGCACGAGATGGCCTTCGCGCGCGGCGTGGCCGACAAGATCGTCTTCATGCACCAGGGCCAGGTGTGGGAGGAAGGCGAGGCCACCATCCTCTCGGCGCCCGGCACGCCGGAGCTGCGGCAGTTCCTGGGCAATGGTCTTTGAACTTTTCTGTTTTATATCCCCCACCCACCACCACCCTCACTATCACCAAAAGGACGCGAGACATGAACCCCCATCACGCACCGGTTTCACTGGCCCGCCGCCGCCTGCCGCTGCTGCTGTCCGGCCTGCTGCTGGGCCTTGCCGCCTTGGGCACGGCCCACGCCGACCAGCTCGACACCATCACCGCCGCCAAAAAACTGCGCGTGGCCATCGACCTGGCCGTGCCGCCCTACGGCATGAAGGACGACAAGCTCAACCCCACCGGCTCCGACGTCGAGACCGCGCAACTGCTGGCCAAGGACCTGGGGCTGGAACTGGAGATCGTGCCCACCACCGGCGCCAACCGCATCCCCTTCCTGCAGACCGACAAGGCGGACATCGTGATCTCCAGCCTCTCGGTTACGCCCGAGCGCGAGAAGGTGATCGACTTCTCCGTGCCCTACGCCGCCATCATGACGGTGGTCGGAGCGCCCAAGAGCATGGTGATCAAGAGCGCAGCCGACCTTTCTGGCAAGAAGGTCATTGCCACGCGCGGCACCACCAACGACCAGGAGCTCACCAAGATCATCCCCAAGGACGCCACCTTGGTGCGCTTCGAGGATGACGCCACCAGCATCACCGCCGTGGTCAGCGGCCAGGCCGACATCTTTGCCACCGCGCCCGCGCTGCTCAAGGTCATCAACGAGAAGAACCCCGCCAAGCAGATGGAGGTGAAGTTCATCATGAAGACCTACATGCTGGCCATCGGCCTGCGCAAGGGCGAGCCGCGGCTGAAGGACAAGATCGACGCCTGGGTGCGCGCCAACCTGAAGAACGGCCAGCTCAACGCCATCTACAAGAAGTTCCACGGCGCCGACCTGCCCGAGGACGTCACGCGCAACGGCGCCTGAGCCACCGCGCTGCATCGTCATGAGCTTCAGCCAGATCGACCAGGTCGAGATCGCGCAGATCGACATCGCGCCGAAAGTTCGGCGCACCGACGCCATCCAGGCCTTCGTCACACAGGAAACGGTGCTCGTCACCGTGCGCTGCAGCGATGGCTCGGCGGGCACCGGCTACACCTACACCATCGGCACCGGCGGCTCGTCCATCGTCGCGCTGCTGCGCGACCACCTGGCGCCGCGGCTGATCGGACGCGACCCGCAGCAGTTCGAGGCGATCTGGCGCGACCTGTTCTTCCACACCCACGCCACCGCGGTCGGCGCGATCACCAGCCTGGCGCTGGCGGCCGTCGACACCGCGCTGTGGGACCGCAACGCCCGCGTGGCCGGCCTGCCGCTGTGGCGGCTGGCCGGCGGCGCCAAGCCCTGCGTGCCGGTCTACACGACCGAAGGCGGCTGGCTGCACCTGGAACCCGCGCAACTGGTCGAGCAGACGCTGGCGGCGCGCGAAGACGGCTTTCAGGGCGCCAAGATCAAGGTCGGCAAGCCGCGGCTGGCGCAGGACATGCAGCGCTTGGGCGCCGTGCGCGCGGCCGTCGGCAACGACTTCGAGCTGATGGTCGACGCCAACCAGAGCTTCACGCTGGCCGAGGCGATTCGGCGCGCGCATGGCTACGCCACGCTCGACCTCGCCTGGTTCGAGGAGCCGATGCCGGCCGAGCACGTGGCCGCCCATGCGCAATTGCTGGCCAGCACCAGCGTGCCGGTGGCGGTCGGCGAGTCGATGTACCACCCGGCGCAGTTCGCCGAGTACCTGCGCCAGGGCGCCTGCTCGATCGTCCAGGCCGACGTCGCGCGCGTTGGCGGCATCACGCCGTGGCTCAAGATCGCGCATCTGGCCGAAGCGCACGGCATGGCCATCTGCCCGCATTTTTTGATGGAGCTGCACGTCAGCCTGTGCGCCGCCGTGCCCAACTCGCGCTGGGTTGAATACATCCCGCAACTCGACGATCTGACGAGCAGCCGCCTGCTCATCCAGGATGGCTGCGCCCAGGCGCCGCAAACCCCTGGCCTGGGCATCGAATGGGATGTGTCGCAACTGAAGGCACGGCGCAAGTTCGATCCGATCGTCGTCACCCGCACTTGAAGCACGCTCAACCATGTCACCCAACCCGCAAGCCGCCCCCTCCGATTCAAGCAGCGAGCGCCTGTGCCGCTGCTACACCGGCGTCGTCCACGACGTCATGCGAGCGATGGGGCAGTCCAACTTTACACTGCCGCCGGAGATCCGGCCCATCATTCCCGAGACCGCGATCGCCGGCCCCGCCTTCACCATCGACGGCCAGGTGCGGTCCGGCGCGGATGCCCATGAAACGCTGCTCGCGTGGACCGGCCTGCTGTCGCAATGTCCGGCCGGCCACATCTGGAGCGCGCAACCCAACGACCGCATCGTGGCCCACATGGGCGAGCTGTCGGCGGAGACGCTGAAGAACAAGGGCGTGCTCGGCTGCGTCGTCGACGGTTTCGTGCGTGATACCAATTTCCTGCTCGACATCGGCTTTCAGTCCTGGTGCCGCGGCTTCACCCCGCGCGACGTGGTCGGCCATTGGCTGCCGCGGGCGACCGGCATCGACATCCGCATCGGCGAGGTCGTGATCGAACCCGGCGACTACCTGGTCGGCGACCGCGACGGCATGATCCGCGTGCCCAAGGCGCTGCTTTCGGACGTGCTCGAACAGTCCGAAGCCGCCATGGCCACCGAAAGCAAGGTGCGCCGCGCCATTCTCGACGGCGTCGACCCGCAGCAGGCCTATCTTCGCTACGGCAAGTTCTGAGAGGCGTCACCACCATGACAACCATCGACCCCCGGCTTCTCCAAATCGACCCGTCCGACAACATCCTGGTCGCGCGCGCACGCCTGGCCGCCGGCGAGGCGATCGAGATCGGCGCCGCGCGCGTCACGCTGGCTTCCGATCTGCCGATCGGCCACAAGCTGGCCGGCCGCCGCATCGCGGCGGGCGAAAAGATCCTGAAATACGGCGCGCCCATCGGGTCGGCAACCGCCGACATCGCACCCGGCGAGCATGTTCATGTGCACAACATGAAAAGCGAATACACGCCGACGTACCACCTGGGCGACGCCAAGACAAACCAGCACTGACATCCGAAGGAACACCATGAGCACGATGACGGGTTATTTGAGGAAGGACGGCCGCAAAGGCATTCGCAATGTCGCCATCGTGGCCTACCTGGTCGAATGCGCGCACCACGTCGCGCGCGAAATCGCGCAATCGTTTCACGACCGCGACGTGCAGGTGATCGGCTTTCCGGGCTGCTTTCCCAACAAGTACGCGCAGCAGATGATGGAGCGGCTGGCCACCCACCCCAACGTCGGCGCGGTGCTGCTGGTGTCGCTGGGCTGCGAAAGCTTCAACCGCTACGCGCTGGCACAAGCGGTTCGCGACAGCGGCCGTCCGGTGCACACGATCACGATCCAGGAAACGGGCGGAACCCGTTCATCGATTGCCGCGGGGCGCCAATGGATCGAAGAACAGCTGCCAGCACTGGCGGCCGTCCCCAGGGTGCCGATGGCGTTGTCCGAACTCGTGATCGGAACCATCTGCGGCGGCTCCGACGGCACTTCGGGCATCACCGGCAACCCGGCCGCCGGCCGCGCCTTCGACCAGTTCGTCAGCGAAGGCGCCGCCTGCATCTTCGAGGAGACCGGCGAGCTGATCGGCTGCGAACACATCATGGCCGCACGCGCCGTGACGCCTGAGCTGGGCGTGGAGCTCGAGGCCTCGGTCGCCAAGGCGGCGCGCTACTACGCGACGCTGGGCTATGGCTCGTTCGCCGCGGGCAATGCCGATGGCGGGCTGTCGACGATCGAGGAAAAATCGATGGGGGCCTACGCCAAGTCGGGCGCGTCGCCGATCTCGGGTCTCATCAAGCCCGGCGACGTGCCCCCGCACGGCGGGCTGTTCCTGCTCGACGTGGTGCCCGACGGCGAGGTGCGCTTCGGCTTTCCCAACATCAGCGATAACGCCGAAATCGCCGAGCTGATCGCGTGCGGCAGCCATGCCGTGCTGTTCGTCACCGGCCGCGGATCGGTGGTCGGCTCGCCGATCTCGCCGGTCGTCAAGATCTGCGCCAACCCGGAAACTTACCGCCGGATGGCCGAAGACATGGACGTCAACGCCGGCGCCATCCTCGAAGGCAAGGCAACGCTGGACGAGGTGGGTCGGCAGATCCACGACCTGGTCGTCTCGCTGGCGGACGGCAAGCGCACGGTGTCGGAAGAGCTGGGCCACCAGGAATTCATTCTGACCTACAAGACCTTCGAGCCGATCGGTCCAGCCTGCATGCCCGCAAACTGAGGCCCTCGCCCTCGCCCGCGCTCGCCCAGGCGCGCCGGCCGGAATCGATCAAACCCATGAAGATCAAGTCGCTCCAGATCCGGGCCGCGCGGCTCGGCCGCGAGGTCGCCGGAGCGGGCCAGTTGCAGGGCGCCAAGCGCCCGCGCGGCATCGAGTTTCTGGTCTACACGATCGCGACCGAATGCGGTCGCAGCGCGTCGATGTTCGGCTTTGCCGGCGCCAGCGCCATCGGGTCTGCGCACCTGGCGGCCTCGCTCGGGCCCTTTCTCGCCGGGCGTGACGTGCACGACCGGGAATGGCTGTGGCACGACTTCCGCGTCCAGGACCGCTTCTGGAGTCTGCTTCCGATCTACATCTACGGCCCGATCGATGCCTGCCTGTGGCTGCTCGCCGCCGAGGCTGCGCAACTGCCGCTGTACAAGTACATCGGCGCCTGCCGCGACCACGTGCCGGTCTACGTCAGCTCGATGTTCCATCAAGGCGCCGAAGCCTACGTCGCGGAAGCGCTGGCGGTGCAGGCGGCGGGCTATGCGGCCTACAAGCTCCATCCGCCGGGCAAGTCGGTCGATGAAGACCTCGACATTCACGCCGCCGTGCGCCAGGCCGTTGGCGCGCGCTATCCGCTGATGAGCGATCCCGTCGCGCGCCTGACGTTGCCCCAGGCCTTGCGTTACGGCCGCAGGCTCGAGGAGCTGGACTACCTCTGGCTCGAGGAGCCGATGGCCGATGAGAACATCACGGCGCTGCGCGAGCTGACGCGCCAGTTGGACATCGCCGTCGTGGGCACCGAGGTGATCGCCAAACACCCGTACAGCGTGGCCGACTGCATCGCCACCCAGGTCGTCGACGCCGTCCGCGCCGACGTGAGCTGGTCGGGCGGCATCACGGCCGTGCTCAAGACCGCGCATCTGGCCGAAGCGTTCAACGTGAACTGCGAGCTGCACTCGACTATCCTGCACCCGCTCGAGCTGGTCAACCTTCACCTGTGCGCGGCGATCCAGAACTGCAGCTACCTCGAGCTGCTCTGGCCCGTCGAGGATTTTGCGTTCGGCCTGAAGGGCGGGCTCCCGATCGCAGCCGGCGTGGCGACCCTCCCCGACGCTCCCGGCCTGGGCCGGGAACTCGACTGGGACCTGATCGACGACGCGACCACGCTGGTCATTTGACCGCCTCGCGCGCCCAGGTTCGGATCGTGCCGGGCCTTCGGCGGCCGTACAGGTGGGCTGATCGACAGCCCTACCCCAGCAACGCCTGCCGCGTGATCAGCAGCACCTGGTCGTCCCCCGCGCTGGTGGGCAGCCAGAACACCGGCAGGTGCGCAAAGGCGGCCTCGAAGTGCTCGCGCTCGTTGCCGATCTCCAGCACCAGCACGGCGTCTTCGCTCATGCGCTCGGGGGCATCGCGCAGCAGGCGGCGGATGAAGTCCATGCCGTCGGGGCCGCCGGCCAGGGCCAGTGCGGGCTCGGCGCGGTATTCCGGCGGCAGGCGCGCCATGCTTTGGGCGTTGACGTAGGGCGGATTGCACAGGATCAGGTCCCACGGGCCGGGGCAGGCGGTGAGGCCGTCGGACTCGATCAGTTGCACGCGCTCCTGCAGGCCGTGCTTTTCGACGTTGATGCGCGCCACGGCCAGGGCGTCGGGCGAGAGGTCGGCGCCGGTCACGGCCACCTCGGGCCAGGCCATGGCGGCCAGGCAGGCCAGGCTGCCGTTGCCGGTGCACAGGTCCAGCACGCGGTGGGTCTGATCGCTCAGCCAGGGGTCGATGCCGCCGTCGGCCAGCAACTCGGCGATGAAACTGCGCGGCACGATGGCACGCTCGTCCACGTAGAACGGCACGCCGGCCAGCCAGGCCTCGCGCGTGAGGTAGGCGGCGGGCTTGCGGGTGGCGATGCGCTCATCAAAAAGTGTAGCTACCTGGGCTTGATCGACGGGGGCTACGGCCTGATTTTTTATGGAACCGGGCTCGTCGCCCAGCAGGCTGTCCAGCGGCAGGCCCAGGCGCCACAGCACCAGCCAGGCGGCCTCGTCGTGGGCGTTGGTGGTGCCGTGGCCGAAAGCCACGCCGGCGGCCGCCAGTTGCGCGGCGCCGCGGGCGATCAACTGGCCGACGGTGGGGGTGGGAGGCGGCGGTGCGTTCATGACATCGGCAAGACAAATGCTGGATTCTGATGGAAGCGCCGCAGTGCGTGCTTGCCCTACACTTGCCGGCCAACGCTCCCGCCCCACCCGCCCGGCATGTCCACTGTCTTCAACTTCACCTTCGTGCCCTGGTTCCGCTCGGTCGCGCCCTACATCCACATGCACCGCGGCAAGACCTTCGTGGTGGGGCTGGTGGGCGAGGCGATCGCGGCGGGCAAACTGGCGGCCATTGCCACCGACCTGGCGCTGATCCAGAGCATGGGCGTCAAGCTGGTGCTGGTGCACGGCTTTCGCCCGCAGATCAACGAGCAGCTGGCCACCAAGGGCCACGCGCCGCAGTACTCGCACGGCCAGCGCATCACCGACGCGGTGGCGCTGGACTGCGCGCAGGAGGCCGCCGGGCAGCTGCGCTTCGAGATCGAGGCCGCCTTCAGCCAGGGGCTGCCCAACACGCCGATGGCGGGCTCCACGGTGCGCGTCATCTCGGGCAACTTCATCACCGCGCGGCCGCTGGGCATCATCGACGGGGTGGACTTCAAGAGCACGGGCGTGGTGCGCAAGGTGGACGTGGCGGGCATCCGCCGCTCGCTGGACGGCGGGGCCATGGTGCTGCTGTCGCCGTTCGGCTTTTCACCCACGGGCGAGGCTTTCAACCTGGCGATGGAGGAAGTGGCCACCTCGGTGGCCACCGCGCTGCAGGCCGACAAGCTGCTGTTTCTGACCGAAACGCCCGGCCTGCGCATGCGCCCCGGCGAGCCCGAGTCGGACGACAACCCGATCGACACCGAAATCCCGCTGGCCCAGGCGCGCGCCCTGCTGGCGCGCCTGCCCAAGCCCGACAAGCCCACCGACGAGGGCTTTTACCTGCGCCACTGCGTCAGCGCCTGCGAGCACGGCGTGGAGCGCAGCCACATCCTGCCCTACGCCCGCGACGGCGCGCTGCTGCTGGAGGTGTACGTGCACGACGGCATCGGCACCATGGTGGTGGACGAAAAGCTGGAGAGCCTGCGCGAGGCCGACTCGGACGACGTGGGCGGCATCCTGCAGCTGATCGAGCCGTTCGAGAAGGACGGCACCCTGGTCAAGCGCAGCCGCACCGACATCGAGCGCGACATCGGCAACTACACGGTGCTGGAGCACGACGGCGTGATCTTTGCCTGCGCCGCGCTCTACCCCTACCCCGACGCCGGCACGGCCGAGATGGCCGCGCTCACCGTCTCGCCGCAAAGCCAGGGCCAGGGCGACGGCGAGAAGGTCCTGAAGCGCGTGGAGCAGCGCGCCCGCCTGATGGGCCTGAAAAGCATCTTCGTGCTGACCACGCGCACCATGCACTGGTTCATCAAGCGCGGCTTTCAACCGGTCGACCCGGACTGGCTGCCCGACGCGCGCAAGCGCAAGTACAACTGGGACCGGCGCAGCCAGGTGCTGGTCAAGGAACTCTGAAATCCATAGCTGCTCGCGCATATGGTATGCGGGCTGGGGGCTGGTTTGATTCATAAAATCCTCCGTCCGGCACTGGCGACTTCTTCATGAGCGCCCCGCTCGACCCCCCCGGCACCGAGGCCTTCGACCTGCTGGCCACCATGGTGGCTCTGGTGCGCCCCGACGGCCGCTGCGAGGCGGCCAACTCGGCGCTGGAAAACGCCCTGTGCCAGTCGCGCCGCAAGCTGGTGCAGGGCCAGGCGCCCGACTGGCTCGTCGACCCGGCGCCGCTGCACGATGCGCTGCGGCGCGCGGGCCAGATGATCGTCAGCCGCTTCGAGGCCACGCTGCGCGGCCCCGCGCCGGGCGCGCGCGAGGTGCCGGTGCACGTCATCGTGAGCCCCCTGGAGCGCGGCGGCGCGGGCGCCCGCGTGCTGCTGGAGATGATCGAGATCGAGCAGCAGGCGCGCCAGGACCGCGAGGAGCGCACGCACCGGCTGGCGCGCGAGCAGAAGGAGCTGCTGCGCAACCTGGCGCACGAGGTCAAGAACCCGCTGGGCGGCATCCGCGGCGCGGCGCAGCTGCTGGCCATGGAGGCGTCCTCGCGCGGGTTTGCCGACAGCGCCGAGTACACCGACGTCATCATCCACGAGGCCGACCGCCTGCAGGCGCTGGTCGACCGGCTGCTGGCGCCGCACCAGCACGCGCCGATGTTTGCCGAGGTCAACATCCACGAGATCTGCGAGCGCGTGCGCGCGGTGGTGCTGGCCGAGTTTCCGCGCGGGCTGGACATCCGGCGCGACTACGACGCCTCGTTGCCCGAGCTGCGCGGCGACCGCGAGCGGCTGATCCAGGCGCTGCTGAACGTGGTGCGCAACGCCGCGCAGGCGCTGGCCGCGCGCATCGCCGCGGGCGACGCGGTCATCACGCTGCGCACGCGCGTGGCACGCCAGCGCACGCTGGGCCAGCGGCGCTTTCGGCTGGCCATCGAGCTGCAGGTGCAGGACAACGGCCCCGGCGTGCCGCCCGAGCTGCGCGAGCGCATCTTCCAGCCCCTGGTGTCGGGGCGCGATGGCGGCACCGGCCTGGGGCTGGCGCTGGCACAGACCTTGCTGCAGCAGCACGAGGGCACGATCGAATACGAGAGCACGCCCGGGGCGACGCGGTTCAGGCTGCTGATCCCCGTGCGCTGAAGGACGAACGCACCATGAAACCCATCTGGGTCATCGACGACGACCAATCCATCCGCTTCGTGCTGCAGCGCGCGCTGGAGCGCGAGCAGCTGCCGGTGCGCCTGTTCACCGACCCGCGCGAGCTGCTGGCCGCGCTGGATGCCGGCGACGCGCCGCAGGTGCTGGTCAGCGACATCCGCATGCCCGGCGGCAGCGGCATCGAGCTGCTGGCCGAGGTCAAGCGCCGCCAGCCGGCGCTGCCGGTCATCATCATGACGGCCTACACCGACCTGGACAGCGCCGTCGGCGCCTTTCAGGGCGGCGCCTTCGAATACCTACCCAAGCCCTTCGACGTGGCGCGGGCAGTCGAGCTGGTGCGCCGCGCCATCGGCGAGAGCCGGCGCGAGGACGTGGCCGAGGCCGGCACGCTGGCCATGCCGCAGATGCTGGGCCAGGCGCCGGCCATGCAGGAGGTGTTTCGCGCCATCGGGCGGCTGGGCCAGAGCCAGGCCACGGTGCTGGTCACCGGCGCCAGCGGCACCGGCAAGGAGCTGGTGGCGCTGGCCCTGCACCGCCACAGCCGGCGCGCCAATGGGCCCTTCGTGGCCATCAACACCGCGGCGGTGCCCCGGGACCTGCTGGAAAGCGAGCTGTTCGGCCACGAGCGCGGCGCCTTCACCGGCGCGCAGGCCATGCGGCGCGGGCGCTTCGAGCAGGCCGCCGGCGGCACGCTGTTTCTGGACGAGATCGGCGACATGCCGCTGGAGCTGCAGACGCGCCTGCTGCGCGTGCTCAGCGACGG
>OFJB01000379.1_pt1 | contig 22253 bp, 25 predicted proteins | sample 1775081 | NCBI WGS metagenome assembly OFJB01 (sample SAMN08195771, study PRJEB24354) | sludge metagenome | isolation source: initial sludge from phenol fed wastewater aerobic bioreactor | place: India: Nagpur | collected 2016-06-05
ACATAGCTGCGGCCCACGCCAAGGATGGTGGCCAGTTGCTCCTGCGTCAGTGCCACCCGCTCGCTGCCGGTCCTCTCCATCGCCGCGATGATCCATTTCGCCGCGCGCTGCTCGATGGTGTGAATGGCGTTGCAGGCGGTGGACTGGAAAAGCTGCGCCACCATGCAATCGGCATAGCGCGCGAACAGGAATCGCAGCGTGATCGAGCGCGCGATCCCGGGCTTCGGCGAACTCTTCCGCTGGCTGAGCTTCCAGACGATCGGCACCTCGACGATCCAGTCGCGCGCCTGCGCCTGCGTCGCGCGTGGCACCTATATCTTCGCGCTGCCCGGCTCGACCGGCGCGGTGAAGGATGCGTGGGACGGCATCCTCCGGGACCAGCTCGACAGCCGTCACCGCCCCTGCAACTTCGTCGAGCTGATGCCCCGGCTGAACGAGCGGTAGCGGCCTTATTCCACCGTCACCTGCGCCCCCGGAATCCGGGCGCTGGCGACGAGCGCGTGATAATCGGCGAGATTGTGGTCGAAATAGTGAATCGCGGGCGCCTCATAGGTGATCAGCCACAACTTCCCGCCGACCACCGCGCCGGCCCCCTCGCCCAGCCGCTTCACCTCCTCGCCCTCCAGCGTGAAGGCATAGCGGAAGCGGAAGCCCTTGTGGCCGGCGAACTCGGCCGGCTCGACCGCGCCGACCTCGAACAGCGAGGAGCCGCCCGCGATGCGATAACTGGCCTCGAAAAGCTGCACCACATCCGGGGTGAGCATCGTCGGCCTGAACACCGGCAAGGGCTTGTTCTTCTTGTCGACTTCCTTGAACAACGCCTTGCCGCCCTCGAGCCCGCCGTAGAACGTAACCTCGTTGAGCGGGATGCCGTCGAGCGTCCAGGCCTCCGCATTGCGGCCGGGGCGCGATTGCTGGCGGTTCCAGTCGATCGGCGGGTCGATCGTCATCTCCGACTTCGCCACCGCGACCCGCGCGCCGTGCGCGACCAGCTTGTACGCCCCTGCCGGAGCCGCCACCAGCGCAAGCGCCGCCGCCAGCATCGCCACTTTCCGCATCAATTCGTCTCCCCCGCCATCATCGCGATCATCGAGCGATCGGCCGCGTCCGGCTTCAGCTTCAGATAGGTGCCCAGCGCCGCGCGGCCGCCGTCCTCGTCGCCTGAGCGCAGCGCGACGATCCCCAGCCCGCGCCACGCCTCCGGCGGCGCGCCGGGCGCCTCGGTCGCCTGCCGATAGAAACCGGCGGCCTGCGCGAGATCGCCGTGGCTGCGGTAAAGCTCGCCACGTGCGTAGAGCAGGTCGGGCGTCCAGCCATCCTCCGCCAGCTTGCCGAGCACGAAATCGGTCGCGCCGAAATCGTTGAGCTTCACCTGATCGTCCACCAGCGCCGGCCACCACGGGCGCAGCGCGGCGGCATAGCGCACCGCGCCGTCGTCCGCCGGGCCCCCAAGCGGGTGCTTCGCCGCCAGCTCCTTCAGCGCGGCGAGCCGCTCGGCGGTCGGCGGGTGAGTGTTGAACATGCCGCCGTCCGCGTCCTTGCGGCTCTTGCGCTGGCGGGCGGCGGCGGTCGCATCCTGTTCGGCGCGAAGCTGCTCCCACACGCGCCACGCGGCGGCGGGATCATAGCCCGCCTTCTGCATCAGCGGCACGGAGCCTGCGTCCGCCTCCGTCTCCATCCCGCGCGAGAAGGTGAACACCGAGGCGATCATGCCGAGTTGCGCCACGGTCAGCGCCGCCGCGACCGCATAGCCGCCGACCGGCACCAGCGCGAGCCAGGTCATCACACTGGTCTTGCGCTTCAGGTCGCGGAAGCCCTGGATGACGTGGCGGTTGGTGTAATGGGTATATTCGTGACCGAGGATCGCCGCGAGTTGCGCCTCGCTGCGCATCCTGAGCAGCAGGCCGGAATTGATGACCATCATGCCGGTGGGATACATGCCCGCGTTGAACACCGTCGTGCGCAGGATGTAGATGCGCACCGGCGCGCAGGCCGCCTCGCCCACCAGCCGGCAGAACACGCCGCGCACATAGGCGTTGAGCGCGGGATCACGCATGACGAAGGCGCTGGTCCTGAGCTTGCGCTCCAGCTCGTCCACCTCCAGCCACAGGCCGCGCTCGTCCTTGTCGGTCGGTTGCCAGCCGGCGCCGATCGCCGTCACCTGATCCGCCGCCGGCGCTGGCGCCGCCGCGAGCAGCGCCAGCGCGGCGCCGAACGCGCGGATCATTGCGCCGGGGCCGGCGCGGGTTCGGCGGCGTGCGGCGCGGCGCTGGGGAATTTATTGAGCAACTGGCCGACACGCTTGGTCGCGCCCTCGTCGGTGCGCACGTCGCCACCGGAGCCGGGATCGACGTTGAACCACACGATATTGCCGGTCCTGAGATCGACCAGCGCGGCATAGCTGCTGTGGATGCCCGCCGGGATGAAGCCGCCGAACATGCCGGCGAACAGCAATTGCGCCACCTTCCGCCCGGCGGTGCCATAGGCATCGTGGGTGGAGACGAACAGGGCATAGTCCCCGCCACCGATCTCCCCGAGCTTCGCCGCGCCGGGGCCGAGCGTCCAGTCGAACCGTTCCGCCTTGGTCGGCAGCGATGCGCCGGGGAACATCTTGTGCTGCGCGATCGCCCCCGCGACGACGCGGAACAGCGCCTGATAGTCGGCGACGATCTGCGCATTGTCGCCTTCCTGTTCGGGCATGAAGACGATCTCGTTGCCGGCCGCTTTCTGGTTCGCGGCGACTTCGGCAGTGAGCTTCGCGCGCGCGGCGGCGGTCCAGTCGGCGTTCGGTTCTTCGACCGATCCCACGCCCAGCGACCCCACCTTCACATCAGGCCGGAAGAAGATGATGCGCACCGGCTTGCCGGCGGGAAAGACGAATGTCTCGTCGGCCTTGATCTTGGCGAGCGCGGTGCCCGGCATGACCAGCAACAAAGCCGCAAGCGCGGTGATCAGGCGCGACCCTATCGTGACTCCCCCATCCGGCGATGTCCCCACATCGCGTTCAGGAAGGCTAGGTCACGATCAGAGACCGCGCAACAACTTTGGTCATTGCGCGATCACTTTATCTTCACCTCAGGAAGCGAGCGCCTTCTTCAGCAGCTCGTTCACCACCTGCGGGTTGGCCTGGGACCATTCACCCACAGCGCGCACTTCCTCGATCACGGTGTTGATCACCGCTGGATGCTGTGTCGCATAGTTGCGGGTGGCGAGGTAGAACTGGTGGTTGTCGACCAGGCCCTTGCCGTCACGCAGGGTGCGCGCTTGCAGCTGCTGCTCGGCGGCGGCCTGGTCGTGCTGCCCGTCGCGATCGTGGTCGAGGGCGCCCCACCCCAGCCGACGCCGGGGATCCTGCTCGGCTTCCTCTACCTGACGCTCATCGCCACCGCCGTGGCCTACGTGGCGTGGTTCGTCGGACTGCGTCGGCTCGGACCGACCGACGTCGGCCTGATCGGCCTGCTGAACCCGCTGACCGGCGTCCTTCTGGGGGTCCTGGTCGCCGGCGAGCGGCTCGACCTCCGTCAGCTGGCCGGGATGGCGATCCTTCTGGGCGGCGTGGTCATCGGTCAGCGCGCACGGAGCGCACCGTCACGCGGAGCGGTCGGCGGTGAAGACCCCGCTGATGAACCCGGCGAGCAGCCGGTCACGCAGGGCGGTCGGAAGCGCCTCGATCAGGGCATGGACCGCAGCGGACTCGTCGGGCAGCCCGGCCGCGTCGCCCCCCAGGCCGGCGACCTCCAGTAGCCCGGCGATGTCCGCGGCGCCGAGGACAGCGGGGTCGATCTGACCGGCGAGCTCGACGAGCCCTGGGTCGGCCGATACCTCGACGCGGGACACGGCCGCTGCCGCCGCGAGGTCGGCGACGAACGCGTCGACGGTCGCCAGCGACGCCGGCTGGACGGTCAGGTGAGCGGTCCGCGGCAGACCCGCGTACGCCGGTTGGGGCTGGATGACCCAGCCGCGATCGCGCATCCGGTCCGCGAGCACGAACGGGTCGACGGCCTCGGCCCCGTGATCGGCGGCGAGGGCGATCAGCGTGCTGTCGGGCTCGGCCGCGACGCAGAGCCCCGGGATCGCGGCGACGGCAGCGACGATGCGGTCCGTGGCCGCGACGCAGCGGCGCACCGCGTCCGCGAGGCCCTCGTCACCGAGCGCGTGGAGGACCGCCCACGCTGACGCCATCGGACCGGCGGACCGGGTGCTCTGCAGGGTCGAGTTGACCACGGGGTAGCCCGGCCAGTCGCTGTAGGCGAAGTAGGTCCCGAGCCGGTAGTCGACGTCGGAGAACAGCAGCAGCGACGCGCCCTTCGGGGAGAACCCGTACTTGTGGAGGTCGGCCGAGAGCGAGCGGACACCCGGCACCGACAGGTCGAAGTCCGGCACGGACCGACCCTGCCTCCGCACGTACGGCAGGACGAGCCCTCCGATGCACGCGTCCACGTGGCACGGGACGCCGCGCTCCTGGGCGACGGCCGCCACCTCGGCCACGGGGTCGACGACGCCGTGGGCGTACGACGGCGCGGACACGACGACGAGCGCCGACGACGCACCCTCGTCGGCCAGGGCGGACTCGACATCGCGCGCTGCCACCCGACAGGTGGCCGGGTCGACGCGAACCCGTCGGACGCGCAGGCCGAGCAGGTGAGCGGCCTTGGCGAACGCGGGATGGGCGGTGACGGGCAGGACGACGGACGGCTGGCCCGCTCCCCCGCGCCGGCGCCACTCCTCCCGTGCGGCGAGGACGGCGAGGATGCACGACTCGGTCCCGCCGCTGCTGACCAGGCCGCAGGCGGCCTCGTCCCCACCGAGCAGGTCCAGCCCCCACCCCACGAGGTCGTTCTCGATCCGCGCCACGCTGCGGAACACCGTCGGATCGAGTCCGTTCACCTCGCCGAACGCCGCCAGCGCGCGCCGGCCGACGTCCGCGAGACCGTCCACGTCGGCGTCGTACACGTACGCCAGCACGCGGCCGCCGTGGACCGGAGGATCGTCGACGCGCAACGTCTCCAGCGCGGCGAGCACCGACTCGGGTGGCATGCCGGTGGCCGGCAGGCTCATTCCGGTTCCCCTTCCAGGCGATAGCGGGCGATCAACGGCAGGCTGGCGGCGACCAGCGCCGCCGGCAGGACCGTGAACGACACGAGCACCCCGGTCAGCGCCGACTCCGGCTGCGCCGCGGTCTGGCCGGACGACGAGACGAAGCCGGTCGCGGCGAGGAGCAGCAGGACCAGGGCCGGGCCGACCGCGAACCCCACCGTCTCCCCGGCGGTCCACACGCCGGTGAACGTCCCCGCACGCTGGCGCCCCGTGCCGCGCGCGTCCGCCGCCACGGTGTCCGGGAGCATCGCCAGCGGGAACATCTGCATCCCGGCGTAGCCGATCCCGCACAGTCCGACGAGGGCCAGGATCGCCGCGGTGGGCAACGACCTCGAGAGCAGCAGGAGGACGGCGCCGGCGAGGAAGACGACAGAGGCGGTCGCGTACCCGGCGCGCTTGCCGCGTCGGTGGCCGATCCACGCCCATAGCGGCATCACGACGAGTGCCGGCACGATGAGCGCCGCGAAGAGCACGTCGCTCATGGACTCCTGACCCAGCACGTAGGTCGCGAAGTACTGCGCTCCGCCGAGCATCGCGGCCGTCGCCAGCGCCTGCAGGACGAAGGCACCGAGGAGCAGCCGGAACGCGCGCGTCCGCCACGCCGCCGACAACTGCTGCCGCAGACCGCCGTGCGCGACCGGCACGGAGTCCGCCGGGACGGGCCGCGTCCGCCGCATCGCCCACCAGCACCCGAGCATGCCGACCCCGATGACGGCCCCGACTCCGGCGGCCATCGCGACGTAGCCGGCGGCGTCGCGCAGCGCGGGTGCCCCGACCCCGCACAGCAGGATCCCGAATGCGAGGAAGCCGACGCGCCACGACATGAGCGTGGTCCGCTCCGTCGTGCTGTCGGTGATCTCAGCCGGCATGGCGATGTACGGCACCTGGAAGACGGCGAACGCCGAGGCCGCCAGAGTGAACGCAATCAGCACCCACACCGCCGCGACCACAGGTGCAGACCCCGCGGGAACCGCGAACATGAGAACGAACAGGACGGGCAGTGTCAGGCCGCCGGCGAACAGAAGCGGTCGTCGGGAGCGGCGCGCCTGCGCGGACCGGTCGCTGAGCCGCCCCACCAGTGGCAGGAAGACCACGTCCCACAGCTTCGGGACGAGCACCACCAGGGCGGCCAGCGCCGCGGCAACGCCGAGCGCGTTGGTGAGGTAGTACGCGAGCAGGAGCCCGGGAACCGTGCTGAACGCCGCCGTGCCGACCGACCCGAGGGCATAGCCCACGTGGAGTCCGCGGCCGAGCCGATCAGCGGCCGGGGTCGTCACGGTCGAGGGATCAGGAACGGGTCGCGACCAGGACCGGGATGAGCCGGCCCGCCTTCTGCGCGTACTCGGCGTAGGGCGGGTAGACGGCGACGGAGCGCTCCCACCAGATGTCGCGTTCCTCGCCGCTGACCTCGCGCACGGTGAAGTCGTAGGGCTCAGGACCGTCCTGGATCATGATGTGCGGGTCAGCGACGAGGTTCTCGTACCAGGCCGGGTTCCGCGGGTCCCCGCCCTTGCTCGCGACGAGCGCGTACTCGCCGTCGTGCTCGACGCGCATGAGGCAGATCTTGCGCACCTTGCCCGACTTCGCGCCCATCATCGTGACGACGATGATGGGGATGCCGGTGTCCCGCAGCGTGTTCGCCCGCTCGCCGCCGGACGCCTCGTACTCCGCGACCTGATCAGCGACCCAGGACCACGTGTTCGGCTCGTACTCGCCGGTGATCGGCATGCCCGCTCCCTCGTTGGACGACGTGCCCGGAGGATATCCCGTGACGCTCGGGCTGCCCGGGCAACCGCGTTGCACGGACGAAACGTACGCGTCCGGCACACGTAACCGACGTTGCCTAGCCTGCCGTCGATGCCGGAGGTGCCGGCGTCGACGAACGCTCGGGAGGTACGCCATGACGATCCAGTCGGCCTCGTCCTGGGACGGCGTGGTGTCGTACTACGCCCGCTGCGGGAACTGCCTGTACCTGTCCGAGCCGTACGGGGACGAGGTCAGCGCCACCGTGCTCGGCACGGTGCACCACTGCGACTGAGAGCAGCGCCGGTACCGTGCAGAGGTGACGCTCACCTCCGCACGCCCTCGCGACCCCTTCATCGGCGGCTTCTTCGACGACGCCGGACTCGACTTCGAGACCCGCGGCGTGCTCGGACACGCCGTGTACGGCGCGGCTGAGCCCGGCGAGGTGCTCGCCGCGCTCGCCGTCGTCGCCGACGGGGACCACGACGCGTGGGCCCAGGCCTGGCGCACCCTCGGCGGGAGGGTCCTGGCCGACGCCGACGCGCAGCTGGCCGCCGGGCATCGGGTCAGTGCCTGCGGGTCGTACCTGCGCGCCGCCACCTACCTCGGCCAGGCGACGAACGCCCTGGTCGGAGCCGGGCGGGACGACGAGCTGCTCTCGTCGTTCCGGGACCATCGCCGCGCCTGGGAGGCCTACCTGGCGAGTGCGCCTCTGGTGGCCGAGGCCGTCCAGATCCCGTACGAGGGCACGACGCTGCCCGGCTATCTCGTCCGTCCGGTCGGCGACGTCGTCGCTCGCCGCACCCTCGTCATGACCAACGGCAGCGACGGCAGCATCAGCGACCTGTGGCTCAGCGGCGGCATCGCCGCGCTCGAGCGTGGCTACACCGTGCTCGTGTACGACGGTCCCGGTCAGCAGTCCATGCTGTTCGAGCGGAAGACCACCTTCCGGCCGGACTGGGAGGCCGTGCTCACGCCCGTCGTGGACTTCGCGCTCACGCGCGCAGAGGTCGACGGCAGCCGGATCGCCCACTATGCGATCAGCCAGGGCGGGTACTGGCTGCCCCGTGCACTCACGGCCGAGCACCGGGCGAAGGCCGCCATCGCCGACCCCGGCGTCGTCGATGTGTCCACCTCGTGGACCGGCCATCTCCCGCCGCCGATGATGGAGCTGCTCGCGGCCGGCAAGACCGACGACTTCGACAGTTACATGTCGGCCGGGATGAGCCCCGAGGTCGCGCGGCTGTGGGCGTACCGCGCGGCGCCGTACGGGCAGTCGGGCTACGCCGCCACCGTGGCCGCCGTCCAGCAGTACCGACTCGGTGACGCAGCCGCGTCGATCACGACGCCGCTGCTGGTCACGTCGCCGGAAGGAGAGCAGTTCTGGCCCGGACAGTCCGAACAACTGGTCGCGGCCGTGTCCGGCGCGACGCTCGTGCCGTTCACGCAGGCGGAGGGGGCCAACCTCCACTGCCAGCCGATGGCTCGTGCCCTGACGGACCAGCGCATGCTCGACTGGCTCGACGGCGTGCTCGGCTGACCAGCCGCACCGGCTAGGCCGCCAGCCTCAGGGGCCCGGCGTCGAGCGATGACGGCGATCCGTTGCCGGGACCGGACGGCAGCGTCCCGACCTGCCAGCGGAAGCGGCTGGGGTCCTGGCAGTCCCGGCTGTGCCGCAGCGCCTCCACCATCGACCGGGCCGCCTCCGCTGCCCCGTCCGCCTGCCGGTACCAGTTGCCCTCGGCGCCGACCGGCGCGTGCCAGCCGGCCCGACGCAACGCGAGCTCGTCCAGGGGCCACTGGTGCGGGGGCAGGTGGTCCGCCGACACGGCTTCGCAGTACCAGCCCTCCTCGGCGGGAGCGCACTGCGCGTACGGCCACGGCGACCACGCGGGCACGCCGTCGACCTCGACGAATTCGATCACGACGAACTCGCCGGGCCCAAGGTCGCGCAGCGTCGCGGTGACGCCAGCCACCAGGCTGTCCCACGGATCATTCATGTCGGCTCCTTCGGTCTGCTGGGCCGACGCTCGCACAGGGGTCCGACACTCAGGTCGCGGCGAGCGCCTCCACCGGGCTCACCCGGGTCGCCAGCCGGGACGGGACCGCGGCAGCGGCGAGGGTCAGAACCGCCGCGGCTGCCGCGATCACGGCGACCGTCAGCCACGGGACGGCCGGCAGCACGAGAGTGTGACCCTCCTCGACGTTGGCACCGACGACCGAGCCGAGCATCGACTGCGCGGCCGCCCACCCGTACCCGATCCCCAGGAGCACCCCGACCACGACGGCGGTGAACGCGACGTGCGTCGCCTCCAGCAGCACCATCCGGTTGGCCTGGGGACGGGACAGCCCGAGGGAGCGCAGCAGGCCCAGCTCCCGTCGGCGCTGGACGATCCCGATCGTCAGCAGGTCGACGAGGCCGACGGCCGCGATGACCGCCGAGACCCCCACCAGGCTCATCATGATCGCGGACGTCACGTTCATCGCCTCGTCCAACGCTGGGTCGAGAGTCCCGCCGGAGGCGGACGCGAGCACCGCCTTCGTCGACTCGGACGCGACCGCCAGCAACGTCACCAGCGTCACGCCGATGACGACGCCGATCGTCATGCGGGCCGAGCGCTCCGGGTACCGCAGCGCGTTCTGCGCAGCCATCCGCGCCGTGACGCCGGAGCCGAAGGCCCGGCCGGTAAGGCGCAGGACCGGTGGCATGAGGACCACGGATCCGACGACGATCCCGGTGAAGGAGACCACGCCGCCGGAGAACGCCACGACCATCCCGCCCGGGTCGGCGAGCCCGACGACGATGCCGGCCGCGAGCAGCGCAGCGCCGATGCCGATGGCGACGAACGAGATGACCGTGCGCACCGGATGCCGCACGTCGGCGGTCGTGCGGTCCGTGGACGAGGCGAGTGCCTGGAGCGGTGTCACGGTCAGCACCCGCCGTGATCCGACCCAGGCAGCAGCCCAGGTCGTGAGCACGACGACGCCGGCTGGCAGCAGCAGGCTGGGCTGGAGAACCCGGTAGGTGACGCCGGACACGGCCTCCGGGCTCAGGTAGCCGCGGAGCACCGCAACGAGGACGTACGACAGCCCGATGCCCGCGACGAGACCGGCGGCCGCGCCGACGGCTCCCACGGCCAGACCACGCCCTGCGACCCGCCGGCGCTCGGTGCGCGCCGACGAGCCGATCAGCCGCATCAGCGCGATCTGCCGGGTGCGACCGGCGACGATCGTCGCGAACGTGTTCGCCGTCACGACTGCGGCGACGAACACCGACACCCCGAGGATGACGGTCCCGAGGATCGACAGTGTGTACCGGACGGCCCTCACATCGCCCACGGTCGGATCGGCAGAGATGATGGCCGTCAGGTACCCCACGGCGGTCAGGATGAGGACGCCAAACGCGGAGGAAATGCCGGCGACCAGGACCGAGGCGCCGGTCCCCCTCTCCCGCCAGGACGCCGCCGCTCCTGTCGAGGCACTCATGCCGCCACCTGGTCGGCGGCCAGCATGTGCGCGGCGATCTGCTCGGCGCTCTGCCGGGGCTTGTCCGCGGCGATCCGGCCGTCGGCGAGGAACACCACGCGGTCGGCGTGGCTCGCCGCGACCGGATCATGCGTGACCATCGCGATCGTCTGGCCGCGATCTCTCACCGCCGCGGCCAGCAGGGCCAGCACCTCGCGGCCGCTGCGCGAGTCGAGGTTGCCGGTCGGCTCGTCCGCGAACACGAGGTCGGGCTGGGTCGCCAGCGCCCGCGCGATCGCCACGCGCTGCTGCTGGCCCCCGGACAGCTGGTGCGGCCGGTGCCGGAGGCGTTCGCCCAGTCCCAGGCTCTCGATGATCGCCTCGATCCGCTCGGCCTCCTCCGCGGTGGGACGGCGGCCGTCGAGCTCGAACGGCAGTCGGATGTTGTCGAGCGCGTCGAGGGTCGGGACGAGGTTGAACGCCTGGAACACGAACCCGATCCGTCGCCGGCGCAGCTCGGTGAGCGCGAGGTCGTCGAGGGTGGTGATCTCCGTGTCGGCCAGCCACGCACGCCCCGAGGTCGGCCGGTCCAGGCCGGCCATGATGTGCATCAGCGTCGACTTGCCGGAACCGGACGGCCCCATGATCGCGGTGAGTTCGCCTCGCCGGATCCCGATGCTCACCCCGTCGAGCGCATGGACCACGCCGTCGCCGCTTCCGTAGGTCTTGAAGAGACCGTCCACGCGCGCGGCGAGCGGAGCACGGTCATGGTCGAGGTCGAACGGGTCAGTTGTCATGGTCTCGACGCTAGGCACTGCGCAGCCGCGGCACATCGCCCGCGAGTACCGACCCTCGTACATCCCGAGGATGACGTTCGGGCCTTAGGCCAGCCCGTGCTCGTACGCGAACACCACGAGCTGCACCCGGTCACGCAGGCCGAGCTTGGCCAGGATCCGGCTGACGTGGGTCTTGACCGTCGCCTCGGACAGGTACTCGTGCGCAGCGATCTCGGCGTTGCTCAGGCCACGGGCCGCGAGCGCGAAGATCTCGCGTTCGCGTTGGGTCAGGTCGTCGTACGTGCGCGGAACGGGAACCAGCCGAGAGTCGGAGAAGTGCGCGAACAGCTCGCGCGTCGCGGCGGCGGCGATGACGGACGAGCCCGCGTGGACGGTGCGGATCGTCGCGAGCAGCAGCTCGGGATCAGCGTCCTTGAGCAGGAACCCGCTGGCGCCCTGGCGGATCGCCCGCGCGGCGGCCTCGTCGAGGTCGAACGTCGTGAGCACCACGATGCGCGGCGGGTCTGGGTCGGCGAGCAGCTCGGCGGTGGCCGAGAGCCCGTCGAGGACGGGCATGCGCACGTCCATCAGGACGACGTCCGGCCGCGTGGTGCGGACCATCGCGACCCCCTCGCGCCCGTCGCCCGCCTCCGCGACCACCTCCAGGTCCGGCTGGGAGTCGACGAGCATGCGGATCCCCGCGCGGAAGAGAGCCTGGTCGTCCACGAGGGCGACCCGGATCGCCGTCATGCGTGGCCACCGTCCTCGTCGCTGTCGGTCGCGGTCCCTGCGGCGAACGGGATCGTCGCCGCCACGACGAACTGCCCGTCCGTATGCGTCGTCGACAGGTCGCCGCCGGCCAGGTGAGCGCGTTCGCGCATGCCGATGATGCCGTGCCCGTCTCCGGCTGGCTCCACGTCCGAGGCGACGGGGTTGCGCACGACGAGGTGGACGACCTCCCGATGCCAGGCCAACGCGACGGTGACGGGACCGGACTCCCCGTGCCGCATCGCGTTCGTCAGGGCCTCCTGGACGATGCGGTAGACCGCCAGCTGGACGGCAGCCGGCGGTGTCGACGTCGGTGCCGGATCGACGTCCACGACCAGCGGCGCGCCTGCCGATCGGACCTGGGCGAACAGCATGTCGAGGTCCGCGAGCGTCGGTTGCGGGCCGTCGGATTCCGTGTGACGAAGCTGCGCGAGGAGCAGGCGGACGTCGGCGAGGGCGACACGGGCGGTGGTCGAGATCGTGGCGAGGGCGGCCACGGCGGCCTGTGGGTCGCTCGCCGCCACGTACCGGCCACCGTCGGCCTGGGCGACGATGACCGCGAGCGAGTGCGCGACGACGTCGTGCATGTCGCGGGCGATCCGGGCGCGGTGCTGCTCGGCCGCCGCGTGCGCCTGCGCCCCATGCTGTGCGGCCCGAACCGCCTGCACACAGCGTGCCGTGCGTACCAGCGCCCCGACGGTCCAGCCCAGCGGTAGTGCGAACAGCGTCGCCACCGCCAGCACGATCACCGTGCTGCCGGGCGACCACGAGTCTGTGCCCTGGATGTCGAACGGACCGAGCGTGAAGTACCCCCCGACGACCACGGATCCGACCAGGGCAGACGCGAACCCGCACCACATGACCCGACGCGACCCGTAGGCCGACGTCGCGTAGAGGATCCCGAGGATCGCGAGGTCGACGAACGACGGGACCTGGCCCGTCGCCATCTGCACAACGGCGCCGACCCAGGAGACGGCCAGGGCGAGCCCCGGTGACATCCGCCGCAGGGCGAGCGCCGCGACGAGGAGGACCGCAACGGCCACCGTCGCGGTCACCGAGGAGTCGGACTGGTGTGCGACGGTGACCTGGATCGGAAGCGTGGCGGCCCCGAAGACGAGCGCCCCGCCGATGTCGGCAGCGCGCTGCGGACCGCTCAGGGGACGAAGGCGCAGACGCACGGTCGGCACGCTACGGGAGCGACCAGTCGTCGTCGTCAGCCTGGAGATGTACCCGTGACGCGCTTCACGGGCACACGCCCGTCGCCCACTTGCCCCGCAGCTCCTGCTGGGCCAGGCGCTGGTCGGCGCGGAACAGGTCCTGGTATCGGTAGGGCCGCCGGTACGTGTACTCGTCCGCGAACCCGTCGCGCACCAGGACCTGGTTGACCATCCGCCCGTCGGGCAGCCACACGTAGGCGAGCGTGCGCCCGTATCGGTCGACCTGCCCCTGCGTGGCATCGAACTCCAGGTAGACGGACTGGCCGTCCTGGAGCGCCTTCGCCGCCTCGGACGCCTGCGGGCCGAAGCACTCGACGGGCGTACCGGGCTGGACGGTCTCCGGCGTGTCGATCCCGATCAGGCGTACCCGCAGGCGCTCCCCGTCGGCGTCGATGATGACCGTGTCGCCGTCGACGACGCGCTCGACCGGGTAGGGGCCGGCCGCGGTGGACGGCATGATCGGACCGGACCAGGACGACGTGGCATGCGAGGGGCTCTGCTGACTCGCGGCAGGCGAACCTGAGCATCCGGCGAGCGCGGCCGCCAGCAGGACGACGGCGGCGTGGCGGCGGACCATGACGGGCATCCTCCCGCCGGTGCCCACCTCGCCGGGCGCCGGGTCACGACACGTCGCGGACCATGACCCAGCGATGCGTCGCGATCTGGCGGTCGCGGGAGAACCCGGCCTTCTCGAACATCTCGACCGTCCCGTTGAACAGGAACGACCCGGACGTCTTCCGTCCGGTGACGGCCTCCGGGTAGGCCTCGACCCGTCCCCCGCCGCGCGCGGAGATCTGCGCCAGCGCGCCGGCGAGCGCGCGGTTCGCGACGCCCTGGTGGCGTCGGGTCCGGTCCACGAAGAAGCACGTGATTCGCCAGTCGGGCAGCGCGACCAGGGACTTTCGGTACTCCTTCGCGGACTTCTGGTTCGGCAGCTCTGCTGGCGAGCCGTACTGGCACCAGCCGATGCAGGTGTCCCCGTCGAGCACGAGGGCGGCGTGGGCGCCACCCGCGCGGACGAGACGCTCCTTCAGCGCTCGGTTCCCGGCCTCGGTGCCGTCCTTGCCCTCGTCGCCGTGGAACCACGTGCACCAGCACCCGCTCCAGATCCCGTGGTGGCGTTCGATCAGCGCCGCGTAGGCCGGCCAGGTGGTGCCGTCGAGCTCGGCGACCCGCAACGCGGTCACGGCCTGTCGATGACGACGACCCCGTCGTCCAGGAGCCGGTCGCCGGGGCTGGGAACCGGGATGACGCGCTCGTGCTGGGCGTCGAGGGCCTCACGCGCCCGCGCGGCGGACGGGTTGAACACGGCGTCCAAGGCACCGATCATCGCCCCCATGGCCGGCGAGCCGTCGTCGAGCCCGCGACGCATCCGGATGAAGACCATGGGCGCTCCCGTCGACAGGGCAACCGTATGCCGTCGCCGCCCCGCCGGCCCGGGGGTTCCACGCGTTCCGGGGCCGCAGAACGCGTGGAACCCCCGCACCGACGGGCTGCGGCGGCGCGTCAGTGATGGCCCTTGGTCACCATCACCAGCATCTTCAGGTTGAGCACGGCGAACCGCCATGCCTGCACGAGGACGTTGCGCCGGGCCCGCACGGCACGGGCCGAGGGCGGCGAGGACAGGGCGAACGTGGTCACGTTGCTCATCGAGGGACCTCCTACTCCGGGATCAGGAACCACAGCGGCCGGGCCTTGGCCTTGTAGATGAACAGGTAGTGCAGCATCAGCTTCATCCAGTGCCCGCTGAGCCCGATCTCGCCGTACGTCTCCTTCGTGTCACGTCCGGACTCCCCGTACGTCTCGGGGTCGGGGATGATCGGGTACACCGTCATGGCGGCGGCCTGTCCGCGCAGCAGACCGGTACCGGCAGAGGCGATGCACGCGGCCCCCATCTCGGCCATCGACGCGGTGGGCACCGTGCTGTCGGCCCCGTGGCGGATGCGACCGGCGATGGTCTGCGCGACCGCCCGGCCGATGACGCCCGAGGGCATCCCGGTGCGCGGCGGCGCCGGCGCGATCGCGGTCCCGTTCGGTGACGTCCGCGGCTTCGACATCTGGTGCGGCGGAGCGAAGGCGATCCCCGCTGCCCACACGTTGTCGTAGCGGACGGACTGGTACGTACGCGGCCAGTCGCTCGCCCGCCACTCCTCGTACGGCTTCGGCGTGTAGTCGGCGTCGACCTTCATGAAGCCGCTCGGGGCGAAGACCTCCGCCGTGATGTCCGCCCCGTCGCGGTCGTAGGCCGCGAGATCGGCTCCGCGGAACGGAGGGAGGAGCATCGCGAAGTCGAACCGCTGCTCCCCCTTCGTGCCGTCGACCAGCTCGTAGTGGACCGCTCCCGGCTCCACCCGTTCGACGTGCGCCGCCATGATCGCCTTCACCCCGCGCTCCGCGAACAAGGACTCGGTGAACACCCGGCTCGGCACGACGCCGTCCTTGGTCCCGAAGTTCATGCCGTCCATGCCGAAGTCGCCGAGCTGGCTCTCGTTGGTGATGTAGATGACCTCGGCTCGGTCGCGAACACCGGCCTGGACCAGCTCGTGCTCGACGTTGAACGTGTACTCGAACGCCGCTCCCTGGCAGGTGCACGTCCCGTGGCCCATGCCGATCAGGAGTGTCTGCGGGGTTCCCGACCGTAGGCGCTCGACCACGTCCTGCAGCGCCCGGGCGGCCTGCGCGGCGTGCCCGGCAGTGCATACCGACCACGAGTTGGCCTCCGGTCCGAGTCCCGGCGTCGCCGCGAAGTTCAGCTTCGGCCCGGTCGCGTTGACGAGGTAGTCGTACGACAGGCGGCCGACCTCACCGGCACGCGACGCGTCGGTGTAGCGGACCACGACGTAGGGAGTGGGATCGTCGGCGTCGCCCTCTCCGTGGATCTCGGTCGCCAGCGCCTGGTGGAACTCGATGCCCTTGCGCCGGTACACGGGTGCAAGGGGGAACACGACCTTCTTCTGGCTCATGCGACCGACGCCGACCCAGATGTTCGACGGGATCCAGTTCCAGTTCGCGTTCGGTGCGACGACGACGACGTCGTGCTCCTTCGGCAGCATGCGACGCAGGTGCAGCGCTGCCGTGTGGCCGGCGATGCCGGCTCCGAGGATGACGGTTCGTGCCATGGTGGCCCTCCTATGGCGATGATGGCGCGGACCTAGCGGTCCGCCTGGGGGTCGGAGACCGGGAGCCCCGACGGACAGGAGATCTCTCCGCCGAGCCGGGAGTGGAGTGCGAACGCGATCAGCACGACAGAGCCGATCGCGAGCAGGGGCTGGATCGGCGCGAACCACGTGACCGCGCCGGATGCGCCGAGCGCGAGGAGCACGACCTTGTTGCAGACCGGGCAGCCGACGGCGAAGAAGGCGACCATGCCGCCGAGGACGCCGGCCGTGGATGAGCGGTCGAGGTCGGCCGACTCGTCCGGGACCAGCTCGCTGCGTCGGACGTAGGTCGCTACGAGTAAGCCGCCGAGGACGGCGCTGGCGACCACGGTCGGGTACGACCACCAGGTCACCGCGATCGCTCGGCCGAAGACCGGTGTCGGGATCACGGCGGTCGGGACGGCGACCATCAGGCCGACCGCGATCGCCCCGACGGCGGCCGCACCCCACCGGCGCCGGTCCCAGGACCGGATCGACCTCCATCTCCCCATGCCGACACCATACCCCCCGGGGTATAGTCGTCGCATGCTGAAGACGCACCCCGTCCAGACGTCCTCGAACCGCCGATCCTCGCGACTGCCCCTCGTCGCCCTCGTCCTGGCCGTCGTCGCCCTCGCCCTGTCGGCATGCGGATCGAGCGCGTCAGCCGTCCAGACCGTCGACCCGGCTGCGTTCCTTACGGCCGCCGCCCGGCCGGGCGGGACCGTCACCGACGTCCGCCCCCCGGCGGAGTACGCGGCCGGCCACGTCGACGGGGCCGTCAACGTCGACGTGGAGAGCCCGGACTTCGCCGAGCAGCTCGCGACGCTCGACAAGGCCGGGACATACGCCGTCTACTGCCACAGCGGCCGACGTTCGGCGATGGCCACCGACCAGATGGCGCAGGCAGGATTCACCAACGTCTACAACCTCTCCGGGGGAATCGGAGACCTGCAGGCGGCCGGCGCGCAGATCGTGACGTCCTAGAAGCGCGTCGCCCACCTCGTTGAGTGGTGACATGCGGCCCGGTCCGCGCGCCGGGAGCGGGCCACATCTCACCGCTCAACGAGTAGGCGCGGGCCGCGGTCAGTCGCGCAACGGCTCCGGGAGCAGCTCCGTCGGGAACCCCTGGAAGGCGACGGGCCGCTGGAAGCGGCGGGCGGCCGCCGTCCCGACCGAGGTGTGCAGCGCGCTGGTCGACGCCGGGTAAGGACCGGCATGGTGCTGACCAGCCGTCACCGCGACGCCGGTCGGCCAGCCGTTCCATACCAGGCGCCCGCAGCGCCGCACGAGCGCCGCGACTACCTGGTCGACGCCCTCGTCCGCCACCTCGGCGTGGATGGTCCCGACGAGGGCACCCTGGAGCGTCTCCAGCACCTCGAGCACCTCCCCCACCGAGCCGTACTCGACGACGACGCCGACGGGGCCGAAGCACTCGACGCGGAGCAGCTCCGGGTGCGCGATCGCGTTGGCCGCATCGGTGACGAGCACCTCCGGCGCAGCGAGGAACCCGTCACCAACCGGCGCGTCCGACCGGAACCGACGCACGCCCGGCAGCCCCTCCAGCAGCCCCCGGTTGCGGTCCAGCAGCGCGGCGACGTTGCCGTTGAGGAGGGTGCCGGCCGGGAGCGACGCCACCAGGTCCTCCACGCGCTCCACGAGCGAGGATCCGGCCGGGACCAGAAGCAGACTCGGGTTCGTGCAGAACTGGCCCGCTCCCAGCGTCAGCGACGCGAGATAGTCGGCTGCGAGCGACGGTCGATCGGCGGCGCCGGCGAGGACCACGACCGGGTTGACGCTGCCCAGCTCCCCGTAGAACGGGATCGGGCGCGGACGGCCGGCGGCCAGATCGAACAACGCCCGACCCGCGGTCGTCGATCCGGTGAACGCTCCGGCCTCGATCGCCGGATGCTCGATCAACGCGACGCCCGCCTCGAACCCGTGGACGAGCGCGAGCGTCCCTGCGGGCGCGCCGACGGACGCGAGCGCACCGACCGCCAGGTCCGCGACCGCCTGGCTCGTCTGCGGATGCGACGGGTGGGCCTTCGCGACCACCGGGCAGCCGGCGGCGAGCGCCGACGCCGTGTCCCCGCCGAGGACGCTGAACGCGAAGGGGAAGTTGCTCGCCCCGTACACCGCGACCGGACCGAGGGGCACGAGCACCTGCCGCAGGTCGGCGTGACCGGCGGGCGGGTCATCGAAGACGGCCGGGTCGACGACGACGCCGTCGAGCTCGTCGGATCGCAGCGCCGTCGCGAACATGCGCAGCTGGAAGGTGGTGCGCGCGACCTCTCCGGTCAGTCGCGGCAAACCGAGGCCGGTCTCGGCGTCCGCGATCTCGGCGAGTCGCTCCGCGTCCGCGTCCAGCGCGTCCGCCACCGCGTCCAGCGCCTCCGCCCGGGCCCCCGGCGAGAGGGCCGCCCATGGCGCCGCCGCCGCTGCCGCCGCATCGACGATCCGGTCGAGGGCTGCCCGATCGGTGTCGGGGATCACGGGACCGAACGCCTCGCCGGTACGGGGGTTGACGGACTGCGACGACATGAGCGGCTCCTCGTGCTCGGCGAACGGCGTGCCGGCCACACCCTGCCAGCACCCCGCGCAACGAATCGCACGGCGTTCCTGACCGCGAACTTGCATCGCGACGTGTCTCGATATATCGTTACCGTGTTCGTAACGACGAAAGGAGCGCACAATGCGTTCGCAGAACACGATGCGACCCCCGTTCGGCCCCGGCTTCGCCGGACCGCTGGACCCGGAGTCATCCCCCTTCGGCCGCCGCCACCAGCACCCCCGCATGGGACGCGGACCCGGTGGCCGCGGACCGCGCGGCATGGGTCGCGGCCGGGGCCGAGCCCCGCGCGGTGACGTCCGCGCCGCGATCCTGCTGTTGCTGGAGACCGAGCCGATGCACGGCTACCAGCTCATGCAGGCGATCGCCGACCGCACCGGCGGGCGCTGGACGCCCAGCCCGGGGGCGATCTACCCCGCCATCAGCCTGCTCGAGGACGAAGGACTGGTCGAGGCGCGCGCCGACGGCGGCCGCAAGGTCGTCGAGCTGACCGACGCCGGACGCGAGTACGTCGCCGCCAACCGCGACGGCTGGGCCGACCCGTTCGGCTCGGACGACGCAAGCGACCGGCCGGATCTGCGCGGCCTGCTGATGCAGGTGCACTCCGCCACCCGTCAGGTCGGCATGACCGGAACGGCAGCCCAGGTGCACAAGGCGGCCGAGCTGCTGGCCGACACCCGGCGGGCGCTCTACCTGCTGCTCGCGGACGGCCCGGACGCCACGACGGTCGACACGCCGACCGAGAACGACGAGTGAGCCGACGGCACCGACGGGTGGTGCGGACGACCTCGTCCGCACCGCTCGGGTGCCGGCGGGCGTCCGGGTCCGGCCCCTGACGACCTGACACTCGTCGGGGGGCGGTCGCCCGCGTAGCCGGGCCGGACGCCGGTCACACAGGACGTAGGCGCACCTCGGTGTCGCGGAGCTCGGCGACCGATCGGGCGCCGACGAGCTGCATCGTGGTGCGTATCTCCTTCGTGAGGATCTCCACCACGCGCTCGACCCCGGCCTGGCCCCCGGCCATGAGGCCGTAGAGATAGGCCCGGCCCACCAGGACCCCCCGGGCCCCGAACGCCAGCGCCGCGACGATGTCGGTGCCGCTCATGATCCCGCCGTCGACGTACACCTCCGTGCGCTCGCCGACGCGTGCCACCACCTCTGGCAGCAGCTCCAGCGGCGCGCCGCCCAGGTCCAGCTGCCGACCGCCGTGGTTGGACAGCACGACCGCGTCGACACCGTGGTCCGCCGCGATCACCGCATCGTCGAGTGACTGGATGCCCTTCACCATCACCCGACCCGACCAGTGCGCGCGCAGCCACGCGATGTCGTCCCACGTCACCGACGGGTCGAACACGCGCGTCAGCAGGTCCCCGACCGTCCCGCCGGTCGTCGACAGGCTCGCGAAGGTCAGCGGCGCCGTCGTCAGCACGTTGAACCACCAGCGCGGGTACAGGGCCATCTCGGCCATGGTCGCGACCGACAGCTGCGGCGGGATCGTCAGCCCGTTGCGGACCTCGCGCCGGCGGATGCCGCCGACAGCCGCGTCGACCGTGAGGATCAGCGTGTCGTACCCGGCCGCGTCGGCTCGGCGCATGAGGTCCTCGGCCTGCGCACGGTCCCGGTTGACGTAGAGCTGGAACCAACGACGCGTCGGGGGGCTCGCCGCGGCGAGCGCCTCGATGCTCGTCGTACCCAGCGTCGACAGGCCGTACGGGATCCCCGCCCGCGCCGCGACGCGCGCAACCGCGGGCTCGCCCTCGTGGTTCATCATCCGCGTGAACCCCGTCGGCGCGAGAGCGAAGGGCAGCTCCGACCGCGCCCCCAGGAGGTCGATCGACGTGTCGACGTCGGACACGTCGCGCAGCACGCGCGCGGTCAGCTCGACGCGTCGGTACGCCTCACGGCTGCGGCGCAGGCTCGACTCCGACATGGCCGCGCCGTCCGTGTAGTCGAACACCGCCCTCGGGGTCCGACGACGCGCCAACGCGCGAACGTCCCAGACGCTGGCGCAGCGATCCAGCCGCCGCTGCCGCCACGAGCGCGACCAGTCCGGCGCCCCGAGCAACGGCAGCACCTCTCCCGGCCGCGGAACCCGCCGACTCGCCATCAGGCCTCCGCTCCCGTCGCGGGCACCGCTCGCCGGTCGCGACGCCGGCTCCCCCACCACAGGGTCAGACCCACCACGAGCAGCACTCCGCCGAGACCGGCCGCGTACACCGGGAGATCGGTCGGGATGCCCAGGTAGGTCGTGACGCCGAGGATCCGCGACAGGCCCCACGGAAGCAGCGCCAGCTGATCGTTCCACGCGGTCAATGCGGCCTCCAGCCCGATCGCGGCGACCAGCCCGCCGAGCACGAGGACCGGCGTTCCGGCCGCTGCGAGCAGCCGACCCCACGCGCCCCGACGCGTCAGCCCGTACCCGTCGCGCAGGACGAGCCAGGCGACGACGAGGACCCAGCAGAACGCCGCGAACGCGAGCGTCACGTACACGGTGCGCGCCTCCGGTCGGGTCCAGAACGCGAACCAGTAGCCGCCGGGACCGCGGGCCACGAGCGCCGCGAGCAGCAGCACGGAGCGCAGGATCGCCGCTCCCCCGACCGCCGCCCACAGGAGCCACGGGTCCCGTCCGCGGACGGAGAGCCGGAGCACCACGGCGAACAGCAGCCACGCCCCGAGCACCAGCACGAGGTGCGCCGGCGCGTCGAACCACGTGTAGGCCAGCCGGCTGAGCACGATCGCCAGGGCAGGCAGCGCCCAGACGACCACCCGGTCGAACCGACCAGCAGCAGCGGGCGAGCGCAGTCGCCACGGACGCGTCGACCCGATCCACAGCGCGCGCAGCGCCGCGGCCCCCGGGAGCGTCCCGCCCCGCAGGAGGCGCTGGCCCGCGCGCGTGCCCAAGAGCACGAGCGCGATCAGGAGCACCAGCAGTCCCCGCGCTACCCAGGCCATCGGCACGTCCCGTTCGGCGTGCGCGAGCCCGATGTCGGCCGCGGTGAACTGGTACGGCGGGAGGTCGACGTCTCCGGTGTAGCGGGCGACGTGCTCGTCGCGGGCTACGACGTACGCGTCGCGCGCCTGCGACCACGCCTGCGCGGCCAGGTCGCTGCCGGTGTCTAGCCACTCCTGGTGGCGCAGGAACATCTCCCGGTACGCCCCGAGGGTTCGGAACAGGTCCACCTGGTAGTCGAGCGTCGCCAGGAAGTGCTCGCGTAGGGCGGGGTCCCGCCAGGTCGCCGGATCGGTTCCGGCGACGAGGTCGCGCATCTGCTCGGCGAGGGCCACCGCCTGAGCTCCTTCGGAGATCGCCTCGTCGAGTTGGTCCTTGCTCAGGTCGTACACCGTCCCGAGCGTGGCGCTGTCACCGGTGACGATGTCCCACTCGAAGATCCACATCATCGGCGGCGGCTCGAGCCCGAGGGCCGCGACCTTCTGGTCGGCGTACGGACCGATGTACAAGCCCTTCGTGATCGCGTCCCGT
>OFJB01000380.1_pt1 | contig 22247 bp, 14 predicted proteins | sample 1775081 | NCBI WGS metagenome assembly OFJB01 (sample SAMN08195771, study PRJEB24354) | sludge metagenome | isolation source: initial sludge from phenol fed wastewater aerobic bioreactor | place: India: Nagpur | collected 2016-06-05
GTGTTCATTGTGTTTACGGACAGCCCGGCTTGCGCCGGCGGTGGATTGTCCGTTTACACAAAATTCTGCACACCCTCGGGTAGGCTTGGCCGCCGGCCGGTCCTTGTTTCGAACCCGCACCGGTTCAGGCTGTCAGCCGGGGGAGGTGCACCGATGGCGACGTCAACTTACAGCTCTGCTCGTCTTTTCACCAAGTCGCCAATCCCAATTCCGTCGCAGTATGAGCAGACTCGCCCATTGCTCGCGGATGTGGTTGCAGCGTCATCGCCGCCTGATGAGGGCTTGATACCATCCGGTCTCACCATACGGCGCAGGGGCGCGCCAGAGCTGGTGTCGAATCGAGGGGCATATCGGCAACATGCCACACCACCCCGGGCCGAGTCGGAGTTGAATCGGTTCTGGCTGGTGCTGGCTGGAGTTGCATTTTTCATTGTTGTGGCGGCCTATGTCTTCTGAGTCTGCGGGCTGCCCCTCGTCGTAAGTCAACCTCGTCACCCTCCGCGCCTACCCTGAGACTGAGTACCGCGTCCTGGCGCCGCAGCCCCTCGTGCTGCGCATCGGCGAGCCCAGCGCCAAGTTGCTGGCCCGGCACCGGCTGCGCGGCGTCGGTTGCAGCGCCTTCATCACGGCCTGCAATCCGCTGGGCGAGCGAGCGGTTGGGTCAACGCTGGGTGTCAGGCCAATTTGGCGCGCGAGCTGGCCCAGCGCGGCTTGGCAGTCGAGCTGGGCGTCGGCCAACATCCATCGGGCGATTGGCCGGGCGAGCCCAGCTTTTTGGTGTACGGCCTGGCGCTGGAGGCGGCGTGACACCCGGGTGCACAGTGGGCGCGCAGAACGCCATCGTGTGGAGCGGCGCCGATGGCGTGCCGCAGTTGATCCTGCTGCGCTGACGGACGCCGCGTGGTAGTGTCCATCACCGCATGCATGCCAGTGCCAACGCTCGCCAAGCTGTCCTGACGCCCATCGGCGCGCAGGCGCTGGCCGCGCGCAACCTGGAGTTGCTGGCCGCCATCGAGAACACGCTCGATGGTTTGTATGCCGACACCAAGCTGCTGCGCGCCATCGACGACGGCTTTCGAGAAATCCACCAGCGCCTGATGGGCGCCGCCGGCCCCATTGACGTGGATGGGCGCACCCAAGCCGCCCTGGTCAAGGCGTCGGATGCCTGCGCCCGCATTCACCGTGACGCGCAAAAGCGCCACCAGAGCGCCGGCGCAGACCCCGCTCTCCACCCCGACGACGGCGTTGATGATGCGTATGACGAATACCTCGGCGCCGTACGGGATGTGCACGACACCGTGGAGGCCTTGCGTGAGTGGATTGTCACGCGCGACGCGGTGCTGGAGCCGTCCACGGGCGACACCCACGCCAGCGCGGACGCCCTGTTTGCCGCCATCCTGAGCGGCCCGTGACGCGCGGCATCCGCATCAGCGCATTCGCCTACAGCAAGCGCTTTGCCGCTGATCTGCAATCCGCGCCGCCCGATGTGCGGCAAGCCGTGCTTGAGGCGCTGCGCCTGCTGCAGGCCAACCCGCAGGCCAGGTCCCTGCGCCTGCATGCGTTGGTCGGCATGCCCAAGCCAAGCATCTGGAAGATCGACGTCTTTGCCAACCACGCCTGGCAAATCACCTTCGAGTTGAGCGGCACCGTTGCCGAGCTGAAGCGCCTGGGCACGCACAAGAAGATCGACCGCGATCCGCGCTGGCGCATGCCAGGCGACCATCATGAGCCGCACGAGACACCACGGATACAAAGCCAAGCAGCGCAAGTTCGGCGAAGCCTGGCGCTGGCTGCAGGCAACTCCTGGCTGGTGGATCAGCCTGTCCATGACGCGCCCGCAGCGCCGGGGCGCCCGCACCTGGGAGCACGAGGCGGCCCGCACGCCCCGGGCCGAGCTGGACAGCATGGACCAGCCGCCGCACGGCAGGAAGCCGCACAAGTACTTCTGGTGAGGCCTTCACGCGCGCCTCTTCTTGGGGGCGGCCGCCGTGACCGGCTCGCTGTGCCCGTCCAGCCAAACGCGGCGCCCGCTGATCAGGCTGGGGTGTTTCTGATAGTCGTCGGCCCCCGCGCGCGCCGAGGGCGGCGGCGGGCTGCCCACGTACATGCCGCAGTCGACAGCGGCTCGATCGCGAATGGGGATCCATGCACCCGATTTTTGCAACATCGAGTTGCAATCGCGTTACATTGTGGGCATTGGAGATGTCCAGATGAAACGCAGAACCGATACGCTCAATTTGAGGGTTTCGCCCGAGTTCAAGGAACTCGTCCGCTTGGCGGCGGAGCGGGAATACCGAACCATCAGCAACCTCATCGAGGTCCTGGTCCGCGACTACTGCACGAAGCACGGCGTCAAGACCGAATCCGGTGCGCGTGACACGGCCAAGAGCCGTGCGATCTAGGGGGAGCCGGTGGACGTCTTCCAGTTTCGCGAGCACCTGGTCGGCGAGTACGCCGAGTTCAGCCGCAGCTTCACCCTCCAGCGCTCCGACGACATTCGCGAGTTCGTCGACCGCGAATACGCCAGCCAGCGTTACTGGCCCGAGCCGCTCATCCAAATCAACCCGACATACCGCTCCGGCGGCACGGTCGACGAATGGGTCGCGGGCGGCCAGCTCAGCTCCGAGTGCTCGGCTATTTTTCGGCTGGGCAAGTCCGCCAGCTCCGCCGGCGTCACGTTGCCCCTGCACCAGCACCAGGCCGAAGCCATCAGCCTCGCGCTCGCCGGCGAGAGCTATGTGCTGACCACGGGCACCGGCTCGGGCAAGTCGTTGAGCTACTTCATCCCGGTGGTCGACGCCTGCCTGAAAGCCAAGCAGGCCGACCCCACCCCGCGCACGCGCGCCATCGTCATCTACCCGATGAACGCGCTAGCGAACTCCCAGTTGGAGGAGCTCAAGAAATTCCTGGGCTCGGACCCGGCCACCCGGGCCGTGAGCTTCGGCCGGTACACGGGCCAAGAGAGCGACGAGGAGCGGCAGGCCATGGCTGCGACCCCGCCGGACATTCTGCTGACGAACTTCATGATGCTCGAGCTGCTGATGACCCGGCAGAACGACATTGACAAGGCCGTCATGCGCAACGCCAAGGGGCTGCGCTTCTTGGTCCTGGACGAGCTGCACACCTACCGGGGTCGCCAAGGCGCCGACGTTGCCCTGCTGGTGCGCCGCGTCCGCGAGGCGCTGTCGGACAAGCTCATCTGCATCGGCACCTCCGCCACCATGGCGTCCGAGGGCACGCAGATGGAGCGCAACGCCGTCGTGGCCAAGGTCGCCCGGCGACTCTTCGGCACCGCCATCGCCGACCGCAACATCATCACCGAGACGCTGCGGCGCACAACACCCGAGCACGAGACGCTCGACAGCGTCCGCCCGCGCCTCGGCGCCGCCATTCGCGCAGGCGTTCCGACGGACCTCGGCCACGACGCCATGGCCGCCCACCCCATGTCGGTTTGGGTGGAGCTCATGCTGGGCCTGACCTACGAAGACGACAAGCCGCGCCGCGCCAAGCCGCGCACCCTGGCCGACGCAGCCAAAGCACTGAGCGCCGACTCCGGAGAGCCGTTCGAGGCGTGCCTGGCCTACCTGCAGCAGTTCATGCTGCGCGCGTACGCGGTCACCGATGGTGCGGGCAAGAGCCTGTTCGCTTTCAAGCTGCACCAGTTCATCGCCGGCGGGGGCAAGGTCTACACAACGCTGGAAGCGCCTGGGCAGCGTGCCATCACGCTCGACGGTCAGCAATTCGTCTCAGGCGACGACCAGAGGCAGCGCCGCTACTACCACGCGCACTTTTGCCGCGACTGCGGCCAGGAGTACCTCCCGGTCTGGGACACCGATAGACCCGAGGGGCGTGCTTTCGACGTGCGCAACATCGAGGAGCGGCAGCACGACGATGAGCAGGTCAAGTTCGGCTTCCTCATGCCTGACGGGCGCGGCTTGTGGGAGCCCGACAATCTCGAGCGCTACCCCGAGTCCTGGCTCGAGGAACGCGCTGATGGCGAATGGCGGGTCAAGTCCGGCCAGCGCAAGTTTGTGCCACAACCGGTCAAGGTACGACCCGATGGCGTGGTTACCACCGACCAAGGGCTGCAGGCTTGGTTCATCCCCGGCTCCTTCCGCTTCTGCCTCGCCTGCGGGGTGTCGCACAGCTCGGCGGGCAAAGACTCCCTGCGCCTGACCTCCCTTTCAGGCGAAGGCCGCAGCTCGGCCACCACCATGCTGACCCTGTCAGCCCTGCGCTACCTCTACGAGCAAGACCAGCAGCTGTCCGCCGAGGCCAAGAAGGTGCTCGGTTTCTCCGACAACCGACAGGACGCAGCGCTGCAGGCAGGGCACTTCAACGACTTCCTGCAAGTGCTGCTCACGCGCGCGGCGCTGCTGTCCGCCACGCAGAAGGCCGGAGGCCATGCACTGACGGAGCGCGAAGTGGCCAACGCCGTCTTCGAGGCGCTGGGCTTTCACCGCGACGACCCCGCCGTGCGCGCGGAGTACATGCAGCAGCCCGAGCTCAAGGGCAACACGCGCCGTCAGGTTCAGGAAGCCATGCGCGGCATTCTGGGCTACCGCACCTACTTCGACCTGCGCCGCGGATGGCGTTTCAACAACCCCAACCTCGAGCAGCTGGGCCTGGTGCGCATCAATTACCAGGACCTGAACGATCTCGCTGCCGATGCCGCCGCATGGGCGGATGCCCCGCAAGTCCTGCAGGTTGCCAGGCCCGAAGAGCGGGCGACGGTTCTGCGCGAACTGTTCAACTTCATGCGCCAGGGCCTGTGCATCGCCACGCGCTACCTCGACCGCACCGAGCTCGACCAGCTGCGCACCCAAAGCTACGCCAACCTGCGTGAGCCCTGGGGTTTTACCGAGGACGAGCGGCCGCTTCCCTCGCGCTGGTTCGTCACCTCCCGCCCCAAAGAGGAAACCGACCGCCGCGGCCGCCGAGTGAGGATTGAAGACTTCCTGGTCATCGGCTCCAGCCGCTCCCGCCTGGGCCGCGAGCTCCGCAAAGGCAGCACCTGGGGCGGCGGCAATCCGTACTCCAAGTTCATCAACGACCAGACCTGGTCGGACGTCGTCGGCGCGCTGCTCAAAGCCGCCGAGCCCTATGGTCTCGTGCGCAGGGAAGAGACCGATGTTGGCCTGATCGGCTGGCAGCTCAACGGTACGGCGCTCCTGTGGGAGCTCGGCGATGGCCAAAGCCAGCGCCAGGCCGACGACAACGCGTTCTTTCGCGGGCTGTACCGCAACATCGCCGGCCTGCTGGACAACCCGGTGCACCAGCTGTTCGACTTCGAGGCCCGGGAGCACACGGCCCAGGTCGAGCAGGACGACCGCCTGGAGCGCGAAGCGCGCTTTCGCTTCACCGAGAAAGACCGCGACGAGTGGCGCAAGAGAAACGGCACCGAGCTGGAGTGGCTACCCGTGCTGTTCTGCTCGCCGACCATGGAGCTGGGCGTCGACATTTCGTCGCTGAACACGGTCTACATGCGCAATGTGCCCCCCACCCCGGCGAACTACGCGCAGCGCAGTGGTCGCGCCGGCCGGGCAGGCCAGCCGGCGCTCGTCATCACCTACTGCGCCAGCCAGTCACCACACGACCAGTACTACTTCCGCGACCCGGTGCGCATGGTGCATGGCCAGGTGAACGCGCCGACGCTGGACCTGGCCAACCTGGAACTGGTCAAGAGCCACATGCACGCCATCTGGCTCGCGGAGACCGGCAAGCGCCTGGGCAACAGCGTCCGCGACCTGCTGGACATGAACGAGCCGCAGGCGCTGCCCATCACCGAGGACATGGCCAGCGACCTCGACAAGGCCGAGGCCAAGCGACGAGCCCACGAGCGTGGGCAGCGCGTGCTCTCGATGCTGGCCAATGAACTCACACCCCGCAGTGCGCCCTGGTACACGGACCACTGGGCGGAGTCGGTGTTCCAGCGCGCCTACAAGGAGCTCGACGGCGCCCTGCAACGCTGGCGCGACCTCTACCGTGCGACAGCCCAGGCCATCGAGCTCAACTTCAAGATTGAGAACAACCCGGCGGCCAGCGAACGCGAGCGCCGCGAAGCCCAGCAGCGCCACAACGAGGCGCGCAAACAACGCGACCTGCTGTTGGCCGGCGACAGCGCCTTCAACTCGGACTTCTACACCTACCGCTATCTGGCCTCGCAAGGCTTCCTGCCAGGCTACAACTTCCCCCGCCTGCCCCTGCTGGCGTACCTGCCGGCGCGTCGGGGTTCCATCGGCCGCGAGAGCTTCCTGTCGCGGCCTCGCTTCCTGGCGCTCAGCGAGTTCGGCCCCTACAGCCTGATTTATCACGAGGGCAGCCAATACCGGGTGACGAAGGCTCTGCTCACCATCACAGGCCAAGACCAGGTCAGTGAAGGTGCTCGCCTGTCCACTGAAGTGGCCAGGCTCTGCCCATCGTGCGGATACGGGCATTTCCGCTCCCAGAGGGATGCCGACCGCTGCGTCTCCTGCGGTGCGTCGCTGGCCGAAGCCCGGGAGATCAAGAATCTCTACCGCATCGAAAACGTCTCCACCAAGCGCGCCGAACGCATCACCGCGAACGAAGAGGAGCGGGTTCGCCAAGGCTACGAAGTGCAGACCACCCTGCAGTTTTCCGAGGCCGAGGGAAAGCTGCAAATGGTGACCACCGTCGTCGAAGACGCCGAAGGCCCTCTGCTGGAGATGCAATACGGCCCTGCGGCCACCGTCTGGCGCATGAACTTCGGTTGGCGCCGCCGCAAAGAGAAGGCCATCCAGGGTTTCATGATGAACCCGGTCACCGGCCACTGGGTCGGCGGCGTGGACGATGGCAGTGGGGAGTCTGAAGCTGAAGAAGCCCCGCCCGACAAGACACCGCCGCAGCGCATCGTCCCCTATGTCGAGGACCGCCGAAACATTCTCATCGTACGGCCGCACCACCGGCTCGGCGTGCTTGAAGCAGGGACGCTGACGACGTTGCAATACGCGCTCAAACGCGGTATCGAAGCGGTGTATCAGCTCGAAGAGAGCGAGCTGATGGCCGAGCCGCTGCCCACGCGCGACAGCCGCCAATCCATCCTGCTGTTCGAAGCCGCTGAGGGCGGCGCCGGAGTGTTGACGCGCCTGGCCACCGAGCCCGAGGCACTCGCCGCCGTTGCCGCCAAGGCCCTCGAAGTCATGCACTTCAAGGCCCCGCCGGCCGGCCAGACCTGGAAGCGCGACAACCTGGCCGAGGAACTGGACCACAAGGGCGAGCCGTTCTGCGAGGCCGGTTGCTATCGCTGCCTGCTCTCGTACTACAACCAGCCCGACCACACACTCGTTGACCGCAAGGACAAGGCCGCCGGTGGCTTGTTGCTGGACATGCTGTGCCGGCTGACCGAGGCCCGAACCAACCAGGGCACGCAGGGGCGCGGGCCGGAGGAGCACGACGCCCAGTTGGCGCGCACCGCGGGCAGCACCCTGGAGCAGGCCTGGCTCGACCACGTCTGCGAGCACGGCTTGCGCAAGCCCGACCGTGGACAGCACACCATCCCGGGTGCAAGTGCCTGCGCGGACTTTTTCTACGATGACCTGAACCTGGTCGTCTTCGTCGATGGCCCGCACCACGAGACCGACACCCAGCAGGCGCAGGATGCAGCCATCGACCGCAGGCTCGACGAACTCGGCTACCTCGTGGTTCGCTTCCCGAAGAACACCGGGGGCTGGAGCGCCATCTTCAAGAACAACGCCGACCTGTTCGGTCCCGGCAAAGCCTAAGCACCATGAACGCACCTATGCCGGAGTTCCTTCCGGGAAGCATTGTTTCGGCCCGCGGCCGCGAGTGGATCGTCCTGCCCGAATCAAGCCGGCAAACGCTGCGGCTGCGCCCCCTGGGCGGCAGCGAAAAAGACGAATCGCTCATCTACCTGCCGCTGGAGCTTCAGCCCGTCGGCCCAGCCACCTTCCCCTGGCCTGTGGTGGCACAGGCGCGCAATCACTCTGCCAGCCAACTGCTGATGGATGCCCTGCAGCTCAAGCTGCGCAGCGGAGCCGGCCCGTTCCGCAGCTTTGGCAACATTGCCGTAGAGCCTCGTGCCTACCAGTTGGTGCCCCTGCTCATGGCCATGAAGCAGCCCACTGTTCGGCTGCTGATTGCCGATGACGTAGGTATCGGCAAAACCATCGAAGGCGCATTGATTGCTCGCGAGATGCTCGACCGGGGCGAAATCCACCGCATGGCCGTGCTCTGCCCGCCGCACCTGTGCGAGCAGTGGCAGCGTGAACTGCAAGAGCGCTTTCACATCCAGGCCGTGGTGGTACGCAGCGCCAGCGCCACGCGCCTGGAACGCGACCTGCCGCCCGGCACCTCGGTGTTTGACGCCCACCCTTTCACCGTCGTCAGCCTGGACTACATCAAGTCTGAGCGTCGGCGCGAAGCCTTCCAGCGTTTTTGCCCCGAATTCGTCATCGTGGACGAAGCCCACACCTGCACCCAGGGCGGTCAAGGCCGCCAGCAACGCTTCCAGTTGCTCAAGGGCTTGGCAGAAAACCCCCAGCGCCACATGGTGCTGCTCACCGCCACTCCTCATAGCGGTGACGAAGACGCTTTCTTCAACCTGCTAGGCCTGCTGCGCAAAGACTTCACCCAGCTCAAAGACCTGCCCGTCGGCGCCCGTACCGACCTGCGTGAGGACCTCTCGCGCCACTTCGTCCAGCGCCGCCGCCCCGACATCGCCGAGTGGCAAGACGCCAGCATGTTCCCCGACCGCGAGACGGCGGAAATCACCTACAAGCTGACCGGTGCCTGGGGGCAGCTGTTCAACGACGTGCTGGACTACGCCCGCGAGCTGGTGGTGAGCTCAGAAGGCAAGGGTCAACGCGAACAGCGCATGAACTGGTGGGCCGCCCTGGCCTTGTTGCGCTGCATTTCTTCGTCGCCGGCCGCTGCTGTGAACGCCCTGCGCACCCGCCTCAAAGGAGGGCAGGGTGAAGGAGAAGAGGGTTCAGAACTCTCGCTCGAAGAACTTGAAGCCCAAGCCAGCGAGCGCGTCATGGATGGCCTGGACGACGCACTGTCCACCGACGACATCGAGCCCGCAGCCCAGACCGAAAACACCGCGCACTTGCAAGAGCTCATCGCCGCTGCCGAAAACCTCGCCGGCGCCGCCAACGACCCCAAGCTGGCCAAGCTGACCATCCACCTGCAAGCCCTGGTGGAAGAAGGCTTCAAGCCCGTGGTGTTCTGCCGGTATATCGCTACCGCCCACTACCTGGCTGAGTACCTGCGCGGTAAGTTCAAGAAAGCCACCATCAAGGCCGTGACCGGCGAGCTCACCCCCGGCGAGCGCGAAGCGGCTGTGGCGGAGCTGGGCGACACCGAGCAACGCATCCTGGTCGCCACCGACTGCCTGTCTGAAGGTATCAACCTGCAAGGCTTGTTCACCGCCGTGGTCCATTACGACCTGAGCTGGAACCCCACCCGCCACGAACAGCGTGAAGGCCGCGTAGACCGCTTTGGCCAGCAAGCCAAAAAAGTGCGCAGCACCATGCTCTACGGCGAGGACAACCCTGTGGACGGTGCCGTGCTGCAGGTGATTCTGCGCAAGGCCGAAAGCATCCGCAAAGAACTGGGCGTGCTGGTGCCCATGCCTGACGATGAAGGCAAGCTCACCCAGGCCCTGCTCAACGCCGTGCTGCTGCGCAAGCACAACGCACTGGGCAAACAAGCCCAAATCGGCTTCGACTTCGGCGAGCCTGCCCAGCAGATTGAGACCGCCTGGCAAAGCGCCCGCGAGAAGGCCGCCAAAAACCGCTCCATCTTTGCCCAGCGCCGCCTCAAGCCCGACGACGTGCTGCCCGAGTGGCGCAAATCCGCCGCCGCACTGGGCAACGAAGACGACGTGCAGCGCTTTGTGAGCCGGGCCATGGCCAAGCTGGGTGCGGGCCTCGAACCCTACAAAAACCACTTCAAAGCCCCGTTGGACGCCTTGCCCCAGACCTTGAAAGAGCGCCTGGCCGCCGAGGGCCTGAGTGGCACCTTGCGCATTGACTTTCAGCAACCCGCCGCCCAAGGCTCCACCTTCATCCAACGCACACACCCACTGGTGGTCGCTCTGGCCGACACCCTGCTCGAACAGGCCCTCGACAGCCAGAATGAAGACGCTGACGGCGTGGCCCGTGCCGGCGCTGCTTTTGTGGGCAACGTCACCCTCAAAACCACCGTGCTGCTGCTGCGCCTGCGCCACCAGCTCAGCATCACCCGCGATAACAACACCCGCCTGATGCTCTGCGAAGAAACCGTGGCCGTCAGCATCGCTGGTGCCGAGCCCTTGACCGAAATTCCCTTGCCACAAGCCCGCGAACTCTTGGGCGCACAGGCCAGCCGCAACATGCCCCCCGTGATTCGAGACCGCCACATCCAGCAAGCCCTGGACCAACTGCCGACCTGGCAGCCTGGTCTGGAAGCCATTGCCCAAGCACGTGCCCAAAGCCTGCTGGCAGACCACCGCCGCGTGCGCGAAGCCGCCGAAGCCCGTGGCAGCTACCAGGTCACCGCCAGCCTGCCGGTGGATGTGATGGGTGTCTACGTGCTGGTCCCAGCTGCGGTGGAGGTGTGACCATGGCCCGCAAAACCACCCAGCAACTCGCCTACACCGCCCTGCGCATCGAGGGCGGCCTTATCCCGGCCGAAGAACTCACCCGCCTGACCACCCTGGCCGCACCCGAGGCCACCGAGCAGACCGAGGGACACTACGACATCCCCAAGGGCCTCAAGCTGCGCGATGAAATCGCGCGGTACTTCAAGATTGCGCAGAACCTTTGGCAAGACTTTGCACAGCAACGCCAGCGGCAAGACGCCAATCCGCACAGCATCACGGTGCAAACCTTGCTGCTGCCTTTGCTGCGCCAGGTGCTGGGCTACACCGACCTGACAGCACAAAGCAGCGTCCCTGCCAGCGGCAACAGCCACTACAGCTACAACATCGGCCATGCTGCACTGGGCGGCCGCCTGCCCGTGGTGCTTGCCGGATTTGACCAACCCCTGGACCTGGCAGCGGAGCGCTTTGGCGATACCAACCCCGAAACGGGCCGCACCCGCCGCCGCAGCCCCTACATGCTGGCGCAAGAGGCGCTGAATGCGTCGGACCAATCCCTCTGGGCAGTCACCAGCAACGGGCTCAAGCTGCGCATCCTGCGCGACAACCCCAGCCTCACCCGGCCTGCGTATGTGGAGGTGGACCTCGAAGCCATCTTCACCGAAGAGCTGTACGCCGACTTCACCGCCTTCTGGCTGCTGGCCCATGCCTCGCGTTTTGGCAAAGCCCAGCCAGACGGCACCCACACCGAGCCCACCGACTGCCCCTGGGAGCGCTGGCGCAACGCAGGCCAGAAAAGCGGCGAAACCGTGCGCATGAACCTGCGCTTTCAGGTGGAGCACGCCCTGCGCAGCCTGGGTACAGGCTTTTTAAGCCACCAGGCCAATACCAGCCTGCGCGAACAGCTACAAAATCCAGAGCGCAGCAGCGCCACCAAACAGGCGTTTTTTGAAGAACTGCTCAGCCTGGTCTATCGCTTCATCTTCCTGGCCACCGTGGAAGACCGCACCGACCCCAGCACGGGCCGCTCGCTCATCTTCACGCCCGACGCCACTGAAGAACAGCAGCAACGCTACTGGCAGGGCTACAGCCTGACCTGGCTGCGCGAACGCGCCGTGCGCCGCAGCAGCCACGATACCCATAGCGACCTGTGGCAAGCCCTGAGCATCACCTTCAGCGGCCTGGCCACCGGCCAAGCCGCGCTGGGCCTGCCCGCCCTGGGTGGCCTGTTTGCCCAAGAGCAATGCCCATTGCTGAACCAGTGCCAGATAGACAACCGCCACTTGCTGGCCGCCGTGTTCCAGCTGGGCTACTTCCGCCAGTCCACGGGCCTCACCCGCGTCAACTACCGCGACATGGGCGCCGAAGAGCTGGGCAGCGTGTATGAAAGCCTGCTGGAGCTGGTGCCCGACTACCAGCACCTCAGCCAGCCCCACGCAGCGCGACTGGCCTTTGTGGGCGATGAGGACGAGGCAAGCAACAAAGGCAACGCCCGCAAGCTCACCGGCAGCTACTACACGCCCGACAGCCTGGTGCAAGAACTCATCCAAAGCGCGCTGGAGCCGGTGATTGCTCAAACCGTGCAAGCCAACCCAAGCAATCCGGTCAACGCCCTGCTGGAACTGACCGTGTGCGACCCAGCCTGTGGCAGCGGGCACTTTCTGCTGGCCGCCGCCCGCCGCCTGGCCGATGAAGTGGCCAAGCTGCGCGCTGCCGCCGTGGGTGGCGCCCCCACGCCCTCCGACTACCGCCACGCCCTGCGCGATGTGGTGAGCCACTGCATTTATGGCGTTGACAAAAACCCCATGGCCATTGCCCTGGCCAAAACCGCGCTGTGGCTGGAGGCCTACACCCCCGACCGCCCCCTGACCTTCATCGACCACCACCTGCAGGTGGGCGATGCGCTCTTGGGTGTGCTCGACCCCAAGATTTTGGAAAACGGCATCCCGGACGAAGCCTACGCCGTGCTCAGTGGCGACGACAAAGCCACCGCCGCCGCCCTGAAAAAGCAAAACAAGGCCGAACTCAAAAGCTGGAAGCAGGTGGTGGCCAACGACCTGTTTGCCGCCACCACCCTGGTGCAAAACGCCAGCGCCGTAGAACGCCTGGCCGACGACACCCTGGACGGCATTGCCGCCAAGCGCAGCGCCTGGGCGCAGGCCAGCCAGCAAGCCGGACAAAGCACCCTGGCCAAGCTGGCCGATACCTATGTGGCCGCCTTCTTGGCGCCCAAAGTGCCGCAAGGGGAGAAGCACATCCCGCTCTCGGGCTACCTGTGGAGCCTGCTGCACCCCAGCCCCCACCAGCCGCCCCAGCCAGAACTGGCGCAGGCCGCGCACGACCTGTGCCGCGCCCACAGCGTTTTCCATTGGTGGCTGGCCTTTCCGCAGGTAGCCGCCAAAGGTGGTTTTGCCGTCATGCTGGGCAACCCGCCGTGGGAGCGCATCAAGCTGCAAGAAGAAGAATTCTTTGCCACCCGCAGCCCCTTGGTAGCCGCCGCCAAAAACAAGGCCGAACGCGCCAAGCGCATCGAACTGCTGCGCCAGGGCCTGCTGCTGCACACCCTCTACCCCGATGTGGAAGCCGCCGAGGGACTGAGCCCACCCAACCGCGCCGAAATGCGCCTGTATGAAGACTTCATCGCTGCCCGCCGGGGTGCCGAAGCCGCCAGCCTGTACGCGCACGACAGTGGCCGCTACCCGCTCACGGGCGTGGGCGATGTCAATACCTACGCGCTGTTTGCCGAAAGCCTGTTCCAGCTCACCGCCCCCCAAGGCCGCGCGGGTTTTATCGTGCCCACCGGCATTGCCACCGACGACTCCACCAAAGCCTACTTTGGCCACATCTCTCAAACCGGACGCTTGGCCAGCCTGTTGGACTTTGAAAACCGTGAAGGCATCTTCCCAGCCATCGACAGCCGCATCAAATTCAGCCTGATGACGCTGGGCGCTGCCGAAGCCGCCGAATTTGTCTGCTTTGCCACCCAGGTAGCACAAGCCACCGACCCACGCCGCCGCTTCACCCTCACGCCCGACGAATTCCGCCTGATTAACCCCAACACGCGCACCTGTCCGGTGTTCCGCAGCCAGCGCGATGCCGAGTTGACCAAAAAGCTCTACCAAGTGCCTGTGCTTATCCGCGAGGCCGAATGGGTGGGCGAGGGCAAAGACGCCCGCTGTAGAGCGCCCGAAGCCAACCCGTGGGGCATTCGTTTTTCAACGATGTTCCACATGTCCAACGACAGCCACCTCTTTGCCGACAGCCCCGCTGAGGCCCACGCCAGCGCACACGCCCCCCACCGCCTGCCGCTGTACGAGGCCAAGATGGTTCACCAGTTCGACCACCGCTGGGCCACCTACGTGGACAACCCCGACAAGCCGGGTGGCCTGGACACCGACGACGTCAGCCCGGCGCAAAAAGCCGACCCCCACTTCACCGTGCGCCCGCGCTACTGGGTGGATGAACGCGAAGTGCTGGCCCGCATTGCCCGCGTGCCCAGCCGCGTGGCCAACGCCTGGCTGGCCTGGCAACAAGCCACCGACGCAGCCCAGCACAACGGCAGCGGCAGCGCCGCAGCCACCGCGCTGCAAGAGCGCCACACCGCCCTCACCCTAGCCCTGGCCACCTGGGTGGCCGGCGCTCTGTTCCGCACCGAGGCCGAGCGCCTGCACGCCACCCACCCGGCCCCCAGCCCAGCCCCTGATACTGGCAGCCTGTTTGCAGAATATGAGCCAAATCGGCCTCTAACTCCCGCCCAGCAAGCGCAAGCAGCTATCAATAATGAAGTGGAAGCCAATGCTGCGCGCTGGAGCAACACCACCGTTTTGCGCGCCACCGAAACCACCGAGCGCCTGCTGGCCAGCCACCACCCCGTGCTGGCCGAAGCCCTCAAGGCCGACGGCACCATGGGCAAAAAAGCCCTGCCCCTGTTCCAGAAATGGGCGCTGCAAGACGCCCCCCGCCAAGGCCTGGGCCTGAGCAGCGACGAACTGGCCCACCTGCAAGCTCTGCAAACGCCCGGCACCAACCGTCTGGCACTGGAATGGCTGGACGTCTGGATGGACCGCCGCAGCCCGAGGTGGTTGATGGGGTGGCGGGATATTTGCCGCTCAACCGACGAACGCACCGTGATTGCTTCGGTGGTGCCGAGGGTGGGGGTGGGGAACAAGATTCCTCTTTTCTTCCCTGCGCCGCATCTCAGCCCGGCCCAAGCCGCTGCTTTGTTGGGCAACCTGTCGTCTTTGACGTTGGATTTCGTGGCACGTCAAAAAATCGGCGGAACCACACTGAATTACTTCTACATGAAGCAATTCCCCGTCCTGCCCCCCGACCGCTACACCCCCGCCGACCTGGCCTACATCGTCCCGCGCGTGCTGGAACTCACCCACACCGCCCACGACATGCAAGCCTGGGCCGATGACCTGCTGGCCGCCCTGCCCAGCGCCGACCCGCGCCCGCCCGAGCAGCACGGCACCCCGCTGCCCCCCTTCCCCTGGAACCCCGAGCGCCGCGCCCAACTGCGCGCCGAACTCGACGCCTACTACGCCCGCCTCTACGGCCTCACCCGCGACGAGCTGCGCTACATCCTCGACCCCGCAGACGTCCTGGGCACGGACTACCCCAGCGAAACCTTCCGCGTGCTCAAAAACAACGAGCTGCGCGAGTTGGGCGAGTACCGCACGCAAAGGCTGGTGCTGGAGGCGTGGGACCGACTTGCGAGCAACAACAGGCCGCTTGAGGGTTAGCAGTGACAAGCACCGCGATGCCCCGCCGACGGAACCTGGACGGGTGCCCTTATCGAACGCCGCCAGACGCACGCACTCCGGAACCCTTGCCATTGGAGCGGCACCGTAGGCTGCATGAAGACGGCCGACGACTCATTGCCTCCTGGTTCGAACGTGCCTGGCAGCAGCGAGGCAATGAGGATGCGACGTTCGAGGCCTTCATCTTTGCGTGGATGTCGGTTAACGCCTGGGCCGCGTGCGTCACAGGACAGGACCAGGACCGCGAGTACATGCGCCGACTCAAGGCCGATGAGGGGCTGCGCCAACGCTTTCAGCGAGTCCTCAACGAACACCCCGACGTTCGCCAAGATGCGGGGGAGTTCGTCAGCTTACTGCCCATCTTCAAGGCCCAGCGCCTGCGGCACGCTGGTGTGCGCGGCCAAGACGATAAGCCCCGTGCTGAACTGGTCCAACACTATCTCGCTCTCGGTATCAATGAGTACGAGCCGAAATGCGCTGAATGGCACCGCGAGCACGGCGAGCCGATTCCATGCGATTGGCCGCACGTCATCGCCGCCATCTATCGGGTTCGCTGCAATCTGTTCCATGGCGAGAAATCCGCGCATTCGGAGATGGACCGCCGCATCGTCCGTGCTGCGTTTCTGACGCTGATGGGCTTCTTCCGTCTTGCTGGACTCCTTTGAGGAAATATGACTGACACGCTGTTCAAGGAGGTCCACTACTCGCTGGGTGGCCTCATCAACGACATCGGCCTCGGCCGCATCGGCCTGCCCGACATTCAGCGCCCCTTCGTCTGGGCCAACGCCAAGGTGCGCGACCTGTTCGACTCGATGTACCGCGGTTACCCGGTCGGCTACTTCCTGTTCTGGCAGACCGGTGCCGAGGGGGTGGACACCAAGGTCATCGGCGATGCGAACAAGCAGAAGGCGCCGTCACTGCTCATCGTGGACGGGCAGCAGCGGCTGACGTCGCTGTATGCCGTCATTCGGCGGGAGGCGGTGCTGCGCGAAAACTTCGAGCGCGAGCACATCCGCATCGCCTTCCGACCGCAGACCGGCACCTTCGCCGTGCCGGACGCGACGACGGAGCGGGACCCCGAGTACATCCTCGATATCTCCGAGGTGTTCAGCCGGCCAACGCACAAGACCATCGGCGAGTACCTGAAGCGCTTGACCGCTGCGCGCGAAGTGTCGGAGGCCGAAGAGGAAAAGGTGGCCGACGCCATCGGCCGGCTGGCCGGCCTGACAAACTTTCCGTTCATCGCGCTGGAGCTGTCGCAGCAGTGCACCGAAGAGCAGGTGGCAGACGTCTTCGTGCGCATCAACAGCGAGGGCAAGAAGCTCAACCAGTCGGACTTCATCCTGACGCTGATGTCGGTGTTTTGGGACGATGGCCGTACCGAACTGGAGAAGTTCTGCCGTGCCGCACGCCAACCAGCGCCCGCCGGCCAGGCCAGCCCGTTCAACCAGATATTCCAGCCCGACCCCGACCACTTGCTGCGCGTCGACGTCGGCGTAGCCTTCAGGCGAGCCCGTCTCGAGCACGTCTATTCGTTGCTGCGCGGCAAGGATCTGGCCAGCGGCGAAGTCAGCCCCGAGCAGCGCAAGAGCCAGTTCGACAAGCTGCGCGATGCCCAGGGACGAGTGCTGAACTTGACCTACTGGGCGGACTTCCTCAATGTCGTCCGAGCTGCCGGCTACCGAAGCGAAAAGACCATCAGCTCGGTCAATGCGCTGGTGTTCGCCTACCAGCTGTACCTGCTCGGCCGCACCGAGTACGACGTGGAGGGCTTCAAGCTGCGCAACGCCATCGCGCGCTGGCTGTTCATGTCGCTGCTGACCGGGCGCTTTACCTCGTCGCCCGAGTCGCGCATGGAGCAGGACCTGGCAGAGCTGCGTGAGCTGAAGACCGCTGGTCAGTTCCTCGACCGGCTGGCGACCGTGGAAGCTGCGACGCTGACGAACGACTACTGGACCAAGACCCTGCCGCTGAACCTGGCAACGTCGGCTGGGCGCAGTCCGGCGCTGTTCGGTTTTTATGCGGCGCAGACGCTTCTTGGCGCGCGGGCGCTGTTCTCGCAGAGCCCGGTGGCGGACCTGTTGGACCCTCCAGCGCTGGGACAGAAGAAGGCGCTGGAGCGGCATCACCTATTCCCCAGGCAGTACCTGAAGAAGCAGGGCGTCGAGAGCGTGCGTGACATCAACCAGGTTGCGAACTACGCGCTGGTCGAGTGGGACGACAACATCGCCATCTCAGATGCTCCGCCCACCGAGTACTGGGCCAAGTACGCCGAGAGGTTCGACACCGAGACGTTGGCGGCCATGATGGGCTGGCATGCCTTGCCGCCGAACTGGTGGAAACTGAGCTATGACGATTTCTTGGTCGCCCGGCGGCCACTAATTGCCGATGTCATTCGACAAGGCTACGTGAAGTTGTCTGGAAGGGCGCAATGACCCCGCTAGACCGCCTGCGCCTGGAGAAAGCAGCATCCGATTGCGGCTTCGAGATGACCGCGATTTCGCATGCGGATGGACTGGAGCTTCGGTCTGCCCGGTTTCCGGAGACAGTGCTGGTGCAGGTGGCTGGCGAGAATGCCTTCGAGGTCAGCGCATCGGACCCCGCGCTCCTTGATCTGAAAGCGGGTGGCCAGGCGATGCAGGTCGAGGGATACGGCGAGCTCTACGCCGTGCTGCGCACAACGGCGGCTCACGCACGAACCAAGCCGAATCGGGTGGCCGACGAGTTCAAGATAAAGACGGCCGCAATGCCCAAGACGACCGAGGCAGAGCGCCTGGGCGTCCAACGCGTTGGGCAAGGCCTGTTCCGCGGCGCTCTCTTGGACTACTGGCAAGGGAAGTGCTGCGTCACGGGTCTGGACGTGCCGGCGCTGCTGCGGGCATCTCATATCCGCCCCTGGGCCCAGTGCGACACCGACGAGCAGCGGCTGGACGTGTTCAACGGCCTGCTGCTGGCGCCACACCTGGATGCGCTGTTTGATGCCGGGTGGATAACCGTCGACACGGCAGGTGTGGTGCAACTCTCGGCAGGGTTGACCATCGAGCGGCGCGCGGCTCTGGGTTTGATGCTGCCGCTGAAGGTTTCGGGCCTGCGCGCCGAGCATCAGGCCTACCTCGAGTTTCACCGGCAGCATGTCTGGGCTGTCGATGCCTGCGGGTATCTCAGCGGCCGTGACGAGTCTGGTTCAGGCTGGCTGCCAGAGCGGACATGAGCCACAAAGGAAGTGCCGACGCGGCTGCGGGCGCAAAGGAGGAGTGCGGTCGAAGCGCTGCCGCCGGACCGCTGGCGACCAAGCAAGCCTTGCTGATGACCACGGTTGAGTGTCGCACGCGATTGAGATGATTTCACTGCGTGCCCATAAAGCGGCGGCGCTGCCCGGGTGTCATCCGCGCTGGCTGGACCCACAAATCCTTGAGTTCGCGAGGATATTTGGTCGCATGGTATCGCGTCCACAAAAATCTGCATATTCAAGCGGATTTATTGCCAAACTCTCTCGCCTGATTGAAAATCCTCACAATTGAAAGGATTAATCATGCATATACCCATCCCCAACGCCGCCGCGATCGGCCAGGTGGTGCGCGCCAGCCGCAAGGCGCAGAAGATTCGCCAGGACGATGCCGCCGGCAGCATCGGCGTGAGCGAGAACTTCCTGGGCAAGATCGAGCGCGGCGGCGAAACCGTGCAGTGGGGCAAGCTCTTTCAGGTGCTGGAGGGCCTGGGCATCCGTGTCATGGTGGACGTGCCCGAGAGTGTGGCGGCTTATCTGAACGACCCGGCCAACCACAAGGGTGGGGCATGACTGGCCGATCTTTGCGCGCATCGATCAACCAGCAAGAAGTTGGCCGCTTGCAGGAGGTGGCGGGCCTGTGGAGCTTTCAGTACACCCCGGACTGGCTGGCCAACCCCAAGGGCTTTGCGCTCAGCCCGCACCTTCCCCTGTCGGCGCAGCCTTTGCTGGACGGCGCCAGTCAGCGCCCGGTGCAGTGGTACTTTGACAACCTGCTGCCAGAAGAAGATCAACGGGTGCTGCTGGCCAAGGACGCCCGGCTGGATGCGGCCGACGCCTTCGGCCTGCTGGCCTGGTACGGCGCGGAGTCCGCCGGGTCGCTGACCTTGCTGCCGCCAGAGGCCGCACCGCAAACCACCGAGCCCCTGCGCCCCTTGCCCGACGAGGCGCTGCAGGCGCGCATCCGCCAGTTGCCCAGGGCGCCGCTGACGCACGCCGCCATCAAGCGCATGTCGCTGGCCGGTGCGCAGCACAAGCTGGCCGTCGTTCTGCAAGATGGCGCACTGTTTGAACCGGCGGGCGCCACGCCTTCCACCCATATCCTCAAGCCCGATCACCCGGACACGGACTACCCCCATTCCGTGATCAACGAATGGTTTGTGATGCGGCTGGCGGGGCGGCTTGGGCTTGAGGTGCCCGAGGTGCATCGGCGCTACGTGCCGTCACCCGTGTACCTGATCGATCGCTTTGACCGGGTTGCAGCTGCGCAAGGCTGGCAGCGCCGCCATGCGATCGACGCCTGCCAGCTGCTGGGGCTGGATCGCAGCTTCAAGTACAGCCAGGGCAGCCTGGAAAACCTGGCCGCGCTGGCCAAAGCCTGCCGCAGCCCGGCGGTGGCGCGCTCGCGGTTGTTTGGCTGGCTGGTGTTCAACGTGCTGGTCGGCAACAGCGATGCGCACTTGAAAAACTTGAGCTTTCTGGTGTCGCACGAAGGTGTCCAGCTGGCGCCGTTCTACGACCTGCTCAGCGTCGCCACATATGACTCACCGGCCTTCGACAAAACCGGCTGGCCTGCACACACCCAGCTGGCTTGGCCGGTGCTGGGCGTGCGGCACTTCTCGGACATCCGCCGGAACCTGCTGCTGGAGGCCGGTGCCGCGCTGAATCTGGTCAAGGGGACGGCCGAGCGCCTGCTGGAGAGTCTGCGCAGCCGCATCGTTGCCGAGGCTGAAGTGCTGTATGCCGAGGTCGAAGCCGAGAACGCCAGGATCACCCAGGCGCTGCCTGGACTGGCGGCCACGATGGCGGGCGAATCGCGCTGCCTGAGGGCCATCTTGCACACCGTCGTTCAAGAGATGGCCCGGCAGATCGCCGCGTGATCGCCGACCGGGCAGGCGAGGGCGCACATTCTTGCACACAGGTAAGTACATGAGTGCATAATCCGATCATGAAGCGGACATCAGCAACTCAGCTCGTTCCGCCGGCTGGGCCTGCCCGCCGCAGCCCGGGCGGCAGTACACGCTCCGGCCAACTGCCCGAGGGCGACGTGCGCCTGACGGCCAACATCCGCGCCGAGCTGCACCTGGCCCTGAAGATCCGCGCTGCCCGTGAGCGCACCACCATCGGCGAGCTGATCGAGGCCTGGGTGGCGACCTGGAAGGAAAGCGACTGATGGCGAGCAAGAAGTCCAAGAGCTCGACGCCCGCTGCCGCCTCCCCGGCCATCCGCGACCTCCTGAAGGGCGCCGAGACCCCGTCGCAGCAGCTGGCCCGGCTGGTGACCCAGTCCTCGGGAGCCGCTTCGACCGTGAAGCGCTACACCGAGACCGACCACACCCTGGACTCGCTGGACCTGCTGGTCGAGCTCAGGCAGGCCGGCGACGAGGCGGTGGCCGGCAAGCTGGACCGCTACGAACGCATGCTGGCCAGCCAGGCCCTGACGCTCGACTGCATGTTCCAAAACCTGGCCGAGCGGGCCGGGCGCCAGCAGACGCTGCCGGGCCTGGAGACGCTGCTGCGCATGGCGCTCAAGGCCCAGTCCCAGTCCCGGGCCACCGTCGAGGCGCTGGCGGCGATCAAGAACCCGATGCCCTACATCCGGCAGGCCAACATCGCCCAGGGCCACCAGCAGGTCAACAACGGCCGGGGCAGGGCGCGCGCGGAGAAATCCGAAAGCGCGCCAAACAAACTATTGGAGGTGCACGATGGCCAACGGCTGGAGCCTGGAGCGCAGGCAGCGGCAGGCCGAGCTGATCCGGCGCTGGCGGCCGTGGGAGAGATCGACCGGGCCCAGGACTGAAGAGGGCCGGCAGGCGGTGGCGCGCAACGCCTGGAAGGGCGGGCAGCGGCAGCAGCTGCGGGAGCTGGCGCGGGCGCTGGAGGCGGAGCTGGTGCAGATGCGGCGGCTGATGCAGAACAGCCTCGAGGGCTGAGGGTCGGGTGGATAGCAGAGTGACCGGCCATGCCTGTCGCTGCGGTGCGCGCTCCTTCCCCCTTACCCCCTGGCGGAGTCGCCGCAGTCGCCGCAAGTTCGGCAAAAGATCGCCCTTCTGCTGTGACGTGCCAGCACTCGCGCGGCTTTCGGTCGGCACCCCGGTACATCTGCCGCACCAGTTGCCCGGCTCGCTCGGCTTTGCGCAGCAGGTTGAACACGTCGGCAGGTTTGCGGCCCTTCGGGTAGGTGCTTTCGCCGGCCAGCAGCTTTGCGGCGTGGGTGCCGCTTGTCGTTGCCGCGCTGACGTACTCGCCACGTACGGAAAACTCGGCAATCAGCCTGAGCAGGGCTTGGGTGTCCACGCGGTCGCTGATGCCCTGCACCGCGGGCGAAAGCGATTGCACGGCCTCGGGCAAGCCCTCTTCGGGCCATTCCAGCGTCAGCGGCTTGCGCAGCTTCGCCAGATTGCTTTTCTGAGCTTTTCCTTCATGCCCCAGCAAATCAGTTTCGGGGCTGGGTACGCGAGGTACACCCCTAAAGGGTGGTGTACCTAAACGTACCTCCTTTGCCCGGGTACTCGACGGGTACACGTACCCATGCGTACCTTCGCGTACCCGGTTCATTTCGCCACCTCGGCAATGCACACCATGCCGGCAGCTTCATGGATGGCGGCAGCCGTCACAAGGTGTTGATACCGACCGAAATTTGACCCACCTTTGCATGTGATGCGCACCGAAATTTGACCCGGGTGTTCAACCTACCC
>OFJB01000382.1_pt1 | contig 22213 bp, 27 predicted proteins | sample 1775081 | NCBI WGS metagenome assembly OFJB01 (sample SAMN08195771, study PRJEB24354) | sludge metagenome | isolation source: initial sludge from phenol fed wastewater aerobic bioreactor | place: India: Nagpur | collected 2016-06-05
CTTTGCATTGACACTCGCGTGTCTGCTGTGATAGCCTCTCTCTGCTATTTCGAAGCGGTCAACCTTTGGGCATCTATAGTTTGGTATTGCCGCCTCGATATGGCGCCGGGCAATAGCGCAGGTGGTTAGCGTACAAGTCTGGGGGACTTGGGGTCGCCAGTTCGAGTCTGGCTTGCCCGATGACCTAGTTAAGAGCAAGTTGTTGCTAAGCAATGACTTGCTCTTTTTTATAGCCAACTGCGACCTACCGTGTGTGGCTTCTGTTTTGCAAAACCTGGACACCAGTCAACAAGACGCTATAACGAGGCCTTGGGCCGGCTCCTGGCGAAGGGATTCCGGTAAAGATTCTTGTTTGGAAGGATTTGTTATAAAAATCCAGAAAATTTGATTTTCTTTTCAAAATTACCTATAATTCTCTTTGAGGAGGTTCGGTGTGCAAGAAGTAGCGATGGACAACAATACAAAGTGGGGCTCCTAATGTAAGAGCTCCGCATCCATTGTAACGCCGCGTTGCAAGTGAGTTTCCCCACTTTCTGAACAAGAAATCGGAGGGGGTAAGAGATACCAAGAAACTGCAGGGTGTCGGTGGCGCCCAATAACAATCAAAACTATTCCAATAATGTCACGACAATGATTTTTTAAGGAGGAAAGCTTATGAAAAAGCTTTTCGTTTTGTTGTTTGTGGCATTGTTCGCCATAGGGATAGCATCCGCAGCTGATAACGAGTCGCATACGGTAAAGGTGTCAGTAGGAAATATTAATGAGGTTTCACTCACTACTACATCAGATATAACGATCAGCATTGGAAGTTCGGATGCCACGGCAGGCACTGCAACCATCAGCAAATCTAATTCAGCAATGACTGATGAGCTTAAATGGACCACAAACTTATCTACCCAGAAGATAACTGTTGTTCTGACGACAACAGCGCCTACGAAGTATGCTCTAAAAGTCACTGCGACAGCTGCTACTGGAGGCACGGCTGCCGGATCCGCTGTAACGCTTGCTAAGGATACCGCTGCGGATCTAATTACTGCGATCACCACAACAGCAGGCAAATGTACGCTTACCTATACCGTCGACTATAATGTTTCTCAAGGGCCTATTGCTACCGCTGAATCCAACACAGTCAAATACGTAATCACTGCTGGAACTTGATCTCCGGGAACTGGGAGAGGCAAAAGCCTCTCCCGATTTTTTGGTTTGTGCTTTTGTAGAGAGGAATTATGGATAGATCACCATTTGTGGGGGGGTTAGTATTTGTTTCTGTCCTGTTTCTTTTCTTTTTGATGATAATACCCGTGGGGGCGCTCGATATTACCGCCTCAGGCGAATGGACCGACACAACCATCAATGCAAATAACCTAGTAGCAGGCGCCGGCAGCCAACTGACTAGTACCTACACAAGCAGTTCCGGCATCGTCAAATTGAGCATTTCAGGCTGTACAGGTGGTACTGATACCTGGAAAGTTACCGTAGTTCGGTCTGATTCATCTTGGCCCTTCACCTTGTCGGCAAGAAAAGGTGAAGGAAGTTATCAAGTCATTACGACAACAGCTGCAGATTTTTTCAGCGGGGCGGATAATACAAGCGATATTCCGCTTCAGTTCAAGTTGGAAAACGTATCAATTACGATAACACCCGGGAATTATTCAACTACCGTCACATATTGGGTGGTAGACACATGAGTGTGCAAATCCAAAGATTCGTATTATTTGTTGTTATTCTTCTACTGCCTCACGCCATATTTGCATTATCAATTTCAAGCGGCCTAACGATTGAAGAAACGGTTATTCCAGGCCAGCGTATAGAGGGTGTTATTACTCTTCAAGGTGGCGCGGATTTTGAGACAGTTCGGCTCTACCAAACAGACTACCTCTTTTACGCAGATGGAAGCAATATTTATGGAGACCCGGGATCAGTCCCTCGTTCTAACGCTGCATGGGTTTCTATTTATCCCAAGGAAGTCACAATTCCTCCAGAAACTCATGTGACAGTGCACTATCAGATTCTTGTTCCTGAAACGGTATCACAGGGAACATACTGGAGCCTAATAATGGTTGAGCCTTACATCCCGCCTACACCGGCGCCAGAAGCAGAAGAAGGCAAAGCCAAAATTGGGATTCGGAGCGTGATCTGCTACGGCATCCAAATCGTGACACATATCGGAGATTCGGGTACCCGCGAGCTTAAGATTGTCGACCGCGCACTTTCTCAAGATGGCCAGAATATCATCCTGTCGCTCGACATCGAAAACACAGGCGAACGATGGCTCATCCCTGCGCTGCGAGCAGAGATTTACGATGAATCCGGCAACCTTGTGGACAAAAAAGATGGGGACAAATATCGCATCTATCCAGGAACCTCGGTGCGGGAGAAAGTCAATCTGGGGAGCCTTGGCAAAGGCAAGTACAAGGTGCTCGTGGTGCTGGACAATGGCGATCAATATGTGTGGGGGGCGCAATACACGGTGAATCTGAAGTAGCACGGTCGCCCCAGCCAGAGCTTTAGCTGAATTGGAAGCGAGAAATGAAAATAAGAAATGCGACAAGTGCGAGCTTACTTATTTTTCTTGCTTGGCTTGCGCTTCCTGCCGCGGCGCAGATTCAGGATGGCGGTTTTTCTCTTAGGGTAGTGAATGCGCCGGCTGCGCTTTCTCCGCAACAGACTGCAACCTTTTCGTTTCTTGTTGCAAACAACGACGATCAGTCTTGTGACTATGAAGAGCAAGTGACGCTGCCTGAAGGATGGCCCTTGCTTGTCTCGAGCGAGCCTTTTACCATCGATGCGAGAGACTCCGACGTCCGGTTGGTAAGCTTTCAGGTACCGCCCTTTGCTGCAGCCGGCACGTATCAGGTTGTATATCAGGTAGAGAACAAAGCGAGCCATATCACCCAACAGGCAGCGGTGAGCGTTATCGTATCACCTCTCCTGGGACTGAATATCTTTGCGGTGCAATATCCCAGTTACGCGATCGCAGGAGAAGACTACGAAGTCACGTTTTCCCTGCAAAACCGCAGCAATGTGGCACTCACGCTTACTATTTACTGTGAAGCGGAAATGAAATACCCCGTTTCCTTTTCTCCGAAAAGCCTGTTTCTTGTACCAGGCGAGAATGCGACGGTAAATGTTGTGGTCAAGACTGACGCCTCGCTCAATAAGCCGACACGCCACTGGGTCAAACTCAATGTCCAAGCGGTAGGAACCTCCGGAGAGAATCTTGCTGGAGAAGGCCGCAGTTGGGTGGACCTGATTCCCCGGGTTTCTGGCGACAAAAACCTGTACCATCTCTTCCCCACCGCGCTCAAAATGAGAGTGGAGGAAGACGATGGGACGCCTTCGTTACAATTCGAATATACCGGCAAAGGTACGCTGCAGGAGTATGGCAAAGACCTGCTCGAATTCTCTTTCGTTTCCCCCTACTTTACAAAGGGGGAAGAGATTTCCGCCGAAGATTTTAGCTTTGATGTAAGCTACAAGAACCCGTCGTTATCGCTTTATGCAGGGGACCGGTCCTACTATCTGTCGCCGCTCACGCGATACCAGAGGTACGGAAGGGGTGTAGAACTAGCGCTCTTCCAGACAAATCCGGTGTCCATAGATGGTTTCTTTGTTCAAGACTGGCTTGGCAGAAATATCGGCGCTATTTCGTTTATGTATGCGGCAGACAAAGACAAGAAGGATGCAGTATTGCTGCACGGTCTTTTTGGTGAGGACGGAAAGATCATTAGCTTAGAGGGCAAGGCTGCCTTAGGTGTCGCAAACCTGGAAACTGAAGTGGCAAAGGGCCTACCGGATGGCGGAGCGGCGCGGGCGAAAGTATCCGCAAGCGGAAAGGCGTGGGCAGGAAGCTCCTGGGATGCCGGATCGAGTTTGCTCTATGCATCGCCTTTGTTCCCAAGTTCGACCAAAGACATGTATCAGGGATCGGCGAGTTTTTCTCTGGTACCCATCCAAAAACTCAAAGTCTGGGGTAACTATTATCGGGAGTGCGCCCGGCTTTCGCTTCCGGATCCATCGCTTCAGGAGAGTGCGCAATATGGCATTACTTGGTCGCCTTTTGGTGAACTATCACTTTCGCGTCTGTACTGGAAGTGGGAGAACTTGCTTTCCAGTTCTCCTTATTCCTACCAGCACGATATGAATCGGGCAACGTACACCTATACGTGGCAAGATTTGCAGGCTCGAGTGTACTACCAGTGGGGAAGTTCAAGAAACGCAGTAAAGAGCACGGAAGATCTGGCGTCGGATTTGGGCACGTCGCTTTCGTACTCGGCAAAGACCTTACAATGCGACGTTTCTTTTGTGCGAGAATTCGCCGACGATGGAAGATGGAGCGTGCGTGCTAACGTGAATGTCAAACCCAACGATGTTTTTTGTGGCAGACTCTCGTTCTATTACAACCACTACAACGAACAATCTGCGTACTTTGGAGGCTCCGCAAAGGCTGCTTGGGCCTTCCCGAACAGAGGTTTGCTCGAGTGTTTGGCAAGTGGTTACTACAGTCAAAGCACAGGCAAGCCCATAATGGACTTTTCGGTTTCATGTTCGATACCCATTCAGATTCCAGTAAGTAAGAAGAAAAATATCGGTAGTCTGGAGGGGAAGATTTACCATGCGCTTGATGGGCATGAGGGTATCGAGGGCGTAATCTTACGCATAAATGGCTCTACTGCAGTAACAGATAAGGATGGCAATTATCTGTTCCCCTCGCTCGTAGCGGGGAACTACTACCTGGAAGTAGACCGCTCCACGCTTGGCATTGGTAACCTGCCGATGATAAAGGTGCCAATGGCGATCACCATCGAAGAACATCAGAAAAAGCAGCTCGATATTGAGGTGGTCAAGGCGGGGTCGTTGCGCGGCAGAATCGCGGTTTTTGGCCCCAAAAAGGATGGAATGCTGAAAAATGGAACCCTCAACGGGAATGGCAATCACAGCAACGGCGGCGACAACGGCAGCAACAACGGCGAGCCGGAGCTTGTGGAAAAGTCCGCATGGGCCGGTATTACCATCATGATCAAGAATGGTGGCGAGACATTCTACGCCGTTAGCGATAAGAACGGCTACTTCAGCTTTGACGAGCTTTTGCCAAAGACTTGGACGCTGTCAATCTTGAGCGACCTGCCTGCGCTGCATTACCTCGAGCAAAAAACCATTATGGTAACGCTGGAGCCCGGTCAAAAACTCGAGCTCCCCGTTTGGAAAGTTTTGCCCGTCCAGCGCGAAATGATTCTACTCGAAGAGGAAGAGTTGTAGACCGATCCTGATGCCAGGGCGTAAGCCATGAAATACCAATACTTGCGCCAGGCAAATTTGGCTTGCTGCCCTGTCCTGTCAGTCCTTATTTATCTTGTTATCCTGTCTCGACTTATTCAGTTTATTCCGTCAAAAAAGTTCATCCGGTCAAGAGGGAATCACATCTCCTGCACAAACTGCACGCGCAGACCGTTCGGGTCATGAACAAAGAAGAAGCGTGTGTGCGGGTTTGGCTGAAAGGGCCCGGCGAGCACTGGGACATTGCGGGATTTTAGCTTCTCCATCATGTCCTCGAGCGAGTCTACCCTAAAGCCCAGGGAGATGTTCTGGCTAAACGCGGCGTTCGGTGTCTTGACGTTGTGCATAAGCTCGATCTCCGTTTCGCCGTCGGCGGAGCCAACAAAGGTGATTTCGTCGCCGGGTTGCGGCGAGAACTGGCGGTGTACCGATAGCCCCACAATGTCCCTATAAAACTCGATTGACTTTTCCATGTCATGAACGTTGATTGTGACCCAGCAAAATTTCATATTTAACTCCTTTCTTTATTATTATTTGGCGCTTCAACATCAGCCCGGACCGCGGCTTGCTCGGTTGCGCCTAATTCCGTCACGCCCCTGATGTAGACGTCCCGTTTTGGATACGGTATCACGATCCCCTCTTGAGCAAAACGCGCCTGGATTTCCGACAGAATCGAATTCTTGAGATCGACAAACTTTGACTGCTCGTACCAAACGCCAAAAAGCACGTTGATCCCCGACACATCGTATTTGTCGAAGAAAATGAAGGGCTCCGGATTGCCCAGGGCATACAGATTCTTGGCGGCCAGGTCCTTGAGCACCGCCGCTACTTTTTGCAGATCCGTATTGTACGAGACCGTTATCCAAATGTCGAGCCTGCGGATAGGAAAGCGCGTGTTGTTGATCACGTTCGTTTTGATGATGCTCTCATTGGGGATGCGTACAAAACGGTTGTCAAAGGTCTGAATTTTGACTGACAGTAGGTCGATGGACAGCACTGTACCGGTGACGTCGCCAACCTGAATGACATCCCCAACCTGGAAAGGCTTCTCGGAAATCAGAAAAACCCCGCTTATCAAATTGGAAATCGAGGTCTGGGCAGCAAAACCGACTGCAATGCCGGCAATGCCAGCCGCACCAAGAAGCGCGGTAAGATTGACGCCCGCCCCCTGCAGCACCGTGACGATGGCGATAATCCATGCCGTGTATCGAAGTGTCTTCCTAATGAGCTGATCCTTCTGCTTGGTCATGGTCCTTCGCAGTACTCTGTGGAGGATTATCTCGAGAAGCAAAAAGAAGAGCAGAATCAGCGCCGCAGCGGAGGCGAGTTCCAAAACTTTCTTCCAGAATTCCGGAGTCTGGACGGTCTGCAAAAATCGTACCAGAAAACTTGGCAAGAAAGTCGTATTTGTCGTCATACTAGTGTCCATAAATGCCCCTTGAATTAAATGCCCCTTAAATTCTCTCGACTGGGTCAAATTGGGTTGGCCAGCCGCCCGCACGCGGAAACTGGACCTGGCTCGACCGGGCTTGATTAAATACCGGCAATATTGCGCAAGAAGCTCACACCGCGCATGATCAGAACTTCGTTAATGCTGCTCTTGGACGCCACATGGAGCTTTTCCAGATTCTCATAACCGGCGCTGTGCATGTTCGTCTTGAGCGATCCGTCCGTTCCTGCTGTAATTACCACTGTGTCCGATATCAGCGTTTCGTCTATCCGGTAGATATTCATCAGATTAGTAAAAATGGCAAGACGCTTTACATCGAGCACATCCTTGGATTTGTTCCGCACGACGATTCTGCAATGGATGAGGCTGTGGCAGGACAAATACTGGGCTGCCCGCGCCTGCGACTTTTGTGAGGTTACGTCCGATTTTGCGATGTCCAGCCTGGTCTCTGATGTTTCGGGTTCGAGCTCAATGGGAAGGGAAAGGCACAAGGAGCCGCTCATCTTGTCGCCGAACCAGGTAGTAGGCGTGACAAAAGGGCTCGCCTCAAAGAGAATGGTGCCAGATTCCAGCTCAAAGCGCAGGACTGGCGGCAAGGCGATAGTGAACCAGGCTTCCGCGCCAGGAAGGATGCTGACATCGTTTCTGGCCGAGACAATATACGGTATGGAACTTGGATGAGGGCGCAACCCGACCTTTCTGCCGGCTGCTACTGCGATGGATACGGAGTCAGGGCCAGGCGGATCCGCGCTATCAGGCCCGTGGGCATTGTTTATAATGCGCTTGAAGGGAATACTCTCCAATTTGAATCGCCATTCCTCGCCGCTTTTGTGCATCCACAGCTGAGCGCCATCCAGGCTCCATGCGTACCACTTGTTTTCTTCAGGTTCGAAGTAATTCCACATGGAAGCATAATAGCCTAACTAAACCAAAGAATAAAGTTTCCCTGCAACCTACCCGCCAACCTACCCGGTTCGAGGCAACTTAAGGTCCAATTTCTATTTTTATTTGCTTCCAACGTTGTTCTAACGACGTCCTGAGCCTTAGACAATTCGTGATTAAATAGCAAAGAGACAATATAAGCGGAAAAAACTATTAGAATGTCAGAATATTAAGCGATACCTATTACAAAGTAACCAATAGTAAAACTATTTGATAATAAATCGCACAACGCGATAAAGATGACAATATATATCAATTAATGATTATACGCAAAAATTAATTCACCAATATCTCCAATCTTATTATGGCATTCATGGTATTTTTTTTAATGATTATTGCGTGCATAGGTCAAAATTATTCCCTAATTAATCTGTTGATTTAAAATGCAAATAAATTTACTCAATAAGTATAGAATTCTGTTGACAGTGGTTTTTTTTGTACTAAAATCATTATTGAAGTTGTTGCTAAATCACCAAACCGTCATGGATCGAGCTGGCAATTTGCAACGACAAATTTGAATTCCAAGGAGGTGGTAACATGGCAGTTCAGACGTCAATGGCTCCTTCTGGACTCGCCGAAGTCCTCGACCGCATCCTGGACAAGGGCATTGTGGTCGATGCATGGGTCAGGGTTTCTCTGCTGGGCCTCGAGATTCTCACCGTTGAGGCGAGGGTCGTCATCGCCGGCGTTGAAACCTACCTGAAGTATGCGGAGGCGGTTGGCCTAACCGCACCAGCAGCATAAGGTCGGGCCCTAGGCTTAGGTGGAGGTTTGCCAGAATACCCTTAGGTTTGAGCGTATCCTGCCAAATACTTGCAGAATTTATTTAGGCAGACAAAAATGGATGAGCTTGTTTTGGGTGCTGTCTCATCTTATGAAAACAAGATCTCGACCATTGAAGATCTGTTGACGAATGCCTACCAAACGACAATAGACTGGGACGAGAATTACGATCAATTACGTAATGAAAGAGAAAAACTAAAGGCCGCTCTTAGTGACTTGTTGGCACAGAACTGCTCCTTACGAAAAAAAGATTTCAACCTGATTGTCAAGAAAATCTTGAGTAAACACACGCAAAAGAAGAGTGATCTCGAAAAACGACAGGTCGAGCTTATAAGCAAAATCAACAAATACCTGACCGCACAAAAAGAATTGACTAAGACACTGAAGGATCAAGTCGTTCAACTTGAATCTGGAAAAGTCAAACGAGAGAGCATTGAACTCACGCTTAACGATCTAAAGCTGTTGTTTCAGGGAGAGGGTTCTGAACTCACTATGGACCTTCGTAGCTTTCAGCTTGAGCTCGATGCCTTTCAAAGAGAAGAAGAGGAAATAAACAGAAAGTTGGCGCGGCTCATTGAGAGAGGCAAGTCTCTTAGGACTGAAGATCTTCGAGAGTTGGAAGCTGCAGAAGAACGTGAAAAGCGAAAAATTGAAAAACAATTGCGCCACGACGAAGTTGAGAATTACATATTGCAGTGCAGGCAACACAGGTACGAAATAGGGCAATCTAAGTAATGCAATAAGGTATTGCATTAAAAGGAAGGCGGAAGATGGATAAAGCTTTGGGCATGAAGGGACTTACGGATGACATCCTTGCATCCTACGACGAGCGGAAGGAAGATGTTGCGGCCATAAAGGCTGAGGCCAAACGGGTAAGCGACGAGGCTCAAGATCTGCTCAAAGAGGATAAGACTGAACGCACGGCAATGGCGAAGGAACTGCGGCAAGGTTTGTCGGACGAAAACAAGGACCGGAAAGGCGAGGTGCGACAGATGTTGCACAATGCAGACGAGCTCCTTAAAGAGTTTGCTCAAGAAAGAGAACAAACAGGAAAGGAGTTACGGGAACGGCTTGCGCAAGAGCGTTCGGAAACTCGGTCGGAAGCCGAGGACATCCTAAAGAATGCACAAGCAATGCTCAAAGAATTCCGTAATTCGCTGGCGGAAATGAGCGGCGAACTTCGCAAGGATCTCGCTCAAGACAAGACAGAGAGAGCAGAAGAAATCAAAGCATTGCGGGCCGAATTTGAAAAAGAAAGGGCTTCTGTAAGGGAGGATTTGGAAGAGGCACAGATGCTTTGGGCCAATATGGAAAAGGCAATGGCCGCGAAGAGGGCCGGAGAAAAGCCGCCCAAGAAGAGTAAGAGCGAGACAGCGCAAACTGTGGAAACTACGCAGGGAGAGTCTCAAACGGCGGACTTGGAAAACAAGTTTATCGAAATACTCAAAGCAAATCCAAATGGCATTTCGTTAGCTGAGATTGCGGACAGACTCGGAGTAATTCCGATTGTGCTTGGTCGGGCCTCCAAGAACTTAATTGAAATGGGCTTGGTTCGCAAAGAAGACAAGCTCTATTTCCTTGGTACAGGCAATGACACATGAAAAGCGAGGCACTGCACAATATCCGTACGATGCAGAATGTAAAGACAAATTCTGACATTTGGCGGGGAAGAAAGCTGCGGACTACCAATTCGCTTTCAAAAACTGAAGAACAGGAGGAGTTCCTTTCTGCTGCACAAGTAAACGATCTGGCACAGACGCTGAATGAGGAAAAGGCAAGGTTGGCCCGATTTGATAGGTCAGTAGAAAAGTCGAGAGAGAATGTCCTTCGGTCCAGAGAGAAATTGGCTGCAATCATCAACAAGAATCGTGTACTTATGGATTTAAGGCACGAAATGCAGCAGATGCGTAGGAATCAGGAACCTGATCCCGCAGAAAATGTAAAACGCGACGACGGATCGGCAGAAGAGGGGATACATAAGATAGACCTGGACTATTAAGAGTTTAGATCAAAGGGAGAAGCTATGTACTCAGAAAGCGCCACCGTACTGGATGTACATCCTAGTTCGGAATTCGTAGAGACCCCTTACATCCGCGAACTGACAAATCGCGCCCTGGACTACATAAGAATCGGGTTTCCTGTTCACTTTAGCGGGCCGGCCGGTGTAGGGAAAACGACCCTAGCGTTGCATGTTGCCGCTCAGTTGGGCAATTCCACAATCTTGATAAGTGGAAACCATGAATTTAATAGTTCCGACCTCGTCGGGGGCCTGTATGGATATCGCCGCAAATATGTACAGGACAACTTTATACGCTCAGTACTCAAGACGGACGAGAGCATGACGCAACAGTGGGTGGACAACCAGCTGACCGTCGCCTGCAAGTATGGCTTTACGCTTGTCTATGACGAATTTACACGCTCAAGGCCAGAAGCCAACAATGTACTGTTGTCAGTCTTAGAGGAAAGAATCCTGTACGTTTCGACTGCTCAGCGTGGGGAAAACTACATCAAGGTTCATCCCAATTTTACGGCCATTTTTACCTCGAATCCTTCCGAGTATGCAGGTGTTTATAAGAGCCAAGATGCGTTGCGCGACAGAATGGTTACCTTGGAACTGGGCAATTTTGACAAAGAAACCGAAGTCGAAATTACAAGAGCTAAGTCTCATCTGTGTAGAGAAGACGCCGAGCGAGTTGTAACCGTCGTCAGAAAGGTGAGAGAAGCAAAAAGCGACAAACTAACTCCAACCATTCGCGCATCTATCGTAATTGGCAAGATTCTGAATCTCAAAGGAGCGCACGCTGAAGGACGCAACCCCGTCTTTAGACAAACGTGCATGGATGTCGTTTTGCCTGAGGTATTTATGGAAGACAGGGGGGCTGTCGTAGAGGCTATTGATGAGGTAATGCGGACGTATTTTTGAATTTCTGGAATCGGAGGTTCGCTATGGCTCAAGAAAATGACAAGGGCGACAAAAATGACAAGGAAGAAAAGGTAGAAGTCGATTTTGGGCTGGGCAAAATTGGTTTTAGCGGCCTTTTTAAAGGGATAGGCAACATTATCGATTTTGTGTCCAAGTTGAGCGAAGAGGGGACCGAGCAACAGGGGGAGATCGATGGATTGCCAAAGGGCGCCAAGGGCGTTTATGGCTTGTCTATAAGAACGCTTGGAGGCAAGCCCGTTGTTGAGAGCTTTGGCAACATTAAGGAAACCTCAAAGGGCCCAATCGTAGAGGATGTGCGCGAACCACTTTGTGATGTTTTCGACGAAAAAGGCAGAATCGTTGTTATTGCAGAGCTGCCTGGCGTATCAGAAGACGAAATCAAACTGGAGATCAATGGGGACATTCTAAATTTGAGCGCTTCAAACAAAGACCGAAAGTATGCCAAGGAAATACTCTTACCCGCAAAGGTAAATGCCGAGAGCAAAAAAACGAGCTTCAAGAATGGCATCTATGAGATCACTTTTGAAAAACTTGAAAAACTGAGTTAGCTGCAGGTGCACTATGGCAGAACAAACAGCAAAGGTTTTTCTCCGTGTGGCAGAAGCGAAGCCCAAAGACGTCGGACGGGGAATTGCACGAGTCGACCCTCAGGACTTTGAAAAACTGGGTTTGGAAATAGGGGAGATTATCTCGATCGAAGGGAAAAGAAAAACTGTCGCAAAACTGATGCCCATGTACCCCGAGGATCGTGGCAAGTCGCTTATCCAAATGGACGGTCTTTTGCGCAGCAATGCGCAAGTTTCGCTTGACGAAAAAGTGGGCATCCAAAAAACTCAGTATGCGCCTGCAGAAAAAATCGTGTTGGACCCGCTCAATATTGGGCGAATGCTTTCTTCCGAACGGGATACACAATACATTGCCACGCTGCTGGACGGTCTGCCCTTGATAGAAGGGGACACCATTAGAGCCAATCTTTTTGGGACACGGAGCCAGGACTTTTCGGTGCTGGCAACGGTTCCTAAAGGACCGGTACTCGTCCATGCCAAAACGAGGATTGAGGTCAAGCAGAAGGGTGAGGCAAAGGCACGCGGTTCCAAAGTTTCCTACGAAGATATTGGAGGACTTGGGAAGGAACTTCAAAAAGTAAGAGAGATGATAGAACTTCCGCTCAAATATCCGCAGATCTTCGACCGTTTGGGCATAGATCCGCCAAAAGGCGTACTGCTTCAAGGCCCCCCTGGTTGCGGCAAGACACTGATTGCGCGCGCCGTAGCTAACGAGACTTCGGCCTATTTTACGCATATCAGCGGTCCGGAAATCATGGGAAAGTATTACGGTGAAAGCGAGGCTCGCCTGCGAAGTGTGTTTGAAGAAGCACGGGCCAATGCGCCAGCGATTCTTTTTATTGACGAGATAGATGCAATAGCCCCCAAGCGCGAGGAGATGGGCGGGGAAAAACAGGTTGAGCGTCGTGTCGTGGCGCAACTGCTTGCGCTTATGGATGGCCTTGAATCGCGCGGCGACGTCATCGTTATTGGGGCGACCAATATTCCCAACGCCTTGGATCCTGCCCTGCGGAGGCCTGGCCGCTTTGACCGCGAGATTGCCATCAGTATACCGGATCAACGTGGCCGATTGGAAATCCTACACATCCACACGCGCGGTATGCCTTTGGCCAAGGATGTCGACCTTGAGAAGCTGTCGCGCATAACGCATGGATTTGTTGGTGCAGATTTGGAAGCGCTCTGTCGCGAAGCCGCCATGAATGTCTTGCGCAAGCTTATGCCAAACATCGATTTTCAAATGGAAGAGATACCTTACGAGACACTCTTGCAGCTGGAAGTTACGATGGACGATTTTACCGAAGCGCTAAAGGGCATAGAACCTTCCGCAATTCGTGAGGTATTTGTCGAGATTCCCGATGTCAGATGGGACCAAGTCGGCGGTCTTGGTGACGTAAAAGAAAAACTCATCGAAGCTGTAGAATGGCCGCTCAAATATGCGGACCTCTTTAGGGTCACCAATACAAAACCGCCCAAAGGCATATTGCTTGCTGGCCCTCCAGGGACTGGGAAAACTCTCGTGGCCAAGGCCCTTGCAAACGAGAGCGAAGTAAACTTTATTTCGGTTAAGGGCCCGGAACTGATGTCCAAATACATCGGCGAGTCCGAACGCGGCGTACGCGAGGTGTTCCACAAAGCCAGGCAGGCAAGCCCTTGTATCATCTTTTTTGACGAATTCGAGTCCCTTGTCCCGGAGCGTGGAATGTCATCAGATTCCCAGGTAACTGAGAGAGTCATTAGCCAATTTTTGACGGAACTGGATGGGCTTGAGGAGCTAAGAGGGATACTGGTTTTGGCGGCTACGAATAGAAAGGACCTTATCGATTCCGCGATTCTGAGGCCTGGCAGATTCGATCTTATTCTGGATTTTCCACTTCCTGACGAAATAGCTCGAGAAGACATATTTAAGGTCCACACAAAGGGCAAACCTCTCGACACGGATGTGAATTTGGCTTTCCTTGCAAAGGAAACTGAAGGAATGACAGGTTCGGACATAGAAAGAATCTGTGAAGAAGCTTCTTTAGCCGCCATTCGGCAAGCCATACATAACGAGGCAACAGAGAATGAACCGCAAGCAGAGAAAATCACGATTTCCAGAACACATTTTGAACACGCAATCAAAGAGCTGAGAGACAGGAAGGGTGAATAAATGGCAACGCAAGGCAAGTACATTTACGGGATGATAAAAGAAACAGAACCCAAAGAATTCGACTTTCGCGGAGTAGAAGATGCAAGTGTCTACACGATCGTTTACCAGGACGTAGCCGCCATAGTGAGTGATACCACACTGAGAAAGATAGATCCGATGCGCAAAAATGTACTCGCCCATACAACGGTACAAGATGCAATTTTGAAACAGTCCGACTTGTTGCCGATGGGATTTGGAATGATCGCGAGCAGCGAGCAGGAAGTTATGGGGCTTCTAAAGCAAAACTATGCGGGGTTTGTCCGGGAATTTGCGCGATTGGCAGGCAAGATACAGGTCGAGCTTAAAGTTTACTGGGACGAGAATGCGATGGCTCAGGAATTACAAGGTCAAAACGATGATCTTACGAGGCTCAAAGCCAAAATTGATACTGCCAAATCAGAAATAGAAAAACAGAATCTTCTTGTGCAAGCAGGGCAAGTCATAAGCCGTATTGCCCAAGAATGGAAAAGAAAGTACGCAGATCATGTCTATAATGTGCTAAAGGGTTATGCGATCGATGCGAAACTCAACGATCCGGTGGGGGTTCAGAATATTCTCAACGCATCCTTTTTAATCGAGCGGGGCAAAGAAAACGAATTTCAACAGGAAATCTATAAGCAGGATGAAAAATACGAAGGTAAAGTCAACTTCAAGTATATTGGACCACTACCCCCTTATAGCTTCGTCAATCTGAAGCTCGAGCTAGCACAATAATGATACGACAGTTATTGGTGGGCAAATTCCTGCACGATTCCCTGGTAGGGGCGCCGCGCACGCTCGCTAAAGAGGTTCTCGACAATTTTGTGGACGAAGTCAACAAGGAACGGCTCGTCACGGAAGACTCAATAAAAGAGAGGCTCCAGCAACTCTTGCTTATGTTGCAAAACGGCGAAATTGATGAAGAGGAATATGACAAACTTGAAGCCGACTTGATGGAGAGGCTCAAGGCGGTACGCGAATATGAGAATGGAGGCCAATGATGGCGATGCAGGCAACAAGAGATGATTCTTCGTCGACACTTGTCGATGTCATAGATCGAATTCTCGATAAAGGGTTGGTTATCAATGCAGATATCTGTGTATCCGTTGCGGGTGTCGAACTCTTGGGGGTTAAAGTGCGCGCAGCACTTGCATCGTTTGAGACAGCTGCAAAATATGGCTTGGAGTTCCCGAGTGGCACGAACTATGACACTGCTGCATGGAAAGAGGCCAAGGTAGGCAAAGAAGAATGCCCACAATGCGGGAAAAAAGTCCCGTCAGACGAGCTCATGAACGACGGTTGCCCATGGTGCGGTTGGATGAGCGCCAAAGCCAAGAAGGCAAAAGCCGCGTCGCAGATAAGCGCGGATTAGGAGGCTTAAGGCAGCTATGTTGCGATGGATAACCGAAGAAATTGCCGATGAAGCCGATAAAGCGGCCAATGCGGCGCAAGACCAAGACACTTTCCACGCCAGATGCCCTCAGTGTGGAAAGAAGCAAGTCAGGACGAGTTTGCTCGCGAACGGTTGCTTTGTATGTGGGTGGAAGGGGACAGCGGAAGACCTGGCGTTGGCTGCGGCCAAGGCCAAAAGTGGTGCAAGGGTTACTGGACAATCAGAATCGGAAAGCCGTGTTATGACAGCAAATTACAAGATGCGGTGTCCTCAATGTGGGGCATCGCTTGTAACCGAGGAGTTTGCAAAAAATGGATGTTGGCGCTGCGGGTATAAAGAGTGAGCAGGAAATCAGGAGTGGGCAGGACCTAGAGCAGTTCTTGGCAACGCTCGATGAAACAAGTCGAACTATTCTCATGCATCTATGGTGGAATCGCCATGCAAGCATTGCAGATTTGAGGAATATCCTGGACGGTGCGAGCGATTTTGACATTCTTTCTCGGTTGCGGGACGTAATCAACAACAAGGCTGTGGCGTTTCAGGGCAAGCCAATTGTGGGCTTTGAGCAGTCTAAGATCGATTCCGTTACTGGTGAAAAAGTCATGTTTGAGTGGTGGTTCCTAGAGCAAGACATAGAGGGGCAGAATTTTCAAACAAGTGATAAGCCACTTGTCGATGTCTTTAATGAAAAAGATGCGCTGGCAATCGTCGTGTCGCTACCTTCTTCCGTTGACACCTCGCATCCAACTATCGAGGTCAAAAATGGAGTCCTTAAACTAACGCTCAAGAAAAACCTGGCACAAAATGTCAGCCAGAAAAAAAGGAGACGGGCAGTATGAGCGAGGGAAAAGAGTCATCCGGAAAAGAGGCTAAGGCAGGCGAAGAGGCCAAAGATCAAGATACAAAAGAGACCGAAGCAAAGAAAGAGAAGGATGAAAAATGCGGTCAAGAGGAAGAAATAAAAGGTATTACGGAAGGAGCGCTTCATGCCTTGGGCAGAATGGCTCCTGGCTTTGGCGACCTCATTAAAGGGTTAGAAAAGTCGGATGCGTTTCAGGAGAGAATTAAAGCAGCTAACGCGGAGATGGAAAAGCAAATAAAGAAAGCACCACCGCTGCGTAAGGTCGAAGGTTCCAGAGCGAGTATTATTCCGCCAAAAACAACGCTCAAAGTGAGTAGGAGCATTCTGGACGACGAAGAAGACACAACACCACCGCATGGCGGTTGGCGTTCTCATAACACAGAGGGCGAACGTTCTTCTCCCTCCAATTCCGCGCCACAACCACAACGCGAGGTAATTACTGATGTTTTTGATGAAGGCGATCACATAAAAATTGTGGCCGAGCTTCCTGGCGTAGAAGAAAAGGATATATCGATCGCCGTTGACGGCAAGCATTTGGGGATCTCGGCGGAAGTGGCAGGCAGGAAGTACCACAAAGAGCTCGAATTGCCGTCTCAGGTTGAAACGACCTATCAATCGAGCTGCAAGAATGGCATTCTTCAAATCGTCGCAAAAAAGAAAACAAGTCAGTAAGAGGGCTCCACATGGCAATAGATATCGATGAGGATAACCTCAAACACGGCGTTCTCGGTCTTGTACTTGCCATTGTTGAAGTAATCCGAGACGCCCTTAAAATTCAAGGTTTTAAGCGGATGGAGAGTGGTTTGCTGAGCGAAGATGAATGCGAGAGGCTCGGTGAAGCGCTGCTAGACCTGGACATCGCTCTGGATGAAATAAAAGAGGAGCAGGGCATCACTGAGTCAGTTCAGGCCGTCCGCGATGGGCTCGACGATATTGTGGACGATGTTGTAGACCGAATGGTCAATCCGCAACGATGGCGAGAAGAAGCCGAAGAACAGGGCATTTAGAAAGGCAACTGTAGGGGGGCTTTGTATGGAAAGTATATTTTATGCCACTTTAGCACTGTATATAGCCGGCAAACCCATAAACAAAGAGAACATTATGGCGGTGCTTAATGCGGCAGGGACGCCGATAGATGAGCCAGCTTTAGATGCGATGGCTGCTTTTGTAGAAGCTTTAGCGGCAAGGCGGGATGAAACCCAAAAATCATCGGTGGATCCGCGAATCATAAAGTTTCTAAGTTCCGAGCTAGAACAACGCAAGGTGCAAACCCAAGAGCTTGATTCTCTTCTGGAACAGTTAACAAAGATGGTGCCGGCATCAACCGCTTCTGAGGGAAACAGAACCGAGGAAAACACAACCCCTGAAAAAACAACTGAGGAAAATGTAGCCAAAAAACAGGCACCACCGCCTGAGAAGCTTGCAGGCGCCAGTACAGGCACTAGCAGCAGCATTGCGACTTCTGGACCGCAGCAAAATGGTCGTTATGTTTACGGCATCGCTGAAGGTGGGGAAACAGTAGCGCTCGGACCAATCGGTCTTGAAGGTGACGAAGTCTATACAATTCCTTATCAGAACCTCAGTGCAATTGTGCATAATTGCCATTTGGAGCCTTATGAGTCTAAAGATGACGAAGTCGTGAAGAATTGGGCAAGGGCACATCAAAACGTGTTAGATGAGGCAAAAAAAGTTTTTGGAACGATAATTCCCTTGGGTTTTGACACGATCCTTCAACCAAAAGAGGAAGGTACAACGCCCGAAGAAGTTGTGCGCAATTGGCTTAAAGATGACTACGAAAGATTGACGAGCCTTATGGCAAAGATAAGAGATAAGGACGAGTATAGTATTCAGGTATCGTACGAACCAGCGGTCGTAAGCAAACAGATTGCAGAAAAAAATGAAGAAGTCCAAAAAATCAAAGAAGAGATGGCCAGTAAATCGCCAGGGCTAGCCTATATGTATCGTCAAAAACTGGAACAGGCGGTCAAGATTGAGATGGAAAAGTTGGCTGACCAGTGGTTCAAGGATTTTTATTGCAGCATAAAGCAACACGTCGATGACATTGTGGTGGAAAAAACCAAAAAACTGGACAAAGAAAAGGTGATGCTTCTGAATTTCTCCTGCTTAGTCTCTCGAGACAAAATCAAGGATCTTGGCGATGAGCTTGAGAGAATCAACAATATGGACGGCTTTGCAGTTCGATTTACTGGACCTTGGCCAGCCTACAGTTTCGTTTCCGCGCCTGTGGTAGAAGGAGCATAAGGTAATGGAGCCCACTCGAGATACGCATGCCACCCTGGTCGATCTCTTGGACAGGGTTCTCGACAAGGGGCTCTTGCTGAATGCCGATCTTATAATTCATGTTGCAGGGATTCCCCTCTTAGGGGTCAACCTAAAGGCATGCCTAGCCGGCATGGATACGATGCTTAAGTATGGCATCTGGCAAGATTGGGATGCCGCACAACGCGCCTTTGCTACGGAAGAGAGCAAAAAAAAAGTCTCTATACCTTTGGGCGCCGATGAAAAAGTGCTCTTAAAAATATTCGCTTCTCAATGGTACAGCAAGGGTATTTATCATAACTGGAGACCTGGCCATCTCTACGTTACCGATAGACGCATATTCCTTTATCGGAAAGAACCGGCCGAGATGTTATTCGAGTGTTCTTATTGCGACATAAAAGGTATGACGGTCGAAAAAAAGAACAATATTGCAGGCAAAGAGACCGGTTATCTTTATTTATGGCTTGCTAACGACGAAATAGTGCAACTCCATCCGAGCGATGCTTATCTGGTAAGAGACGCGGCCGAAGCGCAAATGAAGACATTGGGACTTCCCGTAGGGCACATAGGAGAAATGAAGCTACCGCAAGGCGCTTTCGACGACAATGCAAGACAGTTCCTGTTCGCAGGGGAAGAGGTAATCCACTCGGGCAAAATGTCGTATCTTGCTGGCGAACCGCGGCCTGGCAGAACTACCACTACCGTGTGGAAGCCCGGGCACTTATATCTTACTTCTACACGTCTTGTGTGGTGGTACGATTTTGATGGAAGAATCGCGCTCGAAATCCCGCGGGAGAAACTCTGTAAGGCGCAGCTTCTCAAGAAGGATCTCGGTGGCATGCTCAAAGATAAACCAGTATTGGATTTGTCTTATTACAATGAGTCTGAAGCCGAGGTAGTTGCTTCTATGAGCGATGCCGCGGAAGAACTGGACAGGTGGATAACAATTCTGCAAGGCATCGTTCAGGACGGGCGCACGTCAAATCAGGCGCTTCGAGGCGAGGAAGATGAGAAAAGCAAAGAAGATGAAGAAGATATGGAAGAATGCCCTCAGTGTGGCAAGAAGGATTTTGTAGAGGTATTACTGACAAAAGGCTGTTCGTCGTGCGGATGGAAGAGCCCAAGGCTGAAAAAACAGGAGGTGGTAGCCTAATATGACTGCGCAAGAATTGATTAAGAAGGCGGGAGAGCAATTTACACAACTCTCCAGGATTCCTGTGGATGGCGTTATAGGACTGGAGAAGACTGATGATGGCTGGACCGTCACGCTGGAAGGTTTGGAAAGGAGATCCATTCCTGACACGATGGATGTTCTGGGACTCTACACAGTACGACTCGACCCTGATGGGAATGTCACCAGTTTTGAGCGCAAGAAACTCCGCAAACGTGGGGATACTGACGAGGACTAAAACATAAACTCTTTGTGCAAGCGTTTTACGTTTTATGATTTATATGATTATGATTTGGAAGAGGAGGTTTACATGAGCGGTTGGAATAAATGCCCCGGCTGTGGGATTACGGTGAGCGGTGTGGCAGATTATTGTCCTAATTGCGGGGAGCCTTGGACAATACAGTGCACGAACTGCGGCATAACGTGGCGTTTTTGGGAGTACAGTAAATTCTGTCCCAACTGTGGGGCTCCTGTGGTAAAACATGGCGTTGTGCGGGGCAAAGGGCTACAAACTACGCCCGATGTGGGCAAGCCGAGAGTTGAGTAGAAAACTTTTTTTTGTGCCCATTGTCCATTCAAGTAACGACATGGGTTCCGTTGCGTCGTTTTTGGAGAGTGAAGCGGCGGCGGTCATAGGACAAGAAGCATGGGAGAATCATGAGGCGCTTGTTGGACAGTTTTGGGACGCGATCGCAGCTTTTTTTTCTGGCGTGGACGTCCGGGGCTTCAAGATTTATCAGGATGGCCTGGTAGCCGGAGCAGAGAAAGCTCTCAAGATTGTGCAAGAAGGCTCCAAACAGGGAAGTCAAAATTATGCAGTCATTATGGACTTGGTGGCGCGTGGTGCCCTCTTGGTCCAGACTGAAGATATCTCTTTAGTGAAAAAAGAGTACGCGTATATAACCGCAGTTGCGAACGCAAAGTCTGCAGCGGAGCGCGAACGCGCTTTGATACGATATAAGCAGATGCAGGCTCCGTTACTGCAACGAAGAGACCAGTTTGTCGCACAGCGGATAAACCAGACACTTAACGAAGGAGAAACAGGCATTCTCTTTATGGGGGCGCATCACAAGGTGCTCAACTTCTTGCCAGAAGATATAGCCGTCGTTCGTGTGGACGAAACAGAAGAGATGCGCCCCTATCGCAGCCTCCTGGCTCAAGCGGCAAAGGGCCAATAGCCAAACTCACTAAGCTTCAATCTCATACTTCGGCAAACTTGAATACGATGCCCACTGCTGCCGAAACAAATATCCAGATAACGGGATGCACGTTTTTTGTTCTCTTGATAACTCGCGTTATCAGCAGAATGACAAGAGCGAGAATCACAGACTTCCATTTCATGGTGGAGAAAATTGCAGGAATTCCAGCGTGGGCTACTTGCGAGGATATATTTGACGGCAAAAAGGTCATTACGGCCACAGAAAGCCCTGCTGCTGCAATGAGACCGGTCGAAGCAGGTCTTAGGCGCTTAAAAACGGCTTGCACGTAGTGGTTGTCCTGGAAGTTCTTGAGAAATGCTGCTACGATCAGAATAGTGATTATCGAGGGCGCGATAAGGCCCAGGGTTGCGATAAGCGCGCCCGGCAGGCCTGCAACGGTATAGCCAGTGTAGGTAGCCATGTTGACGCCCAACGGCCCAGGCGTCGATTCGGAGACTGCTATCATGTCCGTGAGTTGGCTTTGGGAGAACCACCCGGTGGCTGCGCCCATTTTGGCAAGGAAGGGTAGGGTAGCAAGGCCACCACCTACTGCAAAAATACCTGTCTTGAAAAACTCCCAAAAGAGTCGCAGATACATTATTTGTGGTCCTCCCCTTGATGTCCCTGGTGGTTTTGGCACTTTTTCTGTCCTTGGCGCCCTTGCTGACGGGCAGTTTTGTTCTCGCCGATTCTCTTGCGGCTTACCACAAATTCGGGCACAAAGCCGATGACACCGGCGATTAAGACAAAAATGGCAGGGGAGATATTGAGAAAGTAAGATGCAAGCGCGACAGCCAAAAAGATGACAAAATTGAGGGAGTCCGTAACGGAACCCCTCCACAGCCTGCTGATTGCGTTGAAAATGAGTACGCAGACACAGGCACGAATGCCTGCAAAGGCATTTTGGACGACAGGAAGATCGGCAAACGTGTTAATGAGCCCTGCGATAATGGAAATAATAACGAGAGAAGGAAATACAACGCCAAACGTTGCAATGATGCCCCCCACGATACCGCGTCTCTTGTAACCCACAAAGGTGGCCGTATTAACGGCAATGATGCCAGGGGTTATTTGGGCAATGGCGAAATAGTCCATAAGCTCTTCGTCAGTAGCCCAAGAACGGCTCTGCACAAGCTCGCGCTGCATCATGGGGAGCATGGCATAGCCGCCGCCAAAGGTCAT
>OFJB01000383.1_pt1 | contig 22213 bp, 21 predicted proteins | sample 1775081 | NCBI WGS metagenome assembly OFJB01 (sample SAMN08195771, study PRJEB24354) | sludge metagenome | isolation source: initial sludge from phenol fed wastewater aerobic bioreactor | place: India: Nagpur | collected 2016-06-05
GTCATATTCGGCAGAGTTTTCCAGTCTGTTTTTTTATTTTTTATGGGCGTATAGTTTATAAGTTGCCTTGATCCAGCGTTGCACAAAACACAGGGGGTGTCCGGTCCGGCCACCCCCTGTTCTGTTACGGTACGATTTTGATGTGGCAGGTCAGTACACGATCACCCGCAGGTTCTGGAGGCTTACCTTGTAGTTGCCGGAGACGGTGACGTACCCTTTGTACAGATCCGACGTGTCAGTGATCTTGGCCATAAACCAGCTGCCGCCGCGGGCACGGTCCTTCTTCTCCGGTGCGCCATAGACGTCATGGCGGCGGTGATCGTTAAAGGCGATTACCACCAGACCCAGGCGCAGTTCGTTCTGGGAGGCTATCCTGGTCTGCCAGTAATGACGTGTCCAGTAGTTCTTGCCGTCCCTGACCTTCATGAACTCCGCTTCGCCCTTGGTGCTGGCGTAACGCGACGGCGAATCAACGTCCGCCCCGATCGCGGAGAAATGGACGAGCGATTCCACGCCGCTCGCCCGCGCCGCCTCCGCCACCGCGCGTGCGCCGTCGACATGGATGCGCTTGAGGTCGCCGGAGAAGCTGCCGGCGAGGTTCACCACATGCTGCGCGCCTTTCACCGCGCGGGCGACGGTGTCGGGTTTCGTCACATCGGCGGCGACGAACTGCGTCTGGCCGAGCCCGCCGAGCGGCTTCAGGAACCATGCCTCGCGCGGATCGGGCTGCGCGACCCGCACCCGTGCGCCCGCCGCGAGCAGCGCCTGCGCCACGTAGCGGCCGATGAAGCCTCCTCCGCCGACGAGCGTGACCAACCTGTCCTTCATGCGCGAGCCGTCCAAATGCGATTTTCGATGTGCCGCGCCTACCCCTGTCGCAGCCCGGTTGACAAGGCCACGCCGCGTCCACTAGAGGCGCCGGCCTACCCCGTGCCCAGATGGCGGAATTGGTAGACGCACCAGCTTCAGGTGCTGGCGCTCGCAAGGGCGTGGAGGTTCGAGTCCTCTTCTGGGCACCAGTGGCCTTTCCGGCAACGTCCGGAAACGTCCACCAAGCGGCTGGTTTTCCAGCATTTTCTCAGAGAGAAGCGCCGAATGGAATCCGGGTTCATCCACCCGGAACCATCGGCATACCATCAACTTTGATGGTGTTTTTGATGGTTCCGGCGAGCCCTTTGGAGCTGGCACCATCATGGCACTGAATCACATCCAGATCACCAACGCCAAGCGTCGGGACAAGGCCTACAAACTGGCCGATTCTGACGGGCTGTATCTTTTCATCCAGCCGAACGGCGCGAAGCTGTGGCGCATGAACTACCGGCACCTCGGCCGGCAGAAGACGCTCTATTTCGGCGCCTGGCCCGAAGTGGGGATCGCGGCGGCACGCCAGCAGCGTGACAAGGCGCGGGAACAGATCGCAGCCGGTCTCGACCCCGCCGCCGAGAAGCGGATCGAAACCCTCGCGCGCAAGGTTGCCGCCGACAACACCTTCAAGACCATCGCCGAGGAATGGGTAGCCAAGAACGAACGGGAGGGGCGCGCGCCGATCACGCTCGACAAGATTCGCTGGCTGCTCGGCATGGCCTATCCGATGATCGGCAGCCTGCCGATCTCGAAGATCTCGCCGCAGGAAGTCCTGGCGGTGCTCCGCATGGTGCAGGCGGCCGGCCGCTACGAGAGCGCCCGGCGGATGCGCAGCGTGCTCAGCCGGGTGTTCCGATACGGTATCGCGACCGCACGAGCCGATCGCGATGTCGCGGCCGACCTGCGCGGCGCCCTCATCACGCCGAAGGTCCAACACCTAGCGGCGATCACGACGCCGAAGGAGGCTGGCGGGCTCCTTCGCGCGATCGAAGGATATACTGGTCACGAGATCACCGCCATCGCGCTTCGGCTGTCACCGCATCTGTTCGTGCGACCGGGCGAACTGCGGCAAGCCGAGTGGGCCGAGTTCGACCTGGACGCGGCCGAGTTTCGCAACCCTCTTGGCCGCCCTGTCGCAGCCGTAGCCGCGCGGCTCCGACGCGATCACCGAGCAGCTCAAGCGCGCGGTGGATGCGGTTGGGCAGGACGCGCCCGCGTTCGTCGGCGTGCTCTCCAACGTGATCACGTCCATCGTCGGCATGCTTGTCGAGCTCCTGCCGGAAGTACTCCCCACGCTTGCGGCTGCGGCGATCCAGATCGTGACCGGACTCTTCGCAACGATTCAGCAGATCGCGGACGCGATCGGGCAGGCGGTCGCGCAGATCGTGACCATGCTCGTTCTGTTTTTCGTCGAGAATATGCCTCAACTCGAACAGACGGGTCTGAACATTGTATTCGCGCTCGCGCAGGGCATTTCGCAGAGCCTGCCGGAGCTGATTCCGGCGATCGTGGGCATGGTGCTGGAGATCGTCAACGTGCTGACCAACCCCGACAACGTGATCGAGCTCTTCAAGGCTGGATTACAAATCGTGCTCGCCTTGATCGAAGGACTAATTCTCGCACTGCCGGAGCTGATCACGCGGATACCGGGGATCGTACTGAACATTGCGGTTGCGTTCACCGAGGCGGCCCCGCAGCTCTGGGAGAGCGGTAAGGAACTCATCGCGCAGATGTACGAGGGCATTGTTGCCCGGTTCGCCGAGGTGTTCCTCTCGATCGGGCAACTCGTGAGCGACAATATCGTCCAGCCGGTGAGAGACAAGGTGTCCGAGTTCTTCAGCGTCGGTCGGGACCTGATTGTTGGACTCTGGAACGGCATATCGGACAAGATCGCGTGGCTCAAATCGCAGGTGCGGGGACTCGTGAATATCATAAAGGGCTGGTTCACCGGCAAGGATGGGTTCGACGAGCATTCACCGTCAAAGTGGGCATTTGGCGTCGGTTATTACCTGACCAAAGCGATCGGGCTGGGCACGGAGAGCGGTATTGGCGAAGCACTCGCGGCCGCGGGGAACGTGATCAGCCGGGTGAAGGCGGCGATGTCCGGCACGAGCCTCGATTTGGATGTGAACGGCAATGCAAACGCCGGTTCCGGTGGAACAAGCGCGCCGCAGTATGTGTTCCATATCTACGCACGGGACAAGGAAACCGCCTTAGAAGCAGCGGACGCGACCTACGCGGCCTTTGCGCGCGGCAGATGGGCGGTGTCTACATGAGGGATATCTTTACCTACGTCAACGACCACGGCGATTCGCTCGTATTGAGCAACGCGAATGGATATCGGGTGACCTCGGTAACGAACACGAGCGGCATCCCGGTCAACGCGAACCAGGCGCAGGGGGTCGGACAGATCGGCACAACCGTGCAGTCGCGCGTCGTGCAGTCGGTGCCCATGACGATCACTGGCTATCTTTTCGGAACCAGAGCGCAGATCGAGGCGCGCGCGGAACGGCTGTTTCAGGTCGTGTTGCCGGACGTGGGCGCGAAGCTCTACCACAACGGCAACTACTACCTAATTGTCACGCCGACCGCGACGCCCACGGTAGGCGACAGCCTGCGCTTTCCGGGGTTCCAGTTTTCGCTGCTCGCGCCGTATCCCTACTGGATGCTGGATCAGGCGACAAAGACGATGCTCACCGGCGTAATCCCGCGGTTTAAGTTTCCGTGGAACCTGACGAAGCCGTACCGGTTCGGCGAAGTGATCGAAACGGCGTTCATCAACATCCGGAACTGCGGACAGGTTGCCTGCCCGTTTACGGCAACGCTGCACGCCAAAGGCCCCGTGGTCAATCCACGGCTCGTCAACGCGATCACGGGTCAATACATGCGGCTCAACCGCACCATGGCGGCCGGAGAGCGCGTGACGATCGAGATCACGCACGATCTGACCTACGTCACGTCGACGATCGACGGCGACATCCGCGGCGATCTGGAGATCACAAACACGCTCTTGTCCATGGCGGTTGGCGACAATCTGATCAAGACGGAGGCGGACGAAGGCGCATCCAACGTTGTGGTGAGCATTGACGTGGCGATCGAAAAGGTGGCGATCCTGACATGTTAGCCGCATATGATCCGAACCTGACGACCTACCACGAAATCCGTGCAAACTCCTACCAGACGGAGGAATGGTACAACGGTATCGGAAAGTTCACGCTCATCGTGCCGCCGACGACGTATAACATTACCCATCTGGTCAAAGGGGCGATCCTGTTTCGCACCGGGATCAACCAGGCGATGGTGGTGACGCGCGTGTCGCCGGACACCTCGCAGGACCGGATTACGGTGAACGGGTACACGACGAACTGGCTGCTCAACAAGCGTGCAATCGCGGTGCCTGCAATGATCTCAAACGTCGAACACGACGTTTACGCAGCGATCGGGGCGAACCTGCGCGACCTTCCGAACGTGGAAACCGCGGAGCTGAAATCGCTCCCGGAAACGCACAGCGCGATCCTCTCCGGCGGACAGTTGCTCGACGCGTGTATCCCGATCCTTGGCGCATGCGGTTTGGGGCAGCGGATGAACTTCAACACGGCGACGAAACAGCATGTGTTCGAACTCTACAAAGGGACTGACCTGACGATCGGCTCGAAAGCGGTCGTCTTTTCAGACGAACAGGGCACCGCGCGGGACCTCAAGATTGAGGACGACGAGAGCCTGTTAAAGAACGTGATCTACGTGCTTGGTACACTCACGGACGGCACACCGATCGTACGGACGGTCGGCACGGCGACCGGCTCGGATCGGTTCGAGTACTGGCACGATTCACGACTGAAACAGGCGAATGACGAATCACTGGCAGACTTCGAAGCTCGCCTCGACGCGGCAGGCGCGGCGGAGGCGGCAAAGCGCGTCCGGAGCCTCGGCTTTTCGGTGCGCGTCGATCCGGGCGAATACGGGATCAAGTACAAAATAGGGGATCGCGTGCGCTGCGTATCCAACCGGTTTGGGATGCAGTTCACGGCGATCATTAACGGAGTGAAGCGCACGATTCAGGCGCAGAACGAGACGGTGTCGATCGTACTCGGCGAGCCGGAAATCACGGTAATAGGGGAGATGAAGCTGGCATGGCAGAGATAAAGAGCTATCCGAATAACGTCAACACGGAGATCGGCGCAGAGCATGTCATGCGCTGGCACCATGGTCGTACGAGCGGCGTATTTGGCGCGATCGGCGAGTTGGCAGTTGCGGCGCTGACCACGCCCGCCATGGCGGTAACCGTGACCGACGGCGACGGTTGGCTGGCGGACCAGAACGGGAACGGCATTCATTTCTGGTGCGACGTCTTTGCCACGACGGCCGCGCTACTGCAGCTATCGATCGATACGGCGGACGGTGTGCTGAACCGGATCGACCGCGTGATCGTCGAGTGGTCCACACCAAACTACACGCAGCTTCCGGAGATCAAAATTCTGAAGGGTATCAGCGCGGTAAATCCAGTTGCGCCAACGCTAACGAACAATGCGTCGCTGCGGCAGATTTCGCTCGCGCGAATCAGCGTTGCGGCAGGTACGCTCGCGATCACGGCCGGGATGATTCACGACGAACGGTTCGATTCCACGGTTTGTGGAGTGGTGACGGAGAATGTGCTCGTCGATACCACGGTTGCCGTCGCGCAGCTCAACGCGGTGATTGCGCAGGCGCAGGCGCTTGTGAACACGCTGATTGGCAATGCGGTGCCGAACCATGCCACGACGCACGCGGCGGAAGGGGACGATCCCGTTTCGCCGCAGAGCATTGGCGCAGAACTGGTTTCGCTGCGCTTCAGCGATACCGAAGTCGACCCGGTTGTCTTCTCTGCCGATAACACTTACGAGGACTATCCCTTCCGCGCGGCGGTTCCGCTGACTGGTGTTACGGCGGATCACGACGTTGATGTGCGCTTCGATGCATTGGATGCGGTGAGCGGCGTGTTTGCGCCGGTTGCGGCGACGTATAACGGCGGCGTGCATCTGTACGCTTCGGAAGTGCCCGAAGCGACGGTTACGATTCCGCGGATTATCTGCAGCCGATAGGAGAGGGAATATGCTGAACGAAACGATTAAAAAAGCAAGGGAGCGGCGTAGGATGCGCCTGTATCGGGCGATTCCGTACCTGATCTTTGCGGCGCTCGCGGCAGGGTTTCTCGCCGGAGTACCAAGGGCGGCAGCTACGGCGGCAATCGCGCAGACGGATCGCGCGACGGTGTCATACATCAGTCGGAGAGAGACGTTTCTGCCGTTCGCCGCCGGGTTGATCGGGCGCACGAACGCAAATGCCGGAGCCGTAAGCAAACTGCCGGAGTTTACCTACACCGGAACGTACACCCTGATGGACGACGGCGACGGAAACTGGCGGATCAAGTTTTTATCGAGCGGCACGCTTACGATGGCTCGTTCGGTCACAATTGACTTGTTTTTGGTCGGCGGCGGAGGTGGCGGCGGGTATAACTATGGCGCAGGCGGTGGCGGCGGGTATACGACCACAGTACCTAGCGTAGGAATAGCGGCAGGAACCCCATGTTCTATTATGGTTGGTTCGGGTGGTACGACGAACGGGTTCAACTCCGTTGGATCCCGCGGGGGTACCACAACAGGTTTTAGTTATTCAGCGACGGGTGGATACGGCGGCGGTTATGGCGAGTATAACTCTCCCGGTGTTGGTGGTGCTGGTGGTTCCGGCGGCGGCGGATATAATCTTTCTGCGGGTGGCTCCAACGGTAGCGCCGGTCAAGGTGGTGGCGGCGCAGGCCAAGGCACTACTACCAAAGAATTTGGTGAGACCTCTGGGGTTTTATATGCTGGCGGGGGTGGCAGTTGGAATGGCGCCGGAGGCGCTGGCGGTGGCGGTAGTGGTGGCGGTAGTGGAACAGCCAATACAGGCGGTGGCGCAGGTGGCAACTCTCCAAGTTGCAGTGGAGGCTCCGGCATCTGCATCATTCGTAACCACCGTGCAGCATGAGGAGGTTTGTATGAACGACTATGCGATGATCGAGAACGGAATTGTCGTTAATGTTGTCGTCGGCCCCCTGCCGGACGGCATGGAGGGCATACCGCTTTTCGACCGTCCGGTAGCGATCGGTGACGTCTATACTGACGGCGTATTCCTGCGAGACGGCGAACCGGTACTGACCGACGCGGAGCGAATCGCTGCACTGGAGGCGCGCGTCGCCGAGCTGGAAGCGAAGTAATAACAATTCAAACACACGAGCCGCGAGGCTCTTTTTTTGTTGGAAGGAGCAGGCAAATGACCTGGGAAGCGTATCTTGGGATTCTCGGAATCCTCGCGTCGATCGCGTTCGGCTATCTGGCGTTCTCACGCAACAAACGCGCGGACGATTCAACGGAAGGGCGGCAGCTGGGGCAGATCATGTCCGACCTCGGCTATGTTAAGTCGAACACGGACGAGATCAAGGCCGAACAGCAGCGCCAGCGCGACACGAACATGGCGTTTGCCGAACGTCTCGCGAAGGCGGAGGCGCGGCTCGAAGAGCACATCAGCGCGTCGAACAAACGCTCTAGTGCGCGTATTGAAAAGGGCGGTGTTTGACATGGCGATTCAGATTGGACATGCCGTCATGGACGAACTCGGCAAGACGGTCGGACTCACACCGGGCGACCAGACTGGGAAAGAGATCGCGCTTGCGACCTGGTACGCAAAGAACAAGTCCGGGCGCGTATGGAAGTATTACCTCGAATGTACGGATTCCGCCATAGCGGAGCGCGCGGCGCGGTTCATGGAGCAGATCTGCGCGGACAATGCGTTTGGCTACTCGAAGGGCAATACGCAACGCTGGGACGGGTACCGCTCTATCAAGGCGCACGGCGGCGTGGTGTCCGGTGCGCACGGCGACTTCGACTGTTCCAGCCTCGTGATCAGCTGCTACATCTTCGCCGGGCTGAACCTGCAGCCGGACGGCTATACGGGCAACCTCCGCGCGAAACTGCTCGCCACGGGTAAGTTCAACTCCTATAGCGACAGCATGCACCTCGTCTTCGACCGGCTGGCGACGCGCGGCGGTATCTACCTGCGCAGCGGGCACACACTCATGGCGCTGGAGGACGGCGGGGGGACAGGCAGTGCTTCTGAAGCGGGTGGCTTGACGGTGGTCGGTAAGATCGTTGTGGATGAGATTAAGAAATGGTGCAACGTTCGCAGCGGGCCGGGGATGGAGTACACGATCCTTGGCCGGGCGAAGAAGGGCGACGTGTTCGCAATGTACGGCGTAGTCGAGGATTGGTACCAGATCGACTTCAACGGCACGGTTGGGTACCTGTACGGCGATCTTGCGTCCGAAGTCATGCCCGGCAACGTGTGAGGCGGAAATGGCAAAGATACCGACGCTGACGAAGTTTCTCGCCCTGTCCATGGCGGCGATTACGGCGTATACCACTGTGCTGTTCTGGTTGCGGGTGAGCTACGGCTTCTGGATCGACACGGAGTTCTCACGCCTATGGTACGGGTACTGGGGCTCGGAGATATTCCTCTGCACCGGGCTGAAGACGGGCAAGCTGTTGATTGGTCGCAACAATCCGTTCACCGGGCAGGGCAACACAACAGGAACCAACAGCGATGACGCTGTGGGATAACGAAAGGAGAACATTATGGATTTAGCAAATATGATCATTCTGGCACTTTTCGTGGAGGCGATCGTGCAGACGCTCAAGCCTCTTTGGGACAAGGCTGCAGGCAAGATCTCCATCGCGGAGATCGTGAGCATGGGGATCGGGGTTGTGATCGCCGTCGTGGCGAAGATCAACTTCCTTGCGGGGGTGATTGATGTGACGCGGCCGTTGCTGCTGTACGTGCTCTACGCGCTCACCGGTGTGGCGTTAGGAAGAGGACCGAGCTTCGTACATGATTTGTGGGGAAGGATCAGGAACAGCACTTCGATAGAGAAATAGTATTAATAAGCCAAAGCCGCCCGAAAGGGCGGCTTTGGTTCAATAACGCTAAATGGTAGCTTTAATTCGACTAATAACTCTCCTCTTAAGTTCGGTACAATCTCTCCATACAATAATATTTTGGTGATTAATATCAAAATGGACTCTTTCTTTCAGTACCATACCGTTAGGTGCAATTTCTCCGTCAAACCAATCTTTTCTACACGTGAAAATCACAGGCTTGCTAAGCGCTCTTGCATATCCTGCTTCGTAATACACTCCACCACGATAGCCAGTTAAATCCGCTATCATAAAGCTGCAAGATTTAATTCTATTAATAATTTCGTCAGTAATGTCATTATTATGTTCAAGATCATCTATGCGAAACGCCTTAAAAAAACCGCATTGAGGTGACTGAATAGCAGGCTTTAAAGCTTAGTCATCCACGCGTCTCATTTCTTCTGAGAACCACATAGCTACAAACACGTAGCCACCTTTCGGAATTACTACTTTCATTTCTTCAATTTTCTTAGCCTGTTGGATACCTAAATCAGTGAGTTTATATCGATCGCTACATTCTTTGATAAACTTAGTTACGAGTAACGAACTAACTGCTTCATCATACTCAGCAGTATTTGTAGCATAACAAATTGAAAGGCTTGCTTTTTGAGGATGCAGTGTAATACCTGAATCCCGTGTACGACGATACATATACAACAAAAACTTGCTTGCTCTTTCTTCGCTAGTTCGAGCCAAGTAAGGACTATTTAAGATATCTTCAATACTTCCATCATCTATGACGACAACGTCTTTCGACAGCTCATTCATTTCACGGAGATAACCTGAGACTAGAAACCGTTGCTGTTGAGAAAGTCTGATTGCATTACTTTGCTTAAATTCTTGTGTTACGCTATATTGAATGCAATCGGGACAGCGGCAAGTATAAACATCATCCAATGCGATATATTGCGAAGAAATGAGACTTGAGCCGCAAAAAAGGCATTTTTCTTCTTCCATACATATTCTCCATATTATATGCATTTTTGATTAAACTCGTATTTAGAATGAAAACATATTTTAGTAATAATAACACACGTAGAATAGAAAAATATAGAATCAATTACAGTTGGTATTCACAACTTTCCGGAAATCTGTCGGCAGCTCTTATATATAAATTGATTCAATGGATTAAGATTGCGAAACACTTGTCGAATCTGTATAATTGAAGCAATAGTGTACTAATCTTTGTCTAATCAAAACTGGGGGAAAACATGGCCGAACAAAACACCGCCAATATCGGGTTTGAAAAACAAATCTGGGATGCCGCGTGCGTGCTGCGCGGGAATCTAGACGCATCGGAATACAAGCAGGTCGTGCTCGGCCTGATTTTTTTAAAGTATATTTCGGATCGCTTTGATGCGCGCTACCAGCAACTGAAGGAAGAGGGCGAGGGCTTTGAGGAGGATATCGACGAATACACCTCCCAGAGCGTTTTTTTCGTTCCGCCGGACGCTCGCTGGAAGAACATTGCCGAAGCGGCGCATACCGAAGAGGTCGGCACGACGATTGACAACGCCATGCGCGCCATCGAGAAGGCGAACCGCCGACTCAAGGACATTCTTCCCAAGAACTTCGCACGGCCGGAGCTTGATAAGCGGCGGCTCGGCGACGTGGTCGATCTGTTCACCAACATTCGCATGACGGATCACGGCGCGGAGAAGGACATCCTCGGACGTACCTACGAATACTGCCTCACGCGTTTCGCGGAGCAGGAGGGGAAACTCGCAGGTGAGTTCTTTACGCCGTCCTGCGTGGTGCGCACGCTCGTTGAGGTGCTGGAGCCGTTCCAAGGGCGGGTCTACGATCCCTGCTGCGGCAGCGGCGGCATGTTTGTGCAGAGCGCAAAGTTCATTGAAAACCACAGCGGAAACATCAATGACATCTCCGTGTACGGGCAGGACAGCAACCCAACCACGTGGAAGATGTGCACGATGAATCTCGCCATCCGAGGTATCGAGGCCGACCTTGGCAGCTATAACGCGGACACGTTCTTTAACGATTGTCACCCGACGCTGAAAGCGGATTTCGTGATGGCGAATCCTCCGTTTAACCTGAGCAACTGGGGCGCGGACAAACTCGGCGGCGACAAGCGCTGGGTATACGGCATACCGCCCGCGGGCAACGCGAACTATGCCTGGCTACAGCACATGATCTACCATCTTTCGCCCAACGGCAGGATGGGCTGCGTGCTGGCGAACGGTTCGCTGAGTTCACAGAGCGGCGGTGAGGGGGAGATTCGCAAGAACCTCGTGGAGGCGGATCTGGTGGACTGCATCGTCGCCATGCCGCCGCAGTTGTTTTATACCACGCAGATTCCAGTGTCGCTGTGGTTCATCAGCCGAAACAAGAAGCAGGCGGGGAAAACGCTGTTCATCGACGCGCGAAAGCTCGGCACAATGGTGACGCGCAAGCTGCGTGAGCTGACGGATGCGGACATCGCGCAGATTGCCGATGCGCACCGCGCGTTTGCCGCGGGGACGCTGGAGAACGTCAAGGGCTTCTGCGCTGTTGCGACGACGGAAGAGATCAAAAAGCAGGACTATATCCTCACGCCCGGGCGGTATGTGGGCATTGAGGATGTGGAGGACGACGGGGAACCGTTTGACGAGAAGATGCGGCGGTTGACGGAGGAATTGAACGGGTTGTTTGAGGAGTCGCATCGGTTGGAGGGGGAGATCAAGGAGCGGTTGGGGGCGATAGGGTATGGGGCGTGAGAAATGGCATTATCTGACTTTATCAAACTCATCTTTTGAAATCATCGATGGAGACCGCGGAATAAACTATCCTCATGGGGACGATTTTTCCAAACTCGGAGATTGCCTATTTCTCAATGCAAAGAATGTTACTATTGATGGATTTCGTTTTGATCAAAGACAGTACATTACCTTTGAAAAAGACAGACTATTAAATAAGGGCAAGCTCAAACGTGGAGATATTATTCTTACTACACGTGGAACAGTAGGTAATGTAGCTTTTTATTCAAGAAATATCCCCTTTGATCATATGCGTATTAATTCCGGCATGATCATTCTACGCTGCGATCAACGTACAGTTGATAGTCAGTTTATGTATTGGTTGTTTCGCTCATCTGTAATTCAAGAACAAATAACATCTCTTTCTACAGGAAGCGCGCAACCTCAGCTACCTGTTAATATTATGAAGAACATCGGTTTTCTCTTACCTTCGATTGCTGAGCAGCGCAATATTGCAGCCACCCTCGCCTGTCTCGACGACAAAATCGAGCTGAACAACCGCATCATCGCCAACCTCGAAGCGCAGGCGCAGGCGATCTTCAAAAGCTGGTTTGTGGATTTTGAACCGTTTCTGGATGGCGAGTTTGAAGAGACCGAGTTGGGGTTGATTCCGAAGGGTTGGAGGGTTGGAGTGCTTAGCGACATTGCTAAGATAACAATGGGACAGTCCCCAAGCGGGGAGAGTTTCAATGAGAACGAAATAGGCACGGTGTTTTATCAAGGGCGTGCTGAATTTGGATTTCGATTTCCAACAAGAAGATTGCATACTACCGCGCCAACTAGGATGGCACAATCTGGCGATGTTCTGCTTAGTGTTCGTGCGCCGGTCGGTGATATCAATGTTGCAACTGAGGAGTGCTGCATTGGTCGCGGGCTAAGTGCCGTACATAGCATTAACGGATGCCAATCGTATCTTATTTACTTAATAAAGCAGTTGCGCGATGTTTTAGATCAATTCAATGGTGAAGGGACAGTATTCGGATCAATCAATAGAAAAGATTTGAATCAGTTAGCAGTAATAATTTCTCCAATAGAAAGCATGCAGCGGTTTGAAGAAGTAGTTGGAAGATTTGATGCCGAGATTCTGTCTCTACATATGGAAAACACGCTTTTAATAACAGCGCGTGATACCCTGCTCCCCAAACTCATGTCGGGGGAAATTGAAGTGCCGGTGGAGGGATGAAGGATATGCAAACTTTAGAACAATGCTATTCAGAAATTTCAACCGATCAAACTAGATGGTCATACTATGAGAATTATAAGTCCTTGAATAGACTTGCTTGGCACTGTAAAAAAGTTGCATATGAATTCATTCAAGATTTTTTTGCTTTTGCGGGGAAAAGTAAAGTTTTCGATGACATGTACTTATCTAGGAATGAAAGTTACATCAAAGATCGAGCACCGCATATTGTTTCGACTTTCTTGCTAGGAATAAAGCTTTCTGAGTGCTTTGGATTGGATATCCATACAAGAAATGATCATAATATGGATTTTAAATATTACTGGTTTCTAGCATGCTTATATCACGATATTGGATATTCCTATGAAAAAAAGGATATTGAACACTGGAAACACCTGATCAACTCGAATGGACTAGATGCCGTTAAAGAGTTTGCCAATGTTGACTTTATGCCAGATCAAATCTTTCGAACTTATACAAGAGAAACGGTTGAGTTTTATTTTAGATGTCGAGCAAATCAGTTAGAAAAGGAACCAGTTATCGACCATGGAATTATTGGTGGAATTCTGCTATACGATAAACTAAGGAAACAGTTTGATGAGTCATTTGAACACAGAATCAATAGGGCTCATACAGAAGATAGTTTTTTCATCCGTCAGGGTAGATCAAGACGACTTCACTCATCGAGACAGCATTTTGAAGATTACGCAAGAGCTGCAGATGCAATTATTGCACACAATATTTGGAGAGACACTTTGGTAGAATACTCAAAAAAGTATTTCAACATCAATCCTTTTTTAGAAGTAGACCCTAATTGTAGAATTGGACTAGATAACGAACTGTGTTTTCTTTTATCAATGTCGGATTCACTAGAACCAATAAAAAAAAGTTACGGCTTATTTTTGGATATTGAAATAGAAAACATCCCTGGAGTAAAAGGGGTTAAGTTGCTTACAGATGAGCAGCTTTTTCAAAGATACTGGTCTGAAATTAAAAAACTTGAAGACTGGATGGTTATCGATGTTCAAAAAGATGGCTTTATTGGCACAAAAAGAGTGGTAACGATTACAGCTAATTAACAGTGAGGATTTGCAACATGCCTTTCACCGAATCCAACTACGAAAACTGCATCCTCTCACTGCTGGAGACCATGGGCTACACCCGCCTCTACGGGCCGGACATCGCGCGCGATTACCGCGACGCGTTCTACGAGGCCGCGCTTCTTGCCGCGCTGCCCGTCGTCAACCCCGGCCTCCCGGAGGAAGCCCTCGCGGACGCGGTGAACCGCATCAAGGACCTCGGCACCGGCAGCCTCATCCAAAAGAACGCCACCTTCATGAACTATCTACAAAACGGCGTGCCCGTGAAATACTTCCACAAGGGTGCGGAGCGAAGCGGCCTCGTCTACCTGATCGACTACAAGGACAAAAAAAGAAACACGTTTTATGCCATCAATCAATGGACGGTTGTCGAGCGCTCGGAAAAACGACCGGACGTCGTCCTCTTTGTCAACGGCCTGCCGCTGGTGGTTATCGAGCTCAAGTCGCCCTCCCGCGTGGAGACGGACGCCTCGGAAGCCTACCGCCAGATTCGCAACTACCTGCAGGAGATACCCTCGTTCTTTGTCTACAACGCATTTTGCGTCATCAGCGATCAGGCGGTGAGCAAGGCGGGCACGATTACCGCAAACGAAGACCGCTTTATGGAGTGGAAAACCAAGGACGGCGTCGGCGAAACGAAACTGTTTGCGGACTACGAAACGTTCTTTGAGGGTATGCTGGAGCCCGCGCGGCTGCTGGATATCATCAAAAACTTCGTCTGCTTCTCGGAGGAGACAGAGGGTACGGCAAAAATCCTCGCCGCGTATCATCAGTATTTCGCGGTCAAAAAAGCGGTGGAGCGCACGCGTCAGGCCTCCGAAACGGACGGCAAGGGCGGCGTGTTCTGGCATACTCAGGGGAGCGGAAAGTCGCTCTCCATGGTGTTTTACGCGCATCTGTTGCAGCAGGCGCTCGCGTCGCCAACCATCGTCGTGCTGACCGACCGTAACGATCTGGACGATCAGCTATTTTCGCAGTTCTCCAAGTGCGAGCATTTTCTGCGCCAGAAACCGGTGCAGGCGGAGAGCCGCGCGGATCTGGTCGAGCTGTTGGAAGGGCGCGCGGCGAATGGGATCATTTTCACCACGATGCAGAAGTTCGAGGAATCCGCCGAGCCGCTCTCCACGCGGCGAAACATCGTGGTTATGGCAGACGAAGCGCACCGCGGGCAATACGGATTCGAAGAGAAGGTGGACCCAAAGACGGGGCGTGTGCAGATTGGTACCGCACGGATCATTCGGGACAACCTGCCGAACGCGACGTACATCGGCTTTACCGGAACGCCGCTCAACCACCTGAAGGACAAGGACACGCGCGCGGTTTTCGGCGACTATATTGATATCTACGACATGACGCAGGCGGTGCTGGACGGCGCGACGAAGCCGGTCTATTACGAAAGCCGCGTGATCAAGCTCAAGCTCAACCAGAAGGCGCTGGAGCTGATCGACGCGGAGTATGACCGCTTGTCCGAACACGCGGAACCGCTTGTCATCGAACATAGCAAACGCGAGTTGGGACGCATGGACGCGGTGCTCGGCGCGGACGAAACCATCGATTCGCTGGTGCGGGACATCATCGAACACTACGAGACATACCGCGCGAACCTGCTCACTGGTAAGGCGATGATCGTTGCGTACTCCCGCCCGATTGCAATGAAAATCTACCGCCGTATCCTTGCGTTGCGACCGAACTGGACGGAGAAGGTGCAGGTTGTGATGACCTCCGGCAACGACGATCCGGAGGATTGGCGGCAGGTCATCGGCAACAAGACGGCCAAGGCGGAGCTCGCGAAACGCTTTAAGGACAACGCGGACCCGTTTAAGATCGCTATTGTGGTTGATATGTGGCTCACGGGGTTCGATGTACCGTCGCTCGCGACAATGTACGTCTACAAACCCATGGCGGGGCATAATCTAATGCAGGCAATCGCCCGCGTCAATCGCGTCTTTGGCGACAAGGAAGGTGGCCTGGTTGTGGACTATGTCGGCATCGCCGCCGCGCTCAAGCAGGCGATGAACGACTATACCCAGCGCGACCGCAGCAACTACGGCGAGATGGACATTGCGAAAGCGGCGTATCCGAAGTTTAAGGAAAAGCTCGAGGTCTGCCGCGGACTGCTGTATGGATTTGATTATACGAAGTTCCTGAATGGAACTGATCAGGAACGCGCAAAGCTCATTACCGGCGGCGTGAACTTCCTGTTGGCGCTGAATAAGGCAAAAGAGAAGGAAGCTTTCGCGAAGGAGGCACTGTTGCTGCGTCAGGCGCACTCGCTCTGCGGAAGCATGACGAACCGCGAACAACGCTTTGAAGCCGCGTTCTTTGAGTCGGTACGCACATTGCTCGTTCGCTTCATGACCGGCGGCTCCGGCGGCAAGCCGTATTCGCTCAACGAGATCAACACGCGTATCAACGAACTGCTCAAAGCGAGCGTGCAAAGCAGCGGCGTGATCAACCTGTTCTCGAATGTGAAAGAAGCCTTATCGTTGTTCGATCCGAACTTCCTCGCAGAAATCGCGAAGATGAAAGAGAAGAACCTCGCGGTCGAGATTCTACGTCGCCTTATAGCGGACCAAGTGACGGTGTACAAGCGCACCAATCTGGTCAAGTCGGAGAAGTTCTCCGAGATGATCCAGCGAACTATGAACGCTTATTTCAACGGACTGCTGACCAACGAAGAGGTCATTGCGGAACTGCTCAAAATGGCCGATTTGATGAAGCAAGCAAGCGCAGAAGGCGAGCAGCTTGGGCTGAGTGCGGAGGAAACGGCATTCTACGATGCGCTGACTCAACCGGAAGCGGTGAAGGACATTTATCAAAACGACGAACTGGTAGCGATCACAAAGGAGCTCACCGATATGCTCCGTAAAAATCGCACGATCGACTGGCAGAAGAAAGAAACCGCGCGCGCCAACATGCGAAGTATGGTAAAGCGGTTGCTAAAGAAACACCATTATCCGCCTGAAGGAATGGAAGACGCGCTTAAGACGGTTATCAGTCAATGTGAGATGTGGACGGATAGCGCTTAGAATACAAAGTGTATTTTGCTCCTCATAATACTATCTAGCGCATCGTACGCAGTCTAATATTAAGATTATTTTTCATCTGTTCAGAATATATTGCTCAATTTAAAAAAATTGTTTTTAGGAGAAAATATGAAACGTATAACCAAATCAGAAATAGTAATTACATCAATTCTTTTTCTCGCAATCATGTTGACTGGCTCAGCTTGCGCTGCGAGTGCCTCGACAGTCCTTGAAGACATCCCGGAGCCAACGCCAACTATTGTTTCAACTGCATTGCCTAGTCCAATACCGACTGTTGAACCAACACCTGAGCCTCGAGTAATATCTATCGACATGAATCAATCTTTGAAAGACAACAATACTGGTGGTGAGATCGTATTTCAGAATCTTACATATACGCAGAATCAGAATATGGCGCTGACGTTTACTATATCGAATCAGGCCGACTATCCCATTACGCTGTGTTATCCAGTATACGCCAATATAAACGGATACGGACTCTCATTTACTGGAACAGAACAATATGACTTTGGTTATGAGGCAGAACCGAATACGGAATCAAGTCTCACATTAATTGCAAGATTGGATAACACTGTGGATCGAATCATGAACATTGAGAATATAAAGAGCGTACAATTTAATTGTACAATTGCTGGCAAGATGGGAGAAGGCTTTCAAGTCATATCAGACGAAATCATCAATCCAAATTGCCCCATCGACTATGTTCAAGCCTACAACGTACCAGGAGACGATGTATCCATTCTTATGGAACCGGAGTACTATATTACAGGAATCAACAACGATATTAAGGTAAAATCAACATATGATGATTCAGAGAAGAAAATTTATTTAACTTTGATTGGCACATCCATTTTCGAAGATTCAATCAATGGTCAAATCGCAGACTTCGGAAAAGCACATCTTGCTATCGATGGTATAGTCGTTCCCACTGATGATGATGTTTATACACCCGATGGGGAAGAAATCTATTTACCCAACAATGGTTATTGCGTGATCTCTTTTGATGTTTCGAATTTCCCGGGTTTTGTTTATCAGCAAAAGAACTTGGCTTTCTCCTTTGATATGTCCTATAGCCCAACCGAGACTCCTTACAGTTATGTTTCAGGAGTTCTTCAGACTGGAAACAACGATATACGCGATGTTTCCAATAAGTATGAAGGCAGAGGAGAAGTCTGGATCGATAATAATGACTTAAGGTTTATCTTCTCTGGTATTGGTTATGACGAAAGTCAAAATTTCTTTATTGATGGGTATCTAATTAACAAGACGAAATCAAATACCATTGCGGCTATAATCGATGCTGATGCGAAGGGAATGGGGATTCGATTCGTATCTGATCCAGTTCCACCCAATTGCGCAATACAATTACATTTCATTCGCTACTTTTTCTCCCGCGCATCTTTGAGTGATGAGACAATCAACATAACAGTAGGTACAACTGGAGTCGGAGGGAAAAACCTTGGTGAAGTTACAAAGAAAATTACCTTAAGTGATCAAATTCCAGCCAATTGATTTGCGAGCGACTATTTGCGGCAACAGTTTCCCATATAGAAAATACTACAATTCGCTATTTCTATGCAAAAGATCGTACTATGGTAACTCTGTTAATAATTCTTCTGGAAATCGATTATTAGAAATGAGTGTTCAGAAAAATTATGTATCATCATGAATGATTGGGCGAAAGCGGATACTCGTACGTGCTGATGGGGAGCGAATCATGCGATAATTACCAATGGCTGATCTGCCATGAAGTTTAGAAAAATTGAACGAGTTATCCCGATAGCTGAAATGTGCAACATCTTGATACTCGATAAAACGGATTAGTTCAGCTGTTTCAGCCACATCTCCATAAGGCTAGTGATTTCTGAAATCTCCTTTAGCATCTCCAAAGTGGGTTACAAAGTGGGTTTTGGGGAAAAGGAAAGAGCCGATAACGCTAGAGTTTATCGGCTCTTTTTTTGGTGCGACCGGAGGGATTTGAACCCTCAAGGTTTCCCCGACGGATTTTAAGTCCGTTGTGTATGCCGTTCCACCACGGTCGCAACTGAATTATTGTACCACGTCGAACAATATTGTCAATTCTTGCGTTCGCGCAAATTTCGTTTCATGCGCCCCTACAGAATTCCCATCAGCCAGCCCGCGAGGCCGCCCGCGAGAAAAAAGAACACCGGATGCAGCTTCTTTAACTTGGGCACGAACAGTAGCCCCAGCAGCACCGCAAACAGCGCGACGTTCCGCCAGTCGAACGCCTGAAAGAATCCGCCGGAGAGCGTCCCTTTCAGCAGCGCGGCCGAAATGACGGACCCTGCGGCGGCGGCAATCAGCCCGGTCACCGCCGGACGCAGCGCGGAGAACAGCGAGTCCACCAAGAGGTTCTGCCGGTGCTTTTCCAGCACGCGCGCCAGCAGCGAAACGAGCACAAACGACGGTAGCACCAGCGCAAACGTTGCAATCAGCGCGCCCGGTACGCCCGCGACGCTATAGCCCGCAAACGTCGCCGCGTTGACGCCAACCGGGCCGGGCGTCGCCTCCGCGATGGCCGCAATATCCGCGAGTTGGAGCGTGCCGAACCACGCGGGATACCGCTCGATCATCTTCTGCAAAAACGGCAGCGTCGAATACCCGCCGCCAACGGCGAACAGGCCGGTTTGAAAGAACTCCCAAAAGAGCAGCAGAATCGTCATTTGCGCACCCCCCAGACAATGAGTCCGACGACGACCGCCAGCAGCACGACGTAGACGGGCGAGAGATGCAACACCGCAATGATCACGAACCCAAGGATGCAGAGCGCGATGCCGAGCCAGTTTTTCACGTTGGCGCGGAAGAGCCGGACGACGGCGCTCGTAATCACCGCCGCAACCGCAACGCGGACGCCGTTGAACACGTTGACCATCGTGGGGCTGTTCCAGAACTGCATGAGCACGGTTGCCACGAGCAGAATCGCGACAATCGGCACAGAGATGACCCCAAGCACCGCCGCCGCCGCGCCGCCCCAGCCGCCGCGCTTTTGCCCAACGAACGCCGCGGTGTTCACCGCAATCACGCCAGGAACGCACTGCGAGAGGGCATAGGCGTCCATCAGCTCGTCCTCGGTGACCCAGCCACGGCGCTCAACGATTTCGTGCGACAAAAGCGGCAGCATGGTATACCCGCTGCCGAACATGAGCGCGCCTATTTTGAGGAACGAAACATAAAGTTCGAGTATCGTTTTCATATTACCTTGATCTTACGAGAGAAGACCCGTTTCGTCAACCAGTTACACTGTATTTCAGTACACATACCATTGGAACACAAACGCGATGAGATACAGCACGAACAGTACGAGGCAGATGATCGTCGCGAGGCGATCCGCCCAGCGTTTTTGCGTGAGTACGCCCAGCGCAAGCGCGAGCGGGTACGCCGCCGTCAGGTAGCGCGGGGCGGAGAGCAGCCAGGTAGCGCCCATGCAGACCGCGAAGTACGCCAGAAAGTAAGCAACGTTCGAGGCGCGGAGCTTGTTTTGCGCCGCGGTGACGAGCGAAATGGAGCCAAAGAGAAACACGATGCTCGGAATCCAGAGCCCCCAGAGCATGGCCGTGTTGTCCGCAAAGTTCGCGGTCGCGTTGTTGACGATGGTCGCCGCGGAGCCGAAGAACCAGCCAAGCTGCTGGTGCCAGTGCTCGCGTTGATAGGTCAAAAACATCAGCGCGTTGCCCGTAACGCGGAAGTTGACGTAGAAGTACGCCAATAGCCCCGCGGGAATCAGCAGAACGCTCAGCGCGTTGCCCGCCATCCTGAGCCGCCATCTGCGGTCGCTTGCTTTGGAGCTTTGGTGCAGCGGCTTTTCGCGGATGATCTCGCCGATGAGCTCAAAGAGGAAAGGTACGACAAGCAGGATCCCGGGCATGCGCGTAAACGCCGCCAGGAACCCGACGACTCCGGCGAGCGGATAGAGACGCTTTCGCACCGCGTAGACGCTGGCGACGGAGAGCAGCAGAAACAGGCTGTCCGACAGCGGGGCGGAGAAGAGGAACGACGCGGGCAGAATGCAGAGGTATTTCAGCGCGCGAAGGGCGCCTCTGCGGTCGGTATCCAGCAAGGCAAGCTCGTAAAACAGATACGCCGCAAACACCCAGCAGAGGTTTGAAACGATCAGCCCGCTGACCAGATAGTTGCCAAACACGGCGGCAAACACGCGAACGAGCATGGGGTAGAGCGGGAAAAACACGAGCAGCAGCCGGTCGTCGCCCGCGTTGACATAGCCGTTTTCTGCGATGTTCAGGTAGTGCTGGCTGTCCGTGCCAAGCTGATTCCAAACGCCGAGGTTTTCAAACAATCCGCCGGTGTAGCCTTGCTGAAGCAGCGAAATGAGATATGCCAGAACAAACAGGAACACGCGAAACAGAGCGAGGTAGACGAGCAGTTGCAGCATGGGGTGCATGCGGCTCTTGCGTGCGCTGCGCCGACCGATCTCCGGGCGCTCCGGCAGCCAGGGTTTGCGGCTCCAGGCCGCCATCCATTGCGGAATGAACCGAATGCCCAGGAGCGCGAAGAGAAACGCCATCGCGGCGGCGGCAAAGACGGCGAGCGGGTTTTTTGGCGCGCTCGTGAGCACCCACTCGGCAAACGCTGCGAACAATAGAATCAAGGGTACCGATGTAAACAGTACCCTTTTCCAAAATACGATTTCTTCCTGCGTGGAGTGAATGCGCATTTGTTACTCCCGCATTGCGACGCAGGGGCCGAGGATCTCGGCCATGACGAGTCCGCTGCGCGCAGCCGCCGGATCCCAGATAAACGCGCTTTCGGCGGAGGACGCGGCGAACGTAGCCTGCGCCGCCGGAACTTGGTCCGGCGGGCACGAGGCGTCTATGCCGCTCATGCTGGTTTCCTCGTGCGCGTGACCCGAATCACTACTGGCGGTGACTACATGCCCCGCGGAAGTGTTCAGCTGCGTTAACGTACTCCGCACTTCATTCAGGTTGGAGGAGACACCGTGTGTCAACTCGCCCTGAAGAACCGCTCCTGACATGCCTTCCTGCGAGCCAACGCCTTCAACGGAAGGCACGAAGCTCGGGCGGGTGGTGCGAACGTTCGGCGTCAGCGGCGCGGTGCGGACGGGCTGCGCAACGCTGCGTGCGCGCTCGGCCTGCTGAGGGGCGGCCTGCGCGGCGCGCTGACGCGCCAGGCGCTCGCGCTCGCGCTGCGGCCAGTCGGGCGCCTCGCTGCGTGGCAAATAATTCATGCGCGCCGTGATCACGCTCACGGTGCCCGGCACCAGTTCGGCCGGCCGCGCCCGCTTGAG
>OFJB01000385.1_pt1 | contig 22206 bp, 22 predicted proteins | sample 1775081 | NCBI WGS metagenome assembly OFJB01 (sample SAMN08195771, study PRJEB24354) | sludge metagenome | isolation source: initial sludge from phenol fed wastewater aerobic bioreactor | place: India: Nagpur | collected 2016-06-05
TCGGGAGGTATTCCGGGTATTGATATGTCCACAGGGTTGTCAACACCAAGGTAAAGAACGTTCATTTTGGTTGGGGCAATAACCACGTTGGGCTGTAGAACGGAGTAGGTGTGCCTGAATGGTTTTCTGACAATTGACCCATCGGGAGCCTTCATTTCGATAAGCCCCGACCAGCTGGTTTGCCCTAGCGCCGAAGCTCTTCGGGAATACAATCCCCTACCGTTTTGGGATACAGGAATTTCCTCTTGAGGACCAATAGGGTTGTAGTCCCACTCCTTGGTTACTGGATTTTGTGTGGAATCGTAGCGGCAAAGGTATATTTTGGGTTTTTGGGTAGTGTCGGAAGCGGCAAGGAAAACCTCTGCCTTAAAATCGCTACCCTGGAATACCACGTTGGAGTTAGGAATAACTGTTGCCGACAGCACGTTAAATTTAAAGTCGGATGCACCTATTTGCTGTAGTAGGTAGTTTACCACTTCAGCCTCGGTGTTTAGGATGTCAACCTGAACCTTGGTAAGCTGGGGGATGACCGAAATGAGTGGTATATGCTCAAAACGAGAACTTTCCCAGGAGTTATGAGTTCCGTCTTCCTTTACAGGGGGATCATCAGTGTTAAGAATGCTGTTGACAGATTTTACCATTTCTGCGCCTCGAACGGGGTCGAGTAGGGAGATGGCTTTTTCACGAAACTTAATTATCCTACGTTTCAGCTCAAAAGCCTTGCCGTTGCCCTCCAGGCGGAAGTTGTAGTCCGGGCGGTTGAAGGTCTCGGGCTTGCCGCGCACCTGCTCGCGCCGGGCTTTCAGGTGCTGGGCAAATCGATATAAAAACAATAGCTGTTCGCGCTCGACGGGTGCGGCCTGGGGCTCGATTTGGCTTGAATCGACACCGCTGGCCAGCCACTCGGGCGTGATCAGCGCATCGAGCTGGTCGTGGCGCAGGTTGGCGGCAATCGGCACGCGCTCGATGCGCGTCTCGCTGGCCTGGATGGCCAGCGTGGTCTCATCCAGCGTGACGTACAGCGACACCGCCGGCACTGCCTGCCCTTCGGCCAGGGTGCAGGCCTGCACCACGGCGTCGGGCAGCATGGTGATCTTGTAGCCCGGCATGTAGACGGTGGACAGGCGCTCGCGCGCCAGCGTGTCCAGCGCGTCACCGGGTGCGATGGCCAGGGCCGGCGCCGCGATGTGGATGCCCAGCACCACGGTGCCGCTGCCCAGGCCTTGCAGCGACAGCGCGTCGTCGATCTCGGTGGTTTGCGAGTCGTCGATGGAGAAGGCCTGCACCGGCGCCAGCGGCAAATCCTGTGGCAGGACCAGGGGCGGCAGTGCGGGAAAGGCGGTGCCCCTGGGAAAGTTCTCGAACAAGAAGCGTTGCCAGTGGAACTGGTAGGCCGAGGTGATGGCGCCGGCCTTTTGCAGCAGCGTCAGCGGTGCCAGGTGCGTGGCGCGTGCGGCCTCGACCACGGCCTTGTACTCGGGCGCGTTCTTGTCGGGCTTGAACAGGATCTTGTAGAGCTGCTCGCCGATGGGCGCCGGGCAGCGGCCGGCGGCCAGCTCCTGGGCCCAGCCGGCGATCTGGGCGGCGAGCTGCCTTTTCTTCTCGATGGCGGCCAGCGCCTGCGCCACGATGTCGGCCGGCGCCTTCTTGAAGCGGCCCTTGCCGGCGCGGCGAAAGTAGTGCGGCGCCTGCTGCAGCGCCATCAGCGCCGCCGCCTGCTGCACCGTGCCGGGCGCGGCGCCAAAGTAGTCGGCGGCCAGCTCGGCAAAGCCGAACTCGCCCTCGGGGGCAAATTCCCAGGCCAGCGCCGGGTCCACGTCGGCGGCCTGTGCCTCGGCCTGGGCCAGCAGTTCGGCCGGGGCGGGCTTGTCAAAGCGCAGCAGCTGGTTGGCGGCCTTGACCTTGACGCGCTTGCCCGAGTCGAGTTCGACCTGGGCGGAGGCTTCGGCCTCGGAAAGGATGCGGCCGGCCAGGAACTTGCCGGCTTCGTCGAACAAAAGATGCATAGAGGAGGGCGATTGTCCCATCCTCGAGGCATCGGGTCAGCGCGCCGGGGCGGGTCGGCCGATCATGCGCGGCAACACATCGTGCTGCGCGTGACCCCGATGCCACAGTGCCATGGCAACGTGGCCGCACACCAGGGCCAGCAGCGTCCAGCCCAGCTCGCCATGCCAGTTGTTGCCCAGCTCGACCAGCCCGTCGATCTTCTGGCTGGCATCAAAGCCCGGAAACAGCGGCAGGCCCAGCGGTGAGAAGGCCCGCCCCGAGCCGTACTGGCGCAGCAGCCCGATCCGCGGGATGGCCACCATCAGCGTGTGCAGCGCCAGATGGCCGGCGTGCGCCAGGCGGTTGATGGCCGGCGGGCGCCGGCGTGCATTGGCCAGCGCCCAGGCGCCGCGCAGCAGCACCAGCACCATCAGAGCGCTGCCCAGGTGCTTGTGGGTAGGCCACAGCAAGGCGTCCAGCGCCGATTTTTCGGCCAGCAGATGGGTCAGGGCGGAACTGAACATCCAGCCAAAGCACAGGGCGATGCCCCAGTGCAGGGCGCGGCTGATGCTGCCGTAGCGATCATGAGAATCAGGGTTTATCACTATTGTTTCAATCATTGATTTGTGATCGCGCAATTGTCTCGCGCTGCCATGGCGGTTTGGCGTCGCGACTGTGAAGCCGAGGTAAAGCCGCTGGTGACCGATCACGCCAGGTCCAGAAAGTTCAGCACCTCGTCGATCTGCTGTTCAAAGCCCGTCAGCGCGTGGTCGCCGCCTTCCAGCAGGCGGATGGGGCCGCCGGCGTAGCGTGCGCGCATCTCGCGCCAGTCCAGCACTTCGTCGCCCTTGGCGATGACGGCCAGGTAGCGGCCGGGCTCGCGCAGCGGCCCGGCGTGCAGCGCGCGCAACTCGTCGATGTACTCGGCGCGAAAGAAGAAGTGCTCCGCCGGGTCGTGCCAGGCTGTTTGATCGCCGATGTGGGCGGCCAGGTCGCGCGCCGGGTTGATGGCGGGGTTGAGCACCACCGCGCGGCAGCCGCGCCGCTCGGCCAGCCAGGTGGCGTAGTAGCCGCCCAGCGAGGAGCCGACGACGGCCATGCGCTCGGCGGGCCAGTCGGCCGTGCCGTCATCGATCAGCTTTGCTGCGGCGCGCGGCGAGGGCGGCAGCTGCGGGCACCACCAACGCACGCCGGCGTGCCCGGCCCGCACGCGCGTTTCCATCTGCCGCGCCTTGTTCGATTGCGGCGAGGAGCGAAAGCCGTGCAGGTACAGCAGGTGGGTGGTGCTCATCACCCCATCCTACGGGATGCCCGCGCGGGATAATTCGCGCCATGGCTGTTGTTTTTGACCGACCCTCGCTGTGGCAGCGCGTGTTGCCCCATTTGCGCGGGTTCGACTGGCTGCTGCTGCTGGCCATGCTGGTGCTGGCCGGCCTGGGCCTGCTGGCGATGTATTCATCGGGCTACGACCACGGCACGCGCTTTGCCGACCACGGGCGCAACATGCTGATTGCCGCCGGCATCATGTTCGTCGTCGCGCAGGTGCCGCCGCAGCGGCTGATGCAGCTGGCGGTGCCGGTGTACGTGCTGGGCGTGGCGCTGCTGGTGGCCGTCGCCCTGTTTGGCATCAGCAAGAAGGGGGCGCAGCGCTGGATCAACCTGGGCGTGGTGATCCAGCCCAGCGAGCTGCTCAAGATCGCCACGCCGCTGATGCTGGCCTGGTGGTTTCACCGCCGCGAGGGGCAGACCCGCGCGCTGGACTTCGGTGTGGCCTTTGCGCTGCTGGCGCTGCCGGTGGCGCTGATCGTCAAGCAGCCCGACTTGGGCACCGCCATGCTGGTGCTGGCCGCCGGCCTGGCCGTGATCTTCTTTGCCGGCCTGCCCTGGAAGCTGGTGCTGCCGCCGGCGCTGATCGCCGCCGTCGGCGTGGCGCTGATCCTGGCCTTCGAGCCGCAGCTGTGCGCCGACGGCATGGACTGGGTGGTGCTGCACGAATACCAGCGCCAGCGCGTGTGCACCCTGCTGGATCCCACGCGCGACCCGCTGGGCAAGGGGTTTCACATCCTGCAGGGCATGATCGCCATCGGCTCGGGCGGGCTGTGGGGCAAGGGCTTCATGCAGGGCACGCAGACGCACCTGGAGTTCATCCCCGAGCGCACCACGGACTTCATCTTTGCCGCCTTCTCCGAGGAGTTCGGCCTGGTCGGCAACCTGGCCATCATCGCCGGCTTCATCTTCCTGGTGCTGCGCAGCCTGATGATCGCCGCTGACGGCCCGACGCTGTTCGCGCGGCTGCTGGCGGCCAGCCTGGCCACCATCTTCTTCACCTATGCCTTCGTCAACATGGGCATGGTCAGCGGCATCCTGCCGGTGGTGGGCGTGCCGCTGCCCTTCATCAGCTACGGCGGCACCGCCATGGTGACCCTGGGGCTGGCGCTGGGCATGCTGATGTCGATCGCCAAGGCCAAGCGCTTCATGCAGGGTTGAGCGCAAGCGGGGATGCGGATCGTGCCCGACTGCCGGGCGTGTGCGCGATGGTCGGGGCCGGTGAGGCGCTGCCTGGGCCTTGCGGGTGAAGGCTGCAACAATGCCGGTGCGTGGCGTCGCGGGGACGCGCGTGGCTTCAACCAGGAGAAACCATGGCCGGAAAATTCGAACTCAGGAAATCCAAGAACGGCAAGTTCTACTTCAACCTTCTGGCCAGCAACGGCCAGGTGATTCTTGGCAGCGAGATGTACGAGTCCAAGGCCAGCGCTGCAAATGGCATTAAATCGGTCAGGAAAAATGGTGGCGATGAGGCGCGCTATGAGCGCCTGACCGGCAAGGACGGCTCCCCCTATTTCACGCTCAAGGCAGCCAATGGGCAGGTCATTGGGCAAAGCCAGATGTATTCCAGCGCCACCACGCGCGATGCCGGAATCGCATCGTGCATCGGCAACGCGCCGGGCGCCAGCGTGGACGACCAGAGCGCCGCCTGATGCCGGAGCCCGGGCGCGTTCAGAGCCAACGCGCGATCAGGCTGGCCAGCAGACTCAGCAGCACCGTGCTGGCCAGCGGGATGAACCATTCGCGCCCGAACAGCCGAAAGTGAAAGTCGCCGGGCAGTCGCCCCAGGCCGAACTTGCGCAGCAGCGGGGTCAGCCCGTTGATGAGCACCAGGGCCAGGAAGACGACGATCAGCCAGCGCACCATGGCGACGCCCTACAGGCGATGCGTGCGGTCACCCGCCGCAAAGCCGCGCGCGGCCCAGCCCTCGCCCACGGCCAGGCCGATGACCTTGAACAGCTCGCCCATCTCGTGCTCGGCGAGCAGCTTCATGGCCGGCGCGCGCTCGATGATCGGCCGCGTGGCCATGCGTTCGGCCAGGCCGCAGTTGAGCAGAAAGCGCCCCTGGCTGGTGTAGCCCAGCACCGCCAGGCCCGCGTCCTGCGCAGCCAGGGCGATGCCGGAGAAGTTGACGTGGGCGGTGATGTCCTTTTCGCCCACGTCCGCCAGCGGGTCGTCGTCCATGCGGTGCGCGCGGTGGCAGGCCAGTGTGCCCATGTGGCGCTGCGGGTGGTAGTACTCGGCCTCCGGAAAGCCGTAGTCGATGAAGAACGCCGCGCCGCGGCCGCCGCGCTGCAGGCGCTCGGCCACGGTGCGGATGAAGGCCTCGGCCTGCGGATGGATTTCGGTCACGACGTCGTGCGTGCCCTCGATCTCGATCGGCGGGCGCAGTGCACTCGGCCGGTCGCTCCAGGCGAATGCTTCCAAATCAATAGCTGACTGCGCTTGACCAGCGGGCACTGCCGGCCCATTTGGCTTGCAAACCACTCCCCGCTCGTGCCACGCGCCGTCCAGCCGCGCCAGCACCTGCACCGGCATGGCGTCCAGCACCTCGTTGCCCAGCACCACCCCGCTCATGGCGTCGGGCAGGGCGCTGGCCCAGTGCACCACGTCGCCGTGCGCGGCCAGGCGCTGCTGCTGGCGCGCGCGCAGGGCGCCCGACACATCGACGATGGTGTAGCGGCGCAGCGGCTGGCCCAGGCGCGCCAGCTCGCCCAGGAGATGCTCGGCCAGCGCCCCGGAGCCGGCGCCAAATTCCCACACCTCCCCGGTGCCGGTGTGCTGCAGGGCTTCGGCCACCTGCACCGCCAGGGTCTGGCCGAACAGGGGTGAAAGTTCGGGCGCGGTGACGAAGTCGCTGCCGCTGTGCGGCAGCAGGCCGAACTTGCACGAGCCATGGGCGTAGTAGCCCAGCCCCGGCGTGTACAGCGCCAGCTGCATGAAGCGGTCGAACGGCAGCCAGCCGCCGGCGGCCTGGATGGCGCGGGCGATGTGCGCCGCCAGTGCGGCGGACGGGACGGGCGAGGCGGGGGTGGAGGACACGGGCGAATTGTCCGCCATGCGCGCGGCCGCGGGCGGCGCCGATTTGCCACAATGCGGCTCGTGTCCCCTGCGGCTTCCTCCTCCAACGCACGCACCGTGCTGGTCACCGGTGCGGCGCGCCGGCTCGGGCGCGAGATCTGCCTGGCCTTTGCGCGCGCCGGCTGGGACGTGGTGGCGCACCATCGCCATTCGGAGGATGAGGCGCATGCCCTGCAGGCCGACATCGAGCGCATGGGCCGCCACTGCCATCTGTTGCAGGCCGATCTGCGCGCGCCCGATGCGGGCGCCAAGGTGCTGCACCTGGGCCGCACGCTGGCGGGTGCGCTGCCGCACTGCATTGTCAACAATGCTTCTGTTTTTGAAGCGGACGACGCCCTGTCGGCAAGCGCCGACGGCCTGCTGGACCATTTTTCCACCAACACCATCGCGCCCCTGCTGCTGGCCAACGGGCTGGCGCGGGCGCTGGCCGAGGGTGGCCGGCCGACGGCGGGCCAGCACAGCGTGGTGCACGTGCTGGACCAGAAGGTGCACAACCTGAACCCCGACTATTTCTCCTACACCGTCAGCAAGCTGGCGCTGGCCCAGAGCGTGGCGCTGCAGGCGCAGGCGCTGGCGCCCTGGGTGCGCGTGTGCGGCCTGTCGCCCGGCCTGATGTATCTGAGCGGGCCGCAGACGCCGGACAACTTCGAGCGCGCCAGCCGCGTCAACCTGCTGCGCCAGCCCGTCGACCCGGCGGATGTGGCGCGCTGCGCGCTGTTCATCGCGGAGAACGTGAGCCTGAACGGCGCCACGCTGCAGGCCGACAACGGCCAGCACCTGGTGGCGCTCGATCGCGACGTGATGTTTGCCGTTGAATTGGGCCCCCACGCTCCCCCGCTGGCGCGAGGTGCGCTGGTCTCGCAGACCGCGGAGCCGCCAGAGGCGGCTCCTCTTCGGGCTGTCCAGCCTCGCGCAGGCGAGCCCGGAGCCGCAGCCCTCGGCCCCGAGGGGGCTTCGGCCGCCTTGGGGCGGCCCGGCGGCGTCCGGGGCGCACCATGAACTCGATGCTGTTGGCTTTCGCCACGCTGGACGCGCGTCTGGCGCTGGAGTGCCGCCTGCTCAGCCTGCGCCGGCACGAGCGCGCGGTGCGCATCGGCGTGCACGACTTCGAGCGCGGCGCCCCGCAGCGCCTGTGGTTTGACGTCGACCTGTGCGTGCGGCTGCAGCATGCCGCCGCCGCGCGTGACGATATCCGCGACACGCTGGACTACGACTTCGTGCGCGAGGTGATCGACAGCGCCATTGGCCAGCGGCATCATGAGCTGCAGGAAAGCCTGTGCGACGCGGTGCTGGCTGCCGTGCTGAACCGCCCCGAGGTGCAGGCCGCGCGCGTGGCCACGCGCAAGCCCGACGTGTATGCCGACAGCGCCTCGGTGGGCGTCGAGCGCGTCGCCGGTGAAGCTCGCGACCATCGACGGCTTCGCCCGCGCGCCGTGCATCGTCCAGCCGACGCCGCCGCCGGCGGCGAACGCCACCAGCATTGCGGCGATAGCGCCCATCATCCAGCGGCGCGGCGGCCGCGCCAGCGCGTCGACCGCCAGCCGCGCCGGCACCGGCTCGTCCGCGACCGCGTCGTACTTCGCGTGCAGCGCCGCGCTCATCGCGCGCCACGATGCGGCCTTCGCGGCATCCTCCGGGTGGCTCGCGAGCCAGGCTTCGACCGCCTGCCGGCGCTCCGCAGGAAGCTCGTCGTCCACGTAGGCGTGGAGCTCGTCCTCGGTGACGGGAATGTTGGCGTCAGTCATCGCTATCGTCTTTCAGCTTGCATTCGTTCGTCGCCATCATTTCACGCGCCGCAGCGCCGGCCGCTCGCCTTCCAGCACCGCCGTGACATGGGCGCGGGCACGGGCGAGGCGGGACATCACGGTGCCGATCGGCACGCCCTGGATGTCGGCCACGTCGCGATAGCTCATCCCTTCGAGCACCACCAGCAGCAGCGCTGCGCGCCGGTCCTCGGCCAGCGTCGCCAGCGCGCGGGAGATGTCGCGGCCCTCGGCCTCGGTGCCGCTGGCGTCGGCGGTGTCGTGCAGCTCGGTCAGCGTCGGCCGGCGCGCCAGCGAGCGGCGGCGGTTGCGGTTGAGATTGGTCAGGATGGTGTAGAGCCAGGCGCGCAGGTCGCCGCCGAGGAACAGCCGCTCCGAACGCAGCGCCCGCACCAGCGTGTCCTGCACGAGATCGTCGGCGAGATCGCGGTCGCGCGCCAACGCCCGCGCATAGCGCCGCAGCGCCGGGATCATGGCCTCGATGCCGTGGCGGAAGTCGTTGCTCATCGCGGGTCGGTCCGGTCCGGCGGCCAGCTTGCGCCGTTCTCCCCGGGAAAACACCGTTGGAACGGGCCTATTCCCGCGCTTTCGAGCGTTAAGGTTATCCGTCTGCGCCTCTTGTCCAGCTTGAACGGCCCTGTCGCCTATGTCATGAGGGGCGTTCGTTTTGACCGGCAAACCCAGCAAATCCGGGACCTGAAAATGGCTGAAAACACGGGCCTGATGCGCGGCAAGCGCGGCGTGATCCTGGGCGTGGCCAACAACCGCTCCATCGCCTACGGGATCGCGAAATCGTGCCGCGACCAGGGCGCGGAACTCGCGCTGACCTGGCAGGGCGACGCGCTGAAGAAGCGCGTCGAGCCGCTCGCCGCCGAGCTCGGCGGCATCGTCGCCGGTCACTGCGACGTCACCGACGCGGCCACCATCGACGCGGTCTTCGCCGAGATCGAGCGCACCTGGGGCACCATCGACTTCGTGGTCCACGCCATCGCCTTCTCCGACAAGGACCAGTTGACCGGCCGCTACGTCGACACGACGCCGGACAATTTCGAGAAGACCATGAACATCTCGGTCTACAGCCTCGCGGCGATCGCCCAGCGCGCCGAGAAGCTGATGCCGAACGGCGGCTCGATCCTGACGCTGACCTATTACGGCGCCGAGAAGGTCATGCCGAACTACAACGTCATGGGCGTCGCCAAGGCCGCGCTCGAGGCGTCGGTGCAGTATCTGGCGGTCGACCTCGGCGGCAAGAACATCCGCGTCAACGCGATCTCCGCCGGCCCGATCAAGACGCTCGCCGCCTCCGGCATCGGCGACTTCCGCTACATCCTGAAGTGGAACGAGTACAACGCGCCCTTGAAGCGCACCGTCACCATCGACGAGGTCGGCGACAGCGGTCTCTACCTTCTGTCGGACCTCTCGCGCGGCGTCACCGGCGAGATCCTCCACGTCGACTCGGGCTACCACGTCGTCGGCATGAAGGCGGTCGACGCCCCGGACATTTCGGTCGTCAAGGACTGATCGATTTCCGTCGATACGGACGAAGTGGAGAGGGCGCCCCGGGACACCGTGGGCGCCTCTTTCGTTCCGCGCGGCGGATCGACATCAGCGACGCGCGCCTCTCTTGGTCGCCAGGGCAAGAGCGGCAGTCACCGTCATTGACGTCATGACAAGGCGTCGCGGGAAATCGTCGGCGCCATTATCGTTCCGCAAATTGGCGGCCCCCTTTCGAGGTTGGCGATTTTTCAATGACTTACGAGTATAGCATGATTTCTTTAGTGATATCAGATGGTTGCGGCTAGGTTGGTGAGTCTGCGCGGCAATTTGCAGGGAGTTGTTCTCAGTGCGTTGCGGATGCATTTAAGTAATTGAATTATAAATATAATTTTGAATACGGATGTCGGTCTGATCATTTGTTTGACAAGCTCACTGTTATGAGCCCCTATAACCCCGGTGGGTTTCGCCTGATTTTTCAATGGCGAGGTCTACCCACGATGAAGTCGCTGCCTCCTCCGAAATCCTCCGGTGATCCCGACCCCTTTTTGCGGATCGAGATGGAACGACCGTTGGAAAACGGTGGAAGGCTGCGCGTCGTCTCGTCGATTCCGCAGAAGACGTTGTGGTTGATCGTGGCCGTGATCGTCGGATCTCTCTTCGGCTGGCCGTTCGTCGTACAAGGTCTCGGTCTCCTTGCTTCCCTGCGACGTGTCTTCTTCTGAAGTCTCTCCGCCGTCATCCCCGGGCTCGACCCGGGGATCCATGCGGCCGTGTCCCCGTAACGACGCCTCGGGGAGGACCGGACGAGCCCGGTCGTGACGATGTCGTGAAGAGGCCGCGCCGGAAGCGGCCTTCGCCGGTCGAGCGCTCGATGCCGCCGGTGGAGACGTCTCGCGACCTCACCCTTCCGACGTTGTGACCGTCATGCTTCCGCGCTAAGACCGTTTCGCAAGAGCGAGACGAGGCCCCGATCCGTGACGCGAACCATCTATCACATCCGCCACGGCCAGACCGACTGGAACGCCGCCGGTCGCCTCCAGGGCATGCAGGACATTCCTCTGAACCCGATCGGTCAGGCCCAGGCCGACGGCAACGGACGGGCGCTCGCCGCCCATTTCGCGGCCGAGGGGATCGATCCGCTCCGCCTCCATTGGTTCGCGAGCCCGCTCGGCCGCACCCGCGAGACGATGGAACGCGTCCGCGCCGGCGCCGGCCTCCCGCCCGAGACCTATGTCGTCGTCCCCGACCTGCGCGAGGTCTCCTTCGGCATCTACGAGGGCAAGACCTACGACGACATCGCTCGGATCAACCCGGCCCACCATGCCGAGATCGAGCGCGACAAGTGGCACTTCCTGCCGCCCGAGGGCGAGAGTTACGAGCAGATGGCCGAACGCCTGCGCGCGTGGCTCGGCCGAACCTCCGGCGACATGGTCGTGGTTTCGCACGGCGGGGTGTTCCGTGCCCTGCGCGCGGTGATCGAAGGCCTCGACGATCCGAACCTCGCGCATCTTCTCGTGCCCCAGGATCGCATTTTCGTGTGGCGGGACCGTCACGGATCGTGGTTATGATCCGACTCTGGATGGTCCCGTCGTCTCTTCGCGGCGGGATCTTTGCGTGAGGGCCCCGCGACGAGGGTCGCGCCGGATGGGGATGTCGAGATCATGTGCACGCTCGAGGGATGCGGAAGTCACGCCCACATGCCGCCGCTGGTGGTCCCGCAGGCCGATCGCCGGGCCTTTCTGATGGGGCTGGCGGGGCTGCCCATCGCCGCCGTCCTGGCCGATCCGGCGCTCGCCGAGGTCGCCGCCGCGTCGGTGGAGATGGTGTCGATCCCGGTCGAGGGCGGCCACGACCTCCCCGCCGCGATCGCCTATCCCAAGGCCGACAAGGCGCCCGCGCTGGTGCTCATCCACGAATGGTGGGGCCTCAACGATCAGATCAAGGCGGTCGCCGCCGAATTCGCCAACCAGGGCTATCTGGTGATCGCGGTCGATCTCTACGGCAAGGTCGCCAAGGACGCGACCGAGGCCAAGGCGCTGATGGGCGGCCTCGACGCGCGCCTCGCCACCCGCCAGATGATGGCGGCGGTCGCCTTCGCCCGGGCGCACGCGCGCGGCAACGGCAAAGTCGCGACCTGCGGCTGGTGCTTCGGCGGCGGTTGGTCGCTCAACACCTCGATCGTCACCCCGGTCGACGCCACCGTGATCTATTACGGCAACGTCAAGAAGACCGCCGATCAGGTGAAGGCGCTGAAGGGCCCGGTGCTCGGCCATTTCGCCACCCAGGACCAGTCGATCGACGCCGCCATGGTCGGCGGTTTCGAGCAGGCGATGAAGGAGGCCGGCCTCGCCGATCGCCTGACCGTCTACTGGTACGACGCCGATCACGCCTTCGCCAATCCGACCGGCGCCCGCTACGACGCCGAGGACGCCGCGCTCGCCTGGGACCGCACCCTGCGCTTCCTCAAGAAGACGCTGGCCTGACGTCGATTTGACCGGCACCGAGCGATCCCCTAGACGAAGATCTCGTTCAGGGGATCCCGCGCCATGTCGCACAACACCTTCGGCCATCTCTTCCGCGTCACCACCTGGGGCGAGAGCCACGGTCCCGCCATCGGTGCGGTGATCGACGGCTGCCCGCCCGGCGTGGCGCTCGATCTCGCCGCCCTTCAGGCGGAGTGCGACCGCCGCAAGCCCGGCCAGAGCCGCTTCGTCACCCAGCGGCGCGAGGAGGACCTGGTCGAGGTGCTCTCCGGCGTCTTCGAGGACGACGGCACCGATGGCCTGCGCACCACCGGCACGCCGATCTCGCTAATGATTCGCAACACCGATCAGCGCTCGAAGGACTACGGCGAGATCCGCGATAAGTTCCGTCCCGGCCACGCCGACTTCACCTACGACGCCAAATACGGCATCCGCGACTATCGCGGCGGCGGCCGTTCCTCGGCCCGCGAGACCGCCGCGCGCGTCGCCGCCGGCGCCGTCGCCAAACAGGTGTTGAACGCGCTGGTGCCCGGCGGCGTGACGATCCGCGCCGCGCTGGTGCAGATCGGCCGCGAGGCGATCGATCGCCTCAATTGGGATTGGTCCGAGGTCGGCCGCAATCCCTTCTTCTCGCCCGATCCCGACAGCGTCGCCCGCTTCGAGGCCTATCTCGACGGGATCCGCAAGGCCGGCTCCTCGATCGGCGCCATCCTCGAGGTGGTGGCCGAGGGCGTGCCGGCCGGCTGGGGCGCTCCGCTCTACGGCAAGCTCGATCAGGACATCGCCGCCGCGCTGATGTCGATCAACGCGGTCAAGGGCGTCGAGATCGGCGCCGGCTTCGAGAGCGCGGAGCTGACCGGCGAGGAGAACGCCGACGAGATCCGCATGGGCAACGACGGCCCGATCTTCCAGTCGAACAACGCCGGCGGCATCCTCGGCGGCATTTCCTCCGGCCAGCCGATCGTCGCGCGTCTGGTGGTCAAGCCGACCTCCTCGATCCTGACCCCGCGCAAGACCATCGATCGCACCGGCCACGACACCGACCTGATCACCAAGGGCCGTCACGACCCCTGCGTCGGCATTCGCGCCGTGCCGGTGGTCGAGGCGATGACGGCGATCACCCTGGTCGATCACGCGCTGAGGCATCGCGGCCAGACCGGCCGGTGACCGCGCGCATCGTCGGAGGTGGGCATCGCCGCCTCCGTCCGACGCGACGAGGGGCGATCGATCGGCTCGATCGCACCTCCCGTTGCGTGATGCACGCCCGTCGAACGCTGCGTGCATGAAAGTGCCGCATGCTTTTCATTGCCACTGAAAGCCTCTCGCGCTATTCAGTGCTCATGCGCCTCGACCAATGGCTCGCCCGATCGAAAGAGACCCGCAGCGCCTTCGCGCGCCGCGTCGGCCTGTCGCCGGCGGCGATCACGGCGTTGTGCAACGATCCCTCGGTGTGGGTCTCGCGCGAGACCGCCGAGAAGATCGCCGCCGCCACCCGCGGCGCGGTCACCCCCGACGATTTTCTCGGCCTCGCCCCACGCTCCAAGGCCCATGAGGAGACGATGATGAACCAGTCCCGTGTCGCAGCCGCGCTGCGCGCCTTCGAACGCGGCGAGATCGTCGTGGTCACCGACTACGACGATCGCGAGAACGAGGGCGACCTGATCGTCGCCGCCGTCCACGCCACCCCCGAGAAGCTCGCCTTCATCGTCCGCCACACCTCCGGCATCGTCTGCACGCCGATCCCGCGCGATCTCGCCCGCAAGCTCCACCTGGAGCCGATGATCGCCGCGAACGACGCCCCGCTCGGCACCGCCTTCACCGTGACCATCGACTATCGCCACGGTCTGACCACCGGGATCTCGGCCGAGGCGCGCTGCAACACCGCCCGCGCGCTCGCCAATCCCAACGTCGGCCCGGGCGACTTCGTCCGCCCCGGCCACGTCTTCCCGCTGATCGCCAAGGACGGCGGCGTCCTCATGCGCTCCGGCCACACCGAGGCCGCCGTCGACCTCTGCCGCCTCGCCAAGCTGCCGCCGGTCGGCGTCATCTGCGAGCTCGTCAACGACGACGGCACCGTGAAGCGCGGCCCCGACGTCGCCAAGTTCGCCGAGGACCACGGCCTCGAGATCGTCTCGGTCGCCGACCTCATCGCCTATCGCCAGCGCAACGAGAAGCTGGTCGACCGGGTCGACGAGTTCGACGTGGAGACCCCGGCCGGCCGCGCCCGCGCCATCTCCTATTCGACCCCCTTCGACCCGATGCACCATCTGGCGATCGTCTTCGGCGACATCCGCGACGGGCGCTCTGTGCCGGTGCGGCTCCATCTCGAGTCGGTCGTCGACGACGTCTTCGGCAAGACCCAGTCGCTCGACCGGCTGACCGAGCGCATGGCCAAGGAGGGCCGAGGCGTCATCGTCTATCTGCGCGAGGGCTCCGTCGGCGTCGCCAAGCCGACCCGCGAGGCCGAGAAGGGCGCCGACCCGCTCGCCGCCGCCGAGCACGAGGCCCACGTCTCCGCCTCGACTCGCGCCGAGAATTGGCGTGAGATCGGCCTCGGCGCTCAGATCCTCAAGGATCTCGGCGTCTCCTCGATCCGCCTGATCTCCTCCAAGGAACGCCGCTACGTCGGCCTCGAGGGCTTCGGCATCGCCATCGAGGGCACCGAGACGCTGGAGCGCTGCTGATGAGCGAGGAGACGACCCCCGACCTCGACGCCGAGACCGACGAGAACGTCCAGGTCCTCGTCCCCGGGACGGTGATCGCCATCGTCGACCCCCTGTGCGGTTGGTGCTGGGGCGCCGCCCCGGCGCTCACCCGCCTCGCCGAGAGCGGCGCGGTGCCGTTGGAGCTGCTCGCCTCCGGCCTCTTCATCGGCGGCCGGCCGATGACGCCCGACTTCGCCGCCTATGCCTGGAAGAACGACTGCCGGATCCGTGATCTGACCGGCCAGACCTTCTCCGACGCCTATCGCGAGAGGGTGCTGGGCGATCTGAACTCGACGTTCGACAGCGGACCGGCGACGCTCGCCTTCGCCACCGTCCAGTCGCGCGCCCCGAGCGAGGCCCTGCGGGCCCTCCACGCGCTCCAGGCGGCGCGCTGGGTCGACGGGCGCGACATCACCGACGAGGCGGTCTGCGCCGCCGTGCTGCGCGAGATCGGCATCGGCGAGGACGACGTCTCCGCCTTCCTGAACGAGGACGAGGCGGTGATCGACGCGCTCAATCAGCGCGCCGATCTGGCGCGGCGGCTGATGGAGCACGTCGGCGCGCGCGGCGTTCCGACCCTGCTGCGCGTCACCGAGAGCGGCGTCGAGAAGATCGAGAGCCGGATCCTGTTCGAGAACGTCGAGACCATCGTGATGCAGGTGGTCGGGTCGCAGGGCGCCGCCTGACCGGCGTCACGCGGCCGGGGAGGGCGGCGGCCGTTTCGCCAGATCGTGGGCGGCGCGCCGCACCTCGCGGTCGAGCGCCTGCAGGAACACCTGCCGGTCGCGCGGCCCGAACGGGCGCGGCCCCCCGGTGACCGCCCCGGCCGAGCGCAGATCCTCCATCAGATCGCGCGTCGCCAGCGCCATGCCGATCGAGGCGGCGTCGAAGACGCGCCCCTTCGGCGTCAGCACCCGCGCCCCCACCTTGACGCAGCGATCGGCGAGCGGCACGTCGGCGGTGATCACCACCGATCCCGGCCCGGCCCGCTCCGCGATCCAGTCGTCCGCCACATTCGCGCCCTGCGCCACGATCACCCGCTCGATCAGGGGATCGTCGGGCACGCGGATCCAGGAATTGGCGACGACGAACACCCTCAGATGCAACCGCCCGGCCACCCGATAGACCTCGTCCTTGACCGGACAGGCATCCGCATCGACGTAAACCGTAGGGGAAGGTGTCATCTCATCCTCGGAAAAATTGCTCATTACGTAGCGTCAGTGAAGAAAGATTTTCGAAGCCTCGATGTTTTGGTCGAGATCCACAACCCTTCGTTAACGACGTCGGCGTTCCAATCGGTCGCAGTCGACCGGAATGGAGCGTCATCCTCATGCATCTCAAGAAGCGTCTGACCCTCGGCATCGGCGCCGGTGTCGTGATCGCGGCCGCGGCTTGTGTCGCCGCGGGATTGTGGTTCGTGGGCAATCTGATCGAGGACAACGTCGCCCATCAGCTCGACAACGGCTCCCGCCAGTTCGCCGCCGAAGTGAACGCCCAGGGCCAGCGGGCCCGCTCCCTCGCGCGCTTCGTCGCCGCCGTTCCCGCCTTCACCGACGCCTTCGCCGCGCGCGATCGTGGCCGCCTCTCCGACTTGTTGGCGCCGGCCTTCGACACGGTCAAGGCCGACGGTTTCGATCAGTTCCAGTATCACACCGCCCCGGCGACGTCGTTCCTGCGCGTCCACAAGCCCGCCAAGTTCGGCGACGATCTCTCCTCCTTCCGTCAGACCGTGGTCGAGGCCAATGCCGGCGCCAAGGACGTGATGGGCCTCGAGAACGGCGTCCAGGGCATCGGCATCCGCGCCGTGGTGCCGGTGAAGAAGGGCGCCACCGCGCTCGGCACGGTCGAGTTCGGCCTCGCCTTCGGCAAGGACTTCGTCCACGATTTCGGTGCCCGCACCGGCCTCAAGGTGGCGTTGCTGCTCGACGCGACCGAGCCCGGCAAGTCCGGCCGCACGCTGCTCGCCACCAATTTCCCCGATGGCTTCGCCCTCGACAACGCCACGCTGAAGGATCTCGGCGGCGCCGCCGGCCGTCTCGGCGTCTTCTCGATCGAGGGCCGCAACTGGTCGCTCGCCGACCAGCCCCTGCTCGACTATTCCGGCAAGCCGATCGGCACGGTGGTGCTCGGCACCGACCGGACCGACCTCGAGGCGACCCGCAGCAATGCCGTCGCCGTCTTCACCGCGCTCGCCGTGATGCTGCTGCTCGGCGGCGGCGTGATGATCTGGTGGCTGAACCGCGAGATCGGCGGGCCGATCGTCGCGCTCACCGACGCGGTCGGCCGCATCACCGGCGGCGACCTCGACGTCGTCACCCCGCGCGCCGACGAGATCGACGAGATCGCCGCCATGGGCCGTGCCGTCGATGCGCTCAAGGCGGCCCTGCGCGCCGAGGCCGAGGCGGAGACCGCCGCCCGCCGCGACGAGGAGGCCCGCTCGACGCGCGGCCGCCGTCGCGAGGAACGCACCCGCGCCTTCGAGGGCTCGATCAAGTCGGTGCTCGGCGCGATGACCGAGGCCGCCGACCGCATGGCCGCGACCGCCGACGGCCTGCGCGCCGTCTCCGAACGCACCACCAGCCGCTCGCATGCCGCCGTCGCCGACGCCGAGGAGACCTCCGGCACCGTCGGCGCCGTCGCCGCCGCGACCGAGGAACTGGCGAGCTCCGTCCAGGAGATCCAGCGCCGGGTCGATCATTCCGCCGCCATCGCCGGCCGCGCCCTCGACGAGGCCGGCCGCACCGACGAGGCGGTCCGCACCCTCGCCGTCAGCGGCGACAAGATCGGCGAGGTCGTCGACCTGATCAATTCGATCGCCGGCCAGACCAATCTCCTCGCCCTCAACGCCACCATCGAGGCGGCGCGCGCCGGCGAGGCCGGCAAGGGCTTCGCCATCGTCGCCGCCGAGGTCAAGGCGCTCGCCAACGAGACCACCCGCGCCACCGAGGCGATCGCCGGTCAGGTCGCGCACATCCAGGGCGAGACCCAGCGCGTCGTCGCCGCGATCGGCTCGATCGGCACCACCATCCGCGAGCTCACCTCGCTGTCGCGCGACATGGCGGCGGTGATGGGCGATCAGGAGATCGCCACCCAGGAGATCGCCTCCAACATCCAGCGCGCCGCCGCCGGCGCCCGGACCCTCTCCGACGTGATCGGTGAGGTCGAGGGCGACGCCGCCGCCACCGATCGCGCCGCCGTCGGCGTCATCGACACCGCGCATGAACTCGGCCGCTTCCGCGAGGCGCTCGACCGCGAGATCCACGGCTACATCGAGGACCTGAAGCGGGCGTGATACCGAGCCCACGACGTTTCGACCTGTTCGAAACGTCGTGGGCGAAGGCAAGCCCGAACGGGCGTCGGCCGGTCAGGCCGTAACCACGGGAAAATCCGACGAGTCGGAATGTCCTGTGATCGGTATGAGTCCCTCTCTCGCCGGTCGGGATCACACCTCGACCGGCATCCGCGCGAACCCCTGGGTGCCGAAGACACGGGTGTAGCGGGCGACCTCGTCGGCCGGCCCCATCGCCTTCTCCGGATTGTCGGAGAGCTTGACCGCCGGCCGCCCGTCGGCCGCCACCACCTTGCAGACGAGCGAGATCGCCTCGAGGTTCGGATGGCTGCCGGCCGGGGCGCAGCCGGCGAAATCGTTGGTCAGGTGCGTGCCCCAGCCGAACGAGAAGCGGCATTTGCCGTCGAGGTGGCGCGCCGAGGCCTCGATCGAATCGATGTCCATCCCGTCGGAGAGGACGATCAGCTTGTCGCGCGGATCGTGGCCGCGCGCCTTCCACCATGCGATGATCTCGTCGGCGGCGGCGATCGGCTCCTTGCTGTCGGGACGCACGCCCTTCCACTGGGCCGCCCAATCGGGCGCGTCGCGCAGGAAGGCGGTGGTGCCGAACGTGTCCGGCAGGATCACCAGCAGATTGCCGTGATAGAGGCGCGCCCAGTCCTCCAGCACCCGATAGGGCGCGGCGCGCAACTCGTCGTCGCTCTTCGCCAGCGCCGCGTAGACCATCGGCAACTCGTGGGCGTTGGTGCCGATCGCCTCCAGCGCCGAATCCATCGCAAGCTTGACGTTGGAGGTGCCGAGGAAACTCGCGCCGAGCCCCTCCTTCAGCGCCTCCACGCACCAGCGCTGCCACAGGAAGCCGTGCCGGCGCCGGGTCCCGAACTCGGCGATCGGCACCGTGCCGACCTCCGCCTCGAGCGCCCGGATCCGTTCGATCTTGGCCCAGACCTTGGCCTTGGCGCGGGCATAGAGCACGTCGAGCTCGAACCGGCTCATGCCCTTCATGGCGGCGCGGGCGCGCAGCTCGTTGACGATGGCGAGCGCCGGGATCTCCCACATCGAGGTCTCCGCCCACAGGCCCTCGAAGGTCAGTTCCCATTGCCCGTCGGGCGTCCGCTCGAGCCGATAGTCGGGCAGGCGGAAGCGGGCGAGCCAATCGAGGAAATCGGCCGAGAAGATCTGCCGGACGCCGTAGAACGTGTTGCCGGCGAGCCAGATCAGCTCGTTCTTCTGGAAGCGGATCGTGCGGGCGTGATCGAGTTGGTCGCGCAGCTCGCGTTCGTCGATCACCTCGGCGAGGCGGACGCTCCGGGTCCGGTTGATCAGCCCGAAGGTCGCGCGCGTGCTCGGCGCGACCTGGCGGATCAGCTGCACCATCAGGAACTTGTAGAAGTCCGTGTCGAGCAGCGTCCGTACGATCGGGTCGATGCGGAAGCCGTGGTCGTAGACGCGCGTGGCGATGTCGAGGGTCATGGGTGGAGATTACCCGCGCCCCTCGACGATGCAATGGCGAGCCGCCGGCTCACGCCGCCAGATCGGCCCATTTCACCACGTGATCCTTGTGGACCGGCTTGCCGCCGGCCTTCTTCACCGCCTCGATCACGTCGTCGAGGGTGAGCCCGGCCGGCACGTCCTCGATCGCGTAGATCACCGACCCGCCGCTGGTCGGCCCTTCCTCGGAATTCTTCAGCGCCTTGGTCACCAGGCCCTCGTAGGCGACCTTCACCATGTGGACTGCCATGCCTTCCCCCGTCGTTTCTCGACATTGCCTGTCGACACGCGCACGGCGCCTGTCGGAAACCGCACGGGAATGGGCACCCGTCACGGTCTCGCTCGAGGACGGAGCAAGCCGCGTGCCGGCCGTTTCCTCGACGCGCGCGAACGGCTATGATCGCCGCCATGACCCGCGCTCCGTCCCCCGCCGTGCCACGTCCGGTTCTCTATGTCGGCCTGCCCGTGCTCGCCGGCCTCCTGGCCGTCGCGCTCTGGGCTTGGGCCCGCTTCGGCCAGGGCGTGTTCTTCGACACGCTGGTCGGCGGCATGAGCGCCTGCCTGTGATCGCCGCTCGCGGATCCCGCCCGTCATGACCCGCAAACGCCTCGACGTCGCCCTGGTCGAACGCGGTCTCGCCCCGACCCGGGCGCGTGCCCGCGACGCGATCGATCGCGGCACCGTCACCGTCGACGGCCGCGTCGAGACCCGGCCGGCGGCGCCGGTCGGCGCCGAAGCGCGGATCGAGATCGCCGATCCCGCCGCGCGCTGGGTCTCCCGCGCCGCGCTGAAACTGGTCGGCGCCCTCGACGCCTTCGCCCTCTCGCCGGAGGGACGGACCTGCCTCGACCTCGGCGCCTCCACCGGCGGCTTCACGCAGGTGCTGCTGGCGCGCGGCGCCGCCCACGTCACCGCGATCGACGTCGGTCACGGCCAATTGGCGCCGGCCGTGGCGAACGACCCGCGCGTCACCTCGATCGAGGGGTTGAACGCCCGCGATCTCGCCGCCGATCATCTCGCAGCAGCCCCCGACTGCGTCGTCGCCGACGTCAGCTTCATCTCGCTCGCGCTCGCCCTGCCGCCGGCGCTCGATCTCGCCGCCCCCGGCGCGATCGGCGTCTTCCTGGTCAAGCCACAGTTCGAGGTCGGCCGGGACCACGTCGGCAAGGGCGGGGTGGTGCGCGACGAGGCGGCGGCGGAGGCGGCGGTGGACCGAATCGCCACGCTCCTCGAAACCCACGGCTGGCGCGTGCTCGGCCGTGCCGAGGCCGCCATCGCCGGTGCCGACGGCAACCGCGAACATGTGCTGGCCGCTGTGAAAAACGGGGCCTGACGCCCGCGCGACCATGACGCCCCTCGCTTCCCGGCGCCGGATGGGGCACAAGGTCGGCCGACCAACGAACGAGGACAGACCCGTGATCGACGCTCTCCAGGACGGCCCGACCGTCACGGTCGCCATCACCGACATCGCCCACAAGGGCGACGGCGTCGCCGTCTTCGAGACCGAAGCCGGCGAGAAGCGGATCTTCGTCGGCGGCGCCCTGCCCGGCGAGACGGTGCGGATCGGCATCTCCGGCGAGGGCGTCAACGAGCGCGGCCGCGTCGTCGAGGTGATCGAGGGCTCGCACGACCGCGTCGAGCCGGCCTGCCCGGTCTACGACCGCTGCGGCGGCTGTTCGCTCCAGCATTGGGACCAGACGCCCTATCTCGCCTGGAAGCGGGCGCAGGTGCGCGCCGCCTTCGCCGATCGCGGCCTCGACGCGGAGGTCGCCGAGATCGTCGCCACCGGCCCGGCCTCGCGCCGCCGCGCGGTGATCGCGGTCCAGCGCCGCACCGGGGCGCCGATCGCCGGCTTCCGTGAGCGTCTCTCCCACACCGTGGTCGACGGCTCCGACTGTCTGGTGATCTCGCCGCGCATCCGCGCCGGCCTGCCCAAGCTGGTCGCGCTCTCCCACCTGCTCACCTTCGGCGCGAAGGGGGCGATCTTCACCGTGCTCGACACCGAGACCGGCCTCGACGTCTCCGTCGGCGACGCCACGCTCGCGCCCGATCGCCGTCAGCAGGCGCTGAGCCTCGCGCTCGAACTCGGCCTCGCCCGTTTCTCGATCGGTCGCGAGATCGTCGTCGAGGCCCATGCCCCGGTGATCCGCTTCGGCGGCATCGCGGTGATGCCGCCGCCGGGCGGCTTCATCCAGGCGGTGGCGGAGGCCGAGGAGGCGATGGCGAAACTCGTCGAGACGGCGGTCGAGGCCGCGCTCGCGGCCCGCCCGAAGCGCGCCAAGGGGCCGCCGCGCATCGCCGATCTCGCCGGCAAGTACATGAAATCTCCCGAGCGTATCTCGGTGGTCGGCAAGGATATGACCGCGCCGAAAACCAGCCAGTACGCCTACGAGATTCCGCGCCAGCGCAAAATCGATGCCCTGACCCGCATTCTCGATGCCGAAATGCCGACCTCGGCGATGATCTTCTGCCGCACCAAGATGGGCGTCGATGAGCTGGGCGAAGCGCTCTTGCAGCGCGGCTACCCGGTCGAAACGCTCCACGGTGATCTTTCACAGGCGCAGCGCGATCCCGTCATGCGCCGG